>JGI20171J14444_1000100_pt1 | contig 29285 bp, 22 predicted proteins | sample TergutNc150P4_FD_14444 | JGI IMG/M metagenome (IMG submission 14444) | reverse complement strand
ATCCTCCAAATATTTTTTGAAAAAAATTTCAACTTTTTTGCTAAATAACTGAGTGTCAATAAGAAAAATTTTTATTTTTTTTGAAAAAATGAAAAAAAACAGAAAAAAAGCGCATCAAAATTTTTTTTTACTGCACAGGGCGCATTGTTTGAGGTTGCAAACCTACGGCTTGCAATTTCTGGCGGCATATAAATTTCTACCAAGCGAAGCATTATCAATAGGAATGCAAATGCCGATATTTTTTCTATGATGCAATTTAATTCCATACGGAATTGATTGAATTTCAATAGATTGCTTCGGGTTTTTGCCCTAGCAATGACATTTTTAGTAATTTCATTTTTCCCCCATTAACTCGTCAGGGAGTTATGAGAATAACAGAAAAAAAATGAAGCTGCCTTGCGGCAGCCTCACTCTTTTCAATTCATAGTATTTTGAATCCCTGTTTACTTCTTAATCTTTCCTGTAACGTTTTTATTGGAAATAATGCGGAGTTTACCGCCTTTGTACGGTATATCCCAAAATTCTTCCGTTACACCTACAAGAGCGCTTGTGATACAGGGGTCGTCCATAGCGGTGGAGAAAGTAGCATAGCCGACAAGCAGAGGCATTACTTCGCCTGTCGGAATACCGTTCTCGTCCACTTCGTAAGGCAACTGTTCCTTTGTCGGCGCTTTGATTTGGAACGATATAATCGTCCGTCCGTTAGGAATGGTAAATCCGTCGAAACCGTCTGTACTACCTGCAATTAATAATGCTCCCGCTTCAGTATTGTCCTGCGATACCTTAATCGGAGGAACAGAATTATCTAATGAGGTTACTACATTAAAACTGTTATCCACATAGGTAAATCCATCGCTAAACTCAATATCAAAGAACATATCGGTAAAGTCAATTCCATTAGGATTCTCTATTGTATAGGCAACCGTGATAATGCTGTTCTCGCTGTAAGAATCTGCGCTGTATGCAGCCGTTACTTTTACCGAGTCCATACGTTGCTGCCATTCAGCATACAGTGAAGTAAGCGGATTTGTCGGGTCTTCTCTATCCACACTGTTCCACGTTTTGTTTACGGTTATGTCGTTAATAATCATATCGTAGTTAATAACAGCCTGATTGTTGTAATCTCCGCTTGGCGCGTCTCTGTCAAATACGGCTGTTGCATTCAATACAAGCGTTGATGCGCCCGGAATAATCAGATTGTTCACTTCCAGATTGGTAGTATTACCATAACTGTTGGTGTTCAGTTCAGGATTCAATTCTGCGCTGTAACCGTCCACACCCACAGAATTAGCCAACCATGTCATATTTGCATTAGGCAAAATGTCCCTGAAGTTTACAGGCTTCGGAGCGCAGTTGGTATTTTGAATGTAGAATGAATACTCTACATGTTCGCAGGTGGTAAGTTGCCTGAACTGTACCTGTTTTGCAAACGACAGTCCGTCTTCATTCAGAGGCGTAGGCGGCGGAACCGGACGCACTGTTATCGGCGAAATATAAATATTGCGGATAATACTGGTATTGCGGTTTGTTGTACGGTAACGGATTGTTATGGTGGATACACCGCCTTCAAACGCTACCTTTACCATACCGTTTTTGTTGGTGGACGAACAAGACATTGTTCTATTAACGCTTGCACGGTTGCCTGATATCTTGTACGATGAAGTGCGCTGGTCGGCGCAGTAGGACAATACAGGCAGGAATGTGCCTCCCGAACATGTTCCGCTTATTTCCACTTCTTCGTATGAACTGGCATAAGAGTCAAGGTCGGATATGGTAAATTCGGGTATAACCGGGTGGTTGAAGTCAATGGTTATCACTACTTCTGCACCAACTGGTCCGCCTCTGCGTTCAATAAGCAAACTTCCATTTACCGGCGTATTGATAACACGCGGATAAGTTCTTACTGCGGTTACGCCTGCAGGGAATTGAACCCTTGTAGATGTTACCTCAATATTATCGCCAAGTTGACCTGTTGAAGCAGTAGGAACTACTGTAATGGTACGGGCTGTGGTAATATTCAGCGTATTGGTTCTGGAAGTCCAGTCTGTCCATTTGAAAGTTTTTGTTCCAGTGAACTGGGCTTCTTCATCGCCAACGCAACCTAATTTGTTGCTTCTGTAACCAAAAGTAATATAGGTATCCTCATCGGTAAATACATAACTGCACTGATGTTCTCCATTAACAAATGTCATAGGAACTGAAGCCGTGTAATTGCCGTTGTCCAAGTCTGCCGGCGTTTTGCCTACAAGCAGAGTTACATTATAACCTTCCCCAAGCACGCTGTAATATGCCTGAGTAGCAGCATCGGCATTTTCACCGTAGTTAAACGACATATTGTTCTGAGCGCCTACCAGCATTGAAATCGGGCGGTTGTCGTCTGTATGTTTGTGAATAAGCCATTTGCGGTTGAAGCGGTTGGTAAATGCACCGCAGTCGTCAGTTTCGATAGCGGTATTGCCTGTCTGTGCATTGCAGCCGAAAGATACGGCTTCCATATTGTTCAAAGTGCCAAGTCCTGCGCCGTCGTCGCTCATTACCGTACCGGCAACTCCAAGGTGCAGTATCGTACCTACGTCTGTAGAGTGCGACTGCGGATTGTCCAAACGGGCTGCATCATCGCGTACAACTGCCGCTACATTGTTGTAGTAGTCGGCAAAACGGTTGCCAGACGGATTATTGCCTGCCCATAACACTGTTCCGTCAGAGAGTACATAGTTAGCCCTCTCGTATGTATTATTGGTCGGATGCAGGGTAATACCGTACTTGAAAGCCAAATAGGATTCTATCTTGTCTCTTTCCGAATCGGTCAATGCGCGGTCGAAAATAATCGCCTCACTTAAATAACCCTGTATAAGACGGCTAAAGTTTATAGGTCCGCTTCCCAATATCGAAGGTCTCTCAAAATGCACTTGATTCCAGTCGAATCTTGTGTTAGAGATATCTTCCGTACCGTTAACACGGTAATAAATATTATTAGTTGCTCCTGTTGTAGGAGCATTGATGGTTCTGTATCCCAGCAGAGAAGTTGCTCCTGGCGTAAACAGATTCTTTGTTCCGTTAAGTTCCGGACCTCCTGCCCTGAAACGTGCAGCAACGCCCGACACAGTAACGCCGCCAGAGGTGAAATTCTGCTGATTAACTCCCCAACCCGGTTGCGGATAGGTACCTGCTCCCGATACGCCTGTTGCACCGCCTACCTTACATCCGTTTGCACCTGTAACATCGGAAATACTCATCGGATAAACAAATGAATTGGCGCCGAATCGGTTATTCACAATAAAATATGCCGTATGCTGTCCGTTTGCGGGATATGGAGTGCTCATAATTCCCTTCTGCTGGCTCAAATATGCACCGTTACCATTAGTTGTCTGTCCATTTCCCCAGAAACGAACGGTAGGATGGTAGTTCATAATCGGACTGTTTTTCTGATATACCGGCATAAAGTGTTCATTGCCCTGGTTTCCTGCCGCGTATGTATAGTTTTGGTTGCGCACCAGGTCTTTCCATTCCGATACTCCCGGTACTGCGTCAGGGTCGGTAACCCTGTCGGGATATGGCGCTGCTGTTCCCAATGCGCCTGTTCCGCCGAGTTTGGGGTCGGAAGTGGACAGATTGTTAATTGTTATTGATGCGTCATCATCTGCACGCAGCCACATTACCAGATTCGGATTGACTCCGCCGGGACCCGGCGAGAAGCCTATAAACTTGAAAAATTCGCCATTGTTCAGCGTCAACTGTACCGTTCTGCCGTCCAGCGCAAAAATCTGTGTAGTTGAAGGGTTGAACAGCGAATTGGGCGACACCAGCACATAAATAAAGTCGTTTGACGGAGCATTCAGCCTTACCGTCAGAGACGATGCAGGACCTGTTATCTGCGTTTTATACACAGGCGACTGTATGTTGAATCCATTGTCGGAGGCAACTGTTCCGTTGGCAAATACATCGCCGTCGTTGATGCCTGTCAGTGTCTGCACAATCGTTCCTCCGCTTGAGCCGATAAGCATATACTGCATATCTGCAAGAGTTCCAGTATTCTGCACATTGGATGCCGCTATACTGTTGCCCAGATAGGCTATCATATTCGGGCTGTTGACATTATGCGCCTGACGCTGGTATATCCCCGAACTTTCGTCCCTTGCCAGACCGAAAATATCGTTGTTGTAGCCTGCATTGGTGCTTGTGTTCCATACAATCGTTCCTGCGGTGTTCACATAGTTGGTATTTCTCAAAGTGATGCCGTATTTAATAGCCAAATAGGAATGTACTTTTGCAATATCGGCATCAGACATCAACTGTGTGCCTACTCTGCGCATCACAATAAGTTCCTGAATGGCGCCCTTAAAGTGGTTGGAACTTGTTGTACCTGTAGCAACGTTGGCATCTCCGACAAACATACGGTAAGTATCAGTTAAAGTATGGTTGGCAGCGCCGCTTGTGTTGGCGGTTGCACCCAGAGAAAATGTAGCCCTTATTCCATTCAGGTATATGTCCATTGAGCTGTTGTTAACATTGACCACATTGAGAGTAGTAATACCGTAGCGCTTATGAAGCGGGTCTGTATTCAGGTTAAAATTTGTACTGCGCTGTGTGGTAGTCCAGTACGCAGACACAAGGTTTGTCAAAGCGCTTTCCCACCTGAAACTCGTATTCTGCGCTCCGCCGAAAGTAAATACCGTGCCGACACTACTTCCCTGATTTACAGCATCCGAAACCGCAAAAACATAATATGAGTTGTTCGGCGTCATAGCATAAGGTATGCTGGTAGCCAGTTTGCTGCTGCCTGTATTACCAAAATAGATTTCATTGTGATAATTAAATCTTGATGGACGCACTATGGGCGTATTGTTATTAGCCGCAAATTTTACTAAAGAGTAGTTGGCGGTAGTAAGATTTTCCCATGTTGTATTGGAAGAGTTATTTCCGCTGACCCACAAATCGAGCATGTATGGCGAGCCTGTTATATCCAGTCCGCCGGGCGTGGGGGTAAAACCCGCCAAAGCAAGACATTCGCCGTCGTTCACCACCACATTACTGGCTATCTGATTGACAATAGGATAAATGCGCGTACTGCCCGGTGTAAAATTAGAGTTGGCAGAAACCAGTACATAATCGGCAAAGAAATAGGACGTTTTGATGCTAATCGTTTGAGATGATGCAGCGCCGTTGGTCGTAATTTGCGCCTTATACACGTTTGCCGTCATATAATTCAAAGGCTCGGCAATGGAGCCATTGGCAAAAGCAGTGCCTGCGTTATAGTTGTAGTAATTATTGCCTTTGAAGCCGCTCGCCCCGAATATCGCATAAGTTTTATCGGGCAGCGTTTCTGTGTTGTCCTTGTTCCATGTCTGCAAAGACGAACCTAGAAATATGCTTAATGTGCTGTTATCAGCACTCATCGCCTGCTTTTGATACAAGCCCGAAGCATCGTCGCGTGCAAGTCCGGCTATGGCGGATGAGTAACCGCTGTTCACTGTCCTATCCCATACAGTCTGTCCGTCCGAGTTCAAATAGTTATCGCTATTGTTCAGGGTAATGCCGTACTTGATAGCCAGATAGGACTGTATTTTGATAAGGTCTGTAGGATTCATGTGTCCGTTTCCGCTGTTTTTGATAAGGATAACTTCCTGAATATTTCCCTGATAACCATACCACATCTGGCCGTTACGTCCTCCGCCAAGCGCAACGATTCCCGTTCCCGCATTGGTGGTACCGTTCCACGCGTATGAGGCAAAAGCGGATTTCACACCGTTTTTATAGACGCGCAGCCCTTCCGCCGCTGCATTGGCAGCCACGTTGGAATTATCCACAACAAGTATTCCATTCTGCACTGCACCCATATTTACATTTGTGCCTGTCCATGTATGAGTGAGGTCGTTATTGCCTGCACCGCGCCACGAAATTGAATTGTAATTGTCGGTTGAAGCATATCCAATTATCCCGTCATAGACATCGGTTGTCTTTCTCTGCAATACAAAAATAGATGTAACATTGTCCGTACCGCTGATATTATGCCTGTTGGCAGAAAACAGTTGATTGGGTGCAGCAGCGGGAGCGGTTTTATCGAACACTACTGCCTGATGGAAGTTGTATTCTCCGTTGCCTGTAGTTGCAGGTTTTCCCGGATTCGCCTGTGCGCCTCCAAAGTTGCCTACGCTTGCCGCTGTGGTAATAAGGTTTGTCCACGTACCGTTATTGTAACTGTCAGGCGTAAGCCATGCGATAAAAGTCGTGTTGGTTGCGCCTCCAGGTACAGCCGTTTGCCCCTGCACCTGTCCAAAAGAAAAGAGCAGCAAGCACACGCATAGCAGGCTGTATAATTTATATCGTTTATTTTTCATATTAATTTTTTATTAATTATTAATAAATATTAGCATATAATTTTTTCTTATTCTGCGCTTGAAAATTTTGTGTCTTTTAATTATATATTTATGTACGGAGATTTAGCGTCCGTGCATATTTCTCATCACTGCGGGCGCACTTCAATACTCTGAACACAAACCCCGCTTATGAATTAAAACACACTTCTTAAAAACGCGCGTTAATAAAAATTATACCGCCCAACTATTTTACAACAAAAACGATATTAATAAAGGTAGCATCGGTAGCAGTGCCTATGATATCGTAGGTCATCACTCCATTTGGGTTAATGGAAATGTTTGCAAACACAGCGGGGTCGTAAGCCGTTACATAATAATAGAAATCCGTAGCGGCAGGAACCGTAGCCAGCACCGCTTCGGGAGTACCGGTACTCCTTACCACCGGCGAAGCCGTACTGTTCAACTGGCCTCTAAATTCATTATACAGATTTCTGGAGAATCCAGTACCCTGCGTAGAAACATCAAACACCACCGATGGCATATAGAACCATTTGTCTGTAATGCTTACTCCGCCAATGGCTACCCAAACACTGTTCGGAGCATCATAATAGTAGTAGCCCGCTTTTGTTACATTAGCGGTTTTTGCGCTTGCAGAACCTACCGGCGCAGTAACAAAGACAATCGCTCCGTTTTGAGCATTGTCATACTTGCTGTCTCCGGCTTTGAGCTGGTCGCCTGTAAGACGGGGCGCAATTACGCCTTCAGCAGTTGAGCCGTCGGTTTTTTTGGCTACAACATCAAATGTCGCCGCCGGAGTTTCGGTGTTAACACCTACTTGCGCATTCAAAGATGCACTGCCGATAAGGGCTATAAAACAGCCCGCTAAAAAAAATTTCTTTGTCATATTGTTCTTTTTTAAAAAAATTATTTGTTTGTTTTGTTATTTTGTTTAATTTTTATTATTAAAAATTAGATATTTTTTCAGTTCTTATATTCTGTTTAAAAATTGTAAAAAATTATTTATTACAAATATTGTTCGTTGTTGTTCTAGATTGTTTCGGGCTAAAAGCCCTCGCAATGACGTTTTTAGGAATTTTTTATGTTCTTAAATATTCCATAATTTAAAAATATGGAATATTTGACAACATAAATTTATCCGCTGTAATGGGGATTTAAAAAAAATCCTGTTTTTATGTCATTGCGAACATAATGAAACAATTCAAAATATTTATTTTCAACAGATTGCTTCGGGCTAAAAGCCCTCGCAATGACGTTTTTAGGAATTTTTTATGTTCTTAAATATTCCATTTTTAAAAAAAAAATTGGAATATTTTTTGGACAACTGATAATTAGCCTCTCCCTACCCCTCTCATCAAGGAAAGGGGAGTTTAGATTGCTTCGGTTGCCCACAATGAACGCGGTTTAGTTTTTAGAAGGAGGAGGTAAATTGCCGTAAGCGCAGGCAAAACTGCCGCTTACCTGCAAGATGAAATTATTGTTGGTGAAATACTTTGATGTATAATCAAATACAGGAGTAAACAATCTTTGTGCAAATTCTATGCAGAATAATTTATGGCTGATATTGCTTTGCACAGGCAAAACAGCACTGCCAGCCATACCACCGTTTGTAAATGCAGCATCGCCGAAAGGCGAAATCGGGGAATAAACGGCTTCTTTATATGTTTTTTTGATTTTTGCGCCGCTTTTTTCAGGCGTTGTTTGCTGATAATCGGAATTTTGAGCAAGCGTCCTGTCAGATTTTATATCCGTACTTTCGGTTTTCCTTTCTCTTGCATAAACAAAAGAAAAATCTCCCTTAATTAAAGCGGCATTGGAAATTATCGAATTATCGCCTATAAAAACGGTTTCTTCGTTTTTAGAAACGTTTGTTCCAAGCGTTTGCGGCATATCAAAATTCTGATTTTCAGGATTTTGAGCAACTGCCCTGTCCGATTTCATATCCGCACCCGCAGTTTTCTTTTCTTTTGAATAAACAAAAGAAAAATTTCCCTTAATTGCCGAAGAGTTGGAAATTACCGAATTATCGCCCACAAATACAGTCATTCCGCCTTGAGAAGCGTTTGCCGTATGCGTTTGCGCCTGAACATTAAAGCCAAACAACTGCAATACGCTCAACGCCAAAAACGCCATAGCCAACTTGCCGTGAACATTTTTGAACAAAAAACGCATATTTTTTATAAAACGAACGAGAAGAATATCGTAGAATTTTACAGACGAAATGTTATTGAATATTGCCAAATGAGAAGATAAACAACCACTATTCAGCGTATTACGCGCTAAATTACCTAAAAGCAACAATTTTATATTGTTTGCAACAGTCATTTATCAGTAGTTTATGATTAGTTTTACTTTTTTTATTTTCAATTTTAAAATCGAATTGAAAAATCGAAAATATTCTTGGCAAATTTCGTGCCAAAAAATGTTAAAAAGTTTTTTTATGCTTTACAGCCCTTTTAAACAAAGATTTTTTTTACTGCAATTTTACATTTTTAATCAGCATGAAAAAACTTTGTTAAAAAACGGTACAAAAGTACACAAATATTTTGAATTACAAACAAAAATGGAAAAAATAGGCAAAAAATTGAATTAATTTGGCACGAAAGGGTTTTTATTTTACATTTCTTGCGTTTTTCCGTAAGTTCCGCTGCGCTTAACATACGGTTATTAACTGTGCGTTCTTTTTTCGTTGTTTGAAAAACAAAAGAAAAGGCTGTTTCAACAACAACCCTTTCTGTCAATAAAACAAATCAAAAATTATCAATTTTCTTATTTTTTCTAATCTTTACTCCTATCAACATAATGGGTATGCAGCAATTCGTGGGACAAATATCCGCCCGGTTCTACAAGAAATTCTTTGTACAAAACCTGTATTGACGGGTTTAGATGCGATTGGCGTAAGGTTTTGTTTTCGTCTTCGCCGTATATGGCTTTCATACGCTTTATGCCGATTTCGGGGTCGTCGCTGCGTGGCTGTCCGCCGCCGCAAATACAACCGTTAGGGCAACCCATCACTTCAATAAAATGATATGGCGATGTCCCTGCAATTATTTGTTCCATAAGAAGTTTTGCGCCAGCCAAGCCGCTTGTAACAGCCACTTTAACTTCAAATCCTTCAAACATTTTATATGCAGGAAGTACATTTTCAAATTTCAAGGTCGCTTCTTTTATCCTGTCGAGCCCTACAATTGGCGCGACGTGTAATTTGTCAAACGGCAATTCGCGCCCTGTAACAATAGCATAAACAGTTCTGATAGCCGCTTCCATTACACCGCCTGTTACGCCAAAAATATCGGCTGCCCCTGTGGATTGTCCGAGCGGGTCGTCAAACTGTTCGTCTTCCAAATTATTGAAATCAATACCTGCCTGCTTAATCATTTGCCCCAATTCGCGCGTTGTCAGCACAGCATCAACATTTGGAAGTCCGTGATTAAACATTTCATGCCGCTCTGCTTCAAACTTTTTCGCTGTACATGGCATTACCGAAACTACATACAGTTTTTCAGGTTCTGTTTCAATTTTTTTAGCATAATAACTCTTTACCATTGCGCCAACCATCATGTGAGGCGATTTGCAGGTTGAAAGATGCGGTATTAATTTTGGATAATAGGATTCAATATATTTAATCCAGCCGGGCGAACAACTTGTAATCATCGGAAGCACTGTTTTTTTATTTGTCAGAGCATCTATTGCTCTGTGTAAAAATTCCGTACCTTCTTCCATAATTGTCAAATCTGCGCCCCAATCGGTATCGAACACATCATCTACGCCAAGCGCACGGATAGAGGCGGCAAGTTTCCCTGTTACAGAAGTTCCTGCGGGCATTCCAAATAATTCGCCCAGAGCCACGCGCACAGCAGGAGCCGGCTGCATAACGACTCTGAGTTCAGGGTTGTTAAGAGCCTCCCATACTCTTGTAATATGGTCGGTTTCTTTCAATGCGCCAACCGGACAAACAACAGTACACTGTCCGCAGAATGAACATTTGGCATCGTTGATAGAACAATCCATTGCGGGTGCAATCACAGTATTTATTCCGCGATTTTGAGCATCAAGAATTCCTACTCCCTGTATCTCTCTGCACACGGTAACGCATCTGCGGCAGAGAATACATTTGGACTGGTCGCGTGTGATAGACGGAGATATGTCGATAAACTCACGCGCACTTGTTGTAGGGAAACTATTATTTGTAATTCCTAAAGTGTTGCCCAACTGTTGCAATTCACACGATTGATTACGATTACAACTCAAACATTCTTTTGAATGGTCGGAAAGCATAAGTTCGTACAGCACTTTTCGCGTTTTCAATACTTTTTTAGAATGAGTATGAACCACCATTCCGTCTCTTACCTCTGTCATACAGGCGGCTTGCAGCGTGCGTGCACCTTCTACTTCTACCGAACAGATACGGCATGCGCCAAACTCGTGAATGCCCTGCATATAACACAAAGAGGGGATATTAATTCCATTTTGCTTGGCTGCGCGAAGAATCGTTGTTCCTGCTTCAACAGCGATATTCTTATTATTTATTGTTAAATTTATCATATTAAATTATCTCCTTTCACAATGTAAGCAACGCATTGACTCGGCAATTGCATTTAATTTATGAAAACCTAAAACTACTTCTGCAAACGACTGTTTTCGTTCTTCTGGCGAAAGCACTTCCATCTCGAATTGCGGATGTGCAACAACTTCGTCGTTGTCGTACACATTTGGAATTTCAATAGGCGTACCTTTGTTTAGCAAACCGTTTCCGCCAAGATATAAATCGATGGCAGAAGCCGCTTTTTTCCCGTCTGCAATTGCGCTGATTACAGTGTCTGGACCTCTTGTAACATCTCCACCTGCAAAAACTCCTTCCATTGTACTCATCTGTGTTTCGGGGTCGATAACGAAAGTTCCCCACTCTGTTACGCCAATTTCTTCCTTGCTTATAAAAGGCAAGTCGGCATATTGACTTACAGCAGGAATTACAAAATCCACATCTAAAATAAAATTAGAATCTTCAATTTTGGTCGATTTTCTTCTGCCAGAACTGTCAAATTCTCCCAATTCCATTTTAATACATTCGATACCTGTAACTTTGCCGTCTTTTCCAATGAATTTTTTGGGAGTGGTCAGTTCCATAATTTCTATGCCCTCTTCCAGCGCTTCTTTTACTTCTTCAACGTATGCAGGCATTGCAGCGATATTACGTCTATAAACCACAACGACGCGCTCTGCGCCAATACGCAAGGCTGAACGAGCCGAGTCGATAGCGGTATTTCCGCCGCCAATAACAGCAACTGTTCCGTGCAGTTCCAAATCACCTTTTAAATTAATTTCTTTCAAAAAATCAATACCATGCATTACTCCTTCCAAATTTTCGCCTTCGATATTTACTTTGGCAGGATATTGAGTTCCTGTTGCCACATAAATAGCGTCATAATCATCTCTTAATTTTTTAAAATCAATATCTTTTCCAATTTCCTTATTCAAATAAATATTAACGCCGGCTTGCTTAATCAATTCAATTTCGTGCTGAAGAATATGTTCGGGCAATCGATATTCGGGTATTCCGAAAGCCAAAACGCCGCCAGCCACACTTTGTGATTCATAAACATCGACATCGTAACCAATATTTACTAAATAATATCCGCAGGTTAAGCCCGATGCGCCTGCGCCGACAATAGCAATGCGTTTTCCCTTTCTTGCATAAGTAAGTTGAACTTTGTAAGGCAATTCGTTTTTAAAGGCATAATCGGCGGCAAAACGTTTCAAATCGCGAATTGCCACAGCCTCATCAACCGAGGTGCGCCTACATTTGCTTTCGCACGGACGGGTACAAATTCTGCCGCAAATAGCAGGCAATGGATTTTCCTGCATAATCAGATTATATGCATCCTGAAATCTTCCTGCTGCAATCAACGCAACATAACCATTTACATTGATATTGGCAGGGCATGTGTTCTCGCAAGGAGCAATGAACATTGCCGAGCAAACACCCGCCCTGCAATGCTTTTTATTTATATGTTCTTCAAACTCATCTCTGAAATAACGGATTGTAGAAAGAATCGGATTCGGCGCAGTTTGCCCCAAGCCGCACATTGCCGAAGTTTGAATGGTTTCGCCAAGTTCTATCAAACGGTCAATATCGCCCTGTTTTCCATTACCTTGAGTAATATTTTCCAAAATTTCGAGCATTCTTTTTGTCCCCACCCTGCAAGCAACGCATTTTCCGCACGATTCATCGCGAATAAAATCCATAAAATAACGCGCAGTATCAACCATACAGGTATCTTCGTTCATAACAATCAATCCGCCTGAACCCATTATAGCGCCTATTTTACTCAATGCTTCATATTCTGCAGGAACATTGAGATTTTCTTTTGTAATGCAGCCGCCCGAAGGACCTCCGATTTGCGCCGCTTTAAATTCTTTTCCGTTAGTAATTCCGCCGCCAATGCTGTAAATAATAGTTCCAATTGTCGTCCCAATAGGTACTTCAACAATTCCTGTATTTACCACCTCGCCTGCAAGAGCGAAAACTTTTGTTCCTGCGGCTTTTTCCAAACCAAAAGAGGCATACCATCTCCCGCCATTGCGAATAATTTTTGGAATATTTGCCAATGTTTCTACATTATTAATAATGGTTGGGTATCCGAACAATCCTTTTTGGAACGGAAATGGCGGTTTTTGTCTTGGTTCGCCGCGTTTTCCTTCAATAGAGGCAAGCAGGGCGGTTTCTTCGCCGCAAACAAATGCTCCTGCGCCGATACGGATTTCGAGGTCAAAACAATAATCTGTTCCAAACAGATTTTTCCCTAAAAGCCCGCATTCGTATGCATGTTCTATTGCTTTTTGCAGTCTTTCTACAGCAATCGGATATTCAGCGCGGATATAAACATAACCCTGCTTTGCTCCGATAGCGTAAGCCTCGATTATCATTCCTTCTATTATGCAATGCGGGTCGCCTTCGATAACGCTACGGTCCATAAATGCGCCGGGGTCGCCTTCATCGGCATTGCAAACCAAATATTTTACATCGCTTTTTTGAGAAAATCCTGCACGCATTTTCGTACCCGTTGGGAAGCCTGCGCCTCCGCGTCCGCGCAGCCCTGATATTTCAACTTCTTTGACAACATCTTCCTGACTCATTGCGGTAACTGCCTTTGCTGCCGCCAAATATCCATCGTGAGCGATATAATCTTTTATATCGGAATAATCAATTATTCCGCATAAATCTAAAACGATTTTTACCTGCGAGCGGAAAAATTCAATATCATCCATTTTGGGAATATACTTCAAAAGAGTTTTGTCGTAATAAGTATATTCTTCAATCGGTTTTTTATTAACCAAATGACTTTGAACTATTTCTTTTGCCTTTTCTGGATTAAGTTTTGTATAAAAAGTTCTGTCGGGCAATACCATCATCAACGGTCCTAATGCGCAAATACCCATACAACCTGTTTGATAAACTTTCACGTTTTTTTCTATGCCCTGCGCTTTCAGTTCTTCTTTTACCGCAGCCTCTATTGCAGCGCAATTGGAAGAAATGCAGCCTGTGCCTCCGCAAATTAAAATCTGGTATTTGTATTTTTCCTGATTTTTAAGAAATTCTTTTTTTATCTCCTGCAATTGAGCGATTGACTTTATCTCTTTACTCATAAAAATTTCTCCTGATAAATTAATATTTTGATAAAATTGATTCCAATTTTCTGGGATTAACCGACTTATACACCGTGTCGTCAATCATCATAGCGGGAGCTAATCCGCATGCGCCGATACAACGGGCTTGACTTAAAGTAAATTTACCGTCTTCGGTAGTACCGTCAATTTCTACGTTTAGATGCTTTCGCAGTGCGTCAATTAATTTTGTACTGCCGCGCACATAGCAGGCAGTACCCATACACACCATAATAGTATGCTCGCCTCTGGGTTCGGTGGAAAAAAACGAATAAAAACTGACTACGCCCGAAACTTCCGCCACAGGCATTTTCAATTCTTTTGCAATGAATTGTTGAACAGGGTACGACAGATACCCGTAGATGCCTTGAGCCGCATGCAATATCATAATCAAATTGCTTGGCTTTGCCTGATATTTGGCTATCACTGCTGCAATCTGCTCTAATTTTTGAACATGGTCTTTCGGCAACTTTTTAGGAGTTACTTGCTTGTGTTCTTTCATGTCTCTTGTAAGGAGGGACTTCCGATAATTTTACTGTTTTAGATTTTTTTTTGATTCTTTTAAAAAGCCGAAGTCCGTTAAAACTCTTAAAAAAACCACGACAAAAATAGTAAATATATTTTAATTATAAAAATTTTTTAATAATTATTAATTTTTAATTATTAAAGCGCCTCACCCACTCCACTCTCCAAAAGAAAAGAGAGTTTGGATTGCTTCGCTATGCCTGCAATGACGTTGCATTTAGTTTGTTTTTTTCGCATTACACATGTTAATACTCTCGTTATTGCAGGATTGCAAGAGTGCAGGGCGCAAAACAACATAATAGGGGCGAACCCACACGTTCGCCCCTACCGCATTGCTGAAACAATTAATAACTATTTCTGCATTATTTTGAAAAACTGTTTTTGAGTTTTGGCTCATTAAAGTTGCATTTGTTAGTTGAAGTTAAGATGATTAAAAATTATTCCAGCGCTTCGCCCACAACAAAATTACTTCCGCCTATATAAATCAAATCATTTTCTTTTGCGTTATCTTTTGCTGCGGCTACCGCTTGGGCAACAGATGAAAACGCATCACCTGAAAGTTTGTATTTGGCTGCCTGCTCGCGCAACTTTTCGGCGGGCAGAGCACGAAGAGTTTTTGCCTGAGTGAAATAATAAGTCGCATTTTTGGGCAGAAGCGCCAAAACGGCAGAAATATCTTTATCTGCAACCATTCCAAAAACAATGTGTAATGTATCAAATTGCTCTGTTTGAATTTGCTTTACAACTTCGGCAATGCCTGCGGCATTATGTCCTGTATCAACAACAATTTTAGGATTTTTGCTGATTTGCTGCCAGCGCCCCTGCAAGCCAGTCAGTTCGCTAACAAAAGTAAGTCCTTCAAAAGTTACATCTGCATTAATTTTAATCTTTTTTGAAAATTTGTTAAAAACATCAATGGCGGTAAAAACAGTTGCAAGATTTTTCAATTGATAAATTCCACTTAAACCAGAAAAACATTTAAAACTGAATGCATATTTTTTAGAAATAACTATGTAACTTATTTTGCCGTTAGGCAGATATTCGGGGTCTGTTATTTCATATTTTTCCTGTGCAAAAAACAGCGGCGCTAATAATTCATTCGCCTTTTCAATAAAAACAGGACGCGTTTCATCCACTGCCTCGCCAACAACCACAGGCACTTTTTTCTTTATAATTCCGGCTTTTTCTGCAGCAATATCTGCCAATGTATTGCCTAAAAATTCCGTATGGTCAAGGGCAATATTTGTGATAACAGAAAGCAGAGGCGTGAGGATATTTGTACTGTCGAGCCGTCCGCCAAGCCCTACTTCCACTACTGCAATTTTTATTTTATTATCATAAAAATAGCGAAAAGCCATTGCCGTTGTAAATTCAAAAAACGATAACTTTTTCTGTTCCAAAAGATTTTTATGCCTTTCAACAAAATTAATAACATACTGATGGTCAATTGTTTTGCCGTCAATTCTTATTCTTTCGTCAAAATCAACCAGATGCGGCGAAGTGTAAAGCCCTGTTTTGTAGCCAGCTGCCTGCAAACACGCCGCAAGATAATGAGAAACAGAGCCTTTACCGTTTGTTCCTGCAACGAGAATTGCTCTGAATTTTTTGTGCGGATTGCCCAAAGCAGACATCAACCATTTCATATTTTCAAGTCCGGGCTTATATGCAGCCGCGCCAATGTTGTGAAATGCTGGAGTTTGCGCATAAAGATATTTAATAGTTTGATCGTAAGTCATATTGCTTTTATTTTTGCAAAAATAACATAAAATTTTTTAATTATTAATGGTAATTGATTAATTTGGAAAATTAGCAAACAATGTATTATTTTGCCGATTATGTTCCTTTTGATGATGTTAAAAATAACAAACAACAATTAACAATTAATAATGATTTTGTTCATTTTACAAGAAACTGTTACCTTTGCATTCAAAAAAATATCTGAACTGTAATTTATTTTGATTTTTATGAGTAAAAATGATACAAGAACATTAGCAAAATAAATCATAACAAAATGAATTAAAATTCGTACAAAATATAAATTTAATATTTTAATAAACAATTAGAAGAAATGCAAAAAGGATTATTTATTTTATCAGCAGCCGTATTATTTGGCTTAAGTTTGCAACAGGCAAACGCACAAACCACCACTTTAACCTATTACCGATAAGGTAAACTACACAAAACTTGATTACAATAAACTGAAGATTGAAAAAACTGAAGATGGATATTGGGCGACTCTGCCTTTTACCGTAACGCAAACTCCGTCCGACGACGAACTGTTTTGGCTTGCTTTGTATTATACCAAAGACAGTAAATTTAACAGTTGGGGCATTTACAATGCAGACGGCAAATTTATTTGTCGAAACTTTGTAAAATATTCCGCAGGCAGCGAACGATATATTATACAGGCGCAACCACATTTGGCGGAACAAATTACAAAGGGAAATTACACATTAAAAATAAATTTCAAAGAAAAATCTGTAAATGATGTGCAAATAAGCATAGGCTATTCCACACAAAAGAAATACGATGGATATATTGAGTCGCTTAAGCAAAAAAGGCTGAACAGCATTTTGCCGCCAAACTCTACTTCTGACCAATGGTCTAAAAAAGGCAAAGAATATGTTGATAATAATGACAGTTTCAATGCGGCAATCTGTTATGAACAGGCAAATAAATTAAACCCAAGCGACCAAACAACAATTTATTGGTTAGGAGCGTGTTATTACTTTTTAGAACAATATGACGATGCAATTCAATATCTTGAAAAAGCCAAAACGTTTTTCAAAAATGATGTTATAAAACAAATGTTAGGTCATTCTTATTATCAAACAGATAATTATCAAAAAGCCGCTGAAAATTTAAGTTATATCGAAAAAACCGCAAACGATTATTATGTTTCGGGAATCAGCAAATATAAATTGAAAAATTATAAAAGTGCATTTGATGCGTTCAAAGAAGTAAGAAAACAAATAACGCAAGATGACGAATTGTATGCAACTACGCTTTATTATCAAGCTCTTTCGCAATGGGAAATTGGCAACGAAAAGCCAAAAGGCGGTTGGGGAGGCACAGCAACTAAATTTGAGGCATTGTTATCAATTATAAAAGCAGCCGAATTAGGAGTATCTGATACCGAAACAACCATTGAATCGCTTTTTACAGGAAGAAACGATAAATCATATCTGTTATCAGGAACTAAATGGGAAAAGAAAACATCAAGCAATCATAAAGGCAAGTATTATGAATTTTTCAATAATAAAACTGCAAACGGAGTAGATTTGGATAATAATAAAAGCAGTAAAAATAAACCTTATGTTTTTGACGGAATATTCGGTATTTTTAATGGCAATAAGGTATTTTGTTTATTTGAGGACAGGTTGTATGACAATTTAGATGATTTATTATCTTATTCCCGCGGCGATAACTATAAAAAAGTAAAATAATAGACATTATATTGATTAAAGCCTAAACTCCCTGATTATCAATTGATTAAAAACATAAAAGTTACTTATTATATATAATATCTAATTATTAATGGGATTTCTAAAAATCCTGTTTCTCCGTCATTGCGACTGCAAGGAACGAAGCAGGAAGCAATTCATAGTGTTGATTTTCAATAGATTGCTTCGGGATGTCGCCCTCGCAATGACGTTTTTAGATGTTTCCATTAATTATCACGCTGCTGCAAATTCCAAAATATCCTGACTTTCGTAATTTTTTAGAAATCGGAAAAAATTATGATTAATATTTATGCGATGTTTTCGGGCAAAAAGCGTTAATTTGCCACCGGATTGCATTTGGTCAAAAATCTTAATATAAAGATTTGTCATTCCTTTATTTTCTGTAATTTGCTGAGTGAGCGCGGCAACAAAATCATCATCAATTTTTTGATATGGAATACTGATTGTCAAATTGCCTACTGATGTATTCCGCACATTTTCGAGCATATCAATTCGTTGAATTTTCATTTCGAGCTCAGTTTTTTCTCCGATGCTTTGCTGCTTTTGATTTCCATAACGAAAATCTGCGCCGCGTTCCTGCACCGTTGCTGTAATCATAACGTAAGCATCTTTAATCATATAATTGCGGAATTCGGGATAATTTTTGCCAAAAAGCGCAAACTCATACGCTCCGTCGTAATCTTCAAGAGTAAAAAATCCGCATGGATTTCCCGCTTTTGTTGTTGCGTGGCGCACGGAGGTAATAATTCCGCCGATTTTCAGTTGCCGATTTTTTATAGCCTGCAAATCGGTTAATTCTATGGTTTTTGTATTACATATAAATTTAACTTCAAATTCATAAGTGTCAAGCGGATGTGCCGAAAGATAAATCCCGATAAGTTCGCGCTCGGCGTTAAGTTTTTTAAGAATTGACCATTCTTCTGCATGCGGAATTTCCGGTTTTACAATTTGCACCGCCTCGCCGCCTCCAAAGAGCGAAATTTGATTTGCCGATTTGTCTGTTTGAAATTTATTGCCGTATCTTATCAGTGTTTCAATAAAAGTTGCGTCTTCTGTTTTCGGATTTTTTTCAAAAAGTTGCTCGCGGCGTATGCCCAGCCCGTCGAATGCGCCTGAAAGAGCCAAACTTTCCAATACTCGTTTATTTGTAGATGTTAAATTATTACGTTCTATAAAATCAAAAATACTTTTATATTTTCCATTTTCGCGCTCGTTGATAATTGCAATTGCTGCACCTTCGCCGACGCCTTTTATACCGCCAAGTCCAAAACGGATATTTCCTTTTTGCGTTACCGTAAAGTTCAAATCAGACTCATTAACATCAGGGCTTAAAACATTAATTCCCATTGCTTTACATTCGTCCATAAATTTTGAAACCTCAGTAATATTATCGCGGTTGCGCGTTAAGTTTGCCGCCATAAATTCGGCAGGAAAATGTGCTTTAAGGTATGCAGTTTGGTATGCAACGAGCGAATAAGCCGTTGCGTGGCTTTTGTTGAATGCATATTTTGCAAATTCCGACCAGTCGTCCCAAATTTTTTCAAGTTTCTTTATCGGAGCATAACCGTTTTTTTGCGCACCTTCCATAAATTTTTCTCTGAGCGATGCCATTTTTGTTTTATCTTTTTTCCCCATCGCTTTGCGCAAATCGTCGCTCTGACCGCGCGTAAAACCTGCAATATCACGGCTGAGAAGCATTACCTGCTCCTGATAAACCGTTACGCCATAAGTTTCTTTCAATCGTTTTTCCATTTGAGGAAAATCGTAAGAAATTTTTTCGCGCCCATGCTTGCGGTTGATAAACGATGGAATATACTGCATCGGACCGGGTCGATAAAGCGCATTCATTGCTATAAGGTCTTTAAATTCAGAGGGCTGCAAATCACGCAGATATTTGCGCATTCCGTCCGATTCAAACTGAAAAATGCCGACTGTACGTCCTGCGCTAAAAAGTTCGTATGCAGTGCGGTCGTCAGGAGGAATATCATTAATATCCAAATCAATGTTTTTAGTTTTTTTGATGTTATTTAACGCCTCTTTTATAATTGATAAAGTTTTTAATCCTAAAAAGTCCATTTTTATCAATCCGACATCTTCAATAACTGCGCCTTCGTATTGAGTTACAAGCACTTCTTCGTTTGTTTCCTTATCTGTAACAGTGCTTACAGGAACAAAATTCGTCAAATCGTCTGCGCCGATAATCACTCCGCAGGCGTGAACTCCTGTTTGGCGCACAGTTCCTTCAAGCATTTCGGCGTATTTTAAGGTTGTAACAATATTTTGGTCGGGCGAAGAAAGTTCTGCACGCATTTCGGGTACAAGATTATAAACATTTGTCAGATTGACTTTTACAGATTTCCCTTCGCGGTCTTCGGGCAATTTGTCGGGAATAAGTTTTACCAAACGGTTTGCTTCCGAAAGCGGCAATTTTTGCACTCGCGCCACATCTTTAATCGACGATTTTGCAGCCATAGTTCCGTATGTAATAACACGCGCTACACGCTCTTTGCCGTATTTTTCAGTAACCCATTGCAAAATTTTATCGCGTCCGTCATCATCAAAATCGGTATCAATATCAGGCAGCGAATTTCTGTCGGGATTAAGAAAACGCTCAAACAGCAAATCGTATTTAAAAGGGTCGATATTCATAATTTTCAGGCAGTAGGCAACTACCGAACCCACCACCGAGCCGCGCCCCGGTCCGACAAAAACATTCATCGCACGCGCTGCCGAAATAAAATCTTGAACGATAAGAAAATATCCGGGAAATCCCATTAATTTTATTGTATTTAATTCAAAATCAATGCGTTCGCGGATTTCATCAGTCAAATCTTTGTAACGCTCTGCCGCGCCTTTGTAAGTAAGTTGCGTAAGATAATCCGATTCCAACTTTACGCGCACAACTTTTTTATAGCCGCCAAGTTGCTCAAATCTGCCGCCAAATTCCTCACGCAACATTTCTTCCGAAAATTTTTGAGCGTATTGCTGTTCCGTTCCAAAATCCGCAGGAATTTCAAAAACAGGCATCAGCGCATCAGAATCAATGCTGAAAGATTCAATTTTGTCGGCAACTTCCATCGTGTTTTCGAGCACTTGCGGCAAGTCGGCAAAAATTTCCCACATTTGTTGCGGCGTTTTAAGCCATTCCTGCTTTGTGTAACGCATGCGCTTGGGGTCGTCAAGGTCTTTGCCTGTGCTCAAACAAATCAAACGGTCGTGCGCTTCTGCGTGTTCTTCTTCCACAAAATGCACGTCATTTGTGGCAATAACTTTGGTATCGGTACGCCGTCCCAATTCTATAATTGCCTTATTTACAATTTGTTGATATTTGAAAACTCGCGTATCTGCATTTGGTTTATCGGTTTTGTGGCGTTGAATTTCCAAATAAAAATCGTCTCCAAAAATATTTTTAAACCATTGCACCGACTTTTCCGCCTCGCGCATATTTTCTTCTGTTATGGTAAATAAATCTTCAATACCGCTTTGCGCAACATCTTCATCATCAACATCTTTTGCAAAATTTCCCATTAATTTCTGTGGAATTTCGCCACCAAGGCACGCCGAACTCACAATCAGCCCCTCGTGATATTTTTCCAGCAATTCCTTATCAATTCTCGGCTTGTAATAATGTCCGTCAATCCAAGCGGCAGAAACAAGTTTGCAAAGATTTTGATAGCCCTTTTTGTTTTTCGCCAAAAGAATCAGATGCCAGCCGCCGCGGTCTGTTTTGTTGGTTTTGTCTTTTAAAAGCATTCCGCGCCGCGCCATATAGCCTTCACAGCCGATAATCGGCTTAAAAAGTTTCGCCTTTTCCGCCTGCAATTCTGCCTGAAGCGACAAAATATTTTGCTCGTCCTTTGTTTCTTTCAGTTTTTTTTCAATATCATTAATTTTGGCAAGGACAGGCTTATTAATTTTTTTTACATAATTAATAAATTCTTTGATGCCGAACATATTGCCGTGGTCGGTAAGAGCGATGGAGTTCATTCCATCTTTTCGCGCCTTATCAACCAAACCGTCAATTGACGACATTCCATCAAGAATCGAATAACATGAATGGACATGAAGATGTGTAAAAGGGAATTGCATAATATTTATAAAATCTTTAAATTTAACAGTTTAGAATATTTTAAAAAAAATATTTTTAAAAGAAAAATCAGACTGCTAAATTACGGCAATTTTTTAATTTTCCCAAAAAAAGTTATAAACACAAGAAAAATTTAAGAGGTTATCTCAAAAGTCTTTTTACCGTAAAGACGCAAAGATTTTTCGCAAAGGACGCAAAGAATATATTTTTGAAATTCAATACTTTGCGTAAATCCATTGCGAAACTTGCGGTTAAGTTTTTTGTATTTTTTAGATAACCTCTTCAAGCCTTTCGCGCATTCGCGCATTCGCGCGTTACCGTAAGTTCCGCTACGCTTCACATACGGTTATTAATATATTGCCCTAACTAAAAATTATTTGGTGGAATCATAGAATTCGGACAAAAGTGAATAATTTTTATTTTTTCATTAGCCCGTTAGGGCGTTATATATCAATAGAATACAATTCAAGAAACAATTTTTGTCCGTAGGGCATTAATCGTTAATGTCCTACGGACAATGTAAAAAGATATTGATTTATTTTCTATTGATATTAATCGCCTACGGCGAATTTATTGATTGAATATCAATGTGTTATAAAATTTATTATCCAAAACTCATGTTAATAATAAAAAACCTTTGTATCTATTTTATTATAATTTTCACATTGCAGGTGCAACAAGACAATTACTTTACCTGTTCTGTATTTCACCTACAATAATTAAATATTTATTTTCATCACATCTAACCAAAGTGCTGTCATTAATTACTTTAACAATGGGAAAAGTTTTATCAAACAGCATTACAGATTCAGAATTTTTTTACAAACGCAGAGTTTTTACTTCTAAATCCTCTTTTAAATAGTCATTGCCTATTTTCTCAAAATTGTAAGTATAAAGTCTTTCTGCAGCACAACCTTGAAACTCAATTAATTTTTTTCTTCTATATTTTCTCAAATGTTCAATATGATAAATTTCTCCATCAAAAACAATATTACAAGCAAACGGAAAATCAGGTTTATATGTATTAATTACAACAATTATATCATTGTGTTTGTTTGAACAAGAACAAAATATAATGAAGAATAACAATAAATACATCTTTATGTTTTTCATTTTTTTAATTTTTTTTCTATAATCAGGTTTGTTAAATTTTTGTTTAATGAATTATTTTTAAAAGTTTATTCATTTTGTCGGAAATATCAAAATCAAATATTTTTGTTTGACTGTTATAATAATCAAACAAAAATAATGAATTTTTAGCAATAATCGCATCATCGTTTTTATTTGCCTCTATATACAATAATTCCGCTAATATTCTGATTTTTTCTGTTGAAATTTTATTTGTGTCGGCGGCAGTGCATTTTTCAAGCAGAGATTGTGCGTTTAAAGTAATTATTTGTTGGCGATTGCTGTCAAAAAATTCCACATAAAAATCATTCATTTCCGAATCCGAAATTTCAGAAATGCTTTTCCTCGACAACTTTTCAGTCAATTTTTCCAAAAAAGTCATCAACATTCGCATTAATATATCTTTTTCGTATGCCATTTTTCACCCCGCCAACATAAATACACATATTGCTATCAATACGCAATTATTTTTTGCAAAATTAAAAACTATTTTGCAATTATTTCAAAAATAAATAAAATATTAATCAAAATAAATACATTCCCATTGCTTAATTTTCTAATATATTTTTAATTTTTTTCTGTCAGTTTTTTCGTATCTTTGTCCCGCTTTTATTTTTATAAATGAAAAAAATATTTTTTATAATAATAATTTTAATTGTTTGCGCGTCAAATATATTTGCGCAAAACGCTGTAAATAAGCGTGTTAAATATTTAAAAACATGGCGCGTTGAAGAACTTACAGCAGCAGCCGATACTGTGGCAGCCGATACTTTGCATCTTAATTTTCAAGACGCTAACCATATTGACCGTTTCAGCATTGCCAATTCGTACAACGGAAATATGCTCTCGCCGTTAGAATCGAAAATCTATTTTGACCGTCCGCTGATGGACAATTTTCTCTTTGGCGATGCGTATGCGCCTTATATTCGGACAATTAACAATTTGAATTTTTACAATACAACAACTCCTTTTAGTAATATTACTTACAAATCGGGCGGTTCAACTTTTCGCTGGGAAGAGGAAATTTTCTTTCTTTTTACCGCAAATCTCGGAAAACGTTTAAATATCGGCACAAAAATCGATTATACAGTGTCGCACGGAGAGTACAACAATCAGGAAACACAACTTTTTTCGCCTTCAATTTTTGCAAGTTACAACGGACGGCGTTACAACTTTACCGCCGCCGCTCTTACCAATGCCCTGAACAATTACGAAAACGGCGGAATTACCGACCCGCGTTATATCACCCTCGCCGAAGATGAATTTGATGTTGATGCCGAAAATATTCCTGTAAAAATGCAAAAAACAGGAAATTCAGGGCGTTATGGCTATTCAAAATACAATTATCGCGCGTTTTTTTACAATCATCAATATTGCATCGGCTTTGAAAAAGAAACGAAAATTACGCCAGATTCCTCGCGGTTCGACTATATTCCCGTTACGCGGATTATTCACACTTTTAAAATTGATGAGCATAAAAAACGTTATTTTGAGCCGCAGACAGACACAATATTTTATACAAATACTTTTTTCCCAAACAGGAAGCAGACAAACGATTCGGCTTCTCTTTCGGCAATTACAAACACTGTTGCTCTGCATATTGAAGAGGAATTTAACAAGTGGTTTCATTTTGGCTTAACTGCTTATATTTCAAACGAATATCAAAGTTTTTATTTAGCAAACCCTGACAGCAGTTCAACGCGCAATTCGTTTATGAACACAAACATAGGCGGAATTGTATCAAAAACGCGCGGAAAAATTTTTCGCTACAATATTCAGGGAGAACTGGGCATACAGGGCTACAAAGCGGGAAATTTTCTTGTAAAAGCCGATTTGGGCGGATATTTCCGCTTATGGAACGACAGCGTAGTTTTACGTGCGGACGGTTTTATGCGCCTTGATGCGCCTTCGTTTTTTGCCGAAAATTATAATTCAAATCATTTTGCGTGGAAAAACGATTTTACAAATATTTACCGTACGCGTCTTGGCGGGGTTTTGAGCCTTCCCACACGCGGAATTACGCTCTCGGCGCAGCTTGAAAACGTGTTAAATTATATTTATTTCGATAAAGATGCTTTGCCCGCGCAATACGATAAAAATATTCAGATTTTTTCGCTCAGTGGACGTGCTGATTGGCAGATTTTAAAATGGTTGGGCTGGGAAAACCAAGCCGTTTATCAAATCAGTTCGCAACCCGATATTTTGCCGCTGCCTGCATTTTCGCTTTTCAGCAATTTGTATTATAAAAGCAAATGGTTCAGTGTTTTAGGGATTCAGGCAGGCGTAAATGTACGCTACAATACCGCATATTACGCTCCAAATTATATGCCTGCTACCGGACGATTTTATTTGCAAAATGAAACAAAAATCGGCAATTTTCCGCTGGTGAATGCTTATTTGAATTTTCATCTGAAGCAGGCGCGGATTTTTGTTGAATATTATCACGTTAATCAACTGATTGTCAGAGCAGGACATTATTTTTCAATGCCAAATTATCCACTTAATCCTGCAATTTTTAAATGGGGTGTTTCGTGGAATTTTTATAACTAAACTTAGTATTTTTTTATCCTTAAATTATAAATTTTAAAATAAATTATTGAATTTCAATTATTTTAACCAAATAACACAATGAAAAACACAAATGCTTTAAAAAAATTAACAACTGTTACGATTGTTACATTTGGAATTTTGATTTTTGCTTTTTTTGCAAATGTCTTCTTTAAAAACGTGGCACGCGCTAACAAGTTGATCGTTGTAATCGACAGTGGGCAAATGCGTTACACCGAACTCGGCGATAGCGTTTTTGGACTGCAATACGAAATTTTACGCGCCTTTGCCGATTCTAACGAAATGAAACTTCAAATTTTGAAGAACAACGACCTCAAACAAAGTATTGATATGTTGCTCGATAGCAAGTGCGACCTTGTTGCAATTCCAATTCCTAAAACAACTCAATACATTGATCAAGTGGAATTTACTCTGCCTTTACTTTCTATGCGGCAGGTGCTTGTGCAAATTCCCGATTCGTTAGGGCATGTAAAAAAAATTCAATACGAACTTGCCAACGACACAATTACTGTACCAGTTAATTCACCTCAAATTCAGCGAATTAGAAATCTTTCGGACGAAATTGCAGATACAATTTTTATTGTTGAAATTCCAAATGTTACAACAGACGATTTGGTAGCGCAGGTAGCACAGGGGCGATATAAATACACAATTTGTGGTGCGCAACTGGCACAAAAACTGAAAAAAGATTTTCCTGTGATAGATATTTCGATGCCTATTGATTTTGAGCAGCCGTATTCGTGGGCAGTGAATAAAAAAAATTACAAATTACTTCAAAAACTTAATGGTTTTCTTGAAAAATTTTTCAAAAGCGATGCTTATAAGGTAATTTATGAAAAATATGAATAAACAATTAATTTTTCAGGATTGGGGTTTGATTGATTACCAAGATGCGTGGCAAAAACAGGAAACACTTTTTGAAAAAATTATAGAAGAAAAAAAAGCGGCGCGGCAAACAGAAAATTATCTGATTTTTTGCGAACATCCTCATGTTTATACTTTGGGCAAAAATGGCGACCAAAACAATATGTTGCTCAATTCCACACAGTTGCAGGCAACAAACGCAACTTTTGTACACACCAATCGCGGCGGCGACATAACTTATCACGGACCGGGACAAATTGTCGGTTATCCTGTGATTGATTTGGAAAATTTTTCTTTGGGTTTAAAGCAATATATTTTTCAGATAGAACATGCAATTATCAAATTGTTATCGCTTTACGGAATTTTCGGCGTTCGGATAGAAAATGCCGCAGGCGTTTGGCTCAATACCGCAAGTGCGGGCGCACACAAAATCTGCGCAATCGGCGTGCGAAGTTCGCATTATGTTGCTATGCACGGATTTGCGCTGAATGTAAATACAGATTTAAAGTATTTTAACTATATAAATCCTTGCGGTTTTACCGACAAAGGCGTTACTTCCGTGCAAAAAGAATTAGGACAAACTATTGATTTGCAGGAAGTTAAAGATAATTTAAAAAATATTTTTGAAAAAAGAATTTTTATTTAGTTGTTGTAAATAATTTAATTAACAATATTTTCCATGAATTTGTTTTATTCTCCTAACTTGCAAAGCAATAATGTTTTGCCCGAAGAAGAATCTGCTCACGCAATTAAGGTTTTGCGCTTAAAAAGTGGTGATGAAATTGAAATCATTGATGGGCAAGGATTATTTTGCAAAGCAAAAATTACTTTGGCACACCCGAAGCATTGTGAGTTTCAGGTAGTTGAAAAAATTATCAACAAAAAACTGCGAAATAATAATTTACACATCGCCATTGCTCCAACTAAAAATATTGACCGTTTTGAATGGTTTGTCGAAAAAGCAACAGAAATAGGCATTGACAAAATTACTCCGCTTCTGTGCCGCTTTTCGGAACGTAAAACGCTTAGACTTGAGCGTTTGGAAAAAATAATTGTTGCCGCCTGCAAACAGTCGCAGCAGTTTTATTTCCCTAAAATAGAAGAACTTACAAACTTTGAATTTTTTTTACAACAAACAGGAAACAATAAAAAATTACAAAAATTTATCGCTCACTGTTACCAAGCAGAAAAGCCGCTTTTGAAAAATGTTTGCCTGCCTGCAAAAGATACATTGATTCTTATCGGGGCAGAAGGCGATTTTAGCAGCGAAGAAGTTGCATTGGCGCAAAAGTACGGATACATTGCTGTTTCGCTCGGAGGCAGCCGCCTGCGGACAGAAACTGCAGGCGTTATCGCCTGTGCAACGTTTGAATTGATAAATCAATAGATTTTATAAAATTCCAAATCGTAAATTGTAATTAATATTTTGTACTTTTGCAAATAAATTTTTCAAAATGTACAGAAAATCCAATATTAATATTAAAAATCGCCGCGCCACATTCGATTATGAANTGCTTGAACGTTATTCTGCNGGCATNCAACTTTTTGGAACTGAAATAAANTCAATNCGAGATGGAAAAGCGGGCTTGAGCGATACTTATTGCACTTTTATCAAAGGCGAACTTTGGGTGCTTAATATGCACGTTGCTGCATATTTTTTCGGCACATACAATAACCACGAAGTACGCCGAGAACGCAAATTGCTGCTCACGCATCGCGAACTGCGCAAACTCGAACGCGCACAAAAAGAAACAGGACTTACTATTATCCCTATCCGACTTTACATAAATGAAAAAGGACTTGCAAAACTTGATATTGCTCTTGCACGCGGCAAGAAGAATTACGATAAACGTCAATCAATCAGAGAAAAAGATGACAAACGAGCAATGGACAGAGCAATGAGAAAATAATGAATGGTAAATGATAAAATGAAAAAATAAAAGCCCGAAACTGAAGTTTCGGGCTTTTAAAATATTAATTTATGAAAAAGTTTAATTTTTTTATTTTACTACAACTTTACCTGTGTAATCGCGTGCGCCTTTTACGCGAACGATATAAACTCCATTAGCCAAAGTAGCATCAACGCTTTGCGCTGGATAAGAACTAACAATGTCTTTTGCAATTACACGTCCCTGTACGTCTATCACTTCAATTGTGCTGTTGATGTCTTTTTCATTCAGACGATGAACAATGATAGAATGATTGTTGTTGTAATATGCGTTGATTGCACCACCTTCGGTCAAATCAACGATGCCTGTTGGAACTTGCGGCAAGAAATGAACGATAAAACGGTTTTCGTTATCATACTGTTCTGCTCCAAATTTATAAACAGGATTCTCGCGCAAATCTTGGAATGTATTTGTTTTTGTATCTTCCAAAATAACAGCCTGAGTGGTCATGCTTTCAACATTTGATGCTGTAAGTATAAAATCTCCTGCATATTTTGAAGGTCTGAACAACATTTTTGCACTTGCAGTAGTAGTTGGAACTCCCATTTGCAGCTGACGTACGTTTGCATCGTCTTTCATTGCCAGCAGGAACGAACCTTCATCTGGATTTGTAAATTTCTGCATATCGTATCTGTCGTTGCCTGCTGATGCATCAGTACGAACAAATATTGCCGTCTGGTCATAAACATATTTATTATCA
>JGI20171J14444_1000098_pt1 | contig 30175 bp, 30 predicted proteins | sample TergutNc150P4_FD_14444 | JGI IMG/M metagenome (IMG submission 14444) | reverse complement strand
TTTTTCACCGCAAAGGTACAAAATATGGACGAAATATACAAACTTTTTTGATACTATTTTGCTGATTTTTAATCGGTTAATCGTTTTTTAAGGAGCGACTATTTATTATGTTAAAATAACACAATAATTTATTTGTTAAAATTAAAAAATCTGCTCTGTATCATTTGCAAAGCGGATTTTTTTTGTGAAATTAATTTTTATAAATATTTTTCAATAAAATTTAAAGTTTAAATTCCATTGGAATAGAGATTTTTACATTAAAACTCCGCCCCATATTGTAAATTCCATCAACTTTATAGCGCGACAAATGGTCGTAATAGGTTTCGTTTAACAGATTGTTTGCAGCGAGATTCAAGAGTATTTTTTGATATTTTATTCCGAATTCAAAAGCAAATCCTGCGTTTAACAAATTGTAATCGGGCGTTTTGGTTTCATTTTCGGCAACTTTGTTCTGTGTAAACGAATATTGATTTTGCAGATAAATTGAAAACTTTTTCACTGCTTTTTTTAATGAAAAATTTGCCTCTATCTTTGCATTTATTTTTTGAGAAGGCATTAAAGCCAAATAATTGTGATTAACATTCTGCCCAAATGTGCCACTGTACGAACTTTCGATATGCATCCAGTCCAATGGGTGTGGATGCAAATGAAAACCCGCCTCGCCGCCGTATAAAAAAGCATCGTTTTGCGTGTAATTGAAAACAGGAATATTGTTTATTGCATTGTCGGCGGGTTGCAAACAGATGTAATTGCGGATATAATTGAAATAAGGATTTATAAAAAATTCAATATGCTTGATGCTGTAATTCAGCGAAGCGTCTATTTGATAACTGTTTTCGGTTTTCAAATCAGGGTTGCCTATTTCGTAACGGTTAGTTCCTTCGTGCACGCCGTCGCTTAACAATTCAAACATATTCGGTGCGCGAAAACCGGAAGACAAATTTAACCGAAACGACAAACCTTCCACAATGGGTTGATATATTCCTGTGGAAAAATTAAAGGAATAATATTGTTTGTCAAATGCTTCAGAAGTAATATATCGAGTATCAAAACGCAAACCAGCCTGCCAGTACGCTTTTTGAGAATAATAAAAATCGGTCATAGCAAAAACGCCGACATCATAAGTATTGGCATCTGGAATAAGAATTTCCTCGCCGTGATTGGTGTTGCTCTGCGCCATTGCCTGACTGCCTGCGGTAATCGCCAAATGCTCATTCCATCGCTGCGAATACCATTTGGCATTGTAAGAAAAAGTGTGCAAATTCATATTCAGTGCGGCTTCTCTGTCTTCTTCAAATTCTTTCCTGTTATTGAAAACATATCCCAAATCAACTTTCAATTTAGCCCCATTATTAAAGAAAAAAGTATTTTCGGAACTGACTAAATGCGTTGTCAAATTCTGATAAGGCAAAAGCGGTTTTCGCCCGTTTTTGTAAATTTCTTCTTCTTCCAGTTCCTCTTCTTCGGCTTCGGTCAAACCAAATTTTTCATTTAAAAAACTGTATTTCAATGCAGTAGTAAATTTGTTTCCTGTATATCCAAAAGTGGTTTTCAAATTTCCTGTATTAAATCGGCTATTGGGAACAAAATTATTATTGCCGTCTTTATAATCTTTGTGCGTGGTATATCCGCCGAACAAATTCCAGTGCAGACGGTTTTTCGACAGTTTGAACGCGCTGTTGTTTCTAAAACCAAGCGTATTGCCTGTAAATTCCGAATTAACAGCGGCTTCAATGCTGTTGTTTTTTGCATAGCGTTCATCTACAAAATACAGCACACCGCCCAAAGCATCGCTTCCATAAAGCAAGGAAGCAGGACCTTTGATAATTTCTACCTGCTCGTAGCCGTTTTCGTCAAGTCCAAGTCCGTGTTCGTCGCCCCACTGCTGATTTTCAATTCGTATCCCTTGCGAAAAAACGGCAATTCTATTGCCGCTCAATCCGCGAATAACGGGTTTGCCGATGCCTGCGCCCGTACTCAAATTGTCAATTCCTGCTATGGAAGTCAGTTTGTCGGCAAGCGAAATGCCCTGTACGCTTTCGTCTTTTATACTCAATTTTTCTACGCTAATCACATTTTCGCCCTGCAAACGCGAAGTATTTTCAATAACTACAATTTCCTGCAATTCGTGCGAAGAAGGCTGCAAATAGATAATTTGTCCGTTTTCACTCAAATTAATTCGATTGAGATAAGTTTGATATCCGATAGCGGAAATTTGCACCAAAATCTGCGGCATAGTAAAATTTACCTGAAATTGTCCCTGTGCATCGGTAATTGTCCCTGTTTTTGTTTCGGGATAATATACATTGGCAAATTCAACAGGCGCATTATTTTCTTTATCCAAAATCTTGATTTGCGTTTGAGCAAAACACATTATTTGTCCTGCAAAAATCAGTAAAAACAAACAAACGGTTTTCAAAAATCCGCTGCATTGACGGCAATATCCTGTAATATACGAAGATGTAGAAACAGCGGTATATCCCTGCGGAAGTTCTTGTTGAGTAACAGATTTTTCGATGCAAGTAATAGTGTCGCAGGCGATGCAATAAAAATGCGGGTGATTATCGTGATGATTGCCTGCCGTGCAATTATGATGACACAAAGCATAGCAGGTTTTTCCGTCATTGTTTATTATTTTATGCACTTTTCCATCATCGCAAAAACTCTGTAAAATGCGGTAAATTGTAACTCTGTCAATTTTTTCGGACAAACGTTTGCCAATTTCTTCGTGGCAAAGAGCCGAATTTGAATTTTCTAAAATGCTGAATACCAACTGTTTTGTCTTTGTGTTTCTTCTTAACTTGTCCATAAAAATGATTATTAAAATTAATGCCACAAAGTTACGATAATATTTTTTAATAATGCAACAATGTGGCGATAAAAACTGCACAAAAATAAACAGCAAGTTATTTAAGCAGTTTCAATAACGTTTGTGGAAATTTCCACAAACAAAAACCCGCTCTTAAAAAAATAAGAGCGGGCATCATTTTTTTTAAAGCATTAGAGTTATTTAACTTTCAAATTATCAATTCCTTTGTTAATTGCATCTTTTGCCTTGTCTTTTGCGTCCTGTGCGGCTTGAGCAGCGTTGTCTTTTGTCGTTTGAGCGGCATTTGAAACACTTTCTTTCACATCTTCAACCTTTTGAACGGCAGCGTCTTTTACATTGGTACCAGCATCGACAGCCGAATTTGCAGTATTTTTCACAGTTTCAACTACGCCCGAAGCCGTGCTTTTTACTGCGTCCCACGCTGTTTGCGCTTCTTTAACTGCTTTTTCAGCTGCAGCCTGAGCCGCTTTATCGCCTTTTGCTTTCGCATCTGTAAGAGCCTGTTTTGCAGCGGCAAGTTTTGCTTCTGTTGATTGTAATGCCGCATCTGCTGCATTTTCAAGATTCTTTCCCAAAGTATCAACAGACGAAACGATAGTGTCCTGCGGTACAGTTTCTTGTGCCGCTTTTTTTACGCAAGAAGTCGCTAAAAGCGCACCTGCAACAATACTAAAAATAAAAATTGTCTTTTTCATTCTTTCTTTTCTTTAAAATGTTAATATTATTATTAAAAAATTTGCTGCAAAAGTACTGCTTTTTTATTAAACAACAATTTTTTTTGTTAATTTTGTTGCATAAAATTTGTGTGGAAGTTACAAATGGTTTGTAATTATAACATATTAATAATGAGAAAATTAATTATAACATTATTCGTTTTTATCTGCGCTGTTCCGCTTTTGGCGCAGCAAAAAGTGGGGCTTGTTTTCAGCGGCGGCGGCGCAAAGGGAATGGTGCATATCGGTGTGATTAAAGCCTTAGAAGAGAATAATATACCGATTGATTACGTTGCAGGAACATCTATGGGCGCAATTGTGGCGAGTTTGTACGCCATAGGAATGACGCCTGACGAAATGATAACTCTCTTAAAATCAGATTCTTTTCGCCGATGGTCGAAAGGGATTCTGACTGAAAAAGAAAAATATTTTTATTTCAATACCGATTCGCGCCCTTCGTTTATTGATATTCCGTTTCGATTCAATATAAAAAGTTTGGATTCACTTAATATTCAGGCAGAAATCCCTACGCATATTGTTTCGTCAAAGCAAATGAATCTCGCTTTTTTGGAACTTTTCTCTCAGGCATCAACTGTTGCAGGCGGCAATTTCGACCGACTTTTTGTACCATTCCGCTGCCTTGCCTCTGATGTTTATGCCAAAAAATCGGTTGTGCTTTCATGCGGAAATCTGGGTGATGCGGTACGGACTTCAATGAGTATTCCGCTGGTTTATAAGCCTATAGAGATTGACAGCCTTTTGCTTTTCGACGGCGGACTGTACAATAATTTTCCTGTCGATGTGATGGAAAAAGATTTTTCGCCCGATTATATTATTGGTTGCGATGTTTATAAAGAACTTGAAAAACCCAAACTCAATGATGTTGTTTCTCAAATGACAAATATGCTGATGAATGTTAAACGTTACCGTTTGACAAAAACAGAAGGATTGATTATGCGTTTTGATACAAGAAAATACAATATGCTTGATTTTTCAAAAGTTGATGATTTGGTAAAAATGGGTTATGATTCAACTATGGTTTATATTGCAAAAATAAAATCGCAAATAAAATCCAGACGCGACAGCGCAGAACTTGCGCAGCAGCGGTCTGCTTTTAAAGCGAAATTTCCAAAACTCGAATTTCAAAATATTGAAATCAGCGGAGCAAATAAGAATCAGCAAAAATACATAAAACGCTTTTTGCAGCACAATAACGAAGTTTTCAGTATTGAAGATTTTCGTAAAAAATATTTTATGCTGCTTTCGGATGGCAGGATAAAAGAAATTATTCCACGCGCACGGTTTAACAGCGAAAATGGAAATTTTGATTTGCTGCTAAAAGTTGATGTGCAAGCGCCTATGGTGGCGCATGTTGGCGGCAACGTGTCGTCTTCCACTTCCAACGAAGCATATTTTGGCGTTTCGTTCCAGCATTTGAGCAATTACGCTTTTACAGCGACAACAGACGCTGAATTTGGCAAATTTTACAATTTTTTGGGCTTAAGCGGACGAATTGATATTCCTGCACGCACGCCGTTTTATGTGAAAATGTCGGGCGTTTTACATCGTTTTTCTTTTTTTGAAAAAAGTAAATGGTTCTATGAAGATAATACAACTTTCGATTTCGACCAAAATGAAATTTTTACAAAACTCAGCGCAGGCATACCTGTGGCAATGCGCGGGCGGCTCGAAGGCGGAATTGGATACGGAACGCTAAAAGACCATTATCGGCTGAACAAGTTAATTTCTGCAAGCGAAAAACATTATGATGAGAGCCTCTACAATCTTGCCACAGTATATTTACGCTACGAAAATTATACTATCGACAATATTTCATTTCCAATTTCGGGCTATCTTTACGATGTTTCGGCGCAAGTTCTTACAGGAAATTTGTATTTTACTCCTTCAACAAACGCTCAAACCGACCGCACGCGAGTAAGATGGTTGCAGTTGCACGCAAAATACGACAAATATATCACCATTTCAAAACGCTTTATATTAGGAACTTACGGCGAAACGGTATTATCAACGAGAAAATTTTCGAGTAATTACAACGCAACTCTCGTTCAAGCGTCTGCCTTTGCGCCGACAACGCACAGTAAAACAGTATTCAACAGCGCATTACGCGCAAATATGTTTGCCGCAACAGGCTTAAAACCGATTATCAAATTCAACGACCAACTTTATTTGCGCAATGAATTCTATTGGTTTGTGCCGCTGCGAAAAATCGGATTCACAGAAGACGGACAACAGGCGGAATACAAGCCGTTTTCGTTGAAAAATTCGGAATATTTGGCAGAAAGTTCGTTTGTTTTGTATATGCAGCGGTTTTCGGTTGCACTGTTTGTAAATAAATACAGCCACGCGGCAAGTGATTGGAACATAGGACTTAATCTCGGTTTTTTAATTTTTAACGATAAATTTATTTACTAATTATTGCTTAAGTTTGCAGTAAAATTATTATAAAAATGGGCAAAAATAAACTTGCAAAATTTGCTGATATGGCTACTTTTCCACACGTTTTTCAGATTGCATCAAGAGAAATTTTAAACGGGAAAACTTTTGATTTTCAGGGAAATTGGCGTAAAAACGTTTTCAAAAATTCTAATCCGATTATTTTAGAATTGGGTTGCGGAAAAGGCGAATATACAGTTGAGTTGGCAGAACGTTATCCTGACTGCAATTTTATCGGCGTAGATATTAAGGGTGCGCGGATTTGGACAGGCGCAAAAAAAAGTTTTGAAAATAAAATTAAAAACGCCGCCTTTATTCGCACTGATATTGAGATGATTAACCGATTTTTTGCCGCAGACGAAGTAAATGAAATCTGGCTGACTTTCCCCGACCCGCAAATGAAAAAAGTTAATAAACGGCTAACTTCCACCAATTTTATGCGAATTTATCAGCAATTTGTTGTAAATAAAGGAATTATACATTTAAAAACCGACAGTAATTTTCTTTTTACTTATACCAAAGAAATGATAAAAGTAAATGATTATCAAATAATTACACAAACAGACAATCTGTATTCCGCACCTTTGCCCAGCCCTGTTCTTGAAATTAAAACATTTTACGAACAACAATGGCTATCTCGCGGCATATCAATAAAATACATCGCTTTTATATTGGATAAAAAAGAAAAATTCTTTGAACCGAATATTGAAATTGAAAAGGACGATTATCGCAGTTTTGGGCGAAACGCGGTTGCAAAATAAAACTATTAAAAATGGGTAAATTATTTTATTCTATCAATTTTGTTTCTTTCAAACGGGCATAACGACCAATAATTTTTTCGTTTTTGTCTATATAAAATATTACAGGAGTGCTTCTTACGCCATAATCGTTAAAAATTTTTCCTTCAAAACCTTGAAAATCACAAAATTTATTTTCCCATTCAAAAGTATTGGCAAGTTCTTTGTAAATCGTTGGTTCAGTGTCAGATGCAATACTAATTACTTGAATTCCTTTACTTTGTAATTGCGCATAATATTTTTTAAATTCGGCAATTTGTTCAACGCAATGCGGACAATCCGATTCGTAAAAAAACAAAATCGTGTTTTTCAGCGATTTAACGCCGTCAATTTTATGAGCCGAATTACCGATTTTGCCTTTCAAAACTTCCGCTGAATATTTATATGCAAATGAAAATTTATCCAGCCGATTGGAATTTACCAAATATTGAGCAATCATATCTTCGGCATCAGCCCACGAATTACGCTGGCATTGCGTTGCCAAATCGTCGGCAAAAGCGCGAAAAACATTGTCGGAACGTATTTGCTGCATCTTTTTTACCATTAATTCTCCATATTGGGCTGTGGAATTCATTAATTTCAGAACAACTTTTTGCGCAGGAGAATAAAGGTCAGATGTGTATAAATCGTCAATTTTCAACGAATCGGAATAAAACGCAAGCAGTGCGGCATAGTTCTGTTTTTTCTCTGCGGGCAAAAAAAGCCGCTGCGCATAACCATTTGTAAAACGCTGAATTTCAATATATTTACACGCATAAAGTTGGCAGCGGGTTAATTCACTGTACATTGCAGAATAAATTTTATTCTGATTTACAAATTCGCTATTCATTGCGGCAACCAACTGTGAATTTTCGGGGAAAAGCGGCAAGCCTTTGTAAATAAATTCAACTTTATCGCAAACTGATGCAAAATCGGTTTGCTTTTTTATAAATATTTCATTTTCAGTGCTTTGCTCAATTTTCAAATTGTTTCCTTCGTTTATTACAGTAAAATTTTCACTATTCATCACGCAGTTCCACTTGTCCGCGCCTGCTTCAAAACGCAAAATTCCGCAATAATTTGCATATTGCGCTGGCATTTTAAAACTGAAAATTCCATCAGGCGGAACAATCCCGCGAGCCAAAGTGTCGGTTTGCGCCCCTTGAAAAGCACAAATAAAATACTGCCGATTAGATAAATTCGGCGTTTTAAAATTAACTGTTTGCGCAAAAGATAAACTTGCACAAAATATTGAAATACAAATAATTAAATATTTTTGCATAAAATTAATTTTAATATTTTTGTTCATTGTTCCGAAAATAATATACAATTCCAAATTCGCGGCAAAGTGCGTAGTGTGTTTCTGGCGGCTCATTTTTAAAATGCTCTTCTACTTTGTTCCAAATTTCGAGAATAATTCGGTCGGCTTCTGCCAGCAACGCGATAAAATCCTCGCGGCTGCGTCCTGTGGTCGATTTGTACAGTTGTTGCGAGTCGTAATGTTCTTTAAAAATATCATAATGTACGCGTACTTTGTTAATTGCAGGATTATAAATCGGAATTCCTCCGTTTTGCGTGCGCTGCTCCTCGCCTTCAATAATCTTGCCGCCCCAAAAAAGTACGCTGTCTTCGGCGTTTAAATTTGGAACGTTGCTGCTGTTTGGCGAAAGTCCGTAAAGAGTTCGATTTTCCTTTTTAATTTCACCGCGGATAACTGCCAAATTGAACACCTGAATAAAGTGAGAAATATACATACGCGCCTGATTCAGAGTTTGTTGATAGCGTTTTGAAGCATCAATTCGCGTAGAAAGTTTATTTTGATAAAGCGAAAGTTTCTGTTCAAAATTATTGGCAAATATTCTCGCTTCGCTGAAAAGTTTCAAAGACATAACTTTCTGATTATAAGGCAATTTCTCGTCTTTTTCAACGGCTGTACGCAAAGCAAGCACACGTGCATTATTAGTTTTCGGCAAACGGCGATATGGCATTTTGTAATTTTTTTGGTTAAAATTTTTACAAAAGTAAATATTTTATTTGATTCTTTGCAATAATTGTTTTGTTAAAATTTGCAAATTTTCTTTTCTTTTGTCCTCAACTGCCACACAATTAATATTTTCCAACGATTTTTTATAATAAAAATTAATTTTTTCTTCTGCAAGTTCTTTTATTTTCAATTTATTAAAAATTTCGGTCATTCTGCTGATTTTTTCCTCTGGCAGAATATTATTATTTTTTAAAAGAAAATTTAATTCTTCTTCTTCTTTTCCCCCTTTTGCCCGCTGTAAAGCATTGATTAACAGATATGTTTTTTTATTACAAAGAATATCGCCGCCGATTTTTTTGCCAAAAGTTTTTTCGTCGCCCCAAACGTCAAGAAAATCGTCTTTGAGTTGAAAGGCGAGACCAAGATTAATTCCGAAATTATAAATTGCCTGACAATCAGCGTTTTGCGCTTTGCCGACAATCGCGCCGATTTTCAAAGCGCAACCCAAAAGCACCGCAGTTTTCAATTTTATCATTTCCAAATATTGATTTTCAGAAATTTCACTCTGCGTTTCAAAATCCATATCCAACTGCTGCCCCTGACAAACTTCGATAGCAGTTTGAGAAAAAACATCGAGAATTTCTTTTAAAAGTTCTGTTTCTGTTTGTGCAATATATTGATATGCAATTATTTGCATCGCATCGCCAGAAAGAATTGCCGCGTTTTCGTTCCATTTTTTATGCACTGTTGGTTGTCCGCGCCGCATTTGAGCCTTGTCCATAATATCATCGTGCAAAAGCGTAAAATTGTGAAAAATTTCTATGCCGATAGCGGGATTTATAGCAGGTAAAACATTGTTGGAAAATAAATTACATGCCATCAAAGTAAGTGCGGGGCGCAACCGCTTTCCGCCCAAATTCAACACATATTCAATCGGCGCATAAAGTTCTTTCGGCTCGCGCTGCCAATTAATTGTATTAATTTGATTTTCAACGATTTTTAAAATTTCTTCAAAAGTTTTCATTTATTCGGTTTTTTGAACTCTATAGTTTTTAAAGTTTATCAAACAGTTTTAATTGCATTTCAAGCATTTTTGTAATATTTGCCTGATTTTTGCAACAATTGCTCAATAAATTCTTTTGACATTTGAACATTTATAGTAGATTTTGTACTCGCTATGATATTGTTATCGCCGATTTCGTTGCCCGAAAACGAAATATTTGCATTATCGTCGAGCAAATCAAACGCATCAATATTATAAAAAATTGCGATTTTTTGCAAATTTTTCGAGCCCGGCTTGCATTTGTCCGATTCCCATTTGCAATATGCATTTTGCGAAACATTTAATTTTTCCGCTATTTCCATTTGCGAAAACTTGTGTTCCTGACGGAGTTTCAGTAATAAGCCAAGAGTTGCCATGTAATTGTTATTTTTTTTAATAAATAAAAATATTTTTTGGCAAAGGTAATTTATTTTTATCACATAAAAAAATAGCAAAAGTAGTTAAAATTAAAACTTTTGTATATTAATGTTTAAAAATATTACATATAATTTTGCATCAAATTAAAAAATCTTTTGTATTGCTGTGTCATTATAGCGGTGTAAAATAAAAATAAAAGCATTAACTGTATGTTAGTTAATACTTAAAAAACAAAGCACTATCTTAATAGAAAATTATTTTAACAAAAATTTAATGGACTTCTGTTTTTTTGTTAAAATAATTTAACAAAAAGAACGATAAACAACAAGAAGTCCATATTATATTTGTATGAAAAAATGTTTTATTTTAATGAGTTTTGCGCTTTTGAGCGCAGGCGCGTTTGCGCAAACAACAATTTCCATTGACGCACAATTGGGTTGGGGAATTCCTCAAGGTAGCGCGTTTAAAGCTTAGATGGCGGCAAATCAACTAAAGTCGGTTTGGTTTATAATGTTGATTTGCTTTATCATTTAAGCGACCAATTAGCAGCAGGTTTGACTTACGATGCTTCTGTGCTTTTTGGCGTAAAATCGTCTAATGAAGGCATAAGCGATATCGGAATGTATGGCTTGGCTCTTTACGGCGTGAAAGGTTATTACAAATTTTTGGATTCAAAAGTTTCGCCATTCGCCACTTTGTCCTTGGGGCTTTCTCAACTTTCTACGCCTGATGTAACTTACGGCGACAATAGAACAGTTAAAGGTATTACAAAATCGTCAATCGGCATCAAACCCGAAATCGGCGTGCAATTTGGTAAATTTGTCATTGCTGCATCTTATTTTGTACCAATGAAATACAAATTTACCAATGTAAGCCAAAGCGCAGGCGTTTTGGAAATTTCAGCAGGCGTTAGAATTCCAATTACATTTGGAAATTAATGAGAAACAATTTTATTTTACAAAAAAACAGCAAGAGAGCATCTTGCTGTTTTTTTTGTGTAAAAACTTACACAAATTTTGTTAAATGTTTCAGCCGCGCAACTCCGTCAATACAAACGCGATGTTCAGGCGCGGCAGTTTCGTCAAGCAAAAGGCAACTGACTGTACCATTGTGTTTTTCGGTATTAATATCTGTAATTTCAACGCGCGCCTTGTAAGTTTTTTGCGTAAAAATAGGTGCGCGGAAACGCATTTCCTGCGAAATATAAATTGTGCCTTCGCCCGGAAAAAGCGTACCAAAAATACGCGAAAAAACTGCTCCAGCCAAAAATCCGTGAACTATCGGACGCCCAAAAGGCGTAGTTTTAGCAAATTCTGCATCAATATGCAAAGGATTGTCATCTCCTGTAACTTTGGCAAAATCATTGACTTGCTCTTGGGTAAAACTCAATTCGAGTTCATAAAAATCGCCTGTTTTTAACATAAATTTATGGTTTATTAGAAATTATCAATTAAGTTACCGATTATTTTTTTATTCTGTTTGAAAAGGCGATGCTGGCAGTCCGTTTTTGCCGCGCAAATTCCACCAATTCGGATTATTTGCCCACGCATAACGCACCTGTGCAGGATTTTCTATTTCTTTGTTCCAAACTTCAACGGTTTTTCCAACGATTTTTGCCTGCGCAGGCAGAAATGTTCCATTTTTTTTATCAGAAATATAAAATCCATTTAATTCTTCAACCTGCTGAAAATCAGCCGTTCCTTCACGAAAATACAGAATAATTTTATTTCCTTTAATTTCGTATTTTTCATATAAAGGACTGTCGGCTGAAATATTTTCGCCATAAGCCAATTTTCTCGCCTGCAAAGAAAGCCGCAAGCCAATGTCTTTTTTGTTCAACGGGTGAATGTCGTTCCATTCGCCAAGGTCGATAGTTACAGCCATTGCGGTATTGTCAATTTTTTCGTCAATAATTCGTTGAACATTGCGCAGAGCCGCCCAATTGCTGTTTTGTTGATAGGGCGCAGCGTCCATAAAGTTGCAAAGTTGCACCAACAAAAAAGGAAGATTTTTATTTTTCCAATCTTCGCGCCAGTTTGCAATAAGCGCATTCATTAAGTCAAAATATTCATAATAATTAGAAGTGTTCGACTCGCCCTGATACCACACAAAACCTTTGATATTAAAATTTGTAAGCGGCGCAATCATAGCGTTGTACAAGCCTGTCGGCTGACAATGAATATACATTGCCACACCTGCAACCGCAGGCATAATTGCGCCTGTTTTATATTTCCATTCGCCTTCAAGGGAAATTTCCGCGCCATTATTAAAAACAATTTTATACGGTTTTTCCCTAACAAATTCAGGCGTTCCGCTCTGGCTGACAAGCCTGATGGTAACAGTATTTTTTCCGTTTTTTAAAATATTTTTTGGAATAAAATAATTGCGCGGCGGATATTGATAGGTGGTATTTCCCACAAACTGCCCATTTACAAAAACCGAATCGGCATCGACAATGCGCCCCATAAACAGTTTTGCTGCCTGATTTTCAAATTCTTTGTCAATGTCAATATCTTTGCGAAACCAGAATACGCCGTTTTGTTGAGCAAAGCCATTGTTTTTTCCCCACGAATTGTCGAAAAGGTCGGTTGTTGTCCAATCGCTGTCGTTGTAAGATGCTGAATACCAGCGCGGTTGCTCGTTGCTTCCCAAGTCTTCCAAATTTGCAACCTGCTGCCAACGCTGCGAAGGCAAATTGCTCAAATTCTGCATTTGTTTCACAAAATTATCGTCCTGCACAAGATGCAACGCACTTTCATTTGCGGGAAACCGCTTAATATATTTTTCAGAAATCCACGCTTCGGCAGGAGTTCCGCCAACGCTCGAATTGATTATTCCAACAGGAATATTTGTTTTTTCGTACATAAATTTTGCAAAAAAATATGCCACGCCCGAAAAATTCTGTGCAGTTTCGGGCGTTAAATCCACCCACGAGCATACAGGAACATCCGTTTGCGGATAATGAAAATTGTACGTCATCGGAATTTTAACATAGCGAATTTGCGGATTGGAATAAGCGGCAATTTCATCGCCATACATGCTCATAAGGCGCGAAATTGGCGTTTCCATATTCGATTGACCGCTGCAAAGCCAAACATCGCCAAATGTTATGTTGTTAATTGTCAAGGTATTGCTTGCCGAAATTGTCATACAATAATTTCCGCCGCCTTTTTGCGCAGGCAAGGTAACAAACCAATTCCCTGCACTGTCGGCAACGGTTTTGTATGAAGTTGTAAGGTCAGAATGTTTTTTATTATCAGAATATTTTTTATCAAAAGTAACCGTAATTTTTTCTGACGGAGCAGCCCAGCCAAAGATTTTAGCAGGGACATCACGTTGCAAAATCATATTGTCTCCCACAAGGTGCGGCAACCGCACCTGCGCCGATAATATACCCGCAATAAACAACATTGCCAAAGAAACAGAAAATTTGTTTTTCATTTCTATTTTATCTTTTTAGAGTTAAACTGTACCAATTTTTCCCAATCAATTTCTCCATTGTCAATTTTTATTTATTAAACTTTACAAAATATTCGTCAATTTCAGGGCATATAGGCGGGTTCAGGGTTGTAATTCTGAAATTTATTTCGCAGGCTATTGGTTATAACCTGCTGAATGTGTGATTTTTGGTGGTTAGTTAGCACCATTGTCTATTATTTTAATATTTTTTGTAAATAATTCTCTATCGTGTATGTTTTTCCAAATACATTGTTCAAGTATAAAAAAATCAAAATTATTTTCTTTATCTTGATACATACTCATTCTTTTCAAACTTTTTATTGCTTGATTTAACGATTTTATTATTTCGGGTTCAGATAAAAAAGACCATTTAGAAATTTCTTCTGCAATTTCTTCTATTGATTCCTCTGTATCTATTAAAACGGATTTTTTTTCTAAAAATAATTCAGAACTCCAAACCTCAACGTTTCCTACATTAAAACTTGCGTAATAGCATTTCATATTTACTTCTTTTTTAATTGAAATATTGTGCCGAATACACTGCTTCACAAACCAATCCAAATTTGAAAATTTGTTTGTTACTCATTTCTTTATCATTTCTGTGAAAATAGTGTTATATGTAATATCAAGTGCAACATCTGAAATACCCCATTCTATGCCCTCTTTTGCAATTGCAATTTCATTATCAGATAATTTTCTACCTATCCTATTCATTGCTTCATTTTGCAAGTCTTCTTGTGTAATTACAAATATAATATCATCTTTTCCCATAATTAATAATCCTGTAATTCAGACTGTAAGATTTGCGTTGAGCCGTTTTCGCCAACTTTTTTTACTAAACCATACTGCACTAAATAGGCAATATTTGAAGTGGTTACATTTTTTTCCAATGTAATCCGTAGCCCATTTGCCTGCTTCCAATATGCTGAATAACTGCGTTGTTTCTATCATTTCTGAATAGATTTTACAAATTTGCAAAGATTACAATTTATTTTGAATTTTTCTTATAATATTTAATCAGTTTTGGTATAACCTCTTCAATTGTTGCAGTAATAACATAATCAGCGATTGTGTTGATTGGGGCGGCAGGGTCGTTGTTAATTGAGATAATTAACGAACTTTCCTGCATTCCTGCAATGTGCTGTATTTGCCCCGAAATACCGCAGGCAATATACAGTTTTGGACGCACGGTTACGCCTGTTTGTCCGATTTGACGTTCGTGTTCGGCAAAGCCCGCATCAACAGCCGCACGCGATGCGCCAACTTCTGCACCCAAAACGTCTGCCAATTCGTATAAAAGTTTGAAATTTTCTTCCGAGCCAACGCCATAACCGCCTGCAACAATTATTGACGCGCCGCCAAGATTTACTTTCGACTTTTCGATATGCCGCTCAATAACTTCTATCACAAAATCGGAATCAGAAACATATTTCGCCACATCAATTTTGCGCGTTTCGCCCTTGTAATTTGCATCGCGGATTTCTTTTTTCATCACACCCTGACGCACAGTAGCCATTTGCGGACGACAATCGGGATTGACAATCGTAGCCACAATATTTCCGCCAAAAGCAGGACGAATTTGATAAAGCAAATCGTGATAGGTTTTGGCATTTTTCTTATCTTCATAATCGCCGATTTCGAGCGAAGTACAGTCGGCAGTCAATCCGCTGAACAGCGCCGACGACACGCGCGGACCCAAATCACGCCCGACAGATGTTGCACCCATAAGCGCAATTTGCGGCTGCTGCTGTTTGAAAAGATTTACCAGCAACGAAGTGTGCGGCAATGAAGTATAAGGATAAAGGCGTTTGTCATCTGCAATGTGCAGAATATCAACGCCAAAAGGAAATACTTGCGCACCAATGCCGTCAAGTTTGTAACCTGCTGCAAGAGCTTCGAGTTGTACGCCAAGTTGGTCAGCCAAAGAACGTCCTTTGGTCAAAAGTTCAAGCGAAACATCGCTAACAAGAGCATCTTCTATCTCTAAATAAACAAATACGTTATTCATATTTTATAAAAGTCTGTTTTTTTTGATGTTAAAAAAGTTTGCAAATGTAAATGAATTTTTTAAAATTACACGCAAACAAATGAAAATTTATAGTATCATTTTCTAGTAAAACCTCTGCTTTTGCGTACAAATTTTTCTTCCCAAAGTACCCACATTAAGAAAATTACAAAATAAAAAAGCAGTTTTAAGAAAATTTCATGAACAAAATAAAACCATTGAGGGTGAGATTTTACTATTATTGCTATTATGCTTATTCTGAATATGTTAAACAAATAAATTACCGCAAGTCCTGCGGGAATATACCAAAGTTTCTTCTGCCACGGTCCGCGATAAAATGCTATTATACAAATAAATATATACGACTGCTTAATTGCCGTACAACCCCATACAATGCGAATTCCCTGTTGAACATCGGGAAACCAGATATTGTTTCCAAACCGCAGAACAGAGCCAAAACCTAAAAAGTTGATTATTTTGTTGCAAACCATAGCAATATGCCGCACCATAAACCTGAACGGCGCAGAAACGTCAATTCCCAAAAAAGTTACAAGCGAATCCGATTCATCGCCTATGACAAAAAATTTCCACAAGAAGTGTGCAACTGCAAGTATTACAACAAAATAAATTATACCGGAATAATGTTCGTATTTTCCAAAAATACTTTTTTCAGTTTGATTTGTGTTTCCCATTTTTAAATTAATTTATATAATTTTGGTATTTTGAAATAATTCAGTTTAAATGGTAACTCTGGCGAACGGTACTTCTGTAAGCGCACAAAAATCGTTTTTCAAATATTTAAAATAACCTGCCATTGCTATCATAGCGGCATTGTCGGTTGTGTAGGCAAAAGGCGGAATAAAAACATTCCAATTGTATTTTTTGCCAACATCAACAAATGCCTGCCGCAGAGCCGAATTTGCCGAAACTCCGCCTGCAAGCGCAATTTCGCTGATATTCAATTCTTTGGCTGCCAAAATCAGTTTTTTCATTAAAATATATACCACCGTTGCCTGAAGGCAAGCGCAAAGGTCGTTTATATTTTCAGAAATAAAATCAGAATTTTCTGCCTGTTTATCTCTTAAAAAATATAAAAAAGATGTTTTCAATCCGCTAAAACTGTAATCATAGCCTTTAATATTCGGTTTGCTAAACGAAAATTTTGCAGGATTGCCTTCTTTTGCAAGTTTATCAATATGCGGACCGCCCGGATAGGGTAAGCCCATAATTTTTGCGCATTTATCGAACGCTTCGCCCGCTGCATCATCTATTGTTTGCCCGATAACCTGCATTTTGTCAAAATCATCGACAAGAATAATTTGTGAATTTCCACCGGAAACCAACAGACAAAGAAAAGGAAATTTCGGTTTGTGCTCCCCTGATTTTCCATCGTTGATAAAATGCGCCAAAACGTGTCCCTGCAAATGATTTACATCAACGAGCGGAACGCCAAGCGACTGAGCGAAACCTTTTGCAAAACTTGTTCCAACGAGCAACGAACCGAGCAAACCCGGTCCGCGCGTGAAAGCGATTGCCGAAAGTTCCGATTTGTCAATATTTGCGCGTTTCAATGCTTCCCAAACAACAGGAATAATATTCTGCTGATGTGCCCGCGATGCCAATTCAGGCACAACGCCTCCAAAAGCCGCGTGAATTTGCTGACTTGCGATAACATTCGACAGCAATACGCCATCTTGCAACACTGCTGCCGAAGTATCGTCGCATGAAGATTCTATACCCAAAATCGTTACAGGTTTCATCATCTTTTATCTTACCCAAACCTTGTATTCCCAAGGTCCGAGTTTGATTGGGAATGTAATTGTCGATTTTTTGCCTGTAAAATATTCGGTAAATTCTTCTTTTGGAAAAACGTCATTAGTATAAACATCGTGTTTTTTGCCGCTCAAATTCAAAGCAACAACAATTTCTTTGCCTTCTTTTTTCCGCGAAAAAATCAAAATATCTTCTGCCGCACCAACACGATTAAACATTTTCACATCGCCGCCTTGTGCGCCTGCTTTCAACGCAGGATGCGTGTGTTTGAGATTGTTAAGTTTTTTGTAAAAAGCAAAAGTGCTGTTTTTAGACCACGAAATCTGGTCTTTGTCAAAAAACTTCAAACGCCTGTTGAATCCGATTTCCTGCCCTGAATAAATCAGCGGCATTCCGGGCAAAGTATAAGTCAAAACCGCAAACGCTTGCACGCCGCCTTTATAACGCTCATATTCAGTTCCGTTCCACGAATTTTCGTCGTGATTGGTAATGAAATTCATTTTGTAAGCATCTTCGGGCAAAATGGAATCATTTTTTATCAAATAATTGCGAATTGTTTGCACGCTGCTGTCTTTGGCAACATTATTCATCAAATGCAACAAATTCCAAGCATAATCTGCATCAAAAGCGTTGAATAGCAGTTCTGGATTTTCGGCTTCGGCAAGCATAAATACAGGCTTGATACTGTCCAAAACAATGCGCGTACTGTCCCAAAACGAAGTTGGAACTTCGCCTGCAACATCACAGCGAAAACCGTCAATATCAAAATTTGATACCCAAAATTTCATTGCATCGGTCATTGCAGCACGCATCGCGCCATTGCCATAATTGAGTTTGTAAGTGTCTGTCCAATCGTATGGACTTAAAGGATTTCCCACAGAATCAAGCATATACCAATCTTTATGTTCGGCAAGCCAAACATTATCGCAACCGGTATGATTGGCAACCCAATCAATAATTACCTTAAAACCTTGCTCGTGCGCACTTGCAACAAGCGTTTTAAAATCGTCGGCAGTGCCAAATTCGGGATTTATGGCTTTGTAATCTTTTACAGCATAATAACTTCCGAGTTTACCTTTGCGGTTAAGTTCAGAAATTGGATTAACAGGCATAAACCACAAAACATCAACGCCTAAATCTTTCAACTGCGGCAAATATTTTTCAAAGGCTTTAAAAGTGCCTTCTTTTGTGTATTGACGCACATTTACTTCATAAATTACAGCCGAGCGCGTCCAATCGGAATGCACAACAGGCTTTGGTTCAAATGTTTTTTTCGCGGTTTTATTGCACGAAACGACAAAAAACGCAGCAAAAATAACTGTTAAAGAAAATAAAATCGTTTTTTTCATTATAAAATTAATTTTTAAAAATTTATTAATGATTAGGATTAGAATAAATTGTTGCAAAATTACAATATTATTTTTGAAAAAATCTTTGCAAAACAAAAAATATATGAAAAATTAACTTTTAAAATTTCATTTCATTTTTCTGAACATTTCCCAAATTACAATTCCTGCGGAGACGCTTACATTGAGTGAATGTTTTGTGCCAAATTGTGGAATTTCCAAACATAAATCGCTTGCGCTAACTATTTGCTGCTGAACGCCTTTTACTTCATTTCCAAAAATTACAGCGTATTTCGCGTTTTTCTCTGTGCGAAAGTCCGCAATATTTGTACTGCCTGTTGCCTGTTCTACAGAAATAATTGTAAAATTCTGATTTTTAAGCAATTCTATTGCCGAAAGCGTATCTTCAAAATATTGCCACTCAACAGAAAATTCCGCGCCCAAAGCGGTTTTATGAATTTCGGCGTTAGGCGGTGTGCCGCTAACGCCACAAAGCAAAATTTTCTCCACTAAAAACGCGTCGCAAGTGCGAAAAACCGAGCCTATATTGTGCAAACTGCGCACATTATCCAACACAACAACTAACGGAATTTTTTGTGTATTTTTAAATTCTTCGGTTGTAATTCGTTGAATTTCAGATGTTTTTAGTTTTTGCATCACTTTTATTTTTTATCACAAAAATAATATTTCACTTTAAAATTTCCAAAATATTATTTTTTAAATATTTTAAACCAAAAATTTATGCTAATTTTGCAGAAAATTTTATTAAATTTAAAAAAAACCGTATAATTATAAGATGACTTTTTCTGAACAGATAAAATATCAATTTAAAAATGGCGGTGCGCATATTTCGCTGATTTACATAAATATAGCGGTTTTTGTTCTTGCAAAAGCGGTTGAAATTGTGTGCAAACTTTTTTTGCTCAAAGGGTTTGATTTAACTTCGGTTTTGGCGATGCCTTACGATTTATACACTTTGAGTACAAAGTTTTGGACGCCAATAACTTATATGTTTTATCACGAAAATTTTTGGCATATTCTTTTTAATATGCTTTGCCTTTATTGGTTTGGCGTTTTGTTTTTAGCAAATTTTTCTGTCAAGCAATTTGTGTCGGTTTATGTGTTTGGCGGGCTTGCCGCAGCGGCGTTTTATCTGTTAAGTTTCAATATGATACCATATTATCAACATTATTTTTCGGCGCATTTGTTTATGATGGGCGCATCAGGTGCGATTATGGCTTTGATTGCGGCTGTGGCGATGTGGCAGCCGAATGCAGAAATTCGTTTGCTTTTTATCGGCGCGGTAAAACTGAAATATATTGCCATTTTTTTTGTTGCAATAAGTTTTTTCGGCTTGGCAGGCAACAACGCAGGCGGCGAAATGGCGCATCTTGGCGGAGCGGCGGCTGGTTGGCTTTTTGCTTTTTGTCTTAAAAATAAAAATATTGATATTACCGCGTGGGTTATGTGCATAATCGATTGGTTTGCAACGACTTTCCGTCCGCGCAAACAACCGAAACTCAAATTTACAAAATTCGATTCAAGCCGAACGACAGATGCGGAATTTAATATGGATAAGGCTCAAAATATGGAAAAAATTGACACTATTTTAGATAAAATAAAAGCATCTGGTTACGAAAGTTTAACAAATGCCGAAAAACAGTTTTTGTTTTCGCAAGGTAGAAAATAATCTTGCCTTTTCTTCGTTGTCTGAAACAAATGAGGTGGGCTTAAAAATATTTTAAAAAAAATGTTTAGAAAAATAGTACGAACAATAATTTTGCTGATAAATATTGGTTTTGCGTTGTGTTTATTGGCAACTTTGGCGGCGGGCAGCATCAATCCGAACAGTTTCCCGCTGATTTCCAATTTGTCGTTGCTATCTCCTTATCTGTTGATAGTCAATATTTTATTCTTTTTATTTTGGATTATCAGATTAAAAAAATCAGCATTGGTTTCAGGAATTGTGCTGTTGTTTTCGTTTTCGGTGGTTGGGCGCACTTATCAGGCTTTTAGAGGTACGCCCGATTTGACAGGCAAAGAAACGACTGTTAAAATTCTGACATATAATACAATGAGCAGTTTTGATTTTAAAAAATATTCGCCATCAGATACCGCTTCAGGCTATGGTTATATTCTTGGTCAAAATGCAGATATTATACTTTTGCAGGAATTTTGCATAAGTCAAAAGCCTGAATATATTACAAATGAGGATATTAACAAAATTTTTAAAAATTACAAATATCAATATATATGGTATCGAAATAATTCCGTATCTTTGCAGGAAAGTGGAATGGCGATTTTTTCAAAATTTCCAATTGTCAAAAAGCAAAATATTGATATAAAATCGGCGTATAATTCTGCAATTTATGCAGATATTAAAATAAATGATTCTATTTATCGTTTTTTTAATTTGCATTTGGAATCAAATAAAATTACGGCAATGGATAATGCCCGCATCAACAAAATTATTGAAAAGCCAAACAACGCAGATTTGACAGAAACAACAAAGCTTCTCGCTCAAAAACTCAGTGAGGCGGCAAAAATTCGTGCGGGGCAGGCTGAGCAAATCGCTGAATTAATAAAAACATCGCCTCACAAAGCCATTGTTTGCGGCGATTTTAATGATGTGCCGTTTTCGTACACTTATTCCACTGTAAAAAAAGGACTTAACGATGCTTTTGTTAAGTCGGGCAAGGGATTTGGTCTTACTTACGACAGAGGATTTTATAAATTGAGAATTGATTATATTTTATGCGATAAATGCCTGAAAACAAGTGATTTGCAGGTTGATAAGAAAAAACATTCCGACCATTATCCTGTTCATTGTTTGATGTATTTTCCGTAAATTGATGAATTATTTGTTGATTTAATTATTTTTAATTTTAAAATTTTAGTTTTTTAAAAAATGAATTTACCTGAAAATTTGAAATACACGAAAAACCACGAATGGTTGCGTGTGGAAGGCAATCATGCCTTTGTTGGAATTACCGATTTTGCGCAAAGCGAATTGGGCGAAATCGTGTTTGTAGAAGTTGAAACTATTGGGGAAACCTTGGCAGCAGAAGAAGCGTTTGGTTCTGTTGAGGCGGTTAAAACCGTTTCCGAATTGCTGATGCCTGTCGATGGCGATATTGTGAATTTCAACAGCGACCTCGAAGATTTCCCCGAATTTATCAATGATGACCCTTACGGCAAAGGTTGGATTATTGAGATTGTTGTTACGAATCCTGCGCAAATAGACGAATTGCTTTCGGCAGAAAGTTATAACGCATTGGTAGGTTAAAACAAAAATTAACATTAAAAGGTTGAAAATCAAGCGCGTTGCCGAAAGTTCTGCGTGAAAAAATAATTTTATTTCTCGTTTTTTAACAAAAAAAATAAAAACAAATGATGTTTGAGCAACGAACAATATGGATTGCTTTTGGATTGACTATGATTGCCGGTCTTGCAACAGGCATAGGCAGTTTGATTGCTTTAATGTTCAAACGCACCAACAAAAATTTTCTATGCGCATCGTTGGGTTTTTCAGCAGGCGTAATGTTGTATGTGTCGTTTATGGAGTTAATGCCTACAGCCAAAGAAGGATTAACACAAATTTTTGGCGAAAAAACAGGAACATTATATTTGTTGTTTGCCTTTTTCGGCGGAATTGCCTTGATTACGCTGATTGACTTTTTGATTCCAGAATCCAACAATCCGCACGAATTGCAAAGCGTGGAGGATATGAGCAAACCCGATGCCGACCAAAAATCGTTGCACCGCACAGGAATTGTTGTTGCGCTGTCGCTCGCAATTCACAATTTTCCCGAAGGCATTGCCACTTTTACATCGGCATTAAGCGGACTTTCGGTAGCAATACCAATTACAATTGCTATCGCAATACACAATATACCTGAGGGCATTGCCGTGTCTGTGCCTATATATCACGCCACAGGCAACAAACGAAAAGCCTTTTGGCTGTCTTTTTTGTCTGGGTTGGCTGAACCTTTGGGTGCATTGATTGCCTACTTTTTATTGATGCAATTTTGGTCGCCTGCGGTAAATGGCATTGTGTTGGCTGCTGTTGCAGGAATTATGGTGTATATTTCATTAGATGAACTTTTGCCTACAGCCGAAAAATACGGTAAACATCATATATCCATTTCAGGACTTATTGCTGGAATGTTTATAATGGCTTTGAGTTTGTTTCTTTTTATATGATGAAAGGAATTGTTTAAAAATATTTTGGTACACAAATGACAATGAAACAGAAATTTTTAAAATAATAAATATGGATTATTGACATACAGTACAAATTTGATGAAATAGTAATCGCTCAAAAATATGTAGATAAAGGTCATAAAAAAAGAAATGTAACGATTAGAATAATTGATGAAATATAACCGCATCTAATTCGCCATCAAAATAAGCAAGATTTATTTGCCTGATTATCAATAATATTTTTCCATATATCCATAAAAAAAGTATGAGGCTGCTTGAGGTAGCCTCATACTTTTTTTTATGAATAATATATTTACAGTTTTACTTTTCGGTAATGGTAAATTCTACACGGCGGTTCTTTGCACGGCATTCGTCGCTGTCGTTTGCAGTGCAAACAGGATTACGTTTTCCTTTGCCTTCAAATGTCATGCGCGATTTGTGAATACCGCGTTTTACCATTTCATTATAAACCGATTCTGCGCGGCGGTTCGACAGGTTATCGTTATAAGCATCGCTACCCACATCATCAGTATTTCCAACAATATGAATCTTTATATTCGGATTTTCAATAAGCAATTCGTACAATTTCTTCAATTCAGGCTCGCTTTCAGGTTTGATTGTCGCTTTGTTGAAATCGAAGAACAGATTTTCGAGTACAATTGGCACTTCAGGCTTAATTGGGTCAAGTTCAATAATTGCCGCCGTTCTGCCTTGCGTTGTTACATTTGCTGAATTGGAAATATAACCGTGAGCGGCTGCAAGAACAATATAATTCCCTTTTTCCATAATTCGAGAAGTTTCGCCCGTTTTGCTGTCGGCATTGGTTTGGAAAATTTGTTTTCCCGTTGCCGATTCATTTACAATAATTGTTGCAGCAATAGGAAGTTTTGTTTCAGAGTCAATCGTTTTAACTGTCAGCACAGGTTTATGCACAAGTTGAATAACCATAGTATCCGCTTTTGTCGATGGCGATATATTATCTGTAAATGGCTCGTAATCGTTCATTGTAACATCAAGCGAATAAGTTCCGTCAGCCATCAAACGCGAGGCAACGCCTGTTTTGCGATTTGCAGTAAGTTTTCCCACTTGCCGCCCCTGATTATTTTTGAGCGAAAGTAGAGCAGGAATTCCCTCACCCGTTTCCGAATCTATAACGCGGGCAGTAAAGCGCGGACGCACTGGACGAACATATTTGCGGTCGGGAGTGAGGTCGAAAAACGCGGTAAATTTCACGCCAATAAGCATAGAATTAACTTTTTTGCCAAACGATTCGGGCGATTTAAAAGCAGAATTTATTTTGACATCTGCAGGATTTAAACCCATATTAACATTATTTGCAGTTAATATATCAGGACGGGAAATCAAACCGCCGTTTCCTTGCAAATAATCACTCATATCAATATTATTATTATGAATATCAGCAAATCCATAATCTGCAAACAGCCCCACACGATATGAAATCCGCTTTTCATAATTTCTCTGACGGTCGCGGCGTTGAGGCGCGCCATAAATCCATTTATCAAGATAAACGCCAAACTCAACCGAGCCAATAAAATTGGCGTTAAATTTCAATCCTTCTTTTGTTGCGCTGATTTCTTTGTTATTAATAATTCCGTGATTTGGAATATCAGTCATTAAATCAATAAATTGAGGGTCGTCTGCTTCTGCGCTGAATTTACCTTTTGAAGAAGAAAAACCCAGAAAATTTACTCCATATTTTGCGCCTACTGTTGCATAAAACAAATCGTTAAACCGATAGCCAACATTAAACGGAATATTTACATAACCTGCATTTTGAACATCGGAAACTTTACTGAATTTATAATTATAAATGATGTCCAACCCATTCTGCAAGTAAGGATAGTAATAATCAATATGTTGTTCAAAATTATTAAATGTAGTTTTAGAATTTAAATAATTAAATTCCACGCCCGCTCCAAACATAAATTTGCCAATACTTCCCTGATAACCAACGCCAAGCATGCCGCCGAATCCACCGGGAATTTTTGTTCCTAATGAAATATCTTCTACTCCTGTTCGCTGATAATAATAAGAAAGGTCTCGGGCATAAGTAACGTCCTGCGTTTGGTTAATACCGTGTCCCAAACGTGAATATCCTGCTCCAAACCATACAGCCAAATTGTGTCGGAATCCTTCGAGAATATACTCATCTTGCGCCTGCAATTTGCCACTTTGTATGCAAAAAAGCGTCAAAATTGCAATCATCAAAAATCTAAATTTTTTATTCATTATTTTTAATATGTTTTGATTTTGTACTTATTCTGAAAATTATTTTATCGCTGCTTATGAGCATTGTTTTTTCAATAAAAAGCAATGACTTACATTAAAAATGCAAAATTACTATTTTTTTTGTATATACTATTTTTTTTTTAAAAGTTTTTTTGTAATAATATTTGTAAAAAAAAGAGATTGTCTTTTATGAAACAATCTCTTTTTCGTTATGAAAATTTTTTTTACGAATTTTTTGCTTTATCAACAATCGCCTTAAATGCTTCGGGATGATTCATTGCAAGGTCTGCAAGTACTTTTCTGTTCATTTCGATACCTGCTTTGTGCAACGCACCCATCAAGCGCGAATATGAAAGTCCTTCCAAGCGCGCTCCTGCGTTGATACGTTGAATCCAAAGAGCGCGAAAATTGCGCTTTTTGTTGCGGCGATCGCGGTAAGCATACTGCAACCCCTTTTCCCAAGTGTTTTTTGCGATTGTCCAAACATTGCGCCTTGCGCCGATGTAACCGCGTGTTAATGATAAAATTCTTTTTCTTCTGTTGCGCGAGGCAACGTGATTTACTGAACGTGGCATAATTTTTAAAATGATTTTGTGAAAGTTAGCGGCAAAATTTTACTTTCGCACTTTTTATTTTGCTAAACTCTCGGTTAATAACTTGAAAACAATTTTTTATTTTAAACAAAGTAAAGATTTAACTTCTTTAACATCAGCGCGTTCCACCATCGAAACGTGTGTCAGATTGCGCTTTTGTTTCTTTGTTTTTTTAGTCAAAATATGACTTTTAAAAGCGTGTTTCCGTTTAATTTTACCTGTTCCGGTAAGGGCAAACCTTTTTTTAGCACCGGAATTAGTCTTCATTTTTGGCATCTTCTTTTTATTTTATTTATTATTAAATTTTTTATCAAACTTAAAAATCACAAATCATATTTACGATTTTTTCTTTGGCGAAAGAAAAAGTATCATTCGCTTTCCTTCCAAGCGCGGCATAGAATCAACCTTTGCTAATTCTTCGAGCTCATTTGCAAAACGCAACAAAATTTCTTCGCCCTGTTCTTTGAACAAAATAGACCGCCCTTTGAAAAAAACATACGCTTTTATTTTGTTTCCCTCTTTGAGAAAACCCTGCGCGTGTTTTAATTTAAAATTAAAATCGTGGTCGTCAGTTTGCGGACCGAAACGAATTTCTTTTACCACCGTTTTAGTTGAATTCAGTTTTTGTTCTTTTTCACGTTTTTTCTGTTGATAAAGAAACTTCTGATAATCAGTAATTTTGCAAACAGGTGGATCGATATTCGGTGAAATTTCAACCAAATCCAATTCCATTGTGTCAGCCAACTTTAAGGCATCTTCATAAGTATAGATGCCCTGTTCTATGTTGTCGCCAACTAAGCGGACATTTTGTACTCCTTTTATTTTTTCGTTGATACGATTTGGCATTTCGCGTTCTGCCGTTCGTTTCGGTCGCGGAATGAACTGTTTTACTATAGTTTGTGTCCTCCTTAAAAGTTATTTATTTTGGGTTGAACAAAGATTTTTTTTGCGCGGCAAAATTACTACATTTTTTTGAAATACAATAATTTTTTAAAAAAAATATTTTGAAAATCTTGAAATTTTCAAAATATTTTTGTTTTGGCAAGTTCTGCGTAAGCTGTGCAAGCTGCAAAACCAATGAGATTTTGCAGGCAAGCAGCGGACAACAAAGCAGAAACTTTTAAAGATTAAATACATTATAATGATATGAAAAAAATATTCTTAACCGCATTTTTGGCAATAAATATTTTTGCCGCTTATGCACAGTCATTTACTTTGAGAGGAACGGTTGTTGATAAAAAAGACGAGCCGATGGTCGGAGTAGTAGTTAATGTTAAAAGAACAAGTATTGCAACGGTAACTGATGCTGACGGCGGATTTGCAATTTCATTGCCCGATACAACAAAATACAAAAATGTTGTATTTTCGTTTGTAGGCTATAAAATGCAAGAATATAATGTAAATACAAAAAAGAATTATGTTCAAATAGTAATGGAAGAAGATGATATTGTATTGCACGAAGTTCTTGTTTCTGCTTATGCTAAAACGGAAAGAAGTTATTTCACAGGCAGCGTGGAGAGAGTTGAAGATTCTCCCGCTGACATAAGAAGCATTGAAAGAGAAGAAAGTGTAAAAGTTTCTAAATCTTCAAAATCAAAAGAAAAATCTTCCGATAAAAAAGAAAAATCTTCTCCTTTTTATGACAAGAGCCATTGCTTTGGCTACAAACGGCGCTTATTTATTTTTGACAGATGATAGCGGCGTAGGCAACGTGCATATCAAACCGACAACAGATAAATACGAAGTTGAAAAACTGAACGATGCCATTGTGCGCGTTGTCAAACAATACACTCAAATGCCTGATTGCAATAATCCGCAATGGGCAAAGCAAAACAAAGACACAGAGCCAAGCGATAAATTTGTACCCAATCCTTATGACGAAAACCCTGAAGAAAACACAACAAAACTAACTGCGGCAGACACAATAAAAGCATATCCCAATCCGTGCAGCAATATTTTGAAAGTCGATATAAGAAAAAGCGAAGTAAAAGATGTTTATTTCGTTGATATGACAGGCAAAACGCTTTTCAGCATCAATGCACCACGCAAAGAAATTATTAATTTTGACGTACATAACCTATCGACAGGCATTTATTTTGTAAAAGCATATTATAAAGGTAAATGGTTTAGCGAAAAAATTATTGTAAAAAAATGAAAAACATAAAACGACAAGTTTTTATGTTTCTGATTTACAAACAACCAACGTAGAATACATTGCCAAAGGCATACGCTCACATTGGCATACGGAAAATAAGTTGCATTATACCAAATATGTGATAATGCGTGAAGATGCTTGATGTACAAAAAACAAGGCTGCGGCAGCAAATCTTGCTCTTTTTAGAGATTTTGCTTATAATATTTTGAAAACAAGAAACAAATCTATCAAGCAGGCTACTGAAATTTTTGCAAACTATAATGTCAAAAAACTTTTACATATACTTAAAAGAACTTAACAATCCTGCTTTTAAACAAGATAGGGGAGATAGATTACTTCGGGCGATAACCATACCAATAACGTTTCTATGAGTTCCAAATAAATGAATTATGCTTAATTTGTAGTTTAACTTTTAATTAATATTTTTTAACTAAAAAAATTGTTTGGTATATTTAAAAAAAAATTCATACCTTTGTATTTAATAATTTGCTTATTACAATTAGTAAATTAATTTAGTATTAATAATAATTTTTTATTGGAATGAAAAAAATTACATTTTTAATGGCGCTGGTGTTGATTGTATCAACTATAAATGCGCAAGAAGCAAGAAAACTGCCAATGCAAAAAGCAAATGCGGCAAAGGAAAAAGTTGGCAAAGCAGGCATGAAATCCGCTTTGCGTGAACAAGGAATGAGCAGGGAAAAAACTATAAACCCTGTAGAATTCGGACAAAATCTCAATAAAGTAGCGCAGTCGTCTCGTGCTGTTATTTTCTCTGAAGATTTTGAAAGTTATGACTATGATGTACCCCCAGGTGGTGGTTGGACGTATTCTGTTGCAGGTTCTGAGGAAACACCATGGAATATAGATGATGGCTATTGGAGTGAAATAGAAGCACATGGCGGAAATCAATTTGTAGTGAACTATTGGGATCAGGACAATAATCGCGATGCATGGATATTTAGCCCTGCAATCTCTCTTACTTCAGGAGTAACCTATCTTATCATTTTTTATACAATAATGGGTTATGAACCTGGCGATGGTGATAATTTTGAGGTAAAAATAGCGCAATCTCCAACAGCATCGGATATGAACAGTGGTACGGAGGTCTATAGGATTCTCAATGGATATATCCCAGGTTGGACAAAGATTATATATTATTTTACTCCGTCAGCAACAGGTAACTACTATCTCGGATTCCATGCGTTTACTCAAGCTTATGATGGAAATATTATTGCCATTGATGATATTTCGGTGGAAACAGCATCTACAGCCGATGCAACCATTGAGGCAATCACTGCTCCTGTAAGTGGACAGAATTTAACTGAGACTGAAATGGTTACCGCAACTATTCAAAACCTTGGTACTAATCCAATTACATCTATGAGTTTGGGATTAAAAGTTGACAATGGAGCAGAAGTTATTGAATCCTACACAGGTGGCAATATTGCTTCAGGAGCAACAATAAATTATACTTTTAATGCAACAGCCAATTTAAGTGCTGATGGCAACCATACAATTACTGTCAGAGCGATTGTAACAGGAGATGGAAATACGGCAAATGACAGTAAGACTATTACAGTTAAAAATACTATCTGTGCAGGAATTACAAATTTGCCTTTAATACAGGATTTTGAAAACCAATATAATATTGACGACTTGAATTGCTGGACAGCCATCAGTATGAATATAGCAAATGGACCTAGCGGCGGAAGTCCCTATCCAATGGGAATTTATGATATTGGTGAAACTGATGAAGATCTGGTGTTACTATTCAGTTCTTACGCATCGGCAATTGATTATTCTCAATATCTCATAAGTCCGCTTTTACCTGCGACATTGGGAGATTTTGGAGTTTCTTTTGATTATTTAAATTTATATTCGTACGGAAGCGAAAAGTTCAAGGTTGGTTATTCTACCACAACTAATAACATTTCCTCTTTCACTTGGGGAGATGAACAATCAACAGACGTTGGTAGTTTTGTGGATGGCGATGTATTTAAAGTATATCAAGGAACCTTACCACAAGGGGCAAAATATTTTGCCATTTGGTATACATCAATTTATGAGTATTTCTTATTGGTAAATAATATATCTATTACAGGTATAGTAGATAATGACGTACCTATTGTAAAAGACAATAATAAAATAAATATTATACAAAAGAATGGTGAAATACAAGTAACTGTTTCTGAAAATTCTACAATACGTGTA
>JGI20171J14444_1000095_pt1 | contig 30277 bp, 25 predicted proteins | sample TergutNc150P4_FD_14444 | JGI IMG/M metagenome (IMG submission 14444) | reverse complement strand
CCCGACCGGCTGCTCGGCTACCCGCTGAACACCAGCCCGTATGCCCCGGTTGTGGCGGCAAACGCGCTGCCTATCGCGTTCGGCGACTTCTCCAACTACTGGATTGCCGACCGGATGGGGCGCACGGTGCAGCGGCTCAACGAGCTTTACGCCGGGAACGGGCAGGTCGGCTTCATCGCCACCGAGCGGGTGGATGGCAAAGTCATCCTCGCCGAAGGCATCAAACTGCTCAAGATGGGCGCAGGCTCCTAAATCTGGTGAAAGGGGGTGGCGGCGATGACGCCAAAGGCACTGTTACCGAAAGTCAAGGACAACCTGATTCTGCAGCACGGCCAGGACGACGAATTGCTGCTGCGGCTCATCGCCGCCGCCATCAACTACGCCGAAAGCTACCAGCACAGGCCGGAGCGGCATTACGCCAAGCGCGGAAGCAAAATGACGGCTGCCACGGAGCAGGCGGTGATCATGCTGGCGAGCCATTTCTACGAAAGCAGGGATGGCTCGACGGCGGGCTTCTTTGCCGACAGCGTACAGGCGAGCGGGCAGGTCTGGAACACAGTCAACACGCTTTTGCGCCTTGACAGATTGTGGGGTGTGTAAATGGCTTTCGGAAAAATGAATACCCTGATTGACATTATCTCCTCTGCACCGGCCAAGGACGCGGAGGGATTCGCAACCACTGTGGACACGGTTCTGGCAACGGTCAGGGCATACAAGGAAGTCCGCAACACGTCGGCAAGATGGGAGCGGATTATCGGGAGCGCGGCGTTCGCGCATGTTACGGCGCTGTTCCGGTTCCGCAAAATCCCCGGCCTGAAAGTCGACGCCGCGATGTTTATCACCGACGCGGACGGGCGCTACAACATCGTCAGCGCTGAGGACGTGCGGGATCGAGGGATGTATGTGGAAGCCCTCGCGGAGAAAATCGAAAGGAGCAAGATGTGATGGCAAAAGTGGAAATCCAAATGCCGGAGGACTTCCTCCTTCGGCTCTCCCGCCTTGCGGAAAAGACAGATGCCATTCTTCCCAAGGTACTGGAAGCTGGCGGCGAGGTGGTGCTTGCCAAGGCCAAAGGCAACCTCTCCTCGGCGGTGGGCCGGGCAACGAAAACCCCGAGCCGCTCCACCGGTGAGCTGGAAGGTTCGCTGGGCCTGTCTCCCGCCAAGCAAAAGCGCGACGGCTCCGGCTGGGATGTGAAGGTTGGCTTTGCCGAACCGCGCAGCGGCGGCGGTTCCAACGCCAAAATCGCCAATGTCCTTGAATACGGGCGGCACGGCCAGCCGCCCAGGCCGTTCATGAAGCCCGCCAAGAGCCAAAGCAAGAACGCCGCCATTGAGGCGATGAAAGCGAAGCTGGAAAGCGAGGCGGGTGGCGTATGAGTATTTTAGAAGAGCTGAACACGCTGCTTTCGCCCGCTCTCCCTGTGGAGACGGGCGTTTTTAGCGGTGCGCCGCCCGACGAATACCTCGTGATAACGCCGCTGGCGGACGTGTTCGCCATGTTCGGCGACAACAAGCCGCTCATGGATGTATCGGAGGCGCGGCTCTCGCTGTTCTCCAAGGGCAACTACCAGCGGAGAAAACGGCAGATCACACGGGCGCTGCTCGGCGCTGACTTTACCGTGACCGACCGCCGCTACATCGGGCATGAGGATGACAGCGGATATCACCATTTCGCCATTGACGTGGCGAAGCAATATGAAATGGAGGCAGGTGAAACATGAGCATTGAATTGTACGAATCCTCGTCGCCGCAGGCCGCGAAATGGGTTCTTCCTGATGGAAGAGTGACATCCAAAATGCCGATCAGCGGCGGCAGCGGCGGTACAGACAACCACGCTGAACTGGACAATCTTAGCTATCCCGAAAGCGGCCATACCGGGTTTGCCAGCCAGGCGGAACTGGAAACAATCAGCGGGCGGGTAACCGCGATTGAAGAGGCGGGCATCCCGCACGTCTCAGCGTACCTGGCGCATGAGTTCTTGCCCGGCCTGCGCCTTTGCCGAATAACTTACGGCAAGCTCTACAACTATTGGATTGAAGGCGAATTCGCTGGGGCTGAGCTACAGACGATTGCTCCGGGCCAATACATCGCGACGGTCGCCGAATTTCCTGAGCTTGCCCTATACCAAGGCGGCAAGGTGACTGTGATGGCCGGTTTCGGGCGGGCGGCAAAAGCGTCCGAACCGGATGAGTTCGACTTAACACTGTTCAATATCGGAAGCACGGGGATAGCGCTCGCCAATTTCTTAGGAGTTTCCCTCGACCTGTATCCGCCGGACGCGAGCCACGGTGGAACGACTATCGCGTTTACCCAAATACTGATTTTGGGTACGCCAGGCAGCTAAAAAATTATGGAGGTAAAGAAATATGGCTACAATCGGGCTTGACAGGCTCTACTACGCGCCGATCACCGAAGCGCCGCAAACCGGCGATGAAACCTACGGCACGCCCATAATGCTCGCCAAAGCAATCTCGGCTGAGCTGTCCGTGGAACTCGCGGAAGCGACGCTCTACGCGGACGACGGCGCTGCTGAGGTAGTGAAGGAATTCAAGAACGGGAAACTGACCCTCGGCGTGGACGGCATCGGGCGCAGCGTCGCGGCGGCACTGACCGGCTCAAGCGTGGACGACAACGGCGTGCTTGTCTCCGCAAGCGAAGACGGCGGCGCGCCCGTGGCTATCGGATTTAGGGCAAAGAAATCAAACGGGCATTACCGGTACTTTTGGCTTTACCGCGTGAAGTTCGGCGTCCCGAACACCAACCTCGCCACCAAGGGCGACTCCATCACCTTTTCCACACCTTCCATCGAAGGCATGGTGCTTCGCCGCAGCAAGGTGGACGGCAAGGGCAACCACCCGTGGAAAGCCGAAGCGGACGAGGACGACGCCGACGTGGCGGCGGCCACCATCACCGGCTGGTACACGGGCGTCTATGAACCGGCATTCACACAAGGCTAAGGAGGGGCTGAAACATGGATAACGAACGCAGCGCAACAATCAGCGTCGGCGGCGCGGAATATGAGCTTGTCCTCACTACCCGCGCCACCAAGGAAATCGCCAGGCGCTACGGCGGCTTGGAAAACCTCGGCGAGAAACTGCTCAAAGCGGAGAACTTCGAACTCGCCCTCGATGAGATTATCTGGCTGATAACGCTCCTGGCGAACCAGTCAATCCTGATTTACAACCTGAAACACAAAGACGCGCCGCAGGAGTTGCTGGCCGAGGAGGAGGTCGAACTGCTGACCTCGCCCCTGGAACTCGCCGCTTATAAAGAAGCAATTACCGAGGCGATGTTCAAGGGCACGGCCCGCAGTATTGAAAGCGAGGAAAATCCAAAAAACGCGCAGGCCGGATAAGCGACGACGAGTTGTTTACCCGGCTTTTGTATTACGGCACGGTGCATTTAAACCGCACTGAAGCTGAAACGTGGCTTACCCCCATCGGCCTTTTGATGGATTTGTGGGAATGCCACCGGCAATTCCTCGGCCTGGCGAAACCAAAGCGGGAAATGTTCATTGAGGACATTATCCCCAGCGATCTGTACTAGGAAGGAGGGTGTGGCCTGATGGCTAGCGATATTGGCGTCAGAATCGGAGTCGAGGGCGAGAAGGAATTCAAGAACGCCCTCCGCGACATCAACCAGTCTTTTAAGGTACTCGGCTCGGAGATGAAGCTCGTTTCATCCCAGTTCGATAAGCAAGACAAATCAATGGGCGCGCTCACTTCCCGAAACGAAGTGCTGAACAAGGCGATTGAAGCGCAGAAGCAGAAAGTCTCCACCCTTGAAGCGGCCCTGCGCAACGCTGCCGAGAGTTTCGGCGAGAACGACCGCCGCACCCAGAACTGGGCGGTTCAGCTTAACAACGCCAAGGCCGAGCTCAACGGCATGGAGCGGGAACTGTCCGACAACGAAAAAGCCCTCAACGACCTGGGCGAGGAAACGGACGAAGCTGCTGAAGCTACGGATGATCTGGGTGACGAACTAAACGAAACCGGGGACGCGGCTGAAAAGTCCGGCTCCAAATTCGAAAAGCTCGGCGGCATCCTCAAAGGCATCGGCGCGGCAATGGGCGCGGTCTGCGTCGCTGCCGGGGCCGCCGCCATCAAGCTCGGCAAAGAGGTCGTCTCGGCCTACGCCGACTACGAGCAGCTTGTCGGCGGCGTGGACACGCTGTTTGGGGACGCTTCGCGCACTGTGCAGGACTTCGCGGCCAATGCTTTTAAGACCGCCGGGCTGTCCGCGAACGAGTACATGGAAACCGTCACGGGGTTTTCCGCGAGCCTGATCCAGTCCCTGGGCGGCGACACCGCGAAAGCGGCGAAGGTCGCGGATATGGCGATTACCGATATGGCGGACAACGCCAACAAGATGGGCAGCGATATCTCGTCGATCCAAACCGCTTACCAGGGTTTTGCCAAGCAGAACTATACGATGCTCGACAACTTAAAGTTGGGCTACGGCGGCACAAAATCCGAAATGGAGCGGCTCCTGGCGGACGCCGAGAAGTTCTCAGGCATCAAATACGACATCTCTTCCTATGCGGACGTCGCCGAGGCGATCCACGTCATCCAGACGGAAATGGGCATCACGGGCACGACCGCCAAGGAAGCGACCGAGACTATTTCGGGTTCTATCGGCGGGATGAAGTCGGCTTACCAAAACCTGCTGGTGGGCCTGGGCGACGCGAACGCAGATATCGGCATGCTGATGGGCAATCTGGTCGAGGCGTTCCAAAACGTTGTGAAAAACATCGTGCCGGTCATAGAAAACATCGTCAAGGCGCTGCCGCCCGCGCTTGACGGGATATTGCTGGCGGTCGGCGACCTGCTGCCCATGCTGCTTAACACGGTGGTGAACCTGTTTACGCAGGTGCTGAACACGATTCTCAAGCTCCTGCCCGAATTGATACCGGCGGCAGTGGGCGCGGTGATGACCATTGTTCAGGCGCTCATCGACAACCTTCCGCTCCTGATTGGCGCGGCGGTTCAACTGATCGCATCGCTGGTGACGGGTATCGGCCAGGCTCTGCCGCAACTGATACCGGCGGCGGTCAACGCCATTACGACTATCGTCCAGGGGTTGGTGGACAACCTGCCAATGCTCCTTGACGCCGCGCTCCAGTTGATTCTTGGGCTTGCGGACGGGCTGCTCAAAGCGCTGCCGCAGTTGATCGCTGCGCTTCCGGCAATCATCAAGGGCATCGTGGATTTCGTTATCGGCGCGATTCCGCAAATTATCGACGCTGGGATTCAATTGCTGGTTTCCCTGGTGGACGCCCTGCCTGAAATTATCACAGCAATTGTGGCGGCTATCCCGCAAATCATCGAAGGTCTGATTAAGGCTATCCTCGGCTCAATCCCGCAACTCATCGACGCGGGCGTGAAACTGCTGATTGCCTTAATTCAAAACCTGCCAAAAATTATCACCACCATCGTCGCGGCAATTCCGCAGATTATCACCTCGCTCGTCTCAGCGATTATCGGCAGCATCCCTCAGCTCATCCAAGCTGGCATACAGCTTCTGGTGTCGCTGATCAAGAACCTGCCGACCATCATCGTGGAAATCGTCAAAGCCGTGCCGCAAATCATCGCGGCTCTGGTCAAAGGCTTCACCGGCTCCATCGGCCAGATCGTGGCTGTCGGCGGCAACCTCATCAAAGGCTTGTGGCAAGGCATCTCCGACGCAGGCGCCTGGCTGTGGGACAAAATCAGCGGCTTCTTCGGCGGCGTGGTAAGCAAAATCAAGAACTTCTTCGGCATCCACTCGCCCTCAACGCTCTTTGCCGGGCTTGGCGCAAACATGGGCGAAGGCATCGGCGTGGGCTTCGAGAAAGCGATGGCGCAGGTCGGCGAGGATATGCAAAACGCAATCCCCACGGACTTCGACGCGCCGGGCATAAACGTCAGCGGCTCGGTCAATGGCGTCGGCGGCCAAGCGCTGGCGGGCGCGGGCGCGCTGATCTCGATTGGGCAGATGTTTGTCCGCAGCGAGGACGATATCCGCAGGATTTCACAGGAACTGTACAACCTGATGCAGACCGGCTCAAGAGCGCAAGGCCGGTTCAGCCCAGCATAGCTATGTATCCGATTTTGCGGTTCGGTTACTGTATAACGCCGAAATGGTCGGGCTCATTTCGTGGAAACGGGCCCGACCGCCTGATAAGAATAAAACGCAATGCCTTTCTAGGAACAAAATTACAGAACGTCAGCGAACCTGATGCGAAACCTTTTTGATCCCGTACAAAACATGGTGGGGTTCAACTACCTCAGAACGTGTGATAGCTTGATTGGTTGCAATCTCCAACGCTTGAAATGCTTGATTTGAAAAACTACCACGTCGGGACTGATATTGGAAGTCTATGATCTTCACTGCTTGAGTTTCAAGTGAAAATCCGGAGTGGTTTAGAGCCTGGATTGTTTCGTCATCACCCTCGCGCTCTAATCCGATGATGATATGATCTAAATCAACGTATTCACATCCGCGTAGCCGAGCTTCGTTATGCGCCGACTCAATGACCGCCAGTGTTCGTGGAGAGAAATGTTCCAGCATCTTTAGTCCACGCTAATCAAGTAATTTCCAGCGACACTCATTGCCATACCTTGCACCGCATATTCACCGCTTAAAGCGGGGATACGGCATGTACGCCCTTGCGAGCCAACCCCCAATAACATTTCATCGCAAATCACATCATGGGTCAGTGCATTGACAATGCGAACTGCGATTGTCCCAGAATTGACACTGTGGTTCGATACCATCGGGCTATCAGGAAGAAAGTTGTTTGAAGTTGTAATTGTAGTCCAAATGCCTGTATACAAGAATGTAGTACCAGTATAGTTGATACGGCTTTCGGGGGTTTCGGCTGTTTGAGAATACACGACTGCCGTGTCGCCGAAATATGCCGTGGGTTCTGCGGGAAGTGATGCTACCCCCGCACCAAGAAGTGAGATTGCTGTTGCGGCCGAAACAATTGCGTTGATCATCGTTGTCCAATCGTAGTTGTGAATTGCAGTCGTCGTTGTTCGGCGGCCACACATCAAATTTAGCATTTTAGAAAAAGCTAAAGAGTAGCCTTTGATCATTTTGAGTGCGAATGGGATCGCCAATAAGTATGCGAAATATGCGTCTATGAGTTGTAGCGACACCATTTTAGGTGCCGCTTATTAGTAGAGGAGGTGCCCGATGGGTTTCTTATTCGGAGGCGTGCCCTCCCAAAGCATGAACATCAAAGCGCGGCTGACAAGCTGGCAGGCCACGCCGGGTCTGCGGAACTCCTTTGTGCCCATACCGGGCAAACCCGGCGTGGCCGACTTCGGAAGCGACAGCGCCGAGCGGATCATCACCGTCAGGTGCAGCGTCTATCCACAGTTCCAGTTTTCATCGCTGGTGGCAGTCCTTGACGGCCTCGCCGAATGGCTCAACCCCGATAACGGACTCAAACAGCTAGTGCTGGACGACGTGCCGGACCGCCGCTTCACGGCGCGCTTGCAAACGGGCATCGACTGTGAGCGGCTCGTCCTGGCGGCGGGCGCGTTCGACCTGAAATTCGTTTGCCCCGACCCGTTCGCCTACGCGCTTGTTGATGAAAGCTATACCGTCACAACACCAGGCGTGAACACGGTCACCAGGGTAATAGGCAACGCGGAGTCAATGCCCGTGTACCTGCTGAAAGCAGCCATCCCTCCCGGCACAGCGAATTTCATCACGATAAACACAAACAATGAGGAACTGAAGATCATCGGCAGTCTTGCCAGCGGCGAAACCCTCGCCATTGACAGCGCCCTGATGACCGCCAAGGTAGTTGACACAGGCGGCGAGACGCTGCGAAACGGGCTGCCGCTGCTGCAAGAACTCAATTTCCCAACCTTACGCAAAGGCGCGAACACCGTCACGATAACGGCGGCGGGCGCGACGTTTACGGAACTGCAAATACAGGCAAAGAGCCGCTGGAGGTGACAAAGCGTGGCAGTAAAATCAATTCTCACAAATCAAACCGACTTCACGGGCGAAATCCCTGTGACGGACAAAACGGCGGCGCTTTGGCGGTTCAATGAATCCGTGCCGGACAGCAATACGAGGCTCGCTGATTCCTCCGGCAAAGGACGCCACTTCGTAGTTTCCGGATGGAGCGGCACGACGGCGTCGCTCCCGGGCGGCAGGCATGGCCGGTATTTCAAGCAGAACACCAACAACCCGACCACCGAGAGAACGTATCTGACCGCCGCCAACGACGGCACGCTCTTTTCCAGCCTTGGGGGCAAAATCGCGGTAGGCGGCTGGATCAACCCCACCACATATTCGGTTGGGCAGACCTACAGCCCAATTTTCAACACCCGCCAAGGGCCGGGGCAGCCGCTGCTGTACATCTCGCTTTACCAGGGGCGGCCGCGCATAATGCTCTACAACGCTTCGGGAACGCTCCTGCTCGACCAGACCGAAACGCCGAGCTTCAGCTTCGCCAACGGCGGCTGGTACTTCATCGCCGCCATCATCGGCGTAACGGCGGGAACCGCGCAGATGATTGTCTGCAACCGCGCCGACGGCACCGTATGGATCGCGCCCTTGCGGACTTTTTCCGGCGTTTTGAACCCATCCTGCACCGCCAACATCGTCCTGGGAATGCACGCGGACACCTACTACTACGCGGGCGGCTTAGACGACTGGTTCATTGAGACCGACACCCGGCTTGCCATCGCCGATTTGGAGCGGTATTTCCGGGCAGCGATGATGGCTAACGGCGGCGACACGGCTGGCGCGGTCGACGGCGTCGCCATCCCCGGCTTGGTTACGCTCCGCAAAGATTCAAACAACCTGTATCCTGCGAGCGGCCAGCTCACAACCATCGCGGCAGACTGCAATCTCGCCGGGAGCGGGCGGGTATCAGTGTCCAGCGAGTACACGGCGGGCGTGACCGCCGTCAGTTTGATTGAAACCGCCACCAGCGACGATCTCATCAACTGGTCAGCCTGGCAAAGCGTCGGCAGCAACGGAGAGCTGGCCTCGCCGAACCGCGCCTACATCAAATACCGGATAACGCTGGCCACAAACGACCCGTCAGCCACACCGAGGCTGCTGGAGATCACGCTCCACGACATTCCCAAAGCCCCGTATGAGAAGCTGGGCTTCGCGCGCCCTGTGGTTTTAGACGCAAACGGCGCGTGGGAGGCGGTCTTGGAGAACGCCTTTGACGTCATCGTCACGGGCGAGGTCAACGGCGCGGACACGCTTGAATTCAAGCTGCCATATTCCGACTCGAAGCGCCTTGCACTCGACAACGAAAAGCAGGTGCAGATCGCGGGCGAGATTTACCGCATACGGACACTCACCGACGAAAAAGGGGCGGACGACGGCGGCGTCCTCACCAGCGTTTACGCCGAGGCCGCGTTCTATGATCTGACGTTTTCTGTCGACAAATCGCCCAACGAATTTAACGCCGCGCTCGCAAATGAAGTACTGGCATACGCGCTTTCCGGTACCGGCTGGGGCATAGGCACGGTCGATGTGACGACGCTTCGGACGTGGGAATGCCAGGAGAAGAACGCGCTCGCAGTCCTGCGGATGGCGCAGCAGATTCACGGCGGCGATTTGGTGTTTGACAGCCGGAACAAGCTAGTCAGCCTGCTGGCTTTCAGCGGGCGCGACAGCGGCGCCCTGTTCGCCTATCGCAAGAACCTCACGGGCATCAAGCGGGTGGTCGACACGAGAAGCCTGGTCACCAGGCTTTACGCCGTGGGCAAGGACGGCATGACGTTCGCCGCCATCAACCGCGGCAAGGAATATGTGGAGGACTTCACCTACACCAGCGAGGTGCGGGTTTCGACCCTCGACTGCTCGAATTTCACCAACCCGTATCAGATGCTGGAGTTCACCAATATGCGGCTCGCGGAGTATGCCAAGCCGAGAGTTTCCTATGTGCTTTCTGCAATGGACTTATCCGTGCTGACCGGTTACGAGCATGAGCAGTGGGACTTGGGCGACATCGTGACTGTGGACGACCGCGACCTGGGCATCACCATCAAAACAAGGGTGATCAGGCGCGAATACAACCTGCAGGAACCTTGGAAGACAGTGCTGGAACTGTCCACGAAGCTGCGCGAATTGGGCGATTCGTCAGCTTCGCAGATCGCCGACCAACTCGATCAGTCAAACCTTATCGGGCAGGAAATCAAGGACATGGTGCCGTTCAACTACCTGCGCAACTCCCGCGCGGATTCGGGTTTTGCCTATTGGCAGAATTCAGGCTTCGAAGTGGACGCGCAAGAAGGCGTGACCGGCACGGCATCATTCAAAGCGGTCGGAGTGCGCGGCGCGACGAAATCCATGTCGCAAACCGTTACGCCCGCCAACCGGCGAAACTACACCATCTCAGCGCAAATCGGCTCGGAGAACCTCGCCAAAGGCGCAAACGGCCAGGTCGGCATTGAGCTGGTATTCACCTTTGAGGACGGAAGCACGGAGACGCGCTTCATCGACCTGTACTAAAAGGGGGGCGGGTTATGGCGGTATTCCAAATACAGGCAAGGGACGCAACGCCTAAAGGCTACGGGCGGCTCGTGGCCATCACAGTGCGGCTTGTTGTGCAGGATTGCGCGGGCGAGGTTTATTTCACCGACCTTCAGCTACAGGCAGGCTCTGTGGCGACCGGCTGGGTTGGCCATGTCAGCGAAATCCAATGGACGGAGGCCGGATAAAGGTGAGGATAACGACACCTCAAGCCGCTATGGTTATCAAGGAAACCCCAATTGATGCAATCGGTCTGTCAACAGAGAAAAACACAAATTGAGGTGCGGTAAGTACCGTACCTCAATCAATCTAGAGCAAAATTTTCCGCTACGCAGTATCCCCACTGAACTCTGGTTGAACCAGTTTGCTCGTTTTAGAGCGTTGAGGCATCGGCTTCAATGGGTGATGCCACGTTAGCTTTGTCGCTATGTCCCTGCTTCGTATGTTGAATCAAGAGCCTGACAAATAAGCCAAGCACTATCAAGGCGGCTACAATAAATGCGCCAAGAAGGATGGTAAAAAGGTTCATAGAACCAACTGTACGGCTGTGTAGGCGATGATTGAGTGTTCGCTAAACCGTTGCAAGTGTAGCAATCTCTAAAACTGAGTGATGTCTGCAGCGATCACGCATCTCACCACTACCTGGGTAGTGTGCGGTGCCTAAAGACGAAAGATCAGCGAAATCCAATGGACGGAGGCTGGATAAATGCTCATAAACAACTTCATCCGCTTCGCCGAAGTGGTGAAGCTCAAAACGGAGAAGCGGGTCACAGCCGTCACCGTCCGCCCGATGATAACCGATTGCACAGGCACAGTATTTTTCACTGACATCCAAATCCAGGACGGCAACAAACTGACCGGCTATACCCAAAATACCGAAACCATGCTTGCAGGCTCCGGCAACGCGCCCCGCTACCAAAACGGCGTGGTGCGCGGCGGCGAAACGGTCGTGCTGTTCAACACCGGCGGCACGTCGGCGGGGCTTGACATCTTCATCTACCCGAAACAAGCGATGGCGGCGGGCAGCATTGAGGTCAGCCAGGGCATGGGTTCCCACAAATGCAGATTCATGGCGGCGCCGTCCGCTGGCGACGAATTTGCCCTGAAGGCGGCTGACCGCGAGAGCCTGCGCAATGGAATCCCCACGCCGAAAACAGGCTTCTTCCAATATACGGCTGCCTATGACAGCAAACATCAAATCAAAGTCGAGGATAAGAAATCGGCGAGAGTGTATCTGGAGTACACCGAAATGAACGAAAGCGAGGTGAAGCAGTAATGGCGGGCCGGGATTATCTCAAAGGCAAACGCAATATGGTCTGGACGTTCATGGGCAACGCCCGCATGTACCAGGCCCTGAACGACTATGGCGACCGGCTCGACACGGTGGGGATGTTTTCCTTCAACATCAACGCCGACGGCACCATCAACGAAACGGGGGTGACGATTTCAAGCCTTGCCCCGTACCGAGCCAAATGGCCGCACATCAAGTGGCTGCTCACCTGCATGAACAACGGCACGGCAAGCATCTTTGACAACCTGCGCAACAACACGGGCGGCGCGAGGGCGACGTTCCTGTCCGAACTGGTGCGGATTATGAACAAGTATCCGTGGTGCGCGGGCGTTGACATCGACTTGGAGCGCGGCGGCGGCTACGAAAACAAAGATGCCGCCAACGCGCTGTTTGCTGCTATTTATTCGACGGTGAAATCCTACAATCCGGCCAAGCTGGTCAACATCTGCCTGCCGGGCATGACTGGCGTGGAAGGCTCGGTCGGCGGCGAGAACTGGTGTGTTTACTCAGACCTGAACGCCTACTGTGACACTGCCGCCATCATGTCCTACGGGATGGCGTGGGCTGGCTCGGCGCCGGGCCCTGTCTCGCCGCGCGATTGGCTCGAAGGTGTCTACCAGTACGCGATCCGGGCCATGAACCCGCAGAAAATCTATATGGGCTTGCCGGGTTACGGCTGGGAATGGCAGATATACGCCAAACCGGAAGACACCGGCAAAACCTACCGGGGAACCTCGCTGACCTACTATGCCGCGAAAATCTGGGCGGAGGGCGGCTACCACTGGGGCGACGCGCCGTTTATCCCGTGGCTTGCCTATTGGGATGATTACGATCAGGTGCCTTACATGTTTCCGCATGTGTACGACTACGCCCAGGGCGGCGACGCTTCCGCGAGGGAATCGCCGATTGTGGGCGACACCTACAACCGCAGGCGGTATTTGACCTGCTACGGCAAAACGCAAAAGGCGAACTTCGGCACTATCCATGTTGACCGGGGTGGCGAGCCGGACAGCTATTCTGATGGCGTGGTGGTCGGCAACGGCACGATCACACTCTCATCCGCTGTCGGAACGGCTGCCTACAATTTCAATGTGCCGCAGACCGGCGTTTATGACGTGGCGGTGCAAATATGCTTCCCGTTCTGGGATAAGAACGCCATAGACATCGCGCTTGACGGCTCGTCGGTTAGCTTCAGCGAAAACAGGCTCTGGTGGCCGTACTGGAGGAAAACCTATTGGACGGCGTTGTTCAAAGGCAGAAGCCTGTCGGCGGGAAGCCATACGCTCACTGTCAATGGCGGCGTGCCGGGGGCGCAGTTTTACGGATTTAGGGTCTGCTCGTCCTTTTCGGAATCGCCCTCGGCAGGCAGCGCGGTATTTGAAATGTCGCCGCGCAGCTTCAAAGATGTGAACGGGAATATGGCTGTCCCCGATAAAGGCTTCCGGCTGACTACAGAGGTTTTGCGGCGCAAGCCCGACTCGGCGCTGGCGTGGTATGAGGACTTCCGCGACTACACCACACTGCAAAGCACTTACTGGGCGACGCTGGCCGGTTCCTGGGCGGTGTGGCGCAGCGAGGAATACTCAATGAACAGGGTTTACTCCCAGCTTGAGGGCAGCGGCCAGCTCGCGTGGAAGTACAGCGGCTTCTCGGACGTTCATCTGCGGTGCCGGATCGCTTTCCCGCAAAACGGCAGCGGCCGCGCCGGGGTGTTCATCGGGAACATCTTCTGCTGCATCAACATCGACAACCAGCGGGTGGAACTGTACCAAGGCGGCACGCTGCTCGGCAGTTGGCAAGGCAGCTTCTCGAAAACGCCGACCGCGAACATCCGGGCAAGCCCGAATATGTATCTGCTCGAAATGCGCAAGCGCGGCAATAGCGTCAGGGTCTATTCCGGCAGTTCCAACACTCTGCGCTTCACGGCGACGGTATCGGCCACATCAGGGTACTGCGGCATCCAATCCGACGGGCAAATCAAGTGCGAACTGCTCCGGCTGGGCGACGCCTGGACATACGAGCCATACGAGGCGTTCGACGTGGCCATGCCTGACGGCACGACCACAAGTTATGGCCGGATTTCCCGAAGCGGGGTGACGTGGGATAACGAGTTCGAGGTTTTCACGCTTCAAAACAATGTGGAGGAACTCTCTACGCGAAACGAGGACATCTCGATGGACTACGACTTTTACCACTCGGCTTTAATGAATATCCCGTGCAACGCCGACTACACGGCAACGTTCACGCCGAAGGACATCAATGTGTGGTGTTCCAGGCTTTTCCTCGGCGACGGCGACGGTTTCGGCATCGTCTACTACCAGGACGTGGATTCGCTTGTCTACTGGGCGAACGAGGCCGCTTACCGATACGGCTTGCGGGGCTTCGCCCTGTGGTCGCTCGGCCAGGAAGACTTGCGGCTCTGGGAGGCTCTGCCAAAACAGATTTAGCAAACACACAAACAAACCCTGCACTCGCGCCTGTCAATTTTGGCAGGCGTTTTTGTATGCAGCAAAACAGAAATGGAGGACACCAACATGAAAACTATCTGGGCTTACCTTGAAGCGGCAATCGCCGTTTTAGGCGGATTCCTCGGCTGGCTCTTTGGCGGCATCGACGGCATCCTTTTCGCGCTCATCACGTTTGTGGTGCTGGATTACTTGACCGGAGTGTTTTGCGCCATCGTGGAACGCAAGCTGTCAAGCGAGGTCGGCGCGCGGGGCATCGCCAAAAAAGTGACGATCTTCGCGCTTATCGGCATCGCGCACCTTGTGGACGACAACATTCTGCACACCGGCGCGACCTTAAGAACGGCCATCATCTTTTTCTACATGGCCAATGAATGCCTGTCGGTAATTGAAAACTCGGTGCGATTAGGGCTTCCCGTGCCAGACAAGCTGCGGGAGGTTCTGGTGCAAATACGCGACAAATCAACGAATGGAGGAAACGACCATGAATCTTAAGAAACTCATATTCACCAACAACGCCTGCTATAAGGCGGGCAGAACCATCACGCCCAAGGGCATCATGGTTCACTCGACCGGCGCGAACAACCCCAACCTGAGCCGCTATGTAGGGCCCGACGACGGGCTGCTCGGCAAGAACACGGGCAACAACCACTGGAACCAGGATTTGCCGGACGGGCGGCAGGTCTGCGTCCACGGCTTCATCGGGAAACTCGCCGACGGCACGGTTGCCGCCTACCAAACCCTGCCGTGGAACTATCGCGGCTGGCACTGCGGGAGCGGCTCAAAAGGCAGCGGCAACGACACGCATATCAGCTTCGAAATCTGCGAAGACGCGCTGACCGACGCCGCCTATTTCAACGCCGTCTACAAAGAAGCCGCCGAACTGTGCGCCTACCTTTGCAAGCAGTACGGCCTGACTGAAAAGAACATCATCTGCCACAGCGAGGGCTACACACTCGGCATTGCCAGCAACCACGGCGACGTAATGAACTGGTTCCCCAAGCACGGCAAATCTATGGACACATTCCGTGCAGAGGTCAAGCGGCTGCTCACAGCGGGCGAATCGCCCAGCACCGATGCGCCGAAGCCCGAAACGCCGAAGCCTGAACCGCTGGCCAAAAGCAGTGAGGAAACCATCTGGGATTTCCTCATCGGCAAAGGCCTGAATGCCTGCGCCGCGGCGGGGCTGATGGGCAACCTTTACGCCGAAAGCGCCTTGAAGCCGACCAACCTGCAAAACAGCTACGAAAAGTCGCTCGGCTACACGGACGACTCCTACACAGCGGCGGTCGATAACGGCTCCTACACGAATTTCGTCAAAGACAGCTCGGGCTACGGCCTGGCGCAATGGACGTACTATTCGCGCAAACAGGCTCTGCTTGATTTCGCCAAGGCCGCCGGGAAGTCCATCGGCGATCTGGGCATACAACTGGGTTTCCTGTGGAAAGAGCTGCAAGGCTACACGACAGTGTTGAACGCCTTGAAAGCCGCGGCGACCGTCAAGCAGGCTTCCGACGCCGTGCTGACCGGCTACGAAAAACCGGCAGACCAAAGCGACGCGGTGAAAGCGAAACGCGCCGGGTACGGACAAGGCTATTACGACAAGTACGCCGCCAAAAGCGGCACAGCCGAGCCGCCAGTTTTCACCCCTTACCTCGCGCAAGTCACCGCCGACGTGCTAAACTACCGCTCAGGCGCAGGGACAAACTATCCAATCGTGGGACAAATTAAGAAGGGCGAGGTTTACACCATTATCGACGAAGCCACCGGGCAGGGCGCCTCCAAGTGGGGCAAACTGAAGTCGGGTGCTGGCTGGCTTTCGCTCGATTATGTGGCGAGGAAATAGATGTAAACCCGCCCGGCCACCAAACGCCCCTCTGCTGTCAAGGCGACAGCAGAGGGGCGTTTTTCTTTTGCTCGCTAAAATTACCCCGTGGGGATTATTGCGTGTTATTGCACTGGATTAGTGGGCCACTACGTTCATGCGCCCGGCAGCATCTTGATTGATTACGGGGTTATTGCGAAGGTACTCAGAGAACAGCTCAAAGTCTGAACCAAATGCGATGAACTCAGTGTGGTCAGCCAGCATGGTATAGCCATCCCCGCCATCGGCCAAAAAGTTCAGCGTTGCCACCGTGTATCTTGCGTTAACATCAATGGCGGTTCCATCTGATAACTTAACATTTGATACTCGAGAAAGGGCTTCCGCAGCAGGGTTCATATCGAAGGTTAGGCCACCAACGTGAATGAAACCACCATCTTCATCAGGGTAGTTGCGGACACCCCACTCCAACGCATCGATTAGCTGCTGGCCGGTGATATCAATAGTAACCAGATTATTAGAGAACGGCAGCACCGTCAACACATCGCCCATAGTGATGGGCCCAGCCTGAATGGAATCACGGATACCGCCACCGTTCATTAATGCGATATCGGCCCCCGTGCCAGCCAGCATCGCATCCGCAATCAAGTTGGCGAGGTTTGTCTCTGAAGTGCGCACATCGGCGCGAACACCATTTAAGTAGTAAGGTGTTTCACCAACAACTGTGGAAGTAAGCTCTTCGATTTGGGCATTGAAAGCATGAATCAGGTCAAGTACGGCGGTATCGGGTTCAACACCCAGGACACCATCTTCGGCGACATTGAGCAAAGTGGCGGTTGCGCTAACTGCACCTTCAGCGGAGATGGTTACATCAATTTGGCCAATATCATTGCCATGCTCCCAAGCAGATGCAATCAGCACACCGTTGACATCTAGGCCATTTTCGAGTCGGTCATGGCTGTGCCCGTCAATGATGATGTCGATGCCCTCAACGTTCAAAGCCAGGTAGTCTGAGCGCCACTCGGGAAGGGTGGATTCATCCAAGCCGAGGTGCGAGACTGCCACAATAATGTCAGCGCCTTGCGCTTGCAGCGCTTCCACTGCCGCAGTTGCTGCCGGGGCGGGTTCCAAAAACTCTAAGCTCTCAACATTCGATGGGTTGGTCTTAGTGACAGTCTCGGGAGTCGCAAGGCCGATAAGCCCAACTTGGGTGCCATCGTCGCAGGTGAACATTTTGTAGGTGTCAAACGCGGCTTCGCCGGTTTCCCGATCCAGCACATTGGCGGCAAGTACCGGGAAGTCCAGCAGGTTGCTTAGCTCCGCTAGACGGTCGGCCCCGAAATTGAAGTCGTGATTGCCGGGCGCAATAGCGGTATAACCGACTAGGTTGGAAAGTTCAGCCATAGTTTCGCCCTCGGTGAGATTAGCGGCAGGTTGGCCGTGGAACGTATCGCCAGCATCTAAAACCAATACGCATCCCGGTGTGGTATTGCGTAGGGTCGCAAGGAAGGGGTCAGCATCCACCCGCCCATGCCGGTCGTTTACGTGGAAAATTGTAAGTTCGGAAACGTTAGCTGCGATTGATTGGCTTTGATCAGCGCCCGAATCATCAGGAACGGCATCGGCTGCTGTGGCCTGGCCTGCGCAGGCACTCAGGGCAAAAGTAGTGCCCAATGCAAGTAGAACGGATACAGAAAGTTTTGTGACTTTGTTATTCATGGATTCCCTTGTGTGGAACAATTGCGCCAGAATCGCACAATTTAGTATCAGTAAAGCAAACGCTAAAGCCGCGAAGTGCTTTAGCGCCACTTTGTGAGTGTTATTTTCGGAAATAATTAAGAATGCGAGTGGTGATTGTAAGTGATAAAAGGGTGATTTCTAGGGGTTCTCAACTGATACCCAGATGTTGCGGGGATCAATAGAACCTGTCCAGCTTCGCGCTGTTCTGCGGGTTTTTTTTCTTTTACCACGCAAAATCGGCCTCCTCCTGTGGCTTATATCGAAGGCGGGAGCCTTCGGAAGGAGGCAAGCCTGTGGCAAACGAGCAGAAACAGAAAATCGAATATATGCGCGGCATGGGCGAAAGCTACGCCGCTATTGCCGACGCGCTCGGCATTTCAATAAACACGGTAAAGTCCTACTGCCGCCGAAATGGCCTCGGCTCTAATTCTGATGATGTATGCGCTTGCTGCGCCAAACCGCTCACACATACACCCGGCCATAAGAAAAAGCGGTTCTGCTCCGATAAATGCCGCATGGCTTGGTGGACGCAGCATCCCGAAGCCGTGAAACGCAAAGCGGTCTACCATTTCGTCTGCCCGATCTGCGGGACGGAGTTTGAAAGCTACGGCAACGCCCACCGGCGGTACTGCTCACGCGCCTGCTTCGCGCTGTCAAGGAAGACCGCCCGATGAGCAAGGAAGAAGCAGTCCTGCGCTATAAAGCCGCGATGTCGGTATTCAAACAATGGCTCGCAAATGGCGTTATTACCCATGATGATTTGTTGGAAATAAACACAATTATCGCCGAAAAATACGGTTTATCCATTCGCAGCATTTACCTCGAAAATGACTTGCTATGTAAGGAAAAAAGAGTGAGTAATGGTACTGCGAAAGGAGGCCGCTATGGGCAGGAAAATAACCAAACTTGAAATCACAACAGCGATGCCGACGCGGAAACGGGTCGCGGCTTACGCCAGGGTTTCATGCGGCAGCGACGAAATGCTCCACTCCCTTGCGGCTCAGGTCAGCTTCTACAGCGAAACGATACAGAGCCGCCCCGAATGGGAATACGCAGGCGTTTACGCCGACGCCGCGCAGACCGGCACCAAGGACTCAAGGCCAGAATTTAGGCGGCTAATAGACGACTGCCGCGCAGGGCTGATTGATATTGTCCTGACAAAGTCAATCAGCCGTTTTGCGAGGAACACGGTAACGCTGCTTGAAACCGTTAGGGAATTCAAAGACCTGGGCATCGGAGTTTACTTCGAAGAGCAAAACATCGACACGCTGAGTGCGGACGGCGAATTAATGCTCGCCATCCTCGCCAGCTACGCGCAAGAAGAGAGCCGCTCAACCAGCGAAAACATCAAATGGCGCATCCGCAATGACTATAAGGAGGGCAAGCCATCCAGCTTTTCCCGCATTTATGGCTACAAATTTGAAGATCGCAAACTAACCGTTATTCCCAAAGAAGCGGAGGTCGTGCGGATGATATTCGACGACTACCTTTCAGGGCTTGGGCACAACGCCATCATGAAAAAGCTGGTAAAGCTAAATATTCCCACTAAGCGTGATTTTCGCTGGTCGGAGAGTATGGTAAGCTCGATCCTCCGAAACGAAAAGTACACCGGCGATATGTGCCTGCAAAAGGGCTATATTGCCGATCACCTCACTAAACAGTGGAAGCCCAACAATGGCGAACTGCCGAAATATTATGTGGAGGGCAGCCATGAAGCCATTATCGACCACGCGATTTTCGAGGCAGTGCAAATCGAAAGGGCGCGGCGGTCGGCGAAAATAAACCATCCGAAAACACGCTCTTTCAGCGAGTTCACCGGTATCATCCATTGCGCCCGGTGCGGAACGAACTTCTGCAGGAAAGTAAATGGCAGCGGCACGAAGTACGCCCAGGTGACGTGGGCTTGCCGGACATACACTTACCGGGGCAAGCACGAATGCGCCGCTAAACGGATAGCCGAAGACATTCTCAAAGAAAAGTGCGCAGAGGCGCTCGGACTCGCCAATTACGATGCTGAAACCTTTAGAGCGCGAGTCGCGTCAATCACCATTCCCGACGACGGCGTTCTCGCCTTTACGTTCAAGGACGGCTCGCAGCGAATTGTCACCTGGGAAAACCGCTCAAGGCGCGAAAGCTGGACAGATGAAATGAAACAAGCCGCCAGAGAACTGGCTTTGAAGGGAGGCAAGCAAGATGGCTAACATCAGGGTAATACCTGCCACGGCACAGGTCTTTTCAGCGCAGGACAAAGGTGTGGCGATCAAACGGCGGGTAGCTTTTTATGCCCGCGTCTCCACTGACAACGAGGAACAGCTTACCTCTTACGAGGCCCAAGTGGACTACTACACCAAACTCATCGCCAGCCACCCCGATTGGGAGTTCAGCGGAGAGTACACGGACGAGGGCATTTCGGCGGTCAACACCAAAAAGCGCGAGGGTTTCAAGCAAATGCTCGCGGACGGCTTGGCAGGCAAGTTTGACCTTCTGGTCACGAAAAGCGTGAGCCGCTTTGCCCGCAACACGGTGGACAGCCTCACAACCGTGCGCGAACTTAAGGAAAAAGGCGTAGAGGTCTGGTTTGAAAAGGAAAACATTTACACGCTGGATTCCAAGGGTGAATTGCTGATTACGATAATGAGCAGCCTTGCCCAGGAGGAAAGCCGCTCCATATCGGAGAATGTCACATGGGGCCAGCGCAAGCGCATGGCGGATGGGAAGGTCAGCATGCCGTACAAGCAGTTCCTCGGCTACGAAAAAGGCGAGGACGGCCTACCCCAAATAGTCCCCGAGGAAGCCGACATTATTCGGCTCATCTACCGCCAGTTCATGGAGGGCATGACCTTCTCGGCAATCGCCAAGTACCTCGGCAGCAGCGGCATTCCTACGCCAGCAGGCAAATCGGCATGGCAGGTCGCCGTAGTGCGCTCCATCCTGACCAATGAAAAATACAAAGGCCACGCCCTGCTCCAAAAAACTTATTGCGAAAACTTTCTCACCAAGAAGATAGTCAAGAATACAGGGCAGATTCAGCAATATTATGTGGAGGACAGCCACCCCGCCATTATCGAGCCTGATGAGTTCGACGCTGTTCAAGCTGAAATTGAGCGCCGCAATAGCCTCGGCTCTATCGGGCGGTGCGGAAGCACATTCTCAGGCAAAATCATCTGCGGCGAATGCGGCGGCCTGTTCGGCAAGAAAGTATGGGGAAGCTATAAAGGCGACAAAACTTACCGCCGAGAGGTCTACCAATGCAATGACAAATACAAGCACAAAAACAGCGGCGGCCGCCAGTGCGGTACGCCGTTTGTGACTGAGGACGAGGTCAAAGCTCGTTTCCTGGTGGCGTTCAACAAGCTGATGGCGAACCGCGACGGGTTGATAGAGGATTGCCGTTTGGCACAGGCCGCCATCAGTGACACGGCGGCGATTGATGCCGAGCTTGCCGAACTGCGGCGCGAGATCGAGGTGGTCACGGAATTATCACGCAAAGCAATCTACGAAAACGCCCGAACCGCACAAAACCAAAGCGACTTCAACGAGCGCAATGACGGCTACCTCGAACGCCACCGCGTAGCGTCGGAGCGCATTGATGAACTGGAAGCCGCCAAGCGGGAACGGGTCGCCAAAGGCAAAACCCTAGACCGCTTCATCGCCGACATCCAAAAAAGACCGCTCGCTTTAACAGAGTTTGACGAAGCGGTCTGGCTGGCTACGGTCGACAAGGTAACAGTCGCCACAGACGGCACGATGACGTTCATGTTCCGGAACGGCGCGGAAGTCGCAATCTAACAGCAGGAAACTCCTTCGGTGACCTCAGACTGGGCACCAACCTGCGGATCGCTTGCGTTTCCCGGCTCATTATCGCTTGGCAAACAAGCCATAATGATATATGCAGCAATTAGTATCGCCAGCGTAATTATTGGCACCAATATATCTTGTGCAAATACAACTAAAGTAACAGCAAAGACGAATCCGAATGTTAGGAACGTGACCGCTGTATCAATTTCCTCCCACCTTTTAACCACAGTGGCGTATCTGATCTTCTTCGTGTCTTCTGGAGCCATTTTCGCCACTTGCTTTGTTTGAATTTCTGCCGCTTTCTTTAGAGCTGGCCTGATGGCGACCAAAATCGCGAGTATCGCCGGAAGTGCTCTGACATTGTTCAGAGTCTTCGCAATCACGTCGGTCACATTTTGGGCTGATGAATCTGAAAAGCTTCTAGCCTCCTGAAACCAACCAAAAAGATCAAATTGTTCATTGCGGAAAATCATAATGAATCCTATGGCTATTCCAAGGAGAAAGAAGATTCCCACGAGCCATTCTATTTTCTTATACATCTTGGTAATCTTCTCTCTGCTTGTAATGCCGGTGGTCATAAACAAACTGGAAACCCACACGATTCGCCTTCGGGCGGGCTGTGGGGCTTGCGCTATCTTTTCTGGAAGAGAGACGGCTAGTCGCGTTGCTCGGCTGCCGCGCGGTATGCCTCTAGAGCGGAGCGGTGATCTTCGACGAATTGGTTCTCGGCAGCGAAGAACAGCGCATTGCGGCGGGTTTGATAATTAATACTTTCCCGGCAATTAAAATCAGTTACCGCTAATTCAAGTTCATTTTCCCTAATTGCATTCGCCGCGAAAACGTCATCATCACCCAAGAATTGAAGCAGATTAAATTCTTCCGCTATCGAAGCTGCAGCATCATATGGTCGTTCAAACCTTGGGTGCCCCTGATCTGCCATACAATCAGACCAATCGCGGTAGATGGCCTCCATGCCAATTGAGTCTGATACACTAGTCCACATTTCATTAATCGCCTCGAATAACGACGCGAATTCATCATTGCTGGATTGCGACAAAGAACTCTCCTCAAAGGCTTTCTGCTGAGAATTTCCCCAGCAGCCACGATTTCGCCAGAAATTGGCCCAGTCTGCTTCGGTCATATTCGGAGATGGAATGAGATTGGGCGGTCCATTAAGTGCGATCAAAAATGCTGCTTGTTCTGATTCGTTTAAAGTATTGAAATGCTCTTCATTCGGGTCGCTGCCAATGCGTTGATTGTTACTAAAACGCGACTGCCATTGACCCGACACTATACCGAATCCATATCTGGTCACCCACTCGCGACTGTTTGGCTGAGTTTCATCGCCCACGATGGTTCCTACTGTCCAGCGCCCGGAATTTGGGTCTGGTATGTAGTCAAATCCAGCTTCCCGCATGCATTGAGCGATCAATTCCTCACGCCGGTTGTTTAGGTCGTCTCCTGCGCGCCTGACTTCGTCCGCATTTTGCCAAATGGAAGCGCCGAGAAACTCATCAAGCGGGGTAGAAAATGGCAGGGCATAATTGGCTTCTTCTTTTTCGTTACAAGCTGTGATACTAAACGCCAGAGATAAGGTACAAATAAAAGTAAGAGTTCTTCTGAACCGAGCCACTTTGACCGCCTTAATTTAGTAAATAGTATAGACCATATTAGGAATAATGAGAATAGTATTTGAGGTCTGCGGATAGATTTCGACAATCAATTTGTCAAAACCTATCCGCAGGCTCTACTTGTTCGCCTATGGTGACGTATTATTGCCATCCGCGACTATCGGCTAGGGTAAAATAATATCCGATTGCGTTACGGGGCCTGCAGTCCAAACGGGGCCGGATTGTGGACAAGCAGACAGCGCAACTTTGAATAGTTCGTCATCATTTCGAACAGTCGCAGATAATCGTTGAAATGGGTTCCAATTACCGCCTAGTTGAATCCATGATTCTTCGTTAGGCGGTTCAGGTAGCTCGAAGCCATGGGCGACAAGGCAATTCCGTGTATCCAGCATTCGTTGATAAAGGAGCGGTGTAGCATCATTTCCACCGAAATCTGGTGAGGGGAATCGGTCCCGGCATATGTCTTGAACCTCTTGAGCTATCTCAAAGACTTCTGGGGGCGTCCCATGTGGACTTGGTATCATTCCTATCCCAAAGCTCCACATACCCGGCGTTCGAATCGGCCCAAGATTTAAGTCTAATCCAGTAACCTCGGATGTGTGACGCAATTCTTCCAGAACGCAGGCTATGATTTCATCCAGATACGCATCACCGATGCGACGGTGCGAACCCATCCAGTCTGGTTCGATCCAATCAGCGGTCACTTGCAATACTGGTGCTTGGCCTAGCTCCGTTGTCGCGATAACAGGTTGTTCGCTGCAACCGAGAACCAAAGCGGAAACCAAAGACAGCGAGAATGCTATCAAGACTCTCTTTACATGAGACGTCATTTTTATTTATTTAGAAGCAGGCATGGCGACCAGCGGTAGCAGCGTTACCGCCGACATACCAGGCACCTCTGCCGGAATCACCAGGAAATGAACGGCTGTTAAAGGCATAAGGCGCAGTACCTACATACCAAATGCCAGGCCCGTCGACGACGACCATTCCCGTCCCTGCACGTCGGCTGGCATAAACCCGGTGGCGTCGAGCGCCACAGTTTTCATAGCCGCCCCACATTCCCTGCGCCGATGGTGCTTCGGTTGCCGATGCTGAGGGTGCGACGGCTAAGCCGCCGAGGGCAATGACAGCGGTAGTCGCCAAGGTGGCGAGTTTCCGATTGATTTTCATTTTTCTCCTTAGAAAAAAAATAGTGGGTGAAATAATCGGCATCGAAACATTTCCGCGCCGACTTGTTGCATTGGTGCAACATCCGGAGCAACCATTACGGTACCCTGGAAACTTAATAGTTGTTGAACTCTTACAAAATTATTGATCTACAGTTATCGCCAATTATTCTGCGACGTTTCCCCAAATCGAATCCAGTTGTGCGATAGCGGCGAAAGTTGCAGCATCGATAACGATTGGCAAATCGCAATTCGAGTTAAACATAGTTACTCCCTTGTACTATTTGTGTCAATCAAGATAAGGTTCCTTGAAGCGGTATATCTTTTCTTTGGTGCTATTTATTTTCGCTGATATGAGTTACGGAATGCAAATATTTTCCTGAACATTTTTGACCATGAACATTTTTGTTCATCTGGTAAGCTGGCTTACATTGATACCTAGCGCTTCATAGGGGGAATATGGGCAAGTCTTTGGAGCCGTTGGGTTTGAGTTCAACTGCAAACCGCATCTACCTAGCCGCACTGGAAACGCCTAGCCAAACCGCAAGTGACCTGGCTGAATTACTGGGTTTAGACCCCGACATTGTTGTCAGAGATTGTAAGAAACTAATCAATCTCGGCCTAGCTACTGCCGACGGTACAGCAATCGTTGTTCTACCTCCCGAAGCCGCAGCCGAACTGCTCGTTTTGCGCCAAGAAGGCAAACTTGCAGCGCATGAATTACGTCTCCGAAAATTCCGCAAGCACGCTGATCTGCTTTCGTCCACGCCCGCCCACACAGGTGACGGGGAACTGGAGATCGTGACCGGCGAAGCGGCAGTAACTGAACGACTAAAAGCCTTGGTTGACGAAACAAAATCTGAGATAGTTACTTTCGCGCCGGGAGGCGCTCACACACCCGATCAGATTGAGGAAGCACAAAACAGGGATGCTCAAATGTACGCTCGGGGCGTCAAAGCCCGGACTATTTACCTGGCAAGCATTCGCAAAGATCACGCAACAATGGGACACATTGAATGGCTGGCTATCCAAGGCGCCGAAGTTCGAGCGCTGCCCAAATTACCGATTCGTATGCTCATTGTGGATCGCAAACTTGCCATATTGCCATTAAGCCTAAAGGACGCTATGGCAGGCATCGGAGTATATCGCAATCCCGCAATTGTGCAGGCACTACAAGAGTTGTTTGAACTGGCGTGGGACAGCGCTACCCCACTCGGGCCTGTGCGCCGAGTCGGCGGCAGCCAGGAATTGTCAACCGAAGAAAAGGACACTTTAAAATTGCTCGCAAAAGGAAAAAACGACTCCGAAATCTCCTTGAAAATGGGCATCAGCGAAAGCACAGTACGGCGGCAAGTAAAAAATCTGCAATCTCGCTTTAACGCAAAAAATCGTGTTCAATTAATTTATCAAGCTACCAAAACTAATCAGATATAGACCGACAGTCACCGCAACGGCTCAGAAGCCGACGCCTGACATCTGAAAATCCACGGCTCGCATTCGAGCCGTGGAATAAGTTAATAGCCATCGCCGTTGATGGCTGTATGAAATGGAAACTACCGCCGCTGCTGTATCTCCACTGGGTGCCGCGCACTACAGTTACAAAATCGTTAAATTTGCTTCGCTATAGACATCCGGAACCCACGACTCACATTCGGATTTATTTGCTTTGAGATTTCGCCAGAAGTTCACGAGCCTTAATTTGCCGTTGCCAAAGTTTATCCTGGGTTTTTCCTGGCCCGCGTTTGCTTGGCGGGCAAGCCTTCTCCCATCTTTCAATGACGGAGATTTCACCGGCATAGTCTTTTTTGGATCGAAGCAGCATAGCCGCACGCTCGGTATACGCCGGTGCTGGCTCACGCCCGGAAGCTCTGGCTTCCTGTTCGGCGCCCGTGATTAACGCATAGGTAATTGCCAGTGCATCGTCTGGCTGTTCTTTGGCAATAGATTTGACGTACTCAAGCCAATCCCACATATCAAGGCCAGCTATTGTCATTCCTTGCACATCGGCTGAGGTTCTGGCGCTGGCGGCGCTTTCTATGCCTGACACGCCTATTGAGGCACGGATTCGCTTGGCTTTGCCCAGCGCTTTGGCCTTAGCGGCATCCTGTTCTTGCTTATTGGCCTTCGTCCGGATTGCGTACCATGCGTCGGCGATTTGCTTAAACCGATCAACTTCTACTGGATCACGGCCTAATTCCATCGCCTTCTTGTGTGCTTTCCACCAAATTGTGCCGTTGCTTTCAGCGATGCTGGCCGATACCTCGGAGGCCGTTGCCGGAGGAAAAGTCTCGAACCCGGCGGGAATGCTCGGACGCGAAAACGAAAAACTGCCTCCGGCTAACCCTGCCGCGATACGGCCAGCCTCCAGCCATTGGAGAATTGGCCCGGCGACCTCACGGTCAATTTGGCTCTGTGGGATTAAGCGCACAAGCGGCTTCAATTGAACGCCGCGAGAACCAGGGCTGCGCCCCAAAGCGCCTACCACAACGGTCTTCATCCCATCGGGCGTGTTTGCATAAGCCCACATTCCCACCCTTGGCGGTTCGGGAAACGGCCACAAATACGAATAGCCAGAAGCGCGATCAAAGTTTCTAAGCGGATCAAGTGACGGCTCCCTAAAAACCACGGTAACCACTTGTTGGCTTGGCGCTGACTTCTGAGTTGCAGTTTTAGTCGGCTTCTTTCTGCTGAATAGCCCCATGCGTCTAGCTTAGATGACGTTCCCGCATCCTTTCAAACGCGGGGAACCTCGCTCTACCCACGCCAAGAGGTGTGAAGCGGCGCTCCTTCAGCGTAGCCAGCAGCGGATTGAACGCCGACGATGGCTCGGTCGGCAAACTCGCGCAGGTTGTGGGCGCCAGCATAAGTGCAGGCTGAGCGCAGGCCTGAAGTGATTTCGTCCAGCAAATCCTCAACCCCAGGCCGCTTTGGGTCAAGGTACATCTTGCCCGTGGAGATGCCCTCTTCAAACAGGGCTTTGCGGGCGCGGTCAAATGCTGTGCCAGAACCTGCTGTCCGGGCAGCAACCGCGCGGGCAGAGGCCATGCCAAAGGACTCTTTATATAAGCGCCCTCCATCATTGTGCAAGTCCCCAGGGGATTCATAAGTTCCCGCAAACCAGGAGCCGATCATCACTTGGGAGGCTCCGGCAGCCAAGGCCAATGCGACATCGCGCGGGTGCCGCACCCCGCCATCGGCCCAGACGTGTTTGCCGAGCTCTCTTGCTGCGCTGGAGCATTCCAAAACTGCACTGAATTGCGGGCGTCCCACCGCTGTCATCATGCGCGTGGTACACATGGCTCCGGGGCCAACGCCAACTTTCAATATATCTGCGCCTGCAGCCACCAAATCGCGCACACCCGCAGCCGTCACAACATTACCAGCGACTATCGGCAACGTAGCAGGCACCACCGACCGGATAGCGTCAAGCGCGGAGAGCATCTTGGCTTGATGGCCATGCGCGGTATCAACGACCAAAACGTCCACGCCAGCTTCGACCAGAGCCAGCGACCGGGCGGCCACATCGCCATTAATCCCAACTGCGGCTCCAATTAACAGCCGACCGGAAGCGTCCAGCGCGGGCCGATAGATCGAAGACCTAATTAGTGATTTCGGTGTTACCACGCCAGCTAATTCGCCATCTGGGTTGATAACAACACCCAGCGGGAAACGCTCCGCCGAAACCGCATCAAACACATTAGCGAAGTTGGCGTCGGGCATATTCAACGAAGCGCCATCGACGGTCAGAAGCTGGTTCTTCATCACAGTATGCACCTGAGCAAAACGATCCACTCCAGCGCAATCTGCTTCGGTGATCAGGCCAATCGGCCTTTTGGCTTGATCGCCAGCAACCACCACGGCCGCCCCATGCGCCCTCTTGCCGAGCAATTGCAAGGTGGTGCCGACGGTTTCATTTGGATCGACGATGACGGGCGTCTCGACGATGGGGTCCGCATCCTTGACCCGCTTAATGGTGCGGGCCACCACGTTCAATGGAATGTCTTGTGGGATGATCGCCAAGCCACCGCGGCGAGCCACGGTCTCAGCCATCCGCCGCCCAGCCACAGCAGTCATGTTCGCCACCACGATAGGGATGGTGGTACCAGTGCCATCGTCAGTCGACAGATCAACATCGAACCGGCTGCTAATTTCGGAGCGGCTCGGCACTAAAAAGACATCGCCATATGTCAAATCGCTGGTGGGCGCGGAGTCATTGAAGAAGCGCATGGGCTTAAGCATACGCTGAATATGTATGCTCTGTTATCTTTCAACGATTACCCTTGGAATCGTTGAAAATGCACACCCCACAGGGTAAATCGTTAAACGAAAGCCCTGCACTGGCACGGGCATACTCCACGGCTGCCCTAAAACCACGCCATCGCAACAGCATCCCAGATAAGCGAAAAGCCTGAAAGCGCCGTGTTTACAGCACTTTCAGGCTATCAGAAACCATCTACTAACAAAATTTCTTTTATCAATAGATGGTATTTGATTTGGCGGAGAAGGAGGGATTCGAACCCTCGAGGCGTTTTTGGCGCCTACACGATTTCCAATCGTGCGCCCTCGGCCGGACTAGGCGACTTCTCCGCAGAAAGGCAGTTTACCACAAAGACGGCTTCTGTTCTATCGCAGACACATCGACTTTCCGATCATCTTTCTGTTGCTGCAAGCATACCATCATCAAAGCCTAGGAAGATGCCGATTTAAGGATGTCTTTGCGGAATAAGCACCAGCATCATACTCGTCTTTTACGTCAATTGATGTCAACGGCAAATACGGCATACTCCCTGTGCATACTTCTCAGAAATCCGAATCGTATCGCCCTCAACAACCGCCTGAAATTGTATTGTGCCCGTTATGCTGATCTCCTTTAAACCTTACGACGGGCAGTGCCATCCCGGCTTATTGAGAACAGTTTCTTTGAACACGTGATTTATCTTGAGTTTTTCATTTCATTTCTCCACTTTTCAGTTTTCCTTTAATCTTCATGACGCGTATTCCCAACATGCGCCATGTCTCCCTGCGTTGCTCTAGGCTTCCTGATCTCCTAGCGGCTGGCTTGCCCCTGCCAGACGTTCGGGCTGATACGCCAAGGGGGGCGACCAGTCATCCCAACTGGCCGCCCTCCCCTAGGCGTGATGCCCGCGCAGGCCGGGTTCCTCTGCCGGCCTGCGCGGTTGGCGGTTCCGCTTGCCCTTAGTCCAAGGCAGCGGTCCGCTCGGGCGGAGTACCGTTGCTGCGGCGTTGCAGCAGGGCGGCCACCATCGGAGTGATCAGCTGGACAAACACGGCCAGCGAGATCGGTACGGAGTAGGCGTCGAACATCACCTGCTTGGCCGTGAAGTCCTGGGTGGCCAGCAGCACCACCAGCGCCTCGACGAAGCAGGCGGCCACGATCAGCAGCACCGGGGCGTTGACGTAGAGCGCCTTGGGGCGGCCGTTCTTCTGCCGCTGCTCGGCGTTGTAGACACGGCGGTTCTCCTCGCGGCGGGCCACTAGGGCGGCACGCTGCTCGCGGGTCATCTGCACCCACTGCTCCTGGTCGATCGGCTCTTCCTCGTACTCGTCTTTCTTCCTGCGGTCGAAGAAGAACTTGATGAGGAAGGCAACCAGCAGGATCAAGGCCAGGATGGTCGCGCAGAGGTCGAAGAGCGACCAGTGCCTCTCGGGCTGCTCGGGCTGCTGCCCAGTGCCAGGCGTCGCCGTCCCGGGGATCGTGACGGGGCTCTGATTGCCGGCCGAGGCCGAGGCGTCGGGCTGCGGATTGGTGACCGTCAGGTAGGTCGGCGACCCGCCGCCGCCGTTGACCGTGACGTTGGCCGGGGGCTGCTGGTTGTACGTGTAGTAGTTGTTCACGGCGGG
>JGI20171J14444_1000094_pt1 | contig 30346 bp, 23 predicted proteins | sample TergutNc150P4_FD_14444 | JGI IMG/M metagenome (IMG submission 14444) | reverse complement strand
AAAATATTGACTTATTTTGCAGTGATTTTTTGCAGAGTTTTAACGGACTTCGGCTCTTTTGAAAAATCAAAATGTAAAAAAGGAATTATTAGAAGTCCCCTACAGTATTGTATGACAAGCGAATTATTAAAAATATTGAAAGATGAATATTCGCAGGTAGGACTTTCCAATAATGAAATCCTGAGCCTGATAAACAGTGATTATCTGAAAGACGATAATGAGAAGTATATGAAGATGTACAATAGGTGGTCGCATTATTACGACTTTGCTGAAACAATTGGAATGAGATTTATGTATGGTAATCAAGTAAATCGAATGCGCCAAGAGATGATGAACAAGTTGGAATGGAAAGACAACGCTTCGGTTTTGTATGTTTCGATAGGTACGGGTAAAGATTTGGAGTTTATTCCTAAAAGTATTGACAAAAAGAGTTTAACGATATGTGGCATTGACATTTCCTTGGGTATGTTGAAGAAATGTAAAAGAAAATTCGGCAAGACACTCAAACTGTCGTTGTTCAATTGTTGTGCAGAGGATTTACCTTTTAAAGACAATTCGTTTGACATTGTATTCAATGTTGGTGCTATCAACTTTTATAATGACAAACAAAAAGCAATTGACGAAATGATAAGGGTAGCAAAAGACGGCTCGAAACTTTTAATTGCCGACGAGACAAACAGCCTCCTTGAAAAACAATACAAAAAGAGCAGTTTTACAAAAAAATATTATAACGATAAAACCATAGACATTAACGAAATAGAAAAATTAATTTTAGCAACAGTAAAAGAAAAAAATACGGACATTTTGTGGAACGGAAAATTTTATTGTATGACATTCAGAAAATAAAAAAATGAAATTTATCACATAGAAAAACAAATGCCAGCAGATAACGGGCGGTTTGGCGCAAGCGGGGGCGTGGCTCGCCCGAAAGTTTGTGCAAATTTGCAAGTTTTGCGCCCGTCCGAGCGGCAGTGGAAGCCCCGCCACTGCGCCAAGCCGCCGGGACGTTAGGCAAAAATAACTAACGATATTCAAAATTTCCCACAATTATAAAATATTTCATCATTTCATTTGTCTTTACAATTAGATAAAATTTTTTAATAATTTAAAATAATATGAGAAAAAAACATTTTTTAGGAAAGTTTATTTTAGTGATTGTGGTTATTGCTGCTGTTAGTGCGGTTGTAATGTTGCTTTGGAATTGGATTGTGCCGCAGGTAATCGGCTGGAATGCAATTAATTATTGGCAAGCCTTGGGCTTGAGCGTGCTTTGCAGGATTTTGTTCGGAAAATTTGGCGGTTTTCACAGACACAATTTTCACGGCAACAGAGCGCATTACGACCGCCTGCACGACAAATGGGAAAAGATGTCGCCCGAACAGCGCGAACAATTTTGCAAACGCGGACGCCGTTTTTTTGATTTTGAAAAAAAAGATAGTAATTTTGAAGAAAAAAAACAGGATTAAATGACCGCAACCAGCGAAAACCTTACGCAACTGATTACAGAAAACCAATCGAAACTCAAATCGTTTATTCGCCACAGGGTAAATAATGCCCAAGATGCGGAAGATATTTTACAGGACGTTTTTTATCAGTTGGTAAAAACAGTAAATGCCGCGCTGACGCCAATAGAAGAGGTTTCGGCGTGGCTTTACCGCGTTGCCAAAAATCTGATTATTAACAAATCGAAAAAGAAAACCGAAGAGGAATTGCCTGCATATACAGACTATGAGGGCAATGAAGTTGCTCTGGCAATTTCTGCCGCGCTTTTTGCCGAAACTGCCGCTTCGCCCGAAACGGAATTTTTGCGGTCGCTGGTTTGGGAAGAAGTGGAAACCGCTTTGGTAGAATTGCCGCCAGAGCAGCGCGAAATTTTTGAACTTACCGAAATAGACGGAATTCCTGTCAAAGCAATTGCAGAAATGACGGGCGTTGCAGTCAATACGCTGCTTTCGCGCAAACATTACGCCGTTTTGCACCTGCGCAAGCGATTAAAAGAACTGTATGAAGAATTTTATATTTTGCAACAATAAAATCGAAATATTTTTTGCTTATATACAACAACAACAGCCAAATGGCTGTTGTTGTCCTCATGTTAAAAAATTCAAAACAATTCAAAAATTTTTATTTCTTTTCTTTTATTAAATAAATCAATGTTGGATAGTGGTCGCTATAGCCATTTACCCAAACTCCGCGCGAATGCGTACGATGCGGCGTGCCTTTGTTTTCACCTTCCTGAAAAGTGAGAAACGGACGGTTGAAAACTTCCCCTTTCCAAAAATGAAGTTCCTTCAAATCTTTGGAAAGCAGAGCGGGCGAAATCATAATCTGATCGAACAAATTCCAACGTCCCTGATATGCAAGCGAGCCAACGCCGCTATCTAATGTTTTCCAGAAAACATTGTACAACGCCGTTCCTGTGGCATCTGCTGCATCACGTTTTGCGTTCATCGTAGTTTTGCAACTTTCGTTGGACGGGTCATCATTCAAATCGCCCATAACAATAATTTTAGAATTTGCATCAACATTAAAAAGCGAATCCACTATCGAGCGAGTCAGAGATGCAGCTGCAATGCGTAAAGGACCTGATTCTATTTCACCACCGTAGCGTGAAGGCCAGTGATTGACAATGATATGAACTTTTTCGCCCAAAAGATAACCGCTCACAAGCAGTTGGTTGCGCGTGCGGAAAGTAGAATCGGGCGAGTCTTTATATTTTGTTCCGCTCAAAAACTTTTTACCTAAAAAGAACGACTTACTGCTGCTTACTGTAAAATAACGCGGATTGTAAAGCAGTGCAACATCAACCCCACGACGGTCTGGTCCATCGTAATGTACAATTCCGTACTGCCGAGCCGAGATTGACGGCTGACGCACAAGGTCTTCAAGCACACCGCGATTTTCAACTTCCGAAACGCCAATGACAACCGCGCCAACGGGCGAAAAATCAAGTCCGAGTTGAGAAACAGCATACGACATATTTTTCAATTTAGCTTTGTACTTCATTGCATTCCATTGGTTTGCGCCTGTGGGAGTGTATTCGTAGTCATTCACGCCAACATTATGCACCGTATCAAAAAGATTTTCGAGATTATAAAACGCTACGCATCCAACTTCAAAATTATGGATTTCTTTGGAAGCGACGCTTGTCTGCTTCGATTTGCAGGAAAAAACACTGAAAAGAGCAATCATAAAAATTGCTAAAACATTGATTTTCTTCATGTTCATATAGATTATTAATTTAAGATTTTAAAAACTCAAAAGTACAACAAATTTTTCTAACAAAAAAATCATATTTTTGCAAAAAAAATTAAAATGGATTATACAAAAATACCATCGCCTTCGTATGTAATTGAAGAACAATTACTTTTAAAAAATTTGCAATTGCTTGCTTCGGTACGTTCCCGCGCCGAAGTGGAAATCATTATGGCTTTCAAAGCATTTGCCGTTTGGAGCGTATTTCCTATTATTAAGGAATATTTTAAATATACAACGGCAAGTTCGCTTGCTGAGGCGCGTTTGGCGCAGGAACAAATGGAAACATTGGCGCACACTTACGCGCCTGTTTATTGTCAGAGCGAATTTGCGCAAATTATAGATTGCAGCAGTCATATTACTTTTAATTCGTTGAGGCAATTTGAAAAATTTGAACCGCAAATTCTTAAAAATCAGCGAAAAATTTCGTGCGGCTTACGCATCAACCCCGAAGTTTCGGTTGTTGAAACCGACATTTACAATCCTGCTGCTGCAGGCTCACGGTTGGGAATAATTTTGGATAATATGCCCGAAAAACTACCCTACGGCATTGAGGGCTTGCATTTTCACGCTCTTTGTGAAAATAATTCTTACGATTTGGAAAAAGTTTTGACAGTTGTTGATGAAAAATTCGGCAAATATTTTTCTCAAATAAAATGGTTGAATATGGGTGGCGGGCATCTGATTACGCGAAAAGATTATGATATAGAACATTTAATCGCACTTTTACAACGTTTTAAGGCAAAATATCCGCATCTGCAAATAATTTTGGAGCCGGGCGCGGCATTTGTTTGGCAAACAGGCGTGCTGGTTGCTGAAGTTGAAGATATTGTTGAAAATCACGGAATTACAACCGCAATGTTAAATGTTTCGTTTGCCTGCCATATGCCTGATTGCCTCGAAATGCCGTATCAGCCCGAAATTGAAGAAGCAAAAATTGTAGAACAAAAACAAAATGAAAATATCAAAGGTCAATATATTTACAAAATGGGTGGAAATAGTTGTCTTTCAGGCGATTATGTGGGTGATTGGGCATTTGAAAAGCCGCTGAAAAGCGGCGATAAAATTGTTTTCAAAGATATGATTCATTACACAATGGTAAAAACTACGATGTTCAACGGAGTGTCGCACCCGAACATCGGAATTTGGACTCGAAATAATGAATTTCAACTCATCAGAAATTTTGATTATCAGGATTATAAAAACAGAATGAGTTAATTTTTTATGCAATCGTTTGCATTTTATTTTAACAAATATATTTTTAAATAATTCTATTGAAAAAAAATTATGCATTAATTTTGCACTCTTAAAAAAAACAATTTTAATTAAATAAATATTTTAATATTATGAAGAACATTTATTCTTTAATTCTACTTGCATTTTGCACTTTTGCAACTATTAATGCACAGGCACCAGCAGCGAGCAATGCTATAATGCTGCAAGGTTTCTATTGGGATTCCAATAGCGCGACATCATGGTCGCAACTTTATCAAATTTCCGGCGATCTTTCCGGTTATTTCGATTATGTTTGGCTTCCGCCGTCTGCTATGTCTTCGGGCGGAACTGGTTATATGCCACGGCAGTTGAGCAATCAAACTTCTTCTTGGGGAAATGTAGATGATTTGAAAAGACTGATAAATTACCTCAAAGCACATCAGTGTAAGGCTATTGCCGATATTGTGGTTAATCACAGAGATGGTATGTCGTCTTGGTGTAATTTTTATCCTGACAATTTCGGCACTTTCGGTTCGTTTCAATTGACTGCATCGCACATTTGCAGCAACGATGAAGTAAATTCAGCTGCAGGAGCAGGCTCTTGCAGAGGACAAGCCACAGGTGCACCTGATACAGGAGAAAACTTTGACGGAGCGCGCGACCTTGACCACACGCAAACATATGTTAGAGATGCAACTAAAGCATATCTTAAATGGATGAAAAGCGAAATGGGTTACGACGGCTGGCGTTATGATATGGCAAAAGGCTTTTCTGCAAGTTATTTTGGCGAATATAGCGATGCTGGAAATGCAGATCTTTCTGTAGGTGAATATTGGGATGGGGAGTATAATGCTGTTTGGAATTGGATAAACGGTACAGGCAACAAAAGTATGGCTTTTGATTTCCCTATGAAATATGCCGCTTTGAATAATGGTTTGGCGGGAGGTAATTATGGCGCTATGGCTTGGAATGATGGCGCAACTCCGCGTCCTGCAGGCTTAATACACAGCCCGCAAAGCCGCCGTTATTCAGTTACTTTTGTAGATAATCACGATACTTATCGCGATGGCAGTAAATACACCGGCGATGTTCAAAAAGCAAATGCATTTATTCTGTCTTCTCCGGGTATTCCATGCGTTTTTTATCCGCATTGGAGAGATAATAAAACCGCTATTCAAAATATGATGAAAGCCAGAAAAGCGGTTGGTTTAAACAGCGAATCAACTGTAACAGTTCAAAACACTTCGGGTTACTACAAAGCATACAGTGAGGGAACTTATGGGGAAATGCTTACCTATATCGGCAGCAGCAGCAGTGCGTGGGCAAGCGATGCACCGAGCGGCGGCGGCTGGACATTGAATTGCAGCGGAAGCGGCTGGGCTATGTACACAAAAGTTACAAACACAGCAGGGCAAACAGCATATCAAAATAAAATTGATGCAGGAGTAAATCCTGTTCCAGATACTCCTTTTGACCATATAACTCTTTGTGCAACAGTGCCTGCCGCCTGGACTGCACCAAAAATTCACGTTTGGGCTGTTGGCGGCAGTCAGATTACCACAGCAGCTTGGCCAGGCGATGCAATGACAAATATAGGAGGAAATAAATGGACAATATCTCTGTCAGGCTTTACAGCAAGCCAAGTTGGCGTTGTAATTAATAACGGCGCGGCTACTCCTGCACAAACAGAAGACCTTTTTGCCAAAGGAGATACAGGCTGGATTATTGATGCCACACCAACAGGACCAAAACATGGCGCAACAGTAGATGCATCTTGCCTGACATCAGGTATAACAAATATTGACGCAAATCAATTTATGATTTATCCGAATCCTGTGAAAGATGAATTGTTCTTTACCTCATCGTCTGAAAAAAATAATGTTGAAATTTTAGATATTACAGGAAAAACAGTTGTAAATCTGAAATCCAACAGCGGAAATTCTGTTGATGTTTCAAATTTAACATCAGGCATTTATTTTATAAAAATAGGAAATAACATTGGAAAGTTTGTAAAAAAATAAAGTTTTTTGTTTTTATATGGGGAGGCTGCCTTAAAAGTGCAGCCTCTTTTTTTTATCAATTATTAATTATTAGTTATTGAGAGTAGATTCAACTACTTTTGCATTAAATATTGATAACTCTTTAATAAAATTCAAAAGTTTTGCGTAAATTTGCAAGATTTTTCAATATATGAAATATAACAATACATTAAAAATGACAAATAATTCATACGTTTTCAGTGCTTTACCTTACAAGGTGGCTGATATTTCGCTTGCCGATTTTGGCAGAAAAGAAATAGAAATTGCAGAAAAAGAGATGCCCGGACTTATGGCTTTGCGGGCAAAATATGGCATACAAAAGCCGCTTGCAGGCGCACGTATAATGGGTTCGCTGCACATGACTATTCAAACGGCGGTGTTGATTGAAACTCTGGCAGAACTCGGAGCGGAAGTACGCTGGTGCAGTTGCAATATTTATTCTACGCAAGACCACGCTGCTGCAGCGATTGCCGCCGCAGGAATTGCTGTTTTTGCTTGGAAAGGCGAAACATTATCCGATTATTGGGCTTGTACTTTTGCAGCGTTGAATTTTGGCAATGGAAAAGGTCCAACATTAATTGTTGATGACGGCGGTGATGCCACAATGATGATTCACATTGGCGCAGAGGCGGAAAAAAATGCTAAAATTCTTGAAAAACAAAATGTTGGCGCAGACGAGAGCGAACTTTATGCAACTTTGAAAGCGATTTTATCTGAAAATCCTAATCTTTGGAACGCTATGTTGCCCGAAATTCACGGCGTAAGCGAAGAAACCACAACAGGTGTACATCGGCTTTATCAAATGCTGGAAAAAGGCGAGTTGAAATTTCCTGCGTTTAATGTCAATGATTCTGTTACAAAATCGAAATTTGACAATCTTTACGGCTGCCGCGAATCGCTTGCTGATGGCATCAAACGTGCTACTGATGTAATGATTGCAGGAAAAGTTGTGGTTGTGTGCGGCTACGGCGATGTGGGCAAAGGTTGTGCAAAGTCGATGCGTGCATACGGAGCGCGAGTTATTGTTACCGAAATTGACCCGATTTGCGCTTTGCAGGCGGCAATGGAAGGCTTTGAGGTTGCAACTGTGGAAGATGCTTTGCCCGAAGGCAATATTTACGTTACCACCACAGGCAACTGCGATATTATTAAAATAGAACACATGGAAAAAATGCTTGACGGCGCAATTGTGTGTAATATAGGGCATTTTGACAATGAAATTCAGGTAGAAAAACTTAAAACTTATCCGAAAATAGCGCACGTTAATATTAAACCGCAGGTTGATAAATATACTTTCCCTAAAGGAAATTCAATTTTACTTTTGGCTGACGGGCGGCTGGTAAATCTTGGCTGTGCAACAGGACATCCATCGTTTGTAATGAGTAATTCATTTACAAATCAAACACTTGCGCAAATTGAACTTAATTCACAACAATATCCCATTGGGGTTTATCGCCTGCCGAAGCATTTGGACGAAGAAGTTGCGCGTTTGCATTTGGATAATTTGGGCGTTAAACTTACCAAATTAACAAAACATCAGGCAGATTATATTGGCGTAAATGTTGAAGGACCATACAAATCCGAACATTATCGATATTGAAAATGAAAATCGGTTTGCTTTCAGACACTCATTGCTATATCGACAAACGCATTTTTGAACATTTCAAAAACTGCGATGAAATTTGGCACGCGGGCGACATCGGCAATTTGGAAACTGTCAATAAATTACAACAATTCAAACCTTTACGCGCTGTTTATGGAAATATTGACGGTTACTCAATCCGCCAACTTTTTCCAAAAAATCTGCATTTTACCATCGAAGGAATGCGTGTTTGGATTACGCATATCGGCGGTTATCCCAACAATTACGCGCCAGAAGTTTTTCCGTTAATAACGCAAAATCCGCCGGATATTTTTATTTCGGGGCATTCACATATTTTAAAAGTGATGTACGACAAAAACCTGAAACTTCTGCATATCAATCCCGGTGCAGCGGGGAAATACGGCTTTCACACTGTTCAAACAGTGATTAAATTTGATTTGACAGATAAAAAAATTGATAATTTAGAGGTTATAGAATTGAGCAAGGAATAATATTTTCAGAAAAATCGTTGTCGTTTGCAATTATTTACTTTACTTTGCATAAGTTTTTCAATAATTTTTCACAGAGTTTAATGCCTCTGCTCTGTGAGGGGAAAAATCAAAACATAAAAATAAATTTTAAGAGGCGAAATTAACAGAAATTAAGATTTTAGACAACGAAAAAATAAAGGCTAAAGAAGACGAATTCCGTGAAATTCACGAATTTATAACTGAATGCACAGGAGAAGGAACGTTTGATGTTGTTACAGGATATTTTACAATAGACGCGCTGGAGTGGCTTTCCCATCAAATAAACAGTAAAATCACTCAATTCCGTATGGTTTTGGGCGATATTGTCAATGCGGATATGGATAAGAAAAAAACCTCGTCCGCTTGATTTGCTCAACGAAAATATTGGCATTGATACCGCTTTTCATCTCTCTGCATCAGCAAAAGAAGCGGTTGCGTTTCTTAAACAGGACAAGGTTTTGGCAAAAACATTAGAACCAAACTTTTGCCACGCAAAGCTGTATTTGCATAAAGGTATTAGTAAAGACCCGCGAAAAAGTTACTATATATCAGGCAGTTCCAACCTTACAAGGTCTGGAATAGGATTAAACGAAACTGCAAATGTGGAGTTAAATATTGCCAATTACAAATCTGACTCTCAATACCGCGAATTATTGGAATGGTTTAACGCCCTTTGGGAAAAACCGCAGGCGCACAAAGAGAAAATCATTATTTTGGAAAACGGAAAAACAACGAAAATTGACTTCAAACAATATCTGATTTCCGAAATTGAAAAAATATTTATTAAATATACGCCCAAAGATTTGTATTACAGAATTTTGTTTAAACTTTTTGCAGACCAATTGGATACGGACAACCCCGAATTTAACCGCCAGATTGGATGTTTGGAAAACACGGTTATTTATCAATCGCTGTACGATTTCCAAAAAGACGGTGCGAAGAGTTTAATCCGAATGTTGCGCAACCTTGACGGTGCAATTTGTGCAGATGCTGTCGGGCTGGGGAAAACTTGGACTACACTTGCTGTGATAAAATTTTATCAATTGGAAGGCAGAAAAACAATTGTTATTTGCCTGAAAAAACTTGAACACAATTGGAATCAGTTTCGCGAAAATCAGTTTTCAAAATTTGAAAAAGACCATTATTAAGAGGACGTGATATTAAACGATACGGTTATCAATTTGCTGATTTATATATAATTATAACTTTTCTGAGTTTGAAAATTGATATTGAGCAATATCCTGCTGTAAAACATCATCTTTTGAGTTTTGGATACGATAGATTAAAACAAACAGGCGAAGCAGGTGCAAGAAAAAAGACTAATAATCAATGGTTTGAAACGCGACGACATTTTAATTTGTTAGGAATTATCGCGTCTTGGTAGAAATCTGCTTATGATAATGGGCATTCTCAATGAGTGTATGAACCGCGACATTCAAGTTTGGACAATCAAAGATAATTACCGTTTGGGTAGCGACATCAATAGCAAAGTTCTTGCTTTTGCATTCGGACTTTCTGCCGAAATAGAACGCAATACGTACCAAAGAAGCATTGGCACGTAAAAAAGCCAAAGGCGTTATATTAGGTCGCCCCAAAGGCAGCAAGTCGAAAGTTAAGAAACTGACGGGCAAAGAGGCAGAAATAAAGAATTTGTTGGAGAAAAAAGTATCCAAATCGGCAATAGCGCGGATATTGGGAGTACATCGGTTGACGGTGTCGGTGTTTGTGCGGGAAAATCCGTGAGAAATCGAAAGAGAAACTCCGTCTAAACAAATCTCATCTGTATCTCTGCTGTTTCAAAAATCAGCATTTAACATTAGCAACACCTATAAAAATTCTTTCAAAACGAAAACTGCGCGGCAATTCTAATTCCCCATTTGTCGGTATTTGGGGAATTTTTGTGTGTCAGGCGGCGCACATAATCAATGCGGATAATATTTAGAATATTTTCAATTCCAATGCTTCCTTCAAAATAAGGTTGATTGCCAAAAAATTGTGTTTGTTGCGGCAGCGCAAAAAGTCCTGCGGGATTTTTTTCAGGATTATTTTTATCGGTCAAACGTCCGTAAATTCCCTTTAGGGTTACCACTTCGCGCAGACGCAAATTTTTAATCAAAGGTATTCTATTGAAAATCAACCCTTTAAGATGACAGGTTGCCAAAAACATAGCATATTCATCGGTAATAAATTCCATCGGACGCATAAGCAGAAATGCATTGCTATTGATAAGAATCGACTGCGAAGTCAGCGGCAAAACCAGCAATGGAAACGGCGTTTTATCCCAAATTTTACCTGCTTTTACTGTTCCGTCTATAAAACCAAAAACCGAAAGCCAAACGCGCTTTTTAACCTGAAATTCGGTGCGGTTGTAAGCAAAATCGCTGCCCATAAATCCTTGAATGCCAATTTGATGTGAAAGTAAAAACACAGGTGTGGTTTTTGATAAAGAAGGATTTTCCGATTTTCCCTGTCGGCTGTTGTAAGCCGCCTCGTTGGGGGCAAAACGCAATTGAAAACCAATTTCCGAAATTTGAAAACGTTCAACAGTATTTCGGTTTCCAAAATTATCAAACTGTTCATACGCAAGCGTTCCTGCTGGACGATTGTTCCGATGCTCTGCCCAAATTCTCATCAGAAAATTATTCAACCATTCGTGTTCGTATTGAAGTTTAATTCGCTGTATATAAAGCATTTGCGTTTGTTCTTGCCCAACAGGCAAAAGAAAAATATTATCATAAATACTCAAAAAATCATAACCCGGCGTATAAACATCGCAGCCGCCCATTATCCAAATTTTGCGCACAGGACTTTCGTTTTCGTGATATTTTTTTGCATTAAAAGAATATGTAACTTTTCCCTGATATTTTAATTGTTTGTCTTTAAAACCAAAAGCCGCATAACCACTTAAAAACCAATGCTTTGAAAAATTTGCCGTTGTCGTTCCTCCCAAACGCAAACGAAAACCTTCAACATAATTTTTACCAAAAAGCGCCTCATGTGGTCCAATATCGAATTTGTTTTTTTTATTGTCAAAATTTGTTGGAATAAAACTGTTTGACAAAATTTCCAATGTTTTTGAAAAAGCATAAAATCCTGTTTTTTTGTACAATTCATTGAGCATCAACCCAATAGCCGCTTCGTTTTGAGAAAGCGGAACAGCCCGCTGCGCTGTCCAAAAAGAATCGGTTTTCAGAGTAACATCAGGCATTTCAAAGATTTTTCCTGCAGAATTAAAAACTGTGTCAATCGCTGCAGGCGCAAAATCGTAGTTGGAAAATTGCCGCAAACGATGCGCATAAAGTTCCTGTACGCCTTTTATTGGATAAAAATTTCCAAAATAATTTTCCGTTGTCAAAGCCCAAGCGCTGTCAGTCAATTGTGTAAATTCCTGAACTATACGAATTTGGTCCACCCAATTAAGATTAATATTTTTCGGCGTGTTGAGCAATGCTTTTTTTACGGCAAACCGTCCGTCGAGTGTGATGTAAAGTTGCCCTGTAAAACCATAACTTTCCGAATTAAACGGCACAAAAGCAAGATTTATGCACTGCTCACCAGCAACATTAATTGTGTCAAGAATATAATATTTGTAATAACTTGTTGCTAATGAAGAAGATAGCGGGCTTACAAAATCGCCAAGCAGAAATTTTATATTATTATCAAAAATATTAACATTTTTTAAAATTTCATCAATATTTGCCGAAAGTAAATCATTTTGGTCGAATGGCTTGTCAACGCCTTCGTGTCGGCGAGCGATGGTTATGGTTTTTTCTGAAACAGGCTGTTTTTGGTAAAAATATTCTGAAATTTTTTCACGAATTGAAAGCGGAAGTACAGGTTTGCCTTTCAATTCAGATGTATCAACATAATTTTTCAGAAACGAAAATTGATTAAAAATTTTACTTTTTTCAATATCAAAATTGAAGTAATCTATTGAAAATGTGAGTTTTTCGTAAATTTGCGCACTGTATTGTTCGCGGCTCTCAATGCGGTTGTCGTTTTTGTGCGCAATAACCTGCTTTATCAAATCGACAGCGGGGTTATTTTTTTTTGAATATTTTTCGCGTTTTGGTTTTACAATCACTTCGTTAAGTTGGTAAGAATCAGGCACAAGCAGAATTTTTATATCATTATTCCGATTGCCGCGCTGCAAAAAAATCTTTTTGGTTTTATAACCCAAGAAACTGACTGTGAGCATATTTTTACCTGTGGAATTTTTAATATAAAAAATTCCATCGCTGCCTGTCATCGTACCGATATTTGTACCTTCAAAAAGCACTGATGCATAGCCGATTGGCTCGCCTGTAATAGAATCGACAACAACACCTGCCGCCGACACATTTTGCCCTTTGAGCATTTGCACAGCGGAAACGACCAACAGTAATATCAAAATTGTGCATTTTTTCAATTTTTTAATCCAGTTTTTGTATCCACAGGATTTGCATAAATTCCCAAAAAAATCTGACGCAATTCTTTTTCGTCTCCGTCAATTTTCCCCAAACCGCAATTCATATATTCAATGAATTTCTGCTTTTCTTCACAGGAATACTTATCTGCAAATTCAGTTTTTCCATCGCGCAAATCGTGGGCTATATAATTGGTTTTAAAGAGTTTATAACCGTCGTAAATTCTGTTGTCAATTAATGCAGCAAGCGCTTTAAATCGTTCTTGCGGCGGAAATTTTGCGCAATTTTCAAGTTCTTCGCGCCCAATCGGTGTACAAATCGTATAATGAATGTTGCCTTTGTATTGCTGAATTCCCTGCAAAATGCTCATTAAATCTTCGCCTTCCTGTTTTATGTATGCCTGACGGCGGGTAATGTAAATTTCGCGAGTTTTAAAAAAATCGCAGGGTTCATATTCATACGAAAGCGCGATTGGCGTGATATTCAGTTCGTTAAGATTTTCTACAAAATCTTTTTTGCTGCTCATTGCAAACATTTTCAACACGCCTATTTCAGTTTTGTCAATCCCATTTTTCGTGCGTCCGTTGCGTTGTGCAATCCAAGTAGATTGCCGTTTTTCGGTAATGGTAAAACGCATATATTCAGATACTTTCAGCGAATTTGTAAAAAGTTCGCGAGCAGTTCCGCCGCGCACAATTTTAAACATTTTATTGATTTTGCCAATATCAACCACAATTTGTGGGCGCATCAAATTGCTGCCAAAAGTGATTTCGGAAGTATTCAAATTATTATAATAAAGAATATATTGCAGCAAGGCTGAGTCGAGCATAATATCCCGATGGTTTGAAATTTGCATACACGGATGTTCGTTTGAAAAATTTTCCGTTCCGCCGTAAGTGAATTCTTTAGCCGTATCTTTTAGAATTTTTTTCAGCGCCAAATCCATTACCCCAACCTGAAATTGCTCGACAGTTTGAATTTTTTTGAATTCCTGCGCATATTCACTCACGGGTTTTTCGGGGAAAAGAAATTTTACAATATTTGAGAAATGTTCATTTTCTACAATACGTGCCACTGCGGCAGGCACTTCACTGTCGTTGTATGGGCGAATATCATCAAAATCAAACTGCGTCATTATTTTTTCAGGCTAAAAATAAAAAATTATGTCTGCAAAAATACATAAATTTTTTAAGAAACTGTTTAAATTTAACCTAATTCAACCATTTTTGTCAATTTCAAAAATATTAAGTATTTTTGCAAAAATATAATTTTATAAAATGAAACTGAAAATCAGCATATTAGCGATAATTTTAAGCCTGTCGGCTTGCAGCATTTCATATAAATTCAACGGCACAATGATTGATTATACCAAAACAAAAACTATTTCAGTTGCCGATTTTCCGTCTATTGCCGAGTCGAATCCTTATACCGCGTTGTCATTTGAATTTTCGGAGGCGTTGCGCAATATTTACACGCGGCAAACGCACCTGCAAAGCGTTAAATCGGGCGGCGATATGAATCTCGAAGGCGAAATTACCGATCTTCAACTTGCGCCAATGGCAATTGCAGACGATTCTTACGCTGCCAAAACTAAAGTTACAATATCTATCCGCCTGCGTTATTCAAACAAAGCAGTGCCCGAAGACGATTTTGAAAAAACATATTCTGCTTTTCGCCAATTCGACAGCGGAACAATGCTCAACGATGCTCTGGCAACGCTTGTCCCCGAAATTATTAAAGAAATTACTGAAATGATTTTTAACGACACGGCTGGGAAATGGTAATTGCAAAACATCAAAACATAATTTAATTTGTAAGATAAAAACTTAACACAAAATACAATAGGTTAATCTATGTTATATTGCATTCTATTAAAACAGGGAAGATAATTTATATAAGAAAGTTACAAAAAAAATATGTATTTTTGCGCAAAAAAAATTTTTGAAAAAGAAATTAAAAATATTGCGTGGAATTTTTGTAGGGCTGATTTTGCTTTGCGTGCTTGTGTTTATTGCTTTGAGTACCAAAGCGGTACAAACGCGGATTGTGCGTTATGCCGAGCGCGAACTTTCGGAAAAACTTGGAACGGAAGTAAAAATCGGCGGAGCGTATTACAAATTTTTCAGTAATATTTCTTTGAACGATGTTTATGTGCAATCGCTTGAAAAAGACACACTTGCATACATCGGCGAGGCGCAAATGCGTTTCAGTTTTTTAAAACTTTTTCAAAATAAATTTGTTGTGCGCTCGCTATATCTCGACAATCTTTATGGAAATATGAAAGTTGATTCGGCTGGTACAAATTTTGATTTTATAATAAAAGCATTTGAAAAGCCAAAAAAAAATACAAAAAAAAGTAATTTTGTTTTAAATATTAATAAAATTGAAATAAAAAATTCCACTTTTGAATTTAAAAATTTAAAAAACAAAAATTTCACGGAAAATAACAATATTTTTAATGTTAATAACCTGAAAATAAGCGATATAAATACTGAAATCGCTTTTGATTTTTGGCGAACGGATTCTATTTCGGCGCAAATAAAAAGTTTTTCGGCAAAAGAACATAGCGGATTGATTGTCAGCGATTTATCCACAAAAGCGGCATTAAATAAAACAGGTATTGACATTGATTTTTTGAAAATAAAACTGCCTAATTCCAAAATTAATTTTGGAAAAACAGAATTAAAATACGACTCAATATCTGACTTTCAGCAATTTAATCAAAAAATTCTGTTAAATATTCCTCTTGAAAATTCTGAAATTGCATTCAAAGATTTATCTGCTTTTGTGCCTTATTTTCGCAATATTAAGGAAAATTTTAACATTGCAGGAAATATTTCGGGCGCGGTTTCAAATCTTGCTCTGCGCAATTTCAATTTGAACATCGGCAAAAACACGTATTTCAATGCGAATATTGAAACAAACGGACTGCCCAATATTGCTGAAATGTTTATTTACAGCGACATACAACAATTTTCTACTTCTGTTGGCGATGCGCAGGATTTGATTGCCAATTTCACCCGCCAGCCTGTAAGGTTGCCCGTAAAATTGGGAAAAATCGCTTACAAAGGCAATATTTCAGGCTTTTTTAGCAATTTAGTGGTTTATGGAACACTGCAAACCGCTGTCGGCAATGCGCAAACCGATATTTTGTTGAAATTTTCAAACCAATTGCAAAATTTGGCATACAGCGGACGAATTCAAAGTAAAAGTTTGCAACTCGGCGAACTTATTAATAATCAGCAAATTGGAAATGCCGCCTTTGATATTTCAACATCGGGCGTAAAATTGCATAAAAGCGGTTTTGCAGGTAAAATTGAAGGAAAAATCATTGAAATCGATTACAGTAATTATGTGTATAAAAATTTGCAACTTGCAGGAAATTACGACAATCGCGGTTTTGAGGGAAAAGCGGAGATTGAAGATGAAAATGTTAATGCAAATTTTACAGGAAAAATCGACCTGACAAACCATCAAAAGCCGATTTTTAATTTTTTGTTGAATGTGCGCAATGCAAATTTGCAAAATCTTAATTTATATACAAAATATCCCAATTCGATGCTTACTTTTAATGCAAGTACCAATATATCGGGCAGTTCGCTCGACAATATGAACGGTTTTGTGCGTTTGGACAGCATTGAATTTCAAAACAATGGTAAAACATTAAATATCAAAGAAATAAACCTTACATCATCAGCCGAAAACGGCAAAAAAAATATTGAAATTGCTTCCGATTTTGCAAATGGAAAACTCAACGGCTATTTTTCGTACAATACTGTCGGTCAAACAATTAACAATTTTTTACTTCAATATTTGCCCGCCTTTGCCGCCGCGCCCGATAAAAACCAAAAACCAAGCCACAACCAAATGGAAGCAGATTTGACTTTTTCAAATTTGAATCAGTTCTGCGATGTGTTTTCTCTGCCGTTTTCTTTTGAAGGAAATGGAAATTTGAGCGGAAATATTGACGATAATACAAATTTAATTGACTTGAATATTAATGTTCCGATTGTTTATTCGGCAAATCAACATATTGAAAATCTGAATTTTACAATAAATAATAAAACAAATGATGCGCTGCAACTTTCCATCGCTGCCGATGTGGCAAAATCAAAGGGTCAAAATGTAAACTTTACTCTTAATGCAAATGCTGACAACAATTTGATAAACACGGATTTAAGTTGGATAATTCCCGACAAAAAAGAAAATTCCGCTCACGTTTTGTTCGACACAAAACTTGCCAAAACCAACGACGGCGCGCTTACCGCTTACACCTACATTAAACCAACACAAGTTGTAATTTTCGATTCGCTGTGGAATGTCGGCGCAAGTTCGGTGGAGTGGTCGGAAAATAAAAAACTGATAATCAACAATTTCACCATAAAAAACAATGAACAGTCACTCGCAATAGACGGCGAGGCTTCAAATTCTGCTGACGACAAAATAAATGTTAATTTGCACCGCTTGGATTTGGAAGGCATTCTTAACATTGTCGGGCTTAAAGGCATCGACTTTGGAGGTATGACCAGCGGCAAAATTGAGGTTTCAAACACATTTTCAAAGCCTATTTTTATTGCAAATTTATCGGTTGACGGGGCAACGATGAACCAAATGCCAATTGGAAATGCGAAACTTTTTTCAACTTACAACGAAAATGCCAACAGCATAGTTATAGATGGGATTTTTATCAAGCAAAACATTGATACTCTTATTGTTGCCAAAGGAAATTATTTTATAAAAAACGATTCGCTTGATTTGTCGTTCAACGCGCGCGGAGTTGGAATAAGTTTTTTAAATCAGTATTTTCAAGATGTAGTTAACAATGTTGATGGTCAAGGATTTGGCAAACTGCGGCTTTTTGGAAAAACCAAAAATTTAGGATTTAAAGGAGATATTTTTGTAAAAGAAGGAACTGCAACTGTTGCGCTTTTGAACACAACATATACTTTTAACGATACGGTTTATTTGCGTCCTAAAAATTTGTCTGTCAAAAATTTACGTCTTTTTGATAACGAAAAAAATCAGGCGGTTGCATCGGGGCAAATGCAGCATACAGGAATGTTTCAGCATCCTGTTTTCGATTTTAAAATTCAGGCAACAAATCTGCTTTCGCTCAACACGCAATCGGGCAACAATGAGTATTTTTTTGGAAAAATTTATGCCGATGGAACTGTGCAAATAAAAGGAAATGAGCGAATTGCCAATTTTACTGTCAATGCTGTTTCAAAACCGCGTTCCAAACTTTATATCCGAATGCAAAACACTTACACCGCTACCGACAACGGTTTTATCAGTTTTGTAAATCATAATGAAAAAACCGACAGTCAAGCGGTTGAAACGCCTAAAAATCCAGATTTTCAAATGCTTACGCACGTAATTATGCAAGTGGAAGTTACGCCTGATGCCGAAGTTGAGTTGATAGTTGACCCAAAATCGGGCGATTTGATTAATGCCAAAGGCGCGGGCGATTTGCGGCTCGATTTTGATTCGCGCTCATCAGATATGAAACTTTTTGGAACTTACACTATTTCAAACGGTTATTATCTTTTTTCCATACAGGATATTATTCGTAAAGAATTTGAAATAGAAAACGGCAGTTCAATTGCGTGGTCGGGCGATATGCGCAACGCAAATGTAAATATTCGCGGAATTTATTCACTGTCAGCATATTTGCGCGATTTGCTTGATGCAAACGATTCGGAGAACAAGCGCGCGACAGTGCCTGTGAATTGCGTTTTACACCTGACCGACAATTTGATGAGCCCAACAATAACCCTCGACCTTGAATTGCCGCAAAGCGATGCCACATTGCAACAAATTGTTAAAAATGTGGTAAATACACAGGAAATGATGAACCGTGAAATTGTTTCGCTGCTGCTGATGGGGCGTTTTTACAAACCAGAATATCTTAATTCTGCTAATAATCAGGCAAATACAGGCAACGAAGCCCTTTCTTTTGCCGCAGCAACCCTCAGCGGACTTATTTCTCGAATTTCGCAAAGCAGCAATTTTTCAGTTGGCTTTGGAGTTAATGCAACCGAGCAAAATCAGGAATATACTGCAACAATCAATTACAAAATAAACGACCGCATTGTTATAAATGGAAACATCGGCTATCAGAACGATGTGGCTTACAACAACAGCGCTTCGCGCTTTATTAGAGATTTTGATTTTGAATACAAACTTACTTCCAACGGAAAATTGCTTTTCAGAGCGTACAACCACACTGTCGACCGACTTGGCAGCCCGAAAGAATCGCAAGGATTGGGTTTTGCATACCGCGAAGATTTCAACAGCGTTAGCGATATGATGAATTTTTACCTGAAAAAACTTACAGGAATTTTCAAAACGAAAAAGAAAAAATAAATAATTCTAACTTATTTTTATTTTATGCAAAAAACAATTTTTATAACGGGCGCGAGCGCAGGCATTGGACTTGCGCTTGCAGAAATGCTGCAAAATGCTGATTACAAAGTATATGCGGCTTCAAGAAGCGGCAACTTTCCAACCGAACGCAAAAATATTTTTCCAATAAAATTAGATATAAACAACGAACAAAGCGTAACTGCTGCGGTGGAAAAAATTTTGTCGGAAAACAAAAAAATTGATGTTTTGGTTTGCAATGCAGGCAATGGAATGGCTGGCGCAGTAGAAGATATGACACTCGATGATGTGCGTTATCAAATGGAAACTAATTTTTTTGGAAATGTTCGATTAATTCAGCATTTTTTGCCTATTTTCAGAAAACAAAACAGCGGAAAAATAATTATTACAACATCTGTTGCGGGCGTTGTGCCTATTCCGTTTCAGAGCGCGTATTCGGCAAGCAAAGCGGCTATTATGATGTTGGCAGATGCGATGTCAGTAGAATTAAAACCGTATAATATTCAGGTTTGCAATGTTTTGCCCGGAGATACAAAGACAAATTTTACCGCCGCGCGAATTTTTGCAGAAAAATCACAATCAGAAAATTCGCCCTATAAAGCGCGTTTTGAAAAGTCAATTTCCAAAATGGAAAAAGACGAACAAAACGGAATGCCTCCAAAGATGATTGCCCGCGCCATTTTCAAGCAAATTGAACGCAAAAAAATGCGTCAGCGGGTTGTTCCGCGCGTGGATTACAAGTTAATTTGCTGGGCTTTCGGAGTTTTACCGACAAGATTGAAAATGTGGATAGTTGGGCTGCTTTACGGATAAAAAATGTTGAAAACTTTGTGATATTATTTTTTAATATTTGTTGAAAAAATTTTTTGCGTTAAAAAGTTGAAAATTATAATTTTTTTTCAATTATTTTTAACCGAAATTTATACTTTTTCAATAAAAATAAAGCAAGAAATTTCTTAACTTTGCCGTTTTTAAACAATATTTTTAAAATTGTTAATTGATTGATTTATAATAGATTATAATGTTAATAAGTTTTTGAAAACATATTTTTAATTTTGATAAAATAAAAAGCAAATTTTTGATAATAAATTTTTCAACATTATCAACACTCTATTATCATCAACATTTTTTATTTTTTAAAATTAATTTATTTAATAATAATATAATGTTTGTTGAAAAGTTTTGTAATTATGGATAAAAAATTTTTGATTTCTAAAATAAACCGCCTGCGCAAAGAAAAAAATGCCGTTATTATGGCGCATTATTATCAAATACCTGAAATTCAGGATATTGCTGATTTTGTTGGCGATAGTTTAGCCCTTGCGCAGCAGGCAGAAAAAACTGCAGCCGATATAATTGTACTTTGCGGAGTGTATTTTATGGGCGAAACGGCGAAAATTCTTAATCCGCGCAAAAAAGTAATAATTCCCGATGAAAACGCAGGTTGTTCGCTTGCAGACAGTTGCTCAGCCGAAGAATTTGAAAAATTTATAAAAGCGTATCCAAATCATACTGTTGTAACTTATGTTAATACTACTGCTGCGGTAAAGGCGCTTTCGGATATTACTGTTACTTCTACAAATGCTAAAAAAATTGTGGAAAGTTTGCCAAAAGATGAGAAAATTATTTTTGCGCCCGATAAAAATCTCGGCGATTATATAAATTCTCAAACCGGACGAAAAATGTTGCTTTGGGAAGGCGCGTGCCACGTTCACGAACAATTTTCGCTCGAAAAACTTTTAAAACTTAAAAGTCAATATCTTGATGCTCAAATACTTGCGCATCCTGAATGTAAAAAGCCGATTTTACTTGTCGCCGATTTTATAGGCAGCACTCAGGCACTTTTAAATTATTCTGAAAAATCTGAAAAAAATCAGTTTTTGGTGGCTACCGAAAGCGGCATTTTGCATCAAATGCAAAAACAAAGTCCTAAAAAGGAATTTATCCCCGTTCCGCCCGACGATTCTACCTGCGCTTGCAACGAGTGTAATTTTATGCGTTTGAATACGCTTGAAAAACTTTATGAATGTCTTTTGACGGAAAAACCAGAAATTGTGTTAGATGAAAATATTAGAAAAAAAGCGGTTAAACCAATAAAAAAAATGTTGGAAATGAGCGGAAAATAATATTTATAAAAAATTGAATATTTTTTGGATATGTTTGATATTTAACAATTTAATTTATCATAAATTTACCGAACAGAAATTCATTTTACAGTTGAAGCCATTTTTTTGTCAGCGGATTTTTATTATAAAAAAAGAAATATAGCCGAATATTTTTGTTATGCAAATGCGCGATGAAGAAAAATTAATAAGCGAAACAAAAATAATTTGGAAATAAAAATTAAAAAAATCCGTTATTAATATTTTACAGACAAAATTAAACGCTTTATAAAAAATGAAAAATTGCTGCAAACTGCTAATATTATTCTGTTTTGTTTCAGGCATTTCGTGCGCACAGCAGAAAACAACGGAAAATTCTCAAACAGAAATTATAAATCCGCAGGGAAACACTGTCAAAACGCGGTTTAATGTCCCTGATGGTTTTGTGCGCAGGCAATATGAAGAAAATTCTTTTGCAGCATTTTTGCAAAATTTTCCTCTCAAGCCCGCAGGTTCAAAGGTTTTTTATTTTAATGGAAATGAAAAATTTTTACAGATTCACGCTGCGGTTTTAGATATTGACATCGGCGAACAGGATTTGCAGCAATGCGCCGATGCTATTATCAGGTTGAGGGCGGAATATTTATTTAAACAGAAAAAGTATTCGGAAATTAATTTTAATCTTACCAATGGCTTTGCTGTCAGTTATTTGCGTTGGGCGGAGGGTTACAGAGTAAAAGTTGCGGGCAATAAAACTGAATGGGTAAAAACCGCTGTATCTGACAATTCTTATAAAACTTTCAAATCGTATTTGTTCTTTGTGTTCAATTATGCAGGAACGCTTTCTCTTTCTCGTCAAATGAAAACAAAAAACTATGCCGATTTGCAGGCGGGCGATGTTTTTATACGCGGCGGCTCGCCCGGACACGCAATGATTGTTATAGACCTTGCACAAAATGCGCAAGGAAAAAAGATTTTTCTTTTAGCGCAAAGTTATATGCCAGCCCAAAGCATTCATATTGTAAAAAATTCGCAAAATTTGAATTTCGCAGCGTGGTACGAACTCAACGAAACCGACTCAACGCTTATTACGCCTGAATGGATTTTCAAAACATCGGAATTCAAAAGTTTTTAAAATAATTATTAGGGAACATTTAGAAACGTCATTGCTATGGCGATAGCCCGAAGCAATCTATTAAAATCAATATTTTGGATTGCTTCACTGCGTTTGCAATGATGTAAAAACAGGATATTTTATTTTAGAATTTATAAAATAAATATTATCTTTGCATTTATAAAAAACAGTTAAAATGAAACAGAGAATAAATATGTTTTAATAATTATTTATTTTACTTTTGCAGAGTGAAACACATTTATTTTATATTTTTATTGTTGATTACAGGTTTTTTGTCGGCTATGGCGCAAACCGATACTTTGGCTGTCAATAATTGCAGAGTAAATTTTGGACAGCGCAAGGCAAAAAACCGACAAATAGACGCAATAATTATTCATTCTACTTATTATAATTGGGACGGCGCGCCTTTTTTGCTTGAAAATATTATTTCGGTTTATAGGGCTTACGGCGTTAGCGCACATTATATTATTGACCGAAAAGGCAATGTTTTTTCGCTTGTCGGCGAGCAAAACGTGGCTTTTCATGCAGGCGCAGGAATTTTTCCCGACGGAACAACACGCGGTACAAATGAACGTTCTATTGGAATTGAATTGATGACAAGCATTTACAGCAGCCCAACGCCTGAACAAATGGAATCGTTAGTAAAATTGGCGGCAAATATTAAGCAGCGATACAATATAAGATACATTTTGCGCCATAGCGACATTGCGCCCGACCGCAAAACCGATCCTTGGAATTTTGATTGGGAAACTTTTTTAGAAAGATTAAAACAAACAAATAGACGAATAATTTTGAAAAATTTACCATTTACTTTTTGAAAAATTTAAATGAAAAAAATATTTATTTTGTTTTTTGCAATTATTCCGCTCGTTTCTGCGGCGCAACTTGAAAATTCCATATCAGGTTCTTCGTCTATTGCCGAAACATCGGTTTCAGATGCGCGGCAATGGTCGGCATTTCACAATCCTGCAAATTTGGGTTATTTGACTAAAACGGAATTTGGCGCAATTTTTGAAAATCGTTTTTTCATTAAAGAATTATCTACAAAAATTGCGCAAGCAGGCATTGCAACAAGCAAAGTGAATGTTGGCATTGGAGTTTCGCATTTTGGATATTCAATTTATCACGATATTTTAGCTGGCGTTGCCCTTGCACGTGATTTTTCCGGCAAATTTGCACTTGGGGTTTCACTTAATTATTTTGCAAGTTATTTTGTGCAGGAAAATCGTTATCGCGGTGCAGTTTTGGGGCAAATAGGCGCAAATATCAAAATATCCGACCGTATGAATGTGGGATTTAACGCATTTAATCCTTTTCTGACAAATGTAAAAACAGAAACTTCTGTTAAGAAATTGCCTTCTGTTTATTCGCTTGGCACGCGCTATTTTTTTGCAAAAAGCGTAGCGTGGCGCACGCAAATCGACAAAGAGTTGAACGCTAATTATCGTTTTGCCACAGGATTCGATTATTATTTAAAAGATATATTTAGCTTAAAATTAGGAATTTACGGCTACGATTATCTGATAAGTTGCTTGGGAGTTGGTTTTTGTTTCAGCAATTTTCATTTCGATTTGAACGCCGAAATGCATCCGCAATTAGGAATTAACACTTTTGCTATGTTGAAATATAAGTTGTGAAATAAAATTTTTTTAAAAACACTTTATAAAATTCTTCAAAAATACGGTAAATTAATGCAGTTTTTCCCAATCTTCTGTTAGAAATAAGCGTTAAATTTTTACCATTTTCTAACTTTTGCTTAATAATTTTTATCTCTTTTTCTCTATCGCAAAAATAATTTTTTGAGATATAATTATCTGTAAGAAAAGGATTTAATTCATTTTTTTTATATCTTTTTTAGATTAAAATTCAACTGTAAGGATACAATTTTTTTCTGTTTTTTCATCACACTTTTAATGTAACACCTTTTGTGTGATGATTTTTTATAATAATTTTATATTTTCTTAAACACAATTTGTCCGCCTTGCAGAGTTTCCAATCGCGTGTATGCTTTTTTCATTTCGTCAAATTCGGCGGCGGAAAAGCGTCCTGTTTTCAGTTCAAGCGTTTGAATATAAGTTATAATATTTTCATTTTCAATGATTTGAGTTTTTATATATCCGTATTTTGTATCAACTTCGGTTGGCTTTGGCGCATTTTCCAAAGAATATCCCTCGGGAATTGCAACTTTTATTGTATCACATTGATAATGAGAAGTTTGAATATCAATATCAAAAACGCGTTTGCTGCCCGTCAGCAGATTGCGCAAACTTATGCGAAAAGGATTGATTTTCATCAGCATACGCGCTCCCGAAGAAAGCGTAGCATAATCTTCGCAGTCGGCGTTGAAAATTAAATCAAGTTGCGGACGATTTTCTAAACTTTCTTTCTTTTGCAAATTGGAAATTTGTGGTTTGTGAGCTTCCAAAATATTGGCAATTTTTTCTTTTTGCGTTTTTTCATCGGCAGTTTATAATATAAAGTAAGTTTTCGCAATCTTCGTTTTTCAAAGTTGTATGTACTTTCATTTTTGCCAAGCCATTGGAACTCAATGCAATATCTGCGCGATTTTCTGTTTTGTTTTCTTTGGGCAAATATTTTGGAATGGTAAATAAAAAAGATTTTTCTGCGCCAACCGACAGCGCATCATGCCCTGCCAAATTGCCGATAAAGCCGAAAGGTGCGAGTTGATTAGTACATTCGAGATAAACAGTGTCGGCATCAAGCGGAACGGACACAATCACGTGATTTGCCTGACTAAAACTCGGAAAATCGTGGAAAAACTGCCTGCGGACAGTACTGATAACTGTATAAAACGCAGGAATTTCTGCAACATCAAGCAATGCGCACATATAATTGGAAAGCGCTTTACAATCGCCAAAACCTGTACGAGCCACTTCTGTTGCCTGCATCGGCTGCCAGCCACCAACGCCGAGTTGAATGCTGACATAATGCGTGTTTTTTTGCATAAATTCGTACAAAATCCGAATTTTCTCGCGTTTATCCGCAACATTTTTTATCAAATCAAGAACTGTTTCTTTGGTTTTGTCTGGTAAAATATTTCTATTTGAACGCAGCTTTTGCACCCATTGTCCGTATGTTTCCCACGTTTGCATGCTTCCGCAGACTGTTTCTACGCAAAAATTTTCGGGTGAAATATAAACTAACGGAATAACTTCATCAGCGGGGGCAAAAGGTTCGTGTTCAATTGCTTTGAGATTTTGTATTTGCCAACTCATTGTATTTCCAGCAATTTGCGGCTCGGCGTTTATCAGCATTTGTTTATATCTAACATTTTTAATATCAGGTACTTGCAGAATATATGACGCATTTTCGACAGCCACATCGTAATTGGAAACAGGAACAAAAGTAGGATATATCAAAATTCCGTTTTGCAATTTCATTTCATATTCATAACGTACTGTATAAGGATAAACAGGATTAAAACATTGCAGATAAATCGTTTTTGAATTTACCGCAAGTTCGTACGATTGCGTTAGTTGAATATAATTCAAATCGCTTTTTTTGAATTTTTTAACAGATTTCCCGTTTGCATCGAACACTTCGCCAGAAAAAGATTTTATGGATTGAAAACCATCTTCGTGTGCGAGGAAATGAGCGTTTTCTTTACCTTTATCGTTTAAAATAGTTATAACAAAAACTACTTTGTATGTGCCGTTGCGCTCGTCTGTTTGCGTAACGGTTTTTGTAGATTGCCGTACAACCGCCACTGCGCCGTTTTTCAAACTGTCGGCAATTGACCAAACAGCGTAATTTTGTGATTTACAAAATATTGCAAATGCAAAAAATAAAGCAAAAAGCAGGAATTTTTTCATTGTTTTATAATTTTAAATTTTTATTTTTTTCAAAATAATAACGTCCTGGCATTTGGCAAAAACTTTTGACATAAAATCACGCAACGCCTGATAATCCAATGCAGAAATTATGCTGGTGTTAATATTCATACGATACGAGATTTGAACGGTAGATTCTGTTTTTTGCGCGATAAAATAAAATTCAATTTCTTTATTTTCGCCGAATATATATTTTGCCGATTGTGGAATTTCTTCTGCGGTGTAACCATCTGGAATATTGATAAATACATTAATCCGCTCGTCCTGCGGATAGCTGAATTCTACGGGTAAATCGCGCGTTTCGACTTTGAACGGATTGGCGGTCATTGCCTCGAAAAGCAGCGGAGGAAAGGAAATATAATCGTTGTCGGCAAGTTCCATTTCATTTATAATAAAATTGTAATTTTCTGTAAATGAAAGTTTTATGTCGTTTTTGAAATCAATTTTATAAGAACTGATTGTTGCATGCAATTCGGTTTCCTGCTCCTGAATAAATTCTTCTTCGTTTTTTGCTTTTTTATAACTGTTTCTGAAAGAATATGCACATTCGCCCGAATAAAACTTATTTTTTTGCCCTGAAAGAAATCCGTCTTCGTTGAAATTGACGATTATATTTGTCATTTCGCTGTTACTGCCGATAGAAGTTAAATCAACCCATTCAAAATCGTTGGCAAAGAGCGTAATCGCTTTTTCTACCAAACAACCGACAGGCAAAACGTTGATGCCGCAATAATCGCGCGTGGCATCTAAATAAATGATTTTCGATGCGGTAGCCACTCTGACTACAAAATAATTCAAATTATCTATACTCGGATAAGTTATCGGCAGCCGCCCTGCCGAGCGCAAACTCAAAACCACAGGAAACGCCTCAAAACCTGCATTTTGCAGCGCAATAAGCAATGCTGCATTAACTTCGCCGCTTGTACCTTTACCGTCTTTCAATGCTTTGGAAACATTATTGATGCTCAAAGTTGATATTTCGTTCCACTTGATTTTATCGCGAACAAGGTTGAGAACTGCAATAATTTTTTCCTCGTCCGATTTGCTTGAATTACGAATTTCTGTCGCCTCGTTTTTGAGCAAACTTCTCTTTTTCAATTCTGCGCCAAACCTTTCAGATTCATTTAAAGTGAAGTCCAAGTTTGCGAAAAATCTTTGTAAAACGGCTTGAAATTCGGGTCATTTATCGAAACGCGCATTAATTCAAAATTCATTCCTGTAAGAAAATCATTTACATTCCAAACATAATTATCTGCTTTAAGCGCGGGCAAATCTGTAGTCTGCGCGGTTGTTTGCCTGCCGTTGCACGGCATCTGATAGCCCCCAAGATTAAAATTCAGATTGACGATTTGTATATCGGTTTTAATAGTTTCGTAACCTCTTATTTCAGAATTAAAAGTAAAAAAACTTGGAATTACGGTAGTTAATTTGCTGAATTGCACAGGAATACTGCGCTGGAAAGTATAGTGGATAGGACTGCTGTAAAACGGCGATGAAAGCGTATATTTGTATTCCACAACCGAGCCGACTTTAACCGCAGGCATAGCAAATTTTTGCTTTTTTAAATGTTCGGTTACATCTTCAACATTAATATATTGCTTTTCAAGTTTGGTTTTAACAGTTTTTCCATTTTCTAAATTATATGTAAACGCCTGAAAATCACTGATTTGTTCGGTTTCTGACGAAAGATTTCCTTTAATAAAAGCAATGGAATTGTTTGCCGCATAATCTACGCCTGCCTGCCGAAGCACTTTAAAGCGCACAACATACTCTGTAATCCTGTTGAAGCCGCCCAAAGTATTCCATTGATAATACATGTCGCAATCTTCGTAAACAACCAATACGTTTGCCGATGTATCTTTTTCATAGACAGTCATTTTAAGCAAACTTTCGGGCACTGTGCCGAATTTGAATTTTTCCTGAGAAAACGCCGTCTGACAGGCGGCAATAGAAATTACAAATAATAAAATTTTCTTTACCATATTGTTTGTATGTTTATGTGTTAAAAAAAGTAATTTCTGCAAAAATATAAATAATCTGTTCAAAATTTTGTTTGAATTTTTAATTTTAGATACAAAATAAAAACTTCCCTATTCTATCTTCTACCTTACAACTTCTAATTCAACCTTTTCCCACTTGAACAGTTTATCATTTCTGCGGATTAATTCTTTGGTTTTGATGGAAAAAGGTACGCCTTTTTCCACTTTGGAAACAGATTGTAATTCCACGCGAATATCTTCAACTGTATCCTGATAAATGCCTGTGGTTTCACCTGTTACGATAATGTCATCGCCAATGGATAAATTTTGTGTTTCCAAAATAAATTCTGCAACGCCGATTTTGGATAAATAATTAGTGCATCGTCCGATATAAACTTTGCGGCGTGTGGCTGACGAGCCGTAATTTTTTGTCCATTCGCCCAACCGCTGACCAAGATAATATCCGTTCCAAAATCCGCGATTAAAAACTTTGGCAAGCCGAATATCCCATTGAGCGATTTTTTCCTGCGTGAAATTATCCGCAAGCACAGCGTCAATAGCCTCTCGATAACATTCTACAACAGTTTTCACATATTCCGCTCCGCGAGCGCGTCCTTCTATTTTGAAAATGCGCACGCCCGAAGCCAGCATTTCATCAATAAAATGTATGGTTTTCAAATCTTTGGGCGACATAATGTTTTCATTGTCAATTTCGAGTTCAATTTCAGAATCTTTGTCGCGTACAATATAAGAACGGCGGCAAATCTGATTGCACGCGCCGCGATTGGCAGAGAGATTTTTTTCGTGCAAACTCAAATAACATTTTCCCGAAATTGCCATACACAATGCTCCGTGACAAAACATTTCAATCCGCAATTTTTCTCCGCTGCGCCCTGTAATATTCTCTGTTTCAATAATTTTGTGCATTTGAGCGACCTGCTGTAAATTCAGTTCGCGCGCTAAAACAACTACTTCGGCAAACTGCGCATAAAACTGCAACGCAGATGCGTTGGCGATGTTCAGTTGAGTGGAAAGATGAACTTTTACTCCAACTGAATTTGCGTACATCATTGCCGCCACATCGGAGGCGATAATTGCAGAAACGCCAGCCTCGCGTGCTATGTTGATAATTTCGCGCATCAAAGGCAAGTCTTTGTCGTACAAAACCGTATTAACTGTCAGATAAGTTTTTACGTTTGCATTTTTGCAAATTTCTACAATTTTTCGCAAATCTTCAGTCGTGAAATTAACGCTCGATTTTGAGCGCATATTCAAATGTTCAATACCAAAATATACTGAATCTGCGCCCGCTTTTATTGCAGCCCACAGCGATTCCCAAGAACCGACAGGCGACATAATTTCTATTTGAGAAAGGGAAATTTCCATTGCGTAAAATTATTGAGATTTTTTTACAAAAGTAGCATATTTATCTGAAAAAATTTATGAATTGCTTTGGCAAAGCAAATTTGCTAATAATATTTTAAACTGAAATTATTAAGGGCACTTCTAAAAATTAAAATTTTGAGAATCAGATAATTAGTATTATCTTTGCAAGGTAAAAAACCAAATAGCAAAGAACATGAAAAAAGTATCTTACAAAACGACCGGTCGCATAGGATTATTTGATAAAGAGGCTACGAGTAGCAAGTTATCAAAGTTGGGTAATCCGTTAGAGAAGTTGCACAAAGTGATTGATTTTGAGATGTTTAGACCAGAGTTAGAGGCTAATATGCTCAATCACGACAAAAAGAGCCATGCAGGCTGTAAACCTCATGATGTAGTGCTGATGTTCAAGATAATTTTGTTGAAACGATTCTATAATTTGAGTGATGAACAGGCAGAATATCAGATAAATGACCGATTGAGTT
>JGI20171J14444_1000090_pt1 | contig 30917 bp, 29 predicted proteins | sample TergutNc150P4_FD_14444 | JGI IMG/M metagenome (IMG submission 14444) | reverse complement strand
AAAGAGAGTAGAAACGCTGTTCTCCCAACTCGATGACCAATTTATGTTATTGAGAAATTATGCCAAAGATACGGCAGGAATCTTTACGAGAATTTTAGCGAAAATTACAACGGTTACAGCATTACAATACTTAAACAAAATTAATAACAAACCTATTGGACAACTTAAATATGCACTTTTTTAATTCCGCCAACGGGTTTATATTACGAATGCACAGCTTTTTGGTTATAAGCAAAATAATAATTAACTAATCTTGAACCTTTGTTAATACTAAAAATTACGCCAATCCTTCCAAATGCGTTACAAGTTCTGCAACGGTGAAAGGTTGCCCCTGAATTTTGTTGAATTGAAGCATTGCGATGCCGTTGTTGCGTGCGCGCAGGTAGCGTGCAAACTGACCTGTGTTCAGTTCGCATACGACAATTTTTTTGTAGCGTTTCAATACTTCATTAGTATTTTTTGGTAAAGGGAAAATATAATTGAAGTGCGCCAAAGCCGCTTTTTTACCTTCGCTGTTGAGTTGATTTACTGCGCTTATCAGATGTCCGTAAGTGCTTCCCCAACCAATAACGAGCAAATCGGCATCTGCGTTGCCCTGCACCTGAACATCGGGAACGGGTATATTTTCTATCTTTTTACGCCGCACATCAACCATTATCTCGTGGTTTTCCGGGTCGGTTGAAATATTGCCTTTGATATTATGTTTTTCCAACCCGCCGATGCGATGCTGCATATTTGGCGTTCCTGCAACGGCGCGATAGTGTACCAAAGTATTTTCGTCTCGCGAAACGCCTGTAATTTGCTCAAAGTTTGTTGGCGGATAAGGCAATTTGATTTCCTGTAAATCTTTTATTTTTGGCAATTTCCACAGCGACGAACCGTTGCCAATAAAAGCGTCTGTAAGTAAAATCACAGGCGTAGAATATTCCAAAGCAATTTTTGCTGCCTCATAAGAATATTTAAAACAGTTTTCAGGCGTACCTGCTGCCAGCACTACGAGCGGACATTCGCCGTTGCGTCCGTTCAATGCCTGCTGCAAATCTGCCTGCTCTGTTTTTGTAGGCATTCCCGTTGATGGTCCTACGCGCATTACGTCGATAACCACAAGCGGTAATTCTGCCATAACTGCTAAACCCAATGCTTCGGCTTTCAGAGCCAGACCGGGTCCCGAAGTATTTGTAGCGGCGAGTGCACCTGCAAATGATGCGCCGAGAGCAGTGGTTATACCTGCTATTTCATCTTCGGTTTGCATCACTTTTACGCCCATATCCTTGCGTAGAGCAAGTTCCTGCATAATATCGGTTGCAGGCGTGATAGGGTAACTACCCAAAAACAGTTGCAAGCCCGCTTTTTCGGCAGCGGCAATCAAACCCCAAGCCGCCGCTTTGTTTCCGCTCACGCTCGTATAAAGTCCGTGTTCCAAATGTTCAGATTTATATACGTAAAACGGCGAAACAACCATATGCAAATTATTTCCGTAATTAAAACCATCTGTAAGTACTTTTACATTCGCGGTGAGCAAATCTTCTTTTTTGCCGAATTTACCTTCCAAAAAACCTATTGCCTTATCTATCGGCGCGTTGAAAAGCCAGCAAATAAGTCCAAGTGCGAACATATTTTTGCTGCGCACAACCGCTTTATTATCCAAATCAAAACTTTCCAGACTCTTTTTAGTAAGCGAAGTAAGCGGCACAGGCACAAGTTGCACTTTTTCCATCAATTTGAGTTCGTCAAAAGGATTGTCGGTTTTAAATTCGGCTTTTACAAGGTCGGATTTGGTAAAAGTGTCGGTATCGTAAATAATTGCGCCGACGCGTTTAATGTTTTTCGCATTGACTTTCAGCGCAGCGGGATTCATTGCTACAAGCACGTCTGCTTCGTCGCCGGGAGTATAAACGCGGCTTGAACCGATATGCACCTGAAATCCGGAAACTCCTCCGAGCGTGCCTTGTGGTGCGCGGATTTCAGCTGGATAATCGGGGAAAGTTGAAATTTCATAACCCAAAATAGCCGAAAGATTTGAAAACATTGTTCCGGTAAGTTGCATTCCATCGCCCGAATCGCCTGAAAACTTGATGACGATACTGTTTGTGGGGTTTAAATTGTCATTCATAGCGAATTATTTTATTTTTTTTACAAGATTAAGGTTTAACTTAAATGCGGCTGCAAAATTACAAAATTTTTCAAATAAGCAATATATTTATTTTGTTTTAAAATGAAAAAATTAAAAACGAAATGTATTTTATTATAAAAACAAATATCTTATTATTGTTTTAAAGTAAAACGCTTACAATTTAAAACAAAAAAAATAACATTGTACAAACTGAAAAATAATTGTTTGTTGGTTTTCAACAGACAAACGCAATAAAGCAGAAAAAATCTTACTTTTGCTGTTGCCGAATCAAAATATTTTTTTCTCTTTCAATATTTTTTTCGTAAATTTGCAGCCGTTTAAATTTTTTTTTAATTGTAAATTGTAAATCAATATATGTCAGCATTATACGGACAAATTTCACAAATTATCGGACCTGTGGTAGATGTTTTTTTTGATTTAACAGAAAAACAGTTGAGAGGGGCAAAACTTCCTGCAATTCACGATGCCTTAGCGATAGAACGCGACAATGGAAACGAATTAATCGTTGAAGTTCAACAACATATAGGCGAAGATACCGTGCGCGCCGTTGCTATGGACTCAACCGATGGGTTGCGGCGCGGATTGAAAGTGCGCGTGCTTGGTATGCCAATCACAATGCCTGTGGGCGAGCAAATCAAGGGGCGGCTTATGAACGTTGTCGGCTTGCCCATTGATGGAATGGGCGCATTAAGCAAGGAAGGAGCATATCCGATTCACCGCGAACCGCCTGAATTTGATGAACTTACTACTTCCGATGAAATTCTTTTTACAGGAATTAAAGTTATCGACCTGTTGCAACCTTTCCCAAAAGGTGGAAAAATTGGACTCTTTGGTGGTGCAGGCGTTGGTAAAACAGTGATTATTATGGAATTAATCAATAATATTGCCAAAGGACATTCAGGTTTTTCTGTATTTGCAGGAGTAGGCGAGCGCACTCGTGAAGGCAATGACCTGCTGCGTGATATGATTGATTCGGGCGTGATAAAATACGGCGAAGAATTTAGAAAAAGTATGGACGAGGGCGATTGGGATTTGTCGAAAGTAGATATGGCAGAAATTCAAAAATCGCAGGCAACGCTTGTTTTTGGGCAAATGAATGAGCCGCCGGGAGCGCGTAAATCGGTTGCGCTGTCGGGGCTGACAGTTGCAGAATCGTTTAGGGACGGTGATGGACAAAGCGGCGGACACGATATTTTATTTTTCATTGACAATATTTTCCGTTTTACTCAGGCAGGCTCGGAAGTGTCGGCTTTGCTCGGACGAATGCCATCTGCGGTCGGCTATCAGCCAACTTTGGCAACCGAAATGGGACAAATGCAGGAACGTATTGCATCGACAAAACGTGGCTCAATTACTTCTGTACAAGCGGTTTATGTGCCTGCTGACGACTTAACCGACCCTGCGCCCGCAACAACTTTTTCGCATTTGGACGCAAAAACGGTTTTGAGCCGTAAAATTTCGGAATTGGGAATTTTTCCGGCTGTTGACCCGCTTGATTCTACTTCGCGAATTTTAAATCCTGAAATTGTGGGTGAAGAACACTACCAAACTGCGCAGCAAGTTGTGCAAATCTTGCAGAGAAACAAGGAATTGCAGGATATTATCGCGATTTTGGGAATGGACGAACTTTCGGACGAAGACAAAATGACAGTCAATAGAGCGCGAAAAATTCAGCGTTTCCTCTCGCAGCCATTTTTTATGGCGGAGCAATTTACAGGTGTGCCGGGAGTGATGGTTTCAATTGCTGAAACAATTCGCGGTTTTAAAATGATTCTAAATGGCGAACTTGACGATATGCCCGAAATGGCATTTCTTAATGTTGGAACAATTGATGATGCTATTGCCAAAGGCAAAAAATTGTTGGAACAAACAAAAGAACGGACGTAAATTTTTTCAAAAAAGAAATAATTATATGAAAAAATACTTTTTTTTAATTGGAATTACCGCTTTTTTGCTTGGTTCATGCTCGAAAAACAGGAACTACGAACAAATGGCTGTAGGTGAAATATCTATGGACGCAAATGTTGTTTCAAACACAACATTTGCTGAAAAGTATAAAGAAGCCCCTTCGCCTGAAACCTATATTTCATCTTCGGCGGCTGTGGAAAATCCAAACGATACTGTACGGAAAATAATTCGCACTGCAGATGTCAAATTCAAAGTTAAAGATGTGATAAAAGCCACATATAAAATTGAAAATATCGTTGTTGCCAATGGCGGTTATGTGGAGCATACTAACTTGGGAAGCAACATTAACGATATGCTCAACGCGCCGAAAAATCAGGATTCAACTGTTGTAACTACTTTTTATACAATTAATAACACGCTCACTTTGCGTGTGCCGAGTGTGAAACTTGATACAACATTAAAAGAAATTGCGCAACTTGTTGATTTTATGGATTATCGCATTATTAATGCAAGAAATGTTGCGTTGGATTTGTTGGCTAAACGCTTGGAACGAAATCGCATAGCACTATACAACGCCCGAATGAACAGGGCTATTGACCAGAAAGGCAGAAAACTTAACGACATTTCAGATGCTGAAAACAACCTGCTTTACAAAGCGCAGCAGGCAGACCAAGCGCAGTTGGCAAGCCTTTTGCTCGCCGATTCGATAAAATATTCCACCGTAAGTCTTTTTATTTATCAAAATAGAAGCGTTAAAAAAGAAACGATTGAATCCGATGAAATATATAAAACGCCTTTTGGAACGCGGTTTGTAAATAACTTAAAATTCGGTTGGACAATTATTACTGAAATTTTCCTTTTTGTTGTTAATCTTTGGGCAATAATATTAATTGCAGCAGTGGTTTATTTTGCTGTTAAATATATTCGTAAAAAATATTTCAGGAAAAATAAATAAAATTAATTTTGTTAAAATAGAAGATTTTGAAAAATATGAAAAATATTTTTGTATTAATAATAATTTTAACCGCATTTTATTCGTGTTCGACAATGGAAATGGCGAATGCGGGTTACGACAATCAGGGAAATTCGGGAAAACCTGTTATAACACAGTCGCTTTTTACAGATAAAAATGCGACTATTTCCGAAGAAAATATTCAGAAACTTTTGGACGGCGTTTATACTTTGTCCGATAAAATGAAAATTGCTGTTGTGCGGTTTGCCGACGGCAAAAACAACAAGCAATATTTTTATTGGAATTATTATAATCAGCGTGGCAATGAAGAATATCTGAAAACACAACAGGAGTTTTTAGAACTTTTTACAAAAAAATTTAATGAAACAGGCAAAGTTTCAGAAGTTTTTGTTGTGCCAGATATTTTACTTGCGTCAAATCCTTCATTTACAAATATCAGAGAGGCGGCGGTAAGAACACAGTCAGATGTTGTCGCTATTTTTACAATAACAAGCGAATTATATACTAAACGGAAGATTTTCAGCAAATTAGAAATAAAGGCATACAGTACGATTCAATTTGTTTTGATGGATGTCAGGACAGGTTTAATTCCGTTTTCAACTATTGTAACTAAAGATTTTCAGGCATTCAGAGCCAAAGAAGAAACGGATTTTAATAAAGAAGAAGCAAGTGAAAGAGTAAAAAAACAGGCAACTTTATTAAGCATAGAAGAAATTGGGCAGCAGTTAAAAACATTTTTAGAAAAAAAACGTAAATAAAATGAATTTACAAATAATAACTCCCGAAAAAATGGTTTATAGCGGGCAGGCGCAGAGCGTAACGCTGCCCGGAACTTTGGGCTTATTTGAAGTGCTTGAAAATCACGCACCGCTAATTTCTTCGTTATCAAAAGGTAAGATAAATTATGTATTGCCTTCGGGCGAGCAGAAAGAAATAGAAGCGGCAAGCGGAGGTTTCGTTGAAGTGAATCAAAACTTTGTGTCTGTGTGCATTGATTGAAAATTTAACAAAAAAAATGAATAAAGGAAAAACAATTTTTATCATAATTTTAATTGTGCTGACGGGAATTTTGTTTGCGCTGGCAAAAGCGTTTCCGCAAATTTCTGCAAACTCAACAGTACATTTATGGACAAATATCAGTTTGTTACTTTTTTTTGTAATTGAACTTGCAGTTATTTTGATAATTTTTAAAACGGACAAAAGCGTTTCGCCGCGTCAATCGGTAAATGTGTTTATGGGATTAAAAGTTGGTAAAATTCTTTTATCTATTTGTTTTATAACAATTTATCTTTTGGCAATAAAAGTAGAATCAAAGCGGTTTTTAATTGTTTTTGTGATATTATATTTTATTTATCTTATATTTGATACTGTATTTTTAATGCAGCAGCAAAAAATGAATAAAAAGCAAATTGAAAGCAAATGAGTGTTTTTTGTAAAAATATATTATTTTCAATGTTCCTGTTTTTAATTGCAGGAACTGACGGCGTTTTTGCGCAGGAAAATCATCACGGCGCAACGCAAGACGGTGAAAAACTGAATGTTACCGAACTGATTCTCGAACATGTCGGCGATGCTTATTCGTGGCATATTGTAACTATCGACAACAAGCAGATTGCAATTCCATTGCCTGTGATTGTGCGCAGCAGCAATGGCGCGTGGCATTTCTTCTCTTCTGCGCATTTTGAGCACGGACACGCTCAATATCAAGGTTTTAGTATTGCAGACGAAGGACAATACAAAGGAAAAATTGTAGAAACCAATGCAGCAGGTGAAGAAATTCGTCCGTTGGATTTTTCTCTTACAAAAAACGCTGTTTCACTGCTTATGAGCAGTGCGTTGTTGATTGTTCTGATACTTTCGTGCGCTCGCTGGTACAGGCGGCGCAAAGTTGAAGAATTGTCGCCAAAGGGCTTTTTTTGTGCGATAGAATTGCTGATTACGACTTTGATTGATAGTGTGATAAAACCTTGTGTGGGAAAGAATTACGCGCGTTATGCGCCTTATTTGCTGACAGTTTTTTTCTTTATTTTTATAAATGATTTACTTGGATTGATTCCGATTTTTCCCGGTGGAGCAAATGTTACAGGCAACATTGCGGTAACAGGCGTTTTGGCAGTTTTTACTTTTATTGTTGTAAATATTTTTGGAACAAAAGAATATTGGAAAGAAATTCTTTGGCCTAACGTGCCAATGTGGCTCAAAGTTCCGATTCCGATTATGCCCGCAATTGAAATTGTTGGAATGTTCACAAAGCCGTTTGCGCTGATGATTCGTTTGTTTGCCAATATTTTGGCAGGGCATGCAATTGTTTTGGGCTTGACGTGTATGATTTTTATTACCGTCAGTTTGGGTGCGGCGATGAATACGGGAATGAGCATTTTGTCCATTATAATGACAATTTTTATTGATGTGGTTGAATTGCTTGTGGCATTTATTCAGGCGTATGTTTTCACATTGCTTTCAGCAGTGTTTATAGGTTTGTCGCAGGTTGAGCCGCATCATCATAAAAATTCTGAAATTTAAAGATTTCTTAATTTCAAATTTTGATATTATGAAAAAATAAATGTTAAATGTTAATTAGTTAAATTTTAAAATAAATAAATTTTTGATTATTATGTTATTAAGTATTTTATTACAATCAGCCGCCGAATTAGGTTTGGCAAAGATGGGGGCAGCATTGGGAGCAGGTTTGGCAACAATAGGCGCAGGACTTGGCATCGGAAAAATTGGCGGACAGGCGATGGACGCTATCGCTCGGCAACCCGAAGCAAAAGGCGATATTCAGATGAATATGATTCTTTCTGCCGCTTTTATCGAAGGTGTAGCATTGTTTGCGGTGGTTGTTTGCGGATTTATTCTTTAATTCGAGTATCAGGATAAAAGCATCAAGACTTTGAGGGCGCAAAATTTTGAATTTCAAATTTTTACAGTCTTAAGTCTTGATACCTGATGCTAAAAAATGTAAATAATTTATGAGTTTATTAAAACCAGATTTGGGTTTATTGTTTTGGATGCTCATCTCGTTTGGCGTAGCGTTTTTTTTGCTTGCCAAATACGGTTTTCCTGTAATTGTGAAAATGATTGATGAGCGTAAAGCGTTTATCGACAAGTCGTTGCTTGCTGCAAAGGAGGCAAACGAGCAATTGGAAAATATTAAGGAAGAGGGCGAAAAAATTCTTGCTCAGGCGCAAGCCGAGCAACTTCGTTTGTTATCGGAAGCAAAATCTCTGCAAGCAAAAATTGTGGAAGAGGCAAAAACGCAGGCGACAATCGAAAGCGTAAAAATATTGCAAAAGGCGAATGAAGATATTAAAAGCGCGAAAAATGCCGCTTTGAGCGAAATTCGTGCCGAAGTTGCGGCTTTGTCGGTTGGAATTGCCGAAAAAATTATGCGCCGCCAACTTACCGACAGTGCACAGCAAGCGGCGATGATTGACCGCCTTTTAGATGAAATGAATATTTATAAATCGTAACCTGTTATGAACAAAGGACTTATACCAACGCGCTATGCAAAAGCGTTGTTTCAGTATGCGCAGGAAAACAATGCGGAAAATACTGTATATCAAGAAGTTTTACAAATTACTAAAATTTGTGAAACAGAAAAACGCATACGCGCTGTTTTGAAGAATCCCCTTTTGGCAAAACAAAATAAAGCGCAGATTATCAGAGCAATAGCAGGAGAAAATATATCGCCTGTATTCAGCAGATTTATTGATGTTCTTATAGAAAATGAGCGCGATAATTTATTGCAGCGTATCTGCCTGTGTTACATTGATTTATACAGAAAAAAAAATAACATTCACCTTGCAAAACTCACTACTGTTGCCGCGCTTGACCCTGCCGCAGAACGCCGAATTGTTGATTTGATAAAATCTGTTGTAGGAGGAACTATTGAAACTGTCAGCGTAATCTCGCCCGAATTGCTCGGCGGTTTTATCGTTGATGTTGATTCTAATCGTTGGGACGCTTCGCTGGCGGGGCAATTGCGGAGAATAAAAATGGAATTTTCTGTAAATAATCAAAAAAGATAAATTTAATTGAAAATTTTTATTAATTTTGCAGCCCAAAAAGAAAAAGAGAGATAAATTTTTAGATATAATTTTAAAATAATAATTATAATTTGAAAATTTAACAGACAATAAATTGTTAAATCGTAAATATTTTCAGATGGATTACAGCAATTTTTTATCAATGCGTGAAGAATTGTCGCTTATAGCGGTGATGTTTATTTTGCTTTTGATTGATATTATTGGCGGCGATAAGGCAAAACGCTGGTTTCAGCCTGCTGGAATTGTTCTTATGTTGCTTCATACGGCGTTAAACTGTATTCCGCGCGAGCCTTTTGAGGCTTTCGGCGGAATGTTCGTTTATACCCCGATGATGACAATTATTAAAACAATTCTTAATTTTGGCGTTTTAATTATTTTTCTGCAAGTACATCAATGGCTTAGCCGAGCGGACAACCCCATAAAGCAGGGAGAATTTTATTTTTTAACCCTCACAACGCTGCTTGGAATGTATTTTATGATTTCGGCGGGCAATTTTCTGCTGTTTTTTATCGGAATGGAAACCGCCTCAATACCAATGACAACGCTTATCGCTTTCGATAAATACCGCCGTACTTCGGCAGAGGCTGGCGCAAAATATATTTTATCCGCAGTTTTTTCTTCGGCAATAATGATTTTTGGAATTTCGCTGATTTACGGCGTTAGCGGAACGCTCTATTTCGGTGATGTTGCCCTTGCGTTTTCAAAAGGCTGGCTGCCTGTGATGGCTTTTGTGTTTTTTGCAGTCGGGTTGTTTTTCAAAATGTCGCTCGTGCCGTTCCATCTTTGGACAGCGGACGTTTATCAGGGTGCGCCGACAGGCGTAACTGCCTATCTTTCTGTAATTTCAAAAGGTTCAGTCGCTTTTGTTTTATTCGCTCTTTTAGTAAAAGTTTTCCCAAATATAATTGTCGAATGGCGCGTTGTGATGTGGATTATAGTTGTGCTTACAATTACAATAGGCAATTTGTTCGCGCTCAGGCAGGATAATATCAAACGTTTCCTTGCGTTTTCGTCAATTTCACAGGCGGGCTACATTGCCTTGACAATACTTTCGGCATCGGCGGAAGGAATGAATTCGCTTGTATATTATGTTCTGGTTTATATGCTTTCAAATTTGGCGGTTTTCGGAGTGGTAATGATTATTGAAAATTATGCCGATAAAATTAATATCAGCGATTATAAGGGTCTTTACAAAACAAATCCGAAATTGAGCGTTGTAATGATGTTTGGAATGTTTTCGTTGGCAGGAATACCGATTTGGGGCGGATTTTTCAGTAAATTTTTCGCTTTTATGGCGGCAGTTCATCAAGGATTTTTGGTGCTTGTTTTTATTGCGCTGCTAAATACGGTAATTTCATTGTTTTACTATTTAAAAGTAATAAAAGCGATGTTTTTGGAAGAAAACGACAATCCCATTCAAACGGTTAAGAGCGATTTTCCTGCACGCCTTGCCCTTGTGGTTTGTACAGTTGGTTTTTGTGTGGTTGGATTTTTGAGTGTTGTTTATGATAAAATCGGAAATCTGACTTTTTAAAATTAAAATTAAAATTTAAATTTATTATAATAAAATATCTTTTAAAAAATAATTATGCAGAATAAAGGATTGATAAGGGCTTTTGCCATTGTGCTTGGGCTTGTGTGTTTGTACTATTTGTCGTTTAGTATCGTTACTTCAACTTACAATAAACGTGCAAGAGAATATGCACATGGCGATGCCGATAAGGAATACAAATATTTGGATTCTATTGGCAATGAAAAAGTTTGGTTGGGCTTTACACTCAAAGAATGTCGTGACCGCGAACTTGGACTTGGACTTGACCTCAAGGGCGGTATGAACATTGTGTTGGAAGTGTCTGTATCTGACATTTTACGCGCTCTTTCGGATTATAACGAAAGTCCGAATTTTACAAAAGCGCTTACGCAGGCAACGCAAATGCAAAAAACAAACGGAAATAAACCGTATCTTGATTTGTTTGTAGCGGCTTACAAGCAAATTGACCCGCAGGGAAGGCTTGCCACAATTTTCAGTACAGTGGAACTCAAAGACAGAATTTCATTAAATTCGTCGAATGAACAGGTTATAAAAGTGCTGCAGGAAAACATTGACGGGGCTGTTGCAAACAGTTTCAATGTAATTCGCACACGTATTGACCGTTTTGGAGTTGTGCAACCAAACTTGCAGCGTTTGGGAAATACAGGGCGCATTTTGATTGAACTTCCCGGTATTAAAGAGCCTGAACGCGTGCGCAAACTGTTGCAGGGGTCGGCAAACCTCGAATTTTGGGAAACATTTGATTATAATGAAATTTCGAAAAATATCAGCGATGTAAATTCTTTCTTGGTAAATAATGAAGGAATTTTAAATGCTGCCGATACTGCAGCCGTTCAACTTGCTGCCGTTGTGGATACAACCAAAACTGTTAAAACTTCCGCACCAATGACGCAGGAAGACAGTTTGAAACTTGCACTTGCCAATGCCGACAAAGCATCTTCGCTGGCAGACTCGGTAAAATTCGATAAAAATAATCCTTTATTTGTATTGCTCAATACACGTGGAATGTCGGCGGGACCTGTTATTGGAAATGTTTTTGCTCGCGATACGGCAAAAGTTAATCGTATTTTTGCGCTCAAGCAAGTGCGCGAACTTTTGCCGCCCGAACTTTCTATCCGCTGGTCGGCAAAACCTGATAAAGCAAAAAACGGTTTGGAAGTTTACGCGCTTTATGCTATCAAGCAGCAACGCGCTGGACGCGCTCCTCTTACAGGTAATGTAATTACAAGCGCACGCGATGACTTTTCACAAGGATCGGCTAACGCAGTTGTAAGTATGAGTATGAACAGTCAGGGCGCACAAATATGGTCTCATCTAACAAGGGATAATGTTGGTAAATGTATTGCTATTTCGCTTGACGGCTTGATTTATTCCTGTCCTGTTGTACAAAATCAAATTAATGGCGGGTCATCGCAAATTACAGGTCATTTTACTCCGCAGGAGGCAAAAGACTTGGCAAATACGCTCAATTCGGGTAAAATGCCAGCACCTGCAAAAATTATTCAGGAAGAAATTGTTGGTCCTTCACTTGGAGAGGCGGCTGTAAAAGCGGGAATGATTTCGTTTATCATCGCTTTCTTTTTGGTGTTGGCATTTATGGTGTTCTACTACGGATTAGTTCCGGGTTTGATAGCCGACTGTACGCTGTTTGTCAATGTGTTTTTCTTGGTTGGAATATTGGCATCGTTTGGCACTGTGCTTACAATGCCCAGCATTGCAGGTATAGTTCTTACTCTTGGTATGGCTGTGGATGGAAACGTACTTATATATGAACGAATACGGGAAGAGAAAGAAAGCGGGAAATCGCAATTGAAGGCTATTCAGGACGGTTACAGCGCCGCGCTTTCGGCAATTATTGATGCCAATGTAACTACTTTGCTTGTCGGTATTATTCTTATGGTTTTCGGGCAGGGACCTGTATATGGTTTTGCCGTAACTTTGGTAATTGGTATTGTTACTTCGTTTATAACATCGGTATTTCTTACTCGTATGTTCCTCGAAACTTATGCAAAACGTGAAAAAGCAAAAGATTTACGTTTTACAACAAGATTTACGGAAGCGTGGTTTCAGAATACAAAATATAAATTTATTGAATCTCGCAAAATTGCCTATATAGGTTCGAGCATCGTCATTGTCATTTGTTTGGTAAGTATGGCGGTTCACGGCGTTAGTTGGAGTGTCGATTTTACAGGCGGACGCAATTATGTTGTAAAATTTGACCAGTCGGTAAATACCGAAACTGTGCGCGATAACCTTGAAGATGCCTTTGGCGAAGGACAATCGCCGCTTGTAATCACTTACGGCAACGATACACAAGTTCGTATTACTACAAAGTATAAGGCAGAAGAAGACGGAGATGATGTTGAAAAAGAAATTACAACCATTCTTTATAATAAATTAAAACCATTGCTTGCTCATAATGAAGCTTATGAACAGTTTGTTTCAACCAATGTTTTAAGTTCGCAAAAGGTAGGACCTACCATTGCTGACGATTTGAAAACATCGTCAGCCTGGGCACTTGGGCTTTCTCTGCTTGCCATTGCGTTGTATATTTTGATAAGATTTAAGCACATGGGTTTTTCTGTGGGAACGCTTATCTGCTTGGCACACGATATAATTATCATTATAGGCTGTTATTCCTTGTTCTATACAATAATGCCGTTCTCAATGGAAATAGACCAGGTATTTATTGCGGCGTTGCTGACATATTTGGGGTATTCGGTAAATGATACGGTAGTTATTTTCGACCGTATCCGCGAACATACGCGCCTGTATCCTAAACGTAGCGTAGCCAATTTGATGAATGAAGCGTTGAATGATACATTGAGCCGTACATTTTCTACATCAACAGCGGTGTTGATAGTGATGCTGGCGATGTTCATTTTCGGCGGAACGACAGTGCAAGGTTTTATTTTCGCTTTGTTAGTTGGTTCGGTTTTGGGTATTTATTCTACACTGTTTGTTGCCGTACCAATAGCCTACGATATAGTTATGTATCAAAACAAACGCAAAAAACAGAAAGAAATAGTATAAGATACAAAAATATAATAGAAATACTATCTCATAATTATAAAGTAAATATGTAATAAGGTAATATGTAATAATAATGTGTGGAATCTCCTGTCTGTGAAGATAGGAGATTTTTTTATAATTATATTAATTAATTTTGTATCTTTGTGCCCGAATAATTTTGATTTTATCATATTTAATAAAAATTTTATTTTTAAGAAAGAAATTTATTAAAAAATAATTATGAATATAATAAATTTATCTGAAAACAGATCGGTTCTTAATCAGTTTCTCAAAGAAATTCGCAGTGAGAAAATTCAGAGTGATTCGATGCGTTTCCGCAGAAATTTGGAACGTATCGGTGAAATTATGGCTTACGAAATCAGTAAATCGCTGCATTACAGGACGCAAAATGTAAAAACGCCGCTTGGCATTGCTCCTGTTGATGTGATTGTTGATAAATTGGTGTTATCCACGATTTTACGGGCGGGAATGCCGTTTCACAATGGCTTTTTGAATTATTTCGACAATGCGCAAAATGCTTTTGTGTCGGCTTATAGAAAATACAAGGACTCTTTGAAATTTGATATTTTTATTGAATATATCGCCTCGCCTGATTTGACAGGTAAAACGCTGATAATTACCGACCCTATGCTTGCCACAGGCGGTTCAATGGAGTTGGCTTACGGTGCATTGCTTACCAAAGGTACGCCGCAGCACATTCACATTGCGAGCATAATTGCTTCTCAGCAGGCAGTTGATTATATTGCGGCGCATTTCCCGCCGAAAAAAACTACGTTTTGGGCAGCCGCAATCGACCCTGATCTCAACGAACATTCGTACATTGTTCCCGGCTTGGGCGATGCTGGCGATTTGGCTTTCGGCAAAAAACTGTAAGTTGGTTATCAACCGTTGATATGTTTTTTATTAAATTTCGTCATTGTCAGGTTTGTGCCTGCAAGGACGAAACTTTTTATGATTTCGATAGCCGTGTTGATGTGGCAGGGTAGGGCAGATGCTTCGTCGGCAGTCCATTCGCCTAAAACGTAATTAATTTGTCCACCGCGCGGGAAATCAGAGCCGATGCCAAAGCGCAGGCGAGCATAATTTTGAGTTCCAAGAACATCTTGAATATTACCTAATCCGTTGTGTCCTGCATTTGAACCATGCGGTTTGAGGCGCAGTTTTCCAAAAGGCAGCGAAACATCATCAACCAAAACGAGCAGATTTTCCAATTCAATTTTTTCCTTTTTCAGCCAATAGCGCACAGACAGCCCGCTCAAATTCATAAAAGTTGATGGCTTGAGTAAAACAAGCGTATGATTTTTCACGCGCATTTCGGATGTAAAACCATAGCGGTGGTCGTCAAAAACAATATTGGACGCTTCTGCCAAAGCGTCCAATATTTTAAAACCGATATTGTGGCGGGTTTCGCGGTATTCTGCTCCGATATTTCCCAGCCCCGCAATAAGATACTTCATTTTTTATTTCTAATTTTAATATCCCAATATTTCAAATTCTGTTTTATTATTTAAATAAAGTTTTATTTTCAATAAACGATATTATTGATTAAAAAAACTTGTATTTTGAATAACTTTATAGAATTTAAAATTACGAAATCTTTAAAAATTAAATATTATTCTGCTTTCTGTTCGTTGGCAGCCGCGGCTGCACCGCGAGCGGCGCGTGTGAGTTTAACCTGTGCAACAACAGCGTTTTTAGCGTTGAGAATTTCCAAATCAGTAACAGAAACTTTTCCTACCTGAATTGATTTTCCCAAAGCAAGGTCGGTTACATCGATGGTAATATTTTCTGGTATTTTTGTGTAAAGCCCTTTTACGCGCAGTTTGCGCATTTCCAAACTCAATTTACCACCTGCGCGAACTCCTTGTGCAAGTCCTTTGAGTTTGACAGGCAATTCAACAACAACAGCCTTATCTTCAAATACTTCCAAAAAGTCAACGTGTAAAATTTTGTCACTGACAGGGTGAAATTGAATTTCTTTGACAATTGCGTGCGTTTTTGTTTTGTCGATGCTCAAATTAACAACAAACACTTCAGGGGTATAAACCAATTTGCGCAAATCGCCTTCTGTGGCTGTAAAGTGTATGTTTTTGCTGCCGCCGTAAAGCACACAAGGTATGCTTTCTTCTTTGCGAACTGCTTTAGAGGCTTTTTTGCCAACTTCTTTTCTCTCTTTTCCTTGTAAATTAAAAGATTTCATTAAAAAAAATTATTATGTGTTACTTAAAATAAGGAACGTACTTTTATTTATTAAGCAATGAGCGTTCCATTTCCCATCACACTTTTCTTTTTATCAAAAAAGTTTGCAAAATTAATATTTTTTTTTGAAATATGAAAGCAAATTTTTAAAATTTTGGTTATTGTAGTTGAAACTACATAGCGTTAAAAATATGCTTAATAAAAGTAAGTGCATTGTAACTCACTTATTTTCAATATTTTTTGGGTGGAAGATGGGGCTCGAACCCACGACCCTCAGAACCACAATCTGATGCTCTAACCAACTGAGCTACGTCCACCATTTAATTTTTTCGGACTGCAAAGATACAACAAAAAAATCAAAAAATAACAACTAAAAACCTAATTTTTTCCGTAAAATATTTTAAATGACTATATAAAATGTTAATTATCAAACATTTATATTTTACAAAATATTGTTTTTTATACTGATATTTTACGGTTGATATTTTTTTTGTATTTTTGCAGAAATTTTTATAATTTTATAATTGATTTTAAAAAATATGGATTTTATTCAAGAACTGCAATGGCGTGGAATGATTCACAATGCAATGCCCGGAACCGCCGAACAACTGCAAAAAGAAATGACAACTGCTTATGTCGGAATTGACCCAACCGCCGACTCGCTGCACATCGGGCATTTGGTTAGCGTAATGATGCTTCGCCATTTTCAACGCTTTGGACACAAGCCAATTGTTGTTGTCGGCGGGGCGACGGGAATGATTGGCGACCCTTCGATGAAATCAACAGAACGCAATTTGCTTGATATTAACACATTGAGACACAATCAGGAAGCAATAAAAACGCAGCTTTCTCGCTTTTTAGATTTTACAGGCAACGCTCCAAATTCCGCAGAACTTGTAAATAATTACGATTGGACAAAGGATTATCTGTTTTTGGATTTTATTCGCGATATTGGCAAACATTTGACTGTCAATTATATGATGGCAAAAGATTCTGTGCGCAAACGTCTTGACGGCCAAGGCGAAGGAATGTCTTTTACCGAATTTTCGTACCAACTTTTGCAGGGTTATGATTTTTTGTGGCTTTACGAAAACAAAAATTGCAAATTGCAAATGGGCGGATCCGACCAATGGGGCAATATTACAACAGGTACAGAACTGATACGCAGAAAGTTAGGCGGCGAAGCATTTGCGCTTACCTGCCCGTTGATAACAAAAGCGGACGGCGGAAAATTCGGCAAAACCGAAAGCGGAAACATCTGGCTCGACCGCCGATATACTTCGCCATACAAATTTTATCAGTTTTGGCTCAATGTCAGCGATTTGGATGCCGAAAAATATATAAAAATTTTTACTTTTTTACCGAAAGAAGAAATTGACGCTTTGGTTGCCAGCCAACAAGCCGAGCCGCATCTTCGTCCGCTGCAAAAGCGTTTGGCTGAGGAAGTTACTGTTATGGTGCATAGTCGCGAGGATTATGAACAGGCAGTTGAGGCGGCGCAAATTCTGTTTGGCAACGCAACAGCCGATGCTTTGCAAAAAATTGATGAAGAAACTTTACTTGCTGTTTTTGAAGGCGTTCCGCAATTTCAAATTGATAAAAATTTGATTGAAAACGGCACAAAAGCCATTGATTTGTTAGTTGAAACGGCGGCAGTTTTTCCGTCAAAATCGGAAATGAGAAAAATGGTACAGTCGGGCGGAGTTTCAATTAATAAGGAAAAAATTGATAATCAGGATATTATTATTGATAAAAATTTTTTATTAAACAATAAATATATTTTAATTCAACGCGGAAAAAAGAATTATTTTCTTTTAATAACAAATTTAAACAGTTTCTAAAATAATGCGGGGAATTTTCGGATTTTTGATTATTGCATATCTTGCTGCTGCGATTTACGTTTTTACGCGGATTTGGCAAGCCTTGCCCGCACTGGCAACAGTGCGTATTTTGTATGTTATTGCTTTTGTGTTTGTTACGCTTTCGCTTTTTGCCGCTATGTTTTTCCGCAGTATTTTACCTGCCAATTTGCTGAAAATTATGTATTTAGTTGGCTCAACGTGGCTTGTCGTGTTGATTTATTTGACAATGTTTTTTATTGTAACTGATGTTATTTATTTGGTTAATAATCATTTACATTTTATAAAAAAAACAGTTTTTTCGCTCAATTTGCGTCAATTTCAAGTTATCATTGGCTTAATTGGAGTTGTAATTGTTTTAATTATAGGCTATTACAAATTTAATAATCCTGTTGTTGTGGAGAAAAACATAACAATTCATAAAAATTTTTCTTTAAAAAATAATTTTAAAATCGTAGCAATTAGCGATATACATTTGGGATACGGAATAGGCAAAGCGCATTTGAAAAAATATGTTGAAATGATAAATGCGCAAAATCCTGATATTGTGCTGATTGCAGGCGATTTGGTTGACGCTTCTCTGCGTCCGCTTTTGGAGCAGCGAATGTTTGAAGAAATAAACGAAATTTCCGCGCCAATGGGCGTTTTTATGTGTTTTGGCAATCACGAACATATCAGTAATGATAAAAATTCGTTAGATTTTATAAAAAAAACAAAAATAATTCCTTTGCTTGATTCCATTGCAGAAATTGGAAATTTATCAATTATTGGACGAAAAGATAATTCCACATATAAACGATTGAGTTTGAATGAATTAATAAAAAATACTCCTGCCGAAAATATTAAAATCTTACTCGACCATCAACCATACAATTTAGAGGAAAGCCAGCAAAACGGCATTGATTTGCAAATTTCGGGGCATACACACAACGGACAATTTTTTCCAGTAAATTTAATTGTAAAAAAACTTTTTGAATTGCCTTGTGGATATATGCAAAAACTTGATACACATTATATTGTATCATCAGGTTTGGGACTTTGGGGACCGCCTTACAGAATTGGAACGCAATCGGAATTGTGGGTTATAAATTTAACATTTGAAGCAAAAGAATGACAAATCCAAATTATGAAATGCTGTTGGGTAAAGCGGCTGCATTTTGTTCATTATCAGAACATTGCATATCAGAAATAAAAGAAAAACTCGTAGGGTGGGGTGCAAGCGATTTGCAAATCAAAAAAATTGTCGCGCATCTTTTGAAAGAAAAATATATTGACCAGCAACGTTTTGCCACCGCTTACGCACGCGACAAACTTCGTTTCAATTATTGGGGAAAAATTAAAATCGGTTTTATGTTGCGCTCAAAAGATATTGATAATGAGATAATTACATCTGCTCTTGAAAGTATTAACGCCGACGAATATCAAAACGTTTTACACGAATTAATAAAAGCAAAAGAAAAAACCATCAAAGCCGCTTCCAACTACGAAAAACGCGGAAAACTGATGCGTTTTTTGCAGGGAAAAGGCTTTGAATTTGCAGAAATGGAACGCGCAATCAACGCGATTTCATAACTATTTTTTGATTTTTAAAATTTGATAAGCGCGTGCAATGCCGTACAAACCGAAAATTACCGCAAAAATAATCCGCATTGCTTTTGGCAGCAAAAGGTCGAAGCGATGTGTAAAAATAAGCATATAAACCATTAATGCACAGGCAATTAACATCATAATTCCACCAAAGGAACGAAACGAAAACTTATTCATATTTTTAGAAAATTTTTATTAACATAATTCGTGAATAACCAGCCCAGAGCGCAATTTCGGCTCAAACCAAGTGGTTTTGGGCGGCATAATATTGCCGCTGTCGGCAATGTCAATCAGTTGCTTCATAGAAACAGGAAAAAGTGCAAACGACACACGCATTTCGCCGCTATCAACGCGCTTTTTCAATTCTTCAAGCCCGCGAATTCCGCCCACAAAATCAATGCGTTTGTCGGTGCGCAAGTCTTTTATTCCAAGAATTTTATTTAAAACCAAATCTGACAAAACTGTAACGTCAAGCACTCCAATCGGGTCGCTGTCGTTGTATGTGCCTTGTTTTGCAGTGAGCGAATACCAATTTCCGCTTAAATACATCGCAAAATTATGCAGTTTGTCGGGCTTGTAAATTTCCTTGCCTTTGAGTTCCACATCGAAATTTTTATTTAATTTTTCCAAAAATTCCTCGTCTGTCAATCCGTTCAAATCCTTTACAACGCGGTTGTAATCAATAATCGTAAGTTGATTATCGGGGAAACAAACCGCCATAAAATAGTTGTATTCCTCGTCTCCACGATGATTAGGATTGTTTCGGCGTTTTTCATCTCCAACCAAAGCCGCCGCCGCGCTGCGGTGATGCCCATCGGCAATGTACAAAGCAGGAATTTGAGCAAAAATTTCGGTAATTTGTGCAATTTTTTCTCTGTCGTTAATTATCCAAAATTTGTGTCCAAAGCCATCATGTTCTGCAACAAATTCATATTCAGGCGTTTGAGCAGTGATTTCTGCAACAATTTTATCCAACTCATTATTTTGCGGATAAGCAAAAAATACAGGCTCTACATTTGCATTAGTAACGCGCACGTGCTTCATACGGTCTTCTTCCTTGTCTTTGCGCGTGAGTTCGTGCTTTTTGATATTGCCTTTCATATAATCATCAACAAGCGCACATACAACCAGCCCATACTGCGTCTTGCCATTCATTGTTTGCGCATAAACATAGAAATTTTCGTCTTGATCCTGCACAAGCCAGCCCTCACTGCGAAATTTTGCGAAATTTTCCGCCGCTTTTTGATACACTTTTTCTTCGTGTTCGTCTGTACCTTCAGGGAAATCAATTTCAGGCTTAATGATATGATACAGAGAATATTGATTGCCCGCTGCTTCTGCTCGCGCTTCATCAGAATTCAACACATCGTAAGGGCGCGATGCCACTTTTTCTACTAAATTTTTCGGCGGACGAATGCCTTTGAAAGGTTTGATTTTTGCCATAAAATATATTTAAGATTAAGAGTTGTTTAAATTTTGAAAATATTTTTAATTTTTATTTTCTTCCTCCTCATTGATTTTCGGATAGGTAATTCGCGTATGGTAAATGCTTTTAACTTTTTCTTTGAGAATATATTTTACCTTTTCCACATCAAGAAAACTTATCGGCGCGTTTTTGAATTGTCCATCGGCAATCTGGCTGTCAATCATATCTTCTACCATTGCATCAATGCTTTCAACGGTGTATTCCTGCAAACTGTGCGACCGTGCTTCAACAGCATCAACCATCATCAAAATCGCCGTTTCCTTTGTGTTCGGGCGCGGTCCTGGGTAAGTAAAAGCCGCATCATCTGGCGTAATATTCGGATTTGCATTTATAAACGAATTATAAAAATATTTTGTTTTGCTTGTGCCATGATGCGTAATGATAAAATTGATAATTTGTTCAGGAATATGTTGTTTTTTAGCCATTTGCACGCCATCGGCAACGTGCGCCATAATCAGTTTTGCGGCATCGGCATAGTCAAGTTCCAACAGCGGATTATTGCCGTCTGTCTGATTTTCGGTAAAATATTCAGGATGCAAACTTTTTCCAATATCGTGATACAGTGCGCCTGTTCGCACAAGTAAAGCATTGGCATTTATTGCTTTAGCCGCTTCGGTTGCCAAATTTGAAACCTGCAAAGTGTGCTGAAAAGTTCCGGGTGCTTTTTCGGCAAATCCAATCATAAAATCGCTATTAATATTTGTTAATTCAACCAAAGTAATGCTCGAAACAAGTCCAAATATTTTTTCTATAAAATATATTAAAATATAAGCAAAAAGCATCATAAAACTGCTGATTAACAGAAAAATAAGCATCATTAAATGAACATTAGCCAAAGAATGACCTTCTTTTATAAATTCCAAACCTGTGTAAGTAACAAAGTAACAGATAAATACATACAAAGCCGTTTGCGCGAGTTGCGAGCGTTGCGTCAGGTCTTTCATATTGGCAACGGCGGTCATTCCTGCGGTGATTTGCAAAATTACAAACTGAAACGGATTATCAACAATCAGAGTAAGTATCAGAACTGTAACAATATGCGAAAACAATGCAGTTCGCGAATCGAAAAACACGCGAATAATTACAGGTAAAAGCGTAAATGGAATAATATAAATAGAAAAGGTTGAAAATCTGATAATTAGAGATGTTATAGCAACTATTAACAAAATAATCAACGCAATGAAAAAAAGATTGCTGAAACTGTCGTAAATTCTTGGTCGGAAAACGTAAATATATGAAAATAACAGAGTTATAAAAAGCAGTACAAGAATCAGTTCGCCTATAATTTCAAATGGCGATTTTTGCATATTTATATGTCGTTTGTCATATTCAATGCTAAGCGAGTGAATTTTTGCGTAAATTTCTGGAGTAATAATTTCGCCCTTATCAATAATTTTTTCGCCGCTATAAACCATTCCCGTTGTTTGAGAAAGTCCTTTAAGCAACTCATTTTTAGAACTTTCGGAAGCCAAACTGTCGTATTTTACGTTTTCTGTCAAATACAGATTCAAATTGTAGTCGTTCATCAAACTGTAAATTTGCGGAGAGGCAGTAAGAATTGCTTCGTAAGCAGTTTTTTGCGTATATAAACTACTTATATTCAGACGTTTGGATTCTCTGTTAGGCAAAATGCAATTAATTTGCGTCAAATTATTTTTTGCGAGTTGATTCAAATCGTCTATCGAAATAATTCCTCGTTCATAAACCTTGCTGAATTGTTTTGTAACAAGATTTCGAGTAAATTCATCTTCATTTGCCAATGAATTTTTTAATTTCTGAATTTGCTCTGATGCAATTGCCGTATCAAGCGAAAAATAAGGTACAAAATTGTTCAAAAGTTGATTTCGTTCCCGCTCAATTTCCTTTTCGGGTTTCAATGGCAAAAAATCGAAAGGAGCAGTCAAGGCATCGTAAGCCCACGATTTCCCTTCTTCATAGTTAAAATCCAACTTGTCGTCAGATGGAAAAAGTTCAATCACAGCCGCCGTCAAAATCACAAACATTGCCATTTTGAGCAATGTCTGCACCGATTTTTTGTTAAAATTAAACTTCATACTGCACTGTTTTTTTAAAACACAAAATTAAAAAAATAATTTTATTTAAAAAAAAAATATTTTTTTTGTAACAAATTTCTGTTTTTTTCGTCTTTATAATTAGAAGGAAAAATTTTTAGTATTAACTTTAAAAAATAATTTTAAAATGAAAAAAGTATTAACGGTTTTAACAGTTTTATTCGCTGTAAATCAAGCAATTGCAGCGCAAAGCGTAGAAAGTTTCATTGCCGATTTTGCAAAATTTCAAGGCGTGGAAACTACAAAAGTGGATTCTGAAATGCTTGCTGCAGCAAAAGCAAATTCGGAAGATTCCGATGATTTTGAAGGATTGGAAAAATTAAAGAACGTTGATGTAATGAAAGCCGACAATCCATCGGCAGAATTATTGGAAAAATGTGTGAATTTTATCAGCAGTTTCACCCAAGATGTTGATTACGACACGCTTATAAAAGTTTCCGAAGGAGGTGATAAAGTGTTGATTCTTTCGAGCAAAGCAGAAAATACCGAAAAATCAATGATTGTCATCGCAGTTGGAAACGATGGAATCGCTGTTGTAAGAATCAACGGCGAAATTGATTTAAATGACATAAGCTTCTAATAATCAGCATAATGGACGCAGCGGCATTCAAACAGAAATTTCTTCCTGTAAGCAGGAAACTGTATGTTGTCGCTTTCCGTTTGCTCGAAAACCGCCAAGATGCCGAAGATGCGGTGCAGGAAACTTTTGCAAAACTTTGGGCAAAACGCGCGGAATTGCAGCAAATCACTAACAGTGAAGCATTTGCAATAGTTACATTGAGAAATATTTGCCTTGATATTTTAAAATCTAAAAAAATGGAATTTACAAATATTGACGAAAATATGCCTGAAAATCATAATTTTATTTCAGAATTGGAAGTACGTGATAAAATTGTGATTATCAGAAAATTAATTAACAATTTACCTGCTGCGCAGCGCAAAATTATCAAACTCAAAATTTGGGATAATTTTTCTGACGAAGAAATTGCCCTTGCCACAGGAATAGGCGCAGGAAATATCAGAGTAATGCTTTCTCGCACACGAAAGTTGCTCAAAGAACGATTCCTGAAAATTGACATCACTGCCTGATTTTCTATTTAAAAAACGGAGAACAAGGCAGGAAATTAAGAGATTTTACAAAAGAATTATTAATAATAGAACAAAATGAAAACCAAAATAAATTCTTCCGATGATGAATTTCAGGCTCTTTGCCAAGCGGCAAAAGAAGAAGTTGAAATTCCGCAAACATTTGATAATAAATTAAATGCGCTGATTGATAATTTAGCAAAAGAAGAAAAACCGCGAGTTTTTTCTTTACCGAAAATTATAATTTGGGCAGGCAGCATTGCTGCATCTGTGGCATTGATTTTGTCAATTGGTTTTTATGTTAATAATAATAATAATAATGTAAAAACTCAACTTGCTGATAATCAACAAATAAACTTTGAAAACCTGACCATTGCCGACCGTGAAAAAGTTATTGAGGCGCATCGCGCTATGGTGCTTGTTTCGCAGAATTACAACAAAGGTTTAAATTCGCTTTCAAAGGCGGAGAGTCGGATTCAGCAGGTACAAAATGTTGTAAATAAATCGTTTAACAAAAAATAATATTTTAATAAAATGAAAAAAATAATTTTAACAGTTTTGGTCGCAATCACAGCGTTTTCTGCTGTTAAAGCGCAGGACGATATGTTCAAAAAATTAGGCAACGATAAAAATATCAGCGTTGTATATATTTCTAAAGCGCTTTTGGGACTTGCGGGCAATATGAATTTGGGTGGAGCGGACGTCAAAGGGCTTGTGAGCAAACTCACATCGCTCGAAATTTATTCGAGCGAGAATGCCGCCGCTATCAAACTGATGAAAGCCGAAGCCGAAAAACTGCTCAAAGACGGCTCACAACTTGAAACTTTGATGAAAGCAAAAGATAAGGATAACATTGTTTCTTTTGTTGCAAAAAAAGGTAAAGACGGCAAAATCAGCGAGTTACTTATGATTAGCGAAGAGCCTGATGAATTTTCCATAATCAGATTTTTGGGCAGTTTTACAATGGAAGACGTGGAAAAAGTTACAGGCGGGAATTAAAAATTTTATTTAGTTTTCATAGGCAGGATACAAGTTTTTGCATTTGCATAAATTTGTATCCTGTTTGTTTTTTATTCCAAAATAATAAAAGTTAATTTTGGTAAAATTTACATAAATAATAAAACAAAAAAATATGTTTGCAGAATATTTTGTAATTTTGCAAATTATTTCATTAAAATTTTAGAGTAAAAATTTTTAACTTATTGTTAATATGAAGAAAACATTTTTTTTAGTATTATTCTTGATAATTTTTAAAAATAATATTTTTGCAGTACCTGCAATTCCTGTTCCCTTTGTTGTTCAGCAGGCAGACGGTACGGAAGTTACAATTCGTTTGTATGGGGACGAAAATTTTGCCTATGCAATTACGGAAGATGGATTTTTGGCGGCTCAAAATTCTGAAAATAAATGGTTTTTCGCTACTATTGACCAGAGCGAAAATATTGTTTTAACATCGGAACTTGCCCGCGCAAAACGTTTTTTGCCACAAGATAAAATAAAATATATTGAAGAAATCAATCAAAATATTGATTTACAAAGAATTAGTTCGCACAAACGAAGTAAACGCATTTCTTTGTTAGAACAAAACTCGCAGCAGCGTTCGGCATCTGCATTTTCGGGGACAATGAAAGCGTTGGTAATTTTGGTAAATTTTACCGACAAGCAGTTTGTTGTGCCAAATCCCAAGCAGGCGTTTTCCAATCTTTTGAATCAGCACAATTATAGCGGAAACGGCGGTACAGGCTCTGCACGCGATTATTTTATTGACAATTCTGCAGGAATTTTCTTGCCCGAATTTGATGTTTACGGACCATACGATTTATCTCAAAATATGGCTTATTATGGAGCAAATGTAGGCGACATTCCAGGTAACGATATACGCGCTGATGAAATGGTGCGCGAAGCATGTGTGCTTGCCTATAACTCAGGAGAAGTGGATTTTACTCAATACGATTCTGACAACAATCGCGTTGTTGACCAGGTTTTCATTTATTATGCAGGAAATAATGAAGCCGAAAGCGGAGGTGCAAATACAATCTGGCCTCATCGTTACACGGTTAATTTTTCCGTTGGCTCAATGCGTATTAGAGATTATGCCTGCGCTTCGGAACTGCGTTCTGCCACAGGTTCAACTCCAGAATGGATGTGCGGTATCGGCACTTTTTCACACGAGTTTGGACATATTCTCGGCTTGCCAGATATTTATGATGTTACTAACAGTTCAAACCCATCTTTTACGCCCAAAAACTGGGATGTTATGGATCAAGGTTGTTATTTGAATAACGGCAGAACGCCGGCGGGTTATTCTTCATACGAGCGTTTTTACGTTGGCTGGCTAAGACCGCGCGTGATTAATGAATCGGAAAATGTAACCCTTAATCCACTGAACACAAGCAACGAAGCATTAATGGTTACGGAAACAGGTACAAGTAATTTTAATGGCGTAAATCCTTCGCCGCGGCTTTTTTATATGCTCGAAAACCGCCAAAGAACAGGGTGGGACACATATTTGCCCGGACACGGACTTTTGATTACAAAAGTTAACTTCAATGCATCAATTTGGGCAAGCAATTATGTAAATGCAAACGTATCAAATCAGGGCGTAGATATAATGGAAGCAGACGGAAGCGCAACAAATACGCAGGCGGGCGACCCGTTTCCAGGAATTTATAACGTAAATTCATATAACATTGTTTGTAATTCTGTAACAAGACCGCTTACTGAAATTGCTGAGAATAGTGGAATTATTACATTCAAATTTATGGGGGGAACTTCTGCCGCACCTAATATTCAAATTGAAAAACCAAAAATTTTTATTAAAAATAACAGTTTGATTGTTGAAGTGCAAAATTATGATATTCAGCAGATTAACATTTTCAATATTGAAGGAAAACAAATTTACAGCAACAATTTTACTCATTCATTTACAATCAATAAAAACGATTTTGCAAAAGGAGTTTATATTGTAAAAGTCGGAAATTTTGTTGATAAAATTATTCTATAAAATTTTAAATCCGCTCTACAAAAAGTACGTTTTTGCAGTTTTTAAAAAGAATTTTGCTTTTTTGAGAAAATAACGATAAATTTTTTGCAAATGTCTATTTTTTTTTTTAATTTTGCAGTTTTAAAAAAATATTTAGATAAATTGATAAGATGAGTGATGATATAAAGAGAGTGTTGTATATTTCACAAGAAATTTTTCCTTATTTACCCGAAACAAAAATTTCAAACATTACCCGTTTGATGCCTGAAGACATTCAGCAATTTGGGTGGGAAACGCGTACTTTTATGCCTAAATTTGGTGCGATAAACGAACGGCGGAATCAATTGCACGAGGTTATCCGCCTTTCTGGAATGAACCTTATAATTGACGATACCGACCGACCGTTGTTTCTTAAAGTGGCATCTATTCAGTCGGCAAGAATGCAGATTTATTTTATCGACAACGAAGATTATTTTATGCGGAAAACTACTATTGCAGACGAAAACGGCAAAGAATTTAGAGATAACGATGAACGCGCAATTTTCTTTTCGCGCGGAGTGATGGAAACGGTCAAAAAACTGCGCTGGACTCCTGACGTTATTCATTGTACGGGTTGGATTGGTGCGCTTATTCCGATTTATGTAAAAAAAGCATACAACGACGACCCGTATTTCAAACATTCCAAAGTAATATGGTCGCTGCTTGATGACGATTTTCAACAACCTTTCCGTAAAGAATTTGCAAAAAAAATGAAAACAGGCGATTTGCGCGAAAAAGATATTTCTTCAATTAAAAACAAGGAATTGGACTATTTTGCGCTGTCGAAACTTGCTATCAACCACAGCGATGGAGTTATTCAAATTGCTGAAAATGTTAATCCTAAACTCATTGATTATGCAAAAGAAACATCAAAGCCATTTTTATCATATCAGGGAACAGAAGATTATATTACAAAATTTGCAGATTTTTATGATAATTTGCTGAAATAAAAATTATATCTTTGCAAAAAATTTTTTAAAATAAAAATGAAAATAAATTTTAAAATAGCAATAATTTCATTATCAATAACTTGCATTGCTTTTACTGCCTGTAAAGACAATATATCTGATGTTGGTGCAGGAGTGCAGCCGTCTGCCGACAAGATTTTGCTCGCTACTTTTTTGCAAAATCTTAACTCTCAAACCCAAACGATTGATTCCATTTTTCTCAAGCAGGATTCGCTGCTGCTCGGCTCTTTTGCCGACAATACTTTTGGCACGGCAACCGCTGATATTCTTACTCAACTAACGCCGCCTGTCGGCTTTGTTTTACCCGAAATTGGTACAGGAACGCCTGCTTTTGAAGAATTTGAATTTGATTCTGCAAAAATTCAAATTGTTTATACTTCGTGGGTTGGCGACGGCAACAGTTTGATGCGCATTCGTGCGTATGAACTTACAGGCAACGACTTTATTTTCAATGGTAAATATCCGACTAATATAAATGTAGGCGATTATTGCGACCTTTCCAAACCGCTTGCAGAAGCCGTTTTAACTCCCGCAAAAGGTAATTATGGAAGTCAGCGTTATGTTTCAATGCCGCTTTCGCAGGAATTTGTTCAGCGTTTCAATCCGCGCACAGCCGGCGGAGAGCGCGAAATTTACAGCAGCAATGAACGTTTTCATCAATTCTTTAAAGGTTTGTATATAACAACTGATTTTGGAAGTTCGGCAATGCTCAATGTTTCACAAATCAGAATAGACTATTATTATCATTATCGCCGCGTAGGTGGAGAAAATGTAAGTCTTGCGTTGTCTTTTCCGTCAAATGTAGAGAGCGTGTGCGTTAATCGTATTGAACATCCTGACCGTCAACAAGTTGTAATTCCCGATACGGTAACTTATGTTTCGTCTCCTGCCAATTTTTATACTCAAATAAATATTCCATTAAAAAATATTTATGAGAAAATGGATTCAGCGATTGCAGGCAAACAGATGCTTATCAGCACTGTTTATTTAGATATTACTGCCGAAAATGCAACCGACACTTATCTGAAAGTGCCTCCGTATATGCTCGCAATAAAATCTAATGCGATACAGCGGTTTTTCGACCAAAAGCGGCTGCCTTCGACAAACGATACCTGCGCTACTTTTTCTCAGGCAATTCGGCAAATATCCACAACTAACGACACAACTTATTTTTTCCGTTTTGAACTTTCACGCTTGTTTGCAACCGAATTTCAGAACTCAAAAAAATATGGTACACCATTGCCAGAAACGTTGCAAATTACCATTTTACCTGTTACACTCACGCTGACAAGCACTATGTATGGAACGTCAATTGCAGGTACGGCGCATTATTTGCCTTTGAGCGGACTTGCTCTGCGCAACGAGAAATCGACAAAACCTGTGCAGTTGAGAATTTTGTACAATGGGTATTAACTGAAATTATGCTAATTATTAGCCATTATGAAAAAATATTTTTTATCAATAATAATTTTTTCTTTGGTTTTGTCGGCTTGCGGCGTTAACAAACGCATAAAAAAAGCGGACGAGCGCTTTGCTTACGGCGAATATTTTCAGGCGGCAAATATGTATCGTTCAGCCTACAAGCGCATTTCGGCAAGCGACAAAAAGTTGCGCGGCGAGGTAGCCTTTAAGCAGGCGGAAGCATATCGGCTGATAAACAGTCCGCGCGCCGAAATAGCGTATCAAAATGCCGTGCGCTACAAACATCCCGATAGTTTGCTGTATTTGCGCTATGCTGAAGTTTTACAAATTAATGGAAAATACAAAGATGCAGCAAAAAATTTTACAGAATATTTAAAAATAAATCCCGATAGCCGCGAGGCGCAAAACGGACTTTTGGCGGCGCAACTTGCAGAAAAATGGGCTTCCGAGCCTCAGCGATATACTGTTGCGCCTATGACGCTTTTCAATGAGCAACGGTCGTCAAATTTTTCGCCCGCTTTTACAAGCAGTTCTGCCGATGCGGTTGTGTTTTCGTCTATGAAGCAGGAACGCGGCAAAAATTCAAAGAAAAAAATCAAAATTAATGCAGTAAATGGGCTGCCGTTCAGTAAGTTATTTATTTCCAAAAAAAATTCAAAAGGCGAATGGGAAAAACCAGAATTGCTTGAAGGAGAAGTCAATACTGATAATGACGACAACGGCGCGGCGTGTTTTTCGTCAGACGGAAGAACGATGTATTTTACTCGCGCACAGCAATTTGCCAAAAGCGATGCACCAGCAATAATTATGGTTTCGCAAAGGGCAGGCGGTGAATGGGGAACGCCGCAAAAACTCACAATTTTTGCTGACAGTACAATTTCTGTCGGGCATCCTGCCATTGCACCCGATAATGTTACGCTTTATTTTGTTTCAGATGCGCCGAATGGTTTTGGCGGAAAAGATATTTGGCGCGGCAAAATTGAAGGAAACGAAGTTAAATATATTGAAAATCTTGGAAATCAGATAAATACAACGCAGGACGAATTGTTTCCAACAGTTGCCCCTGATGGAACGCTTTATTTTTCGTCAAATGGACTTGCAGGAATTGGCGGTTTGGATTTGTTTCACGCAATTGAAAATACAGACAGCGCAAAGTGGGTAGTTGAAAATATGGGATTGCCGTTTAATTCGCGTAATGACGATTTCGGATTGACTTTGGCAAAAAACGGTTTAGCGGGATTTTTTACTTCAAGCCGAACAAAAAGTACTGCAATGACTACGCCTGTTGATCAAATTTACGGCTGGCAAGTGTTTGAAGCCGCTTTTGCTGTTGAAGGAAAAGTTACTGACGATAGCGGCGAGCCAATCAGCGAGGCAATTGTAAGAATGGTGGGAAATGACGGAACTAACGCCCGCGTGCAAACCAAAAAAGACGGAACATACCGCCTTAAACTTTCCAAAAACGTTAATTATGTGATGCTTGCTACAGCACGCGGACATTTGAATCAGAAAGAAAATCTGTATGCCGACAACAGCGAGCGCGACAAAACATATACTAAAAATTTCA
>JGI20171J14444_1000089_pt1 | contig 31242 bp, 34 predicted proteins | sample TergutNc150P4_FD_14444 | JGI IMG/M metagenome (IMG submission 14444) | reverse complement strand
GGGGGGGGGCGGCGGCTCAACGCACAACACTTTTTGCATACTCATATATAATTGTGCAATATATATACATATAATAACATTGCATTTGTTATAGATAAAATTATCACCAAGAGCCTCGTGAGGAGGCTCGGCAGAGTAAATTTTATTGCTAGGGGTCATAGCAAGGGTAAATATAGAAAATTTACTATATTACCATCTATGAAAGTTTCCATTTTAGGGACCGGCGGCTGGGGGCTTGCCTTGGGTAAGGTTTTGCGCGGAAACGGGCATAATCTTGAATTTTGGACCCCATCACTCACAGAAGCCGAGCTTTTAACAAAAGAAAGAGAATATAAAGACAAACTTCCGGGCGTAGAGCTACCCGCGGAATTCAAGTATTCAACTGATATGTCTCTCATAATAAAAGACTCAGATATGCTGGTTTTAGCCGTTCCAAGCCAATTTATGGAAAATGTAGCCCAGCAGCTTGGGGAATGTCCAGCACCCGAAAAAATCCCTATAGTGGTTAACGCAACAAAAGGAATATCCGAACATTCCCTAAAAAGAATGAGCGAGATAATTTTATCCCATGTCCAGTGGCTATCCGAAGAGGAAATTGCAGTTCTGAGCGGTCCCACTCACGCAGAGGAAATTGCAAGAGAGGTTTATTCCGCCATAGTGGCTGCGAGCAAAAATGAAGTTTGCGCAAAAATTATTCAAGGAGCCTTTAGCAATAAAACGCTCAGAGTTTATACCTCGCAAGACATAGTTGGGGTTGAGCTTTGCGGTAGCATCAAAAACATCATAGCCATAGCAGGTGGGATTATAGACGGCCTAGGAATTGGGGTTGGCGACAACACAAAAGCCGCCCTGATAACGAGAGGGCAGGCAGAAATTTGCAGGCTAGGGGAAGTCTTAGGTGCAAACCCACGAACCTTCTCTGGTCTTGCTGGTATTGGAGACTTGATTGTGACTTGTATGTCTCACCACAGCAGAAACCGTTTTGTTGGCGAGCAAATAGGCAAGGGCAAAACCTTGAACGATATTTTGGCGCATATAAAAATGGTGGCAGAGGGCGTTCCAACAGCGCGTAGCACTTATGCCCTTGCTCAAAAAGTCGGGGTAGAAATGCCCATTGTCAATGCAGTTTACGAGGTGCTTTTTGAACAAAAAGACCCTCGCACCGCCATTGAAGAGCTAATGACTAGGGAGCTGAAGTCTGAGTAATTATAATATTACCTACTATCCCTAGAGCGCACCCACTAGTATTAGTTAAAGGTATATACGCACTTCTCTCTTTTCCTGTTTCGTTTTCACTCACCGAAACTTGCACGGAATCTTTGCTGATGTACGCCAAGCTAAACCAGGAACACTCTATTTTCGTTATGGGAACACCGCGTTGACTGTCGCTATTTAGTCTTTCAAAATCATTATCCTTGTTGGTCTGAAAAAGAGCACATTGATTGAGATATTTATAATCATGCCCACGACCTTCATAGCGTTCTAAGAGTTCAAAGTCTTCAAAACGAATATTAGAATAACTAATAGTTGCGGTATCAATCCCTCCTTGCTTATTAAAATATAGCGTGTCTTTTGAGATGTACGCTGATTTTGAGAGGAATGGCTTGCAATTATGATATACGACACTGCTTGAAGAACCTCCTTCCGAGCTACTACTAATAGTGCGTTTTGAGCTGCTGCTCAGGTCACTCGTTTCATTATTGCTATTGCTGACTTCTGTGTCGCAAGCAAAAAAGATTAGGCATAAAACCGATAAAATATGTATTTTTTTCATAAAATACCTCCGATATAAATATATACAATATTTTCCAAAAATAGTTAAAATAGCCAAAAATGACTAAAATATGTGATTACATAACCCCAATTCCAATTTTTATCCTTGTATCTTTGGGTTCATCCAAGCCTCTGGCAACTCCAAAATTGAAATTGAAAGGCACTGTATAAAATAAAAAGTTTTCCATGCGCCAATTTATGCCAACACTGTGCAGCCAATTTTTTGCCCAAACCGAACCCATTTGCGCATAGGGGGATACACTAAAATTCCTTGTGGTGAAAATCCAAAACCTTTTTCTAAAATCGCTATAAATAGAAAAAGCATAGCTGGCTTCGGTTAAAATGGTTAGGGTTCCTTGCCTAAAATAACTCTCGTTGTTTTTCAAAATAGGATAACCATCTATAACAAGGGGGTGCAAATAAAAATTATCCAAAGTATCTGAATCCTTGCTTTGCCAATCTAAAATTCCGCCGCTGAAAAGAGAAAGGGAAAATTTGCTGATTTTAATTTTTGCAGAACCTGCCCATTCTTGCAAATTGAAATGCCTATAATGCGGAGTTATTGCACCAGCATCACTCACCGAAAAACTCTCTGCAAAAGTCCCAGGCCTAAATAGATCAGATTTAGAAAAAGAATATAAACCTTGCAAATTCAAAAGGCTATCCGATATTGTTAAACCAACTATTAAACCCGCCTGCCACCTTTTGTGATAATCCCACCTAAAACGGTCTTGATAAAGATTAAAGGCTTCCCAGTCATAAGAAGCGAATAGGGTTAGGGAATCTCCTATTTTGAAAAGCGAATAAGCAGCGGAAAGCGAAGCATTGTAAAGTTCGGATGCGTATTCACTTATAGCCAGAGAATCTTCATGGTCGCGAGGGTTTTCGTAGCGTACTGTGTCTTTTGAAACAATGTTGCTTCGCGTAAATCCAAGGTTAAGTGTAATTGGAAAACTGCGGTTTTCCAAACTCGCAAGCAAATCGCTCTGACTATCTTCGCCAAATCTTCCAATTTGTTGCAAAGCGGCTATTTGAAAATAATTTTTATTCAAAGGGTCATTCAATCCAAAAACAAGCCCAGCTTTTGGAACCATAATTCCGGTATTCACTGCGCCAAAATCTGGCGAGCGGTCTTCAAAAGCGAATAAAGGCACAAGAATTGACATTCGTGGAATTGGAATATATGAGCGTTCTGAGTTTGCAAAAGAAATATCGTTTGATTCAAAAGTCCCCGCTTTTAGCGGTGTGGCAGCGAAGCTGACGGGGTGTGTTATAGGAGAGTTGTAAATAGAATAAATAGAAAATCCGTCTCTATCGTAGTTTATGTAAAATAGAGAATCTCCTTTTTCAACTGGGGAAAAAGCACCGCCTAGCACATTTGTTATTTTTTTTGTTTCACCTGTTTCCAAATTTTTTTTGTATATATTGAAAATCCCTGTTTCATCGCTGGAATAGTAAATGCTTTTTCCGTCTGCACTCCAAGAGGGGTCTCTATTGTCTGAACCAAGATTTTCAGGATTAAAGGATTTCCAGGATTCATTTTCAAATATTCCTATTTTTCGCTTAGTTCCATCGAAGTAACTGAACGCTATTTTTTTTCCATCCGGGGAGAATTTTGGGTTGAAGATGTTGAATTCTGTGTATCTTCCTCCTTGTGGGGCGAGTATGTCTTTGTAATCGCTTAATGAATCTGTACTTGCTATGGAGAGGTAAAATCTGGTTCCGTTTTTCTCTCTTCTTGCGAAAACAACTTGCTTTCCGTCTGGGGAAATGTCGGGGTAAACAGCGTCTGCGAATTTTGTGGCTAAATGTGATTTGCCGTTTGTGTCTGCTATGGCTATATCAAAATATGGCTTGCCTTTTTTATCTCGGTTTTGGTATGTCACATAAGCAGCAATTAATCCTTTTGGTGTTTGCTTCACATTCATTCCCTGCGAAAGATATGGTTTTTTCAGTTTGAATTTTTCAAAAGATTTTGGGGTGGAATCTTTATATTCAAAAATATCTCCGTCAAAAAAATCAGTCTTGAAATTTGAAAGCCCATATAGATTGCCATTTGCCACAGATATAAACTCGTTGTAAAAAGAGCTATCGCTTATTTTTTTCCCTGCCTTGACTTCACCTACTGAACTGCGATTTTTTTCATAACGCTCTTTTCTATTTTCCCTCCAATTTTTATACAATTCCTTTTCCGTAATTTTAAACCTTTCATTAAGCGCACCGCTTAAAGTCCAGTTTGAGAGTTTTCCCATATCTTTCCACAATTCGGGGATTGCGTTTTCGCCATAAGTTTCGGCAATGTAGCGAACCAAGTCAAAGCCTTGGGTATATGGTCCAAGTTCTGCTTCTAAGGCTTGCTCGCTGAAATTTTCCATGAATTCCAAAGGCAAAACCTTGTTTTCCAAAAATGCAGTTCGCAAAAGCATATCGCGGTGGGTGTCCCAGCGGTCAAAGCCCATTCGGTAGCTTTCAAATTGGGCTGTACCTTCTGCAAACCAGAGGGGCATTATTGTGAATGGAATGTATGCACCTATATTGAGTTGTTTTTTTTCATTGATAAAATCGCTTTTGGAAATTTGCAAACCTTGAATCCAGGGTAGTGGTGTTTTGCTTGCGTTTTGTATGCTTGCCAAATGGCTGAACTCATGTGTGACAACATCGCTAATCCATGTATGAGAACCGCGAATTTTAAAATCCCAATTTGTGAGCCAAATTTGCATCATATTGTAAACTGGATTTGCTTCGCCATTGCTGAAAAGCCCATTGTTGAAAACCAAATTCACCTTGCTTGGCAATTTAATTTTATAGCGAATTGTAATTGTATCGTAAACATTCTCAGCAAAGCCAATAGCCGTTGCCGCCTGCTCCCTGTGTTCCACAGGGTAGTGCGCCAAAAAATGCTCCGTCTCTGCGCTTTTCCAATTTATTGCACTTTGATTGCCGTAAAAAGCGGCAAATGCAGATGTAAATGAAATTAAAAACAGTATTCGCAATTAATTACCATTCGAATATTTCCAAATCTACGGACTGCGAATTTACTTTCTTGATTATGACAAAATTTCCTTTTTGTTCTGATTCAGATACAACAACAACAACATAAAAAACCTTGTCTGCTGAAATGGAAATTTCATTTACTCCATAGCCGCCAATAACACCTGCCGAAATTAAACTATTATATGTTGGTACAATTTGAGAATACCTTCTTGCTGTTCTAAATATTTCAGACTTGTCAGGCGGAATTTCGAAGAAATAAATCTTGCTGCCGATATAACCAGGGTTCCAAAACAATTTGCCTCCATCTATTTCCTCAGGTTTATAGATTGAATTTTTTTCACACCCCATATCAGCACCGCAATATGCTACCAAATCTATTTCCTTAACATTGTTTGCAGCTTCATCTTTTGTATATGCAATAGGTACATCTATATCGGCGTAGCTTTTTTCAGAAGATACTGTAATAGGATTTCTGATTATTACTTGGTCTTCTGAACCACCACTACTGCTTGTACCTCCACCTGAGTTTGAAGAAGGATTAGCACTGTTTGAACTCGGTTTATCAACATTACAAGCACACTTCTCGCACTCTCCATTGTCAGAAGAGCACCCTAAAAGAAACGCTACGCTTAAAATAAATGCACTCAAAAGCAAATTTGTTTTGTTCATACCAAAATCCCCCATGAATATCCAAATAATATAGTAAAAACGTTAATCCGCATTTGACGGCATTGTTAAACTTCTCAGGCTGTCCACTAGCAAAGAGTCTTTTGGAGGGAACATATTGCGGTAAATCATATTTCTGCGTTCTTGCATAAAGCGGCTTTCTTTCATTTCGGGATGGTGCTTGCCTGGGCTTGCAAGCATTGCAACCAAATTTATGGACTGATCTACGCTCAGTTTTGAGCAGGTTTTTTTGTAAAAATGCTGCGCAGCCTCTTCGCAACCAAAAATATTTGTCCCCCATTGCGCATAATTTATATAAAGCTCCAAAATCCTGTCTTTGCCCAAATATTTTTCCATCAAAATGGTATAGGCTAGTTCTTTGAACTTTCTCTCCCAAGACCGTTCATTTGTGAGAAACAAATTTTTTGCGAGCTGCTGCGTTATGGTGCTTCCTCCAAACATCACTTTATTTTTCTTTTGGTTCACTTCCAAAGCCTCTGCAATTGCCCTTACATCAAAACCTGGGTGGAAATAAAAACCAGCATCTTCGCCAGCTATAACCGCTTTTTGCATAAAAGGGCTAATGCTATCTAGTGGCACATAAGTATGCTTTATCTCTGCTTTGTCGCCCAAACTTTTCATAAATGCACTTTGCTCTGGCTGCTTGGTTTTTAATTCTTCTACCTCATTCAAAGTGTCCATTGCGTAATTATAGGCTCTATACGCCGCATAAGTGCAAGCAAGGCTAAACGCTATTGAATACAATATAAATGTGAGCAACACAATTCTGAAAATATGATTTAATACTTTGTAAATCAGCTTCAAAATTTTAAATATTTTATAAACTATTGGCTTTAAAGCTATCAACTTTTTACCTCGTGATAAAAAAATCTTCGGGGTTTATGGGTTGATTGTCAAAGCGAACTTCGTAATGCAAAACTGGCCACAAAACGCTACCGCTCTTTCCTGCTAAAGCTACTGGCTGTCCTTTTTTCACAGGTTTTCCGTTCTGAACCAAAATGCTTTGCAAATGAGAATAAACGGTTTTTATGCGTTGTGAGTGTTGAATTTCAAGTGTGGTTCCAAAACCAAATCTTTGATTTATAACACCATCAACAATGCCATCTCCTGTGGCTATAACGGTGTCGCCTTCGGTAACGGCAAAGTCCAAACCTCTGTGCGAGAGTTCTCTTTTGGTTATTGGGTCTAGCAACCGTCCAAATTTGCCAGTTATGTTTTGGTGCTGTTTTATAGGGTGCAGCAATGGCAAGCTTTTGGCATAGAGTGAATCTGCCAAAAGGGCATCGCGCAGTTTTTTATATGTGTCTTGTGATTTTCTTATGCTTTCCAAGTCTGCGAGTATTTTTTTCCCTTTGTAGGTTTTTGGTGCAGGTTTTTTTTCGGGGTCTATGGTATCTATTGGTATTCCCGCTAATTGGTTTATTTTTTCTATCAGGTTGCGGCTATTTTTTATTTGAGAGTTTATTTCGGAAATTTGTTTTTCCAATTTATTTGCTGTTAATTGCATTGATTTTTGTTCTTGCGCTATTTCGAGTATGCGAAGATTTTTGAGGTTAATCATATTGTCTGGCAACCAAAACACAAAGCCAAATATTATTATTGCCAGCCCAAATATCCACCCGCCAATTACCCTTACAGGAATACTATAAGACTCCGGCTTATCCGTGCCTTTTGAATAGACATATACTTGCAGTTTTTTGCGCTTTTTTGCCATTGACTATTCTTCAAACTTTTTGCAAGTCGCTGGACTACAACTTGCCTCGGAACAAAGTTCACCGTCTATTCTGTTACACTGTTCCACAGAAATCTTATAATTGCTTATGCACTGAAGATTTCCATCTTTGTCGTAGTAACTACAAAACTTATAGTCCTTGACTTCCCCAGGAGAAGGAAGCTCTGGAACATTGCTAGTGCACGAAGCGAAAACAAATATTATGGCTATAAAGCCGAGCTTAACAATTACTCTATTTGACATCTGTAACTCCCTACATTTGCATTGTTGGATTCAAATAACATTCTATTACCAGTTATTGCAGTTTTTACCCACCACTTATCATTAGTCACTGATACGGTAACTCCATTAAGAATAAAGCTTGTTTTGTTTTCGAATGGATTAGGATCTCCAGTACTATTACGAGCCTGACATCCAAACATATTATTAGTAACAGGCACTCCCCCTACTTCAACAACTGTTTTTCCAGATTTAAGAACAGTATCAGCACCAGCTTCGGTAAATTTTAAATAATCTGCCACAGTTACCTGTTTGGGGCAAGATTTTGAGGCAAGGGTAATACCGCCACTACATGTAGTAGATGCTGTTATGTTTAAGGTTTGATTTGTTCCAATCTGATTATTAGTATAATTAAGAGTTGTTACATTTGAACCTGTACCGTTCAGTTTATACGTAATAGATCCGCAACGACCATTGTTATTTTCTATTGAAATGAATTTTAAATTGGCTATTGGTTCGTTTCTTCCCACGTATTGCGGTATATTGCAGTCGGTCCAAGCAGGTGCTGGCAACGGCTCACTGGAACTGCTACTAATTGCGCTGCTGGAACTGCTACTAATTGCGCTGCTGGAACTGATACCAATTGAACTGCTACTACCCGTACCGTTAGAACTACTGCTATCAGTATCGACAGAACTGCTGCTGCCACCCGTGCCGTTAGAACTGCTGCTGCCACCCGTGCCGTTAGAACTGCTACTGCCCGTGCCGTTAGAACTGCTACTGCCCGTACCGTTAGAACTGCTACTACCGCCACCAGAACTACTACTGCGGACGGAGCTGCTACTACTGCGTACACTACTACTGCTGCGGACGGAGCTGCTACTACGGATACTAACTGCACCGTCGGAACTGCTGCTGATTTCTTCGTCAGGAGGATTGCAATGACCTCCTACTTCACCTCCTATTTCGAGGCAAAGGCTTGCGCTAATTTGCACACATTTATTCTCATTAATCTTGCAACGAACTTCGTCTTTTTTACCTACTATATCCGATTTAAAATCTTCACCGGAGCAGCTAAGAAGCAAAGCTAAAAACAAAGGGACAAAAAACTTTTTCATTCTCTCCTCCTAAACTAAAAAGCAAAACTCACCAAGCCAATAGCCCCAAAGGCTCCGGCAGCAATATAAAAATAATTTCTCATATTTTCAACACTACGCAAAGCATTTTTTTTCTCGTTATAATCATCGTACTTTTTTTGATAATTACCAACATTACCAGATATTATTGCGTTTTCCGCCTTTTTAAAAGCATCGTGCGCTTCATTTCGTTTTGGATTCACATTTCTGTTTTGCACAATCCCAGCAACCAAAAGCCCAGCTGAAGCAGTAAAAGACAATACCCGCACAACTCTCGGAGCAGTCCACCAGCTTGGGCCGGTATCTTCAGTGTATTTTACTTTTTTCATGGCAAACGAAGCATCCAAATCTTGTGGTGCTAGCTTGCCGCTTATGAGAGAATCTGCTCGCAGTGCCCATTCCAAATAGCCATTTACCTCTTCATAACCAGGAACATTCCTGAAAACACCCTCATTCTCAAATTCTTGGTCTCTCCAATAAATGTATGCTTTTTTTGCGCCTGGGTATGTTTTTGTGCCGTTTATAATAAAGGGGAAATTTATATAGTCTATGCTCACCGTGAAATCGTCTGTTTTGCGGTCTATTATTTCGGCTTGCTGCGTTGGAATTTTAACCTTGCCAATATAATCAAAGGGATATTTCTCGGAATATATATCTCTTGCACCAAATTCAAACTCCTGTTTGTCAACATCGTAAGCACTCAAAACCATATCCACTTTTTTCTTGTCTGTTCTCATAACTTTTGCGTGTTCTTGAAGAATGTAGTCTTGCATCAACAATTTGGCATTATCTAAACGCCCCATATAGCTGAAATTCTTGTCCCGCAAGTTCTTGGCTAATTTCAAAGAATCACTCCTGTAAAGGAACAACCTGCCAAGCTGCTTGTTCAATTGGGCAATTTTAACCTTCATTTCGTTTATTTTAAACCCAATGGTATCTATGCGAGCTTTATATCCAGCCTCATTTAAGTTTTTTTCCAGCAGGCCACCCCAGTTTGGTTGAAAGTCGTCTTTAAGAGTTGCGGCTGTAATCAGTTTGCTTATGCCTTTTTCTTTTTCGAGATATTCATTTTCCAATTTGTCAATTTTTTGTTGCTTGCTTTTGTCAAAACCTGCGGCGCGCTGTTCGTAAGCGGCTTGGGATTCATAATCGCTTTTGGGTTTTAGAGTTTCTTCTCTAATGGCTTTTCTCGCTGAATCCAGCCTATCTATGCCCGGCAAAAGATACCTGACATAAGCCTCCAAGCTATCTAGGTAAGCTTCGTAATTAGGGTAGGGATCGGCATTTGCTCTAGCTATAGCTAGTGCTTCTGCCCTTGCGATAGAGTCTTGCCTAGCGGCTGCAATGGAGTCTTGCCTAGCGGCTTCTCTCCTGATGAGTTCTACTCTTGCAATGGAATCTAGCCTATAGGTTTCCGCTTTTGCAATGGAGTCTTGCCTGTCGGTTTCTGCGGCTCTGTCTATGTACGGCTCTTCTGGTATGGGGGTATTATGGACAGCCGCTGCTGCTTCTTGGGCTCTGATAATGGAGTCTAATTTTGCAATTGAATCTAGCTTTGCGAGTGAATCGCGTTTGGCCTGTGCTGCTTTTTTTGCTGCTAATTGGGCTGCAAAACTAGAACCTGAAGAAACGTTTTGTTTTGCGGGAGCTGCCTTTGCTGGGGCTGCCTTTGCAGGAGCCGCTTTCGCAGGAGCCTTTCCAGCAGCCGCAAAAGGATAACTGCACAATAAGAGTATTACCCATACTGATATGCATTTTCTACCTATATTTAACATAAAAATGCCTGTCTCCGAAGTACGCTGACGTATATGGGATAATGTAGTAAATTGCTACAACAGCGTTTTTATTTTTTGGAGTGCTTCTACGGAATTTCCGCTTTCAAGCAATTGCTTTAATCTTAAAAGTTCATTTTTTAGCTCTGGTTTTTCCAGAGATGGCTTTTTAATGTGCTCTGCAAGCCGCTTTGGATAGGAGCCATCTTTCAAATGCTGCTTTGTTTCCAAAAGTTCTGGATCTTCTGGCTGGAGCGTCAAGGCTTTGTCCAATAATTCTTCAATTACACTGGTGTTGCCCATACATACGCAGCAGTCATAAATTCTCAAAATTGCATCTGTGAAAAAGGGATTGTATTCATAAGCATCCTTAAAACGATCCAAAGCCTCTGGTATGTTACCTTGCCCAAAAGATATAAGGCCAAGCGTGTAAAATGCGCCGTAATGTTCGGGATAAACTTCCAAAATCTGCTGGATTTTTGCAATGCTTTCGTCTATTTTTCCTTGCTCTGCCAAGTCTGCTGCTAACTCATTTTGTTCACGCAATTCTATTATCGTGTGGCCACTCAAATCGCCCGGAAATACAACGCCCTGCAACTCTGCTATAATATCTTTTGCTGTGTCGTTTTCGGAATTTTTAGAATCTGCTCGCTCTAAAAGTAAATATTGAAAATATTCCTGCAAATCTTTGTTGCAAAGCCTTGCGTTGTATTCTGCAAATGTCATCTATCCAATTCTCCCGCAATTATATTTATGCTGGAAAGCACTGCAATAGAGTCTGCAATTTGACCACCTTCCACAAGCTCGTGAAAGGCAGCGAACTGAGTTAAGCAAGGAGGGCGAACCTTAATTCTCCAAGGTTTTCCCGCGCCGCTTGAGATTAGAGTAAAGCCAAGTTCTCCGTTTGCCGCTTCTGACGAATCGTAAAATTCACCAGCGGGAACACGAATACCCTCTGCCACAGTTTTGAAATTCCCTATCAGAGCTTCCATGTCTTGGTAAACTTTTTCGCGCTCCGGCACTCTGATTTTTGGGTTGTCTATGTTAATGGGGCCAGGTTGCAAGCGTCTTATAGCTTGCCTAATTATTTTTATGGATTCTTCGCTTTCTGCAAGCCTAACCATTAAGCGGTCGTAAACATCGCCTTTGGTTCCTGTTACCACTTCCCAGTCGTAGGTTTCGTAGTCGTAGTATGGTTCGTCTTTGCGCAGGTCAAAAGCGGCACCTGTTGCCCGCAGGCAAGGTCCTGTCCAGCCCCAAGCCAAGGCTCTCTCCTGACTCATCGCTCCTATGCCAGATGTGCGATCTAAAAATATGCGGTTTTTATCCAAAATTTTGTGAACATCTCTCAAAGATTCTTCGCACATTTTAAGGAGTTTTTCAACATCGGCTTCAAAGCCGCTATAGGTATCTCTATACAAGCCTCCTATGCGGGCATAAGAATTTGTGAGCCTTGCACCCGTAAGTTTTTCCCACAGCACCAAGCCTTCTTCTCTTGAGTCAAAAAAGTACCAAAAATTTGTTAAAGCACCCAAATCAACGCAGGCAGCGGCAACGCAAACAAAATGGTCAAAAATCCTTGAAAGTTCGCTCACAATAACCCGAATAACCTTTGCTCTTTCGGGAATTTCAATGCCAAGCATTTTTTCCACAGCCTTTGCATAGCCAACATTGTTCAAAATCGAGGAACAGTAGTTCAAACGGTCTGTGTATGGCAGCACCATTTGCCAGGTTCCCAGCTCTGCCATTTTTTCAAAACCCCTGTGCAAATAGCCTATTTCCCCAACAGAAGCAATGATGGTTTCGCCGTCCAAAGCGGTTAAATAGCGCAAACAGCCGTGAGTAGCATTATGGCTGGGGCCAAAATTCAAAGCCATAAGGTTAAGGCTTTCGCCATTTTTGTCCAAGACCTTCATATAGGGGCTAATGTAGAAAAATTTTTCTAGTTTAAATCAAAAAGGGAATTAAATATGAGTGCTAAAAAAATACCAATATTATCCGAAGACGCCATCAGAAGGTGCTTCAAAAGAAAAACACTTGAAGATTTGTTTGCAGAACATTCTATATCAATACATAAAAGAATGGAACTTTTATTGCAGGCTATGGGCAATCCGGCCATATCATACGCATCTGGTTTTCCGCATGAAAAAATAAGATATGAGATAATATTAGATACTTTTTTGTCTGGTATATGGAGAGAAACTTGATAAATGACGGCAACTTTACGGGACATATTAGTAAAACTGGGCATTAGCAATGACTGGAAAGAGGTAGCTTGGGCAACCACTGCCGAAGTGCGGCTTAAAAATTTTTTTGAAAAAGCCGGAAAATCGTCAAGTGTATCTGAACTTCTCAAAGCTATAGAAGCAAAATGTAAAACCTTAAAAGATAAAAATTTGAAACATATTTTTCCTGAGACATTTCAGATAACATTCTTAGAAGATAATGATGAACACGAATGGTTTTATTTTGACCCTGATGCAAGAAAATTTGTGGTTTTTTACCCAGAGCATCTCAACCTTAAACCCGGCGAAAGCAAATCCATGGGCATTAGGAAAGAAAGCGAAATGCGTGAGCTTAAATACCGAGCAGTTGGGCTTTTATATGGCGCGGTGCTATCTTTGGAAATAGAATATAATTGTTTCAATGATATTTTAAAAAGAGATGTAAATGAATGTCATAATTTTTTGCACGATCATTTAAATGCAAAAAGAGGAAAATCGTTTGAATCTTTTGATAGGAGAGCTCACATAATTACAATGCTTGTAACTCACATATTGCAACAGGGGTAGATATTTTCTACATTATATCCGAGTATGCAGAAATCCACAATTAAAACCGCCTACACCAAAAGTTTTGGACATTCCAGAGACGAGCTTGGTGATGAAAATCCTTGGGTGGGCAAAAAAAAAGAAAAAGATGAAAAGAAAGCCGCTTTGCCCTGGCGTAGCGCACCGGCGAAACGCGAAGAAAAAGAGCTGCCTTGGTTAAAGGCTATACATTCTTTGGCTACCGAAAAGGGCAGGGAAAAAGAGGGCTTGTTTTTGGCAGAAGGTGCGAGGGTTGTTGTTGAAATTGCAGAGCATCACAAAGATTTGGTGCAGGGAGTTTATGTTGACGAAACTTTCGATGATGAAGAACTGAGAAAAAAAATAAAAGAAGCTGGGCTTCGTATTCACTCATTAACGCCATCTCAAATGAAACAAGCAAGCTCCGTTGTAAGCGGGCAGGGAATTTTTGCCGTTTGCCGCCTTGCAAGCGAAAAACCAAACTACGACACCGCCCACACAATAACTTTAGTGGATGCCGTTCAAGACCCTGGCAATCTGGGTTCGCTTTTTCGCAATGCCGTTGGTTTTGGCATAGATGGAATTATTTTAGGCAGGGGCACGGTTGACCCATTTAATCCAAAAGTGGTTAGAGGTTCTTCGGGATGTTTTTTGAGAACGCCTTTTGAAACAGGAATAGATTTGCAAGAGAGATTTTCACTTTTAAGGCAAAAAGGGTTTTGCATAGTTGCAAGCTCTCCACACGCAAAAAAAAGCATAACTAAATTAAACCATCGCCAAGCAAAAAAAATAGCACTCCTAATTGGCAACGAAGGTTCTGGCACAAATAGGCAGGTTAGCGAATTGGCAGACGAATGGGTAAAAATAGATATGGAAAATTCTTTGGAATCTTTGAATGTAGCGGTGGCGCACGGTATTTTGAGTTATCAAATTGCGCAAATGAGGGGAGTAATATGAATTCAGTTTTTTTAGAAGAATTCCGTAAAAATCCTTTTCTAGGCATAGCTCGCGGGCTTCCACCCAAGCAGGTGTCGAATTGCATTGAAACTTGCGTAAGAGCAAATCTCAAATTTATAGAGGTTCCGCTCAACACGGAAAATGCCGCCCTCGCACTCAAAAATTTGTGCAAAGAAGGCAAAAAAAATGGATTGGTCGTTGGTGCAGGAACGGTGATAACCGAGCGGAATTTGCAAATTGCCCTTGATTGCGAAGCTAAATTCATAGTTAGCCCGGGCGCAAATTCTGCCCTTGTTCAAAAATGCGCAGAAAAAAACATTCCCTGTATTCCGGGTGCTTTAACCCCAACAGAAATTATGAAAGCATTTATGTTAGGTGCAACAGCCATAAAGGTTTTTCCCGTGTCTTCTTTGGGTGGCGAAAAATACATAAAGGAGTTGCGCGGGCCTTTTAAAGAAATTCCTTTGCTCGCCTGCGGCGGAGTAAAAGAAAGCAATATAAAAGATTATTTTGAAGCAGGCTGCGATTTTGTCTCTTTTGGCGCAAGCGTATTTACCACCTCCGATATGGAAAGCGGAAATTGGCAAGACATTGAAAAAAAGCTATCTAGGCTATTGAGTTTAGCTGCTCCTCAGTTTCAACAGAATAAACCTTGACATTGCTGTTTATAACGCCCATCAAGCCTGCCAAAACTTTGCCAGCCCCAACTTCAATTCCCCTTTCAACGCCAAGAGAAACCGCTGTTTCCATACTCTGCTGCCAACGAACTGGCGAAATAAGCTGCTTTGCCAAAAGCTCTTTAAATTCTGCACCCTTGCTAACCGGCTGCGAAGTCACGTTAGCAATCACGGGAACTTTGGAATCGTTGAATGTTGTTTTTTCAATGGCTTCTTTTAAGCCCGCTAAAGCATATTCCATTAAAGGGCTGTGAAATGCACCGGAAACAGGAAGGGGAACAACTCTTTTTGCACCCTTTGCCTTTGCAATTTCAGAGGCTTTTGCCACACCTTCTTTTGAACCGCTTATAACTATTTGCCCAGGCGAATTGAAATTCGCCGCAACCACAACGCCCGCATCTTGAGCTTCTGCAAGAGCGGCATTTAAATCCGCTTCGGATAATTTGAGCACGGCCGCCATTGCACCTGGTTTTAGCTCGCCAGCTTTTGCCATAAGCTCGCCGCGAACACGCACCAAACGAAGCCCGTCTTCAAAAGAAAAACCGCCCGCTGCATAAATCGCAGAATATTCGCCAAGCGAATGTCCAGCCGCATAATCAAAAGAAATATTTTTGCTCTTTAAAAGTTCCATTGCCATGCAAGAGCAAACATAAAGGGCAGGTTGGGTATTATCTGTGCTTTTGAGAAGTTCCTCTGGGCCTTCTTGCATTATTTTTGAAAGCTCAAAGCCCAAAACCTCATCTGCTTTTTTCAGCAAAGCCTTGGCTGGTTCAAAAGTCTCGGACAAAGTTTTGCCCATTCCAACATACTGGGAGCCTTGCCCCGGAAATAAAAGAATTGTTTTTGACATAGGGAAATAATCTACAAAACTATTTATTAAACAGATAAGTCAATAAAGCGAGCAAAGTGGAATTTTCTCTTTTTGTTCCAACAGTTATGCGTACATATTCTGGCATACCAAAGCTGCTCAACTGCCTAACTATAACGCCTTTGCTCTCAAGCCAACCAACAAGCTCTGCCGCTCGTGGGCCTATTTTTGCGCAAACAAAATTCGCAGATGAGGGCAAAACTTCAAAACCAAAACTCTGCAAACGCTCGGTTAAATGCTCACGCCCTTCCACATTCATCTTTAAAGATTTTTCAATAAAATCTCTGTCTTCAAGTGCGGCCGCTGCGGCTATTTGAGCGGGGTAGCTTGAATTAAAAGGCAGTTTTATTTTTTTAAGCGTACCTATAATCTCTTTAGATGCTATTCCATAACCTATTCTAAGCCCCGCAAGCCCGTAGAGTTTGCTGAACGTGCGTGTGCATAAAAGATTTGGGAATTGCTTTATCCACTTGTTAAAGGGCGGCTCGCTTTCGCCAGCGTATTCTGCATAAGCCATATCCAGCACAACTAGGCAATTTTTGGAAACTTTTTGCAAAAATTTATAGACGACTTTATTGGAATAAAAAGTTCCTGTTGGATTATTTGGGTTGCAAATAAAAATGATTTTTGCTTTTGGGAATTTAAGCAGGCCGTTCAGCGGATAGCAAAAATTTTCAAGTGCAAGCCCTTTGTATTTTGCCCCTGTTTGCAGAGTTGCCGAAGCATAAACGGAAAATGTGGATTTTGCCCCAACCGCATAATCGCTTTTATTCAAATAAGCCCTAGCCACTAAATCCAAAATCTCGTCTGAGCCATTGCCTACAATTAAATTTTCCGATTTAACTTTCCACTTCAAAGCGAGTTTTTTCACAAGCTCCGGCGCAGAACCTCTTGGATATAGGTGCAATTTTTGAGTACATTCTTTGTATGCTGCCATTGCCAGCGGGCTTGGCCCAAGCGGGTTTTCGTTGGAGGCAAGTTTTATAACGCGGGAAAGTTTGTGCTTTTCCTTGATTTCGTCAATGGACTTGCCAGGGACATAATCCGAAATGATTTGAATTTCTTTTCTAGGACGGAGTTGTGGCATTTATTCCACGTCTTCTGGATTTACACCTATATCAGCATAATCATTTTTAGGATCCTTTGCTGGTTCCGCTGCCGCTATCGGTTCTGGTTCCGCTGCCGCTATCGGTTCTGGTTCCGCTGCCGCTATCGGTTCTGGTTCTGCTGCCGCTATCGGTTCTGGTTCAGCTGCCGCTATCGGTTCTGGTTCTGCTACTGGCTCTGCTACCACTACTTCTTCTACTTTCATTTCTGCAACATCATCAATCTTCACTTCTGCAACAGCTTCAGTCTTAGTTGGTTCATCATCCGTATCGCCTGTATCGCTCAAATCGCCCAACAGTTTTTGTGCTTCCACTTCTGGCAATGTGCGAACATCGCGCAACTTTTTCTCTATCGCTCTTGTGCGTGTATCTGCATCGTCAATTTCGTTGAGGGCAATGCTCAGTTTTTCTCTTGTTTTCTGAAGCACAATGGCGAATTTGCCAAACTCGGTTTTAACCGCTCCGAGCAAATCCCAAATTTCATTTGTGCGTTTTTCCACCACAAGGCTTCTAAAGCCCATTTGCAAGCTATTCAAAAAGGCAGAAATTGTGGTTGGGCCTGCTATGGTAACTTTATGGGTTACTTGAATATTCTCAAATAAACCCGGAATACGCAGCACTTCTGCATACAAGCCTTCAAAAGGCAAGAACATTATGCCAAATTCTGTGGTATTGGGTGGAGCTATATATTTTTGATGGATATTCTGTGCGAATCCTTCTATCTTTGCTTTAAGCTCTTCTTGTGCTTTTGCAATGTTTTCTTTTTCTCCTTTTTCATAAGCATCCAACAGAGCTTCGTAATCAGAAGTTGGGAATTTTGCATCTATTGGCAACCAAATTACCTTATTTGAATCCTCTTTGCTCGGAATTTTCACCGCAAACTCAACTTTCTCACCGCTGCCCTTTTTGGTTTCCACGCTTTGAGCATATTGTTCAGGTGTGAGAATTTGCCCAAGTATAGCTCCGAGTTGATATTCGCCCAAAACGCCTTTGGCTTTTACATTGGATAGCACATTTTTTATGCTACCAACTTCATTTGCCAGAGATTGCATTTCTCCAAGATTTTTTTGCACAAGTTCAAGTCTATCGCTTATGATTTTAAACGATTCGCCAAGCCGTGTTTCAAGTGTTTTATGCAATTTCTCATCTACGGTTTGCCTCATTTCATCCAATTTTTTCTCATTTCCTTTTTGCAGAGCTTCAATTTTTGTCGAAAATTTATCTTCAAAGCCTTTTAGAGATATTGAAAGTCCTTCACGGGTGAAATTTAAGCTAGAATCTGTGGTTTCTTTCATTTCATTCAATTTTTTCTCATTTACTTGCACTATTTCAGCCAGCTTTTTTTCAACAGAAGCCTGAGTTTTTTCAAGCCCTTCTTTTGTGTCTTTAGTCAAAGCTTCCATTTTTGCCGCAGATTTATCCTCAAATGATTTTAAAGATAATGTAAGTGCTTCACGGCTGTATTTTAAGCCAGAGTCCGTGGTTTCTTTCATCTCTTCTAATTTTTTCTCATTTGCTTCCTGTATATCAACCAGCTTTTTTTCAACTGCACCACGACTTTTTTCAAGTTCCTCTCTGGTGTCTTTAGTCAAAGCTTCAATTTTTTCCGAAGATTTATCTTCAAAGGTCTTTAGGGATGCCGCAAGTTCTTCACGGTTGGATTTTAAGCCAGAATTCATAAAATCCTGCATACTCTTCATTTTATTGTCAACCAACCCTATAAAATTTGTAATTGTAGTGGACAATTGATCCGAAACATATTTTAAGCTTGAAGACAATTCTTCCCTTGAATCCCTTGCGGATTTATTTGTTTCTTCCCTATTCTTCCCAAATTCGTCTCGCAAAGCGGTTTCGTTTTTCTCAAGGCTTTGAGCATACTCCGCAAGTCTCATAGAGACATCTGCCTGTAAATTTCGTCTATTCTTTGAAAAAAGCGCAATAATTACGACCAATTGTGCAATTACAATAGCTATAATAGCAAGCCCAACGATAAGTACTATATCTTCCATAGTATTCTCCTACATTTTACATTGGTGTAAATATAGAAAATTTTTACTAAATTTCCAATATGTTTCTGCAAGAACCAGATTTGCAAGATTTTTTGAAAGCTCTTAACAGCAGTAAAGTTAAATACTTAATTGTTGGTGGGGCGGCGGTAATTTTGCACGGATATGCTAGAACTACGGTGGATTTGGATATTTGGGTTGAAAAAAGTGAGGAAAATTATTCAAAAATATGCAAAGCATTTCAGATATTTGGGATGCCGATTTTTGATATGACTTATGAAAATTTCTTCAATAACCCAGATATTGATGTATTTACATTTGGCAGACCACCGACTTGCATTTACCTTATGCTTGCCGTAAAAGGTCTTGATTTTGAGCAAGCGTTTAAGAATTCTGTGAAAATGGAAGCAAATGGGATTTCGTTTTCCGTTGTGTCAAAAGCTGATTTAATTATAGCAAAAAAATCTGCCGGAAGGCATAAAGATTTAGATGATGCCGAACAACTCTCAAAAGGAGAAAAAAATGCCCTTTGACAAAACCGCTCATTTTTCAGGAACTTTCGCCGAAGCAGAGCGGCGTTCCGCTGGTTTTGATTTATCTATGGAAGAGCGAATGCTCTGGGCAAATAGAGCAATAAAAGCCGCATTTGGACTAGATCCGGATAAACCTGTTCAATTTGATAAAACGGCGTTTTCTATGAGAAAATTCCCGTTTTAATTACTATATTATAACTAATATACTCTGAATAGTGAGGTTCAGCATGAAAACGTTGTCAAAATATTTGTTTTTTTGCCTAGCTGCATTCGCGTTTTGGGCTTGCGAGTTAGAGGCGCCTACGGATGCTGGCAGTGTTTATGAGAATAGCCCTTCTGTTAAAGCTAGCAACATAGACTTCTATATCCAATATGTGCGAGGAAGTTCTTTTTCCTCTCCAATCACAGTCATAACCTCAAAAGATGAATTTGATAAATTTTACAAAAAATATGATAAAGGACAATACTCATATTCCGATGACTTTTTCGAAGAAAATTATATTGTAGTTGTTAGCCTTTGGGAGCCGAGCGGTTCTATTAGGCATAGGGTGGAAAGGATTGATGAAAACGGCAATATTGTCATTAGCCGCCTGCTGCCTGAAATTGGTACAGACGATATAGGAGAATGGAGCATAATAATCGGGCTTAATAACGATGTTAAAATTGAACAATTTAAGGCGGTGTTTGTAGATGTTGATGTTTCAAAGGGACCTACTATGGATAGCAGGGTAGTTTCCTATCAACCACGTGTTATAATTAATGATTACGTACAACTAGCAGGGATAGGGTATGAGACTTACGGCTTTACTACAGATAAAGAAATTCTGAAATTATGGTTCCCGCACATATTCAATGAAGGGCTTGCTAAATCCGAATGTAATTATTTTGCTTTGTATCATACAAGCAGTTCATCCGGTTTATCAGGCTCTTATGAAATTCTTTCACAAGATATGGTTTTGCATTATACACATTGTACTTGGGGTGATTCGCCAGGAGTTAGTACTTGTGATTTTGCCAAAAGAGCAATGCTAATATGCGATGATAAAAATTGGACATTAAAAGAAAGCATAGATTTGGATTCTGGGCACGGCTATGAAGACCCTCATTGGAATTGCAATAACGGCAACGGCGCACCGGATTGGAAAGAGATATATTTTTAGCAGAAATCACATAATTTTGATAAAAATGGGCGAAAATGCTCAAAATAGCCTAAAATTAATTATATTATAATTAGGCATACTTTAAAAAGCTAAGGGGGGGTTCTTATGAAAACGTTTTTCAAATGTTTGCTTTCCTATGGGGCGACATTCGTGCTTTTGGCTTGCGATAGCTTTGGTTCTGCTGAAGCTATGGGCACAGCCTTAAATGTTCAATACACGCAATATACGCGAAGCGAATTTGCTAACAACGTCACAGTTATATCTTCAAAAAATGAAATTGAAGAATATTACGGAAACCGAAAAATTAAGATATGTGATAAACAAGGTGAAGTATGGTATGAGCAGGAGGATTATAATACGATTGAGAAATATACCGATGATTATTTCACAGACAATTTTCTTGTGATTGTTGAGCTTTGGGAACCAAGCGGTTCTATTAGGCATAAAGTGGAAAAGATTGATAAAAACGGCGATATTGTTATTAATCGATTGGTGCCCAGAATTTATTTTACAGATGATATGGGGGACTGGAGTATAATAATTGAGCTAAATAACGGTTCTAAAGTTGAGCAATTTCAGACAGTATTCGTTGATGTACGTCCTTGGCAAACTCCGCCAAACTAGGGTCTCTTGCCCCCATCAGCAAAATAATATCGCCAGATTTTGCTTTGCTGATTATTTCTTTCAAACATTCATCCCTGTTTGAAATAAAATTTGCATTGCAGCCTTTTTCTTTCAAAGCATTTGAAAGAATATCAGAATCAAAACTGCGGTCTGCCGTGCCGCCTGCGTAATATATGGAACTGAACCACATTTCATCGCTTGGGCGCAGAACCTCGGAAATTTCTTTTATCAAATCGTCTTTTAAAAATTTTGTTGGACCAAAACCATGCGGCTGAAACCAAGCTAACACTTTCCCTTTTGCAAAATCTTGGCAGGAGTGAATACTTGCCGCTATTTTCGCAGGATTGTGGGCGTAGTCGTCAACTAAGGTAATTCCGTTTTTGCAGTTGTAAATTTGGCAGCGGCGGTAAATGCCTTTCCAAGTTTTAAGAGCCTCTGCACATTCTTTTAAAGAGATCCCCACAACTCTGCAAGCTGCGGTAGCGGCAGCGGCATTTTCTGCATTGTACTTGCCGGGCAAGGGTAAATGAAAATCCGCACTTTCGCCATTGCAAGAAATTTTGAATTCAGAGGAAATGCCGTTTGGCTTGTAATCTTCAATTCCAAATAATATCGTTTTTTCGTCTGCTAGTTTTAAGGCAAGTGGATGTGAGCCATTTACAATCAAAGTACCACCAGCACCCCGAACATTTGCGGCAAACTCTGCAAAGAGATTTTCCAATTCTGATAGTTCCTTGTGGTCTTTGTCTATATTTAAAATCAAGCCGATTTTTGGGCTATATCTAACCAAGGTTCCATCGCTTTCATCTGCTTCTGCAACAAGCAAGCCCTTGCCTGCAACGGCATTGCCTATTTTGCCCTGCTCCTCCAAAACGCTCAGTCCTGCTCCGCTCAAAAGGCTTGGGTCTTTTTTGCACTCGTTCAATATATGCCAAATCAAACCCGTAACCGTGCTTTTCCCACTTGTGCCGCTAACCGCTATTGTTGGATGTTCGCTTGTGATTTTTGCGAGTAGCTCGCTGCGGTGAATGATTGGAATCTCCAATTTTTTTGCCGCTTCTGTGTCTGGATTTCCGCTTTCTATTGCGGTGCTAACAACAACCGCACTCAAATTTTTATTTACTCCGCTGCCATCTTGCAAAAAGCATTTAACGCCAGCTTGCTGCAACTGATTTTTCACCTCTTCGCCTTCGCTATGCTCAAAACGCCTATCCGAGCCGGAAACCTCTACGCCCTTTCCAGCCAAAAACTGAGCAAGCGCGCTCATTCCAACGCCAGCAACACCAACAAAAAAATATGATTCAGACATTAACTCCTTATATGATGGAATGTAGAAAATTCTATATTAACCCAATCTATGGTATTTAACGAAAATTCAAGGGTGAAAATCCCAGCTCTGATACACCTTACTAGGCTGGGTTATGAATATTTATCCCTGAAAAGCGAGGAAATTAAATCTTCCTTAGACGGTAAAACCAATATAATGAAACACATTTTTCGGAAAAAATTTTTAGAGATAAACGAAAAGGCAACGGAAAATGATTTTGAAAAAGAGTTCCGCAACATAGTTTTGGAACTGGGGCAAGACGATTTGGGAAAATCGTTTTACAAACGCTTGATAGGCGAGGAAAATCCAGTGCATAAAATAATAGACTGGGAAAATTTCAATAAAAACTCTTTCCATATATGCACAGAACTGACTTGCAAAAACGGTGAGGATGAATTTAGACCGGATATTACGGTTTTTATAAATGGGCTGCCGCTTTCTTTTATAGAGGTGAAAAAACCTAACAACCCAGAAGGGATAAAAGCTGAAAGGGATAGAATGAACTTTACAATATTGTAACCCAATTCTGTTCAAATCCTATGCTTTTCATTGTTTTTTCAAAATCTAAGACAGGAGGACGTTTGATTTTGAATTTTTTCGCAGATACAGGAATATCGTATAGTATTGTAAATTGAGAACCGTGCGGTTGCCACGTAAAAGCGTGCTTATTGTGAAGAATGTCAAAACCCTCTAAATTTCCATTTTTATTTTCTTTCCAAATGTAATTCTTGACTACAAATCGTTCCGTCTCATTTTCAAACAGTAAGAATTCAAATCTGTTGAAATTGCGCACAAGTATGCTCGTGCGCAAAGGTTCATATTTTTCTTTTGCTATATTTATTCGCTCGTTCCATATTCCAAGTACAGCCGCACCTGTTTTCTGAATGTCTTCATGCGGATTTGAAATTCCATAAGAATAATCCGGCGAACAACGTCCCGATATTACCCTAATGTGTTTTGCCGTCAAAGGATTTTCCAGTTTAACAGACTTTACAGACCAAGCCAGACCTTCATAGATAACATCAGCCAGCCCCACAGGACTATTCATATGTTCGCCATTGATTGCCTTTGCAAAAATATCGCCCCAATCTTCGCCGTCTATATCAGATTTTCCAACGGTAAAATAATATGCCATCCACTTGCCAATAGAATATATAACTTCATTTGGAATTTGCCCCAAAGGATATAATTCGTATTGCTTCTTTCCTTTATTATCTCTTAGTTTTGGTCTCTGCAAGAAGCACCTCCTTTAATACAGCTTTTATGACATTTACAGGCACGGCATTTCCAGCTTGCTTTCTCGTTTGGCTGTCATTGCAAACAATTTTAAAAGTATCAGGAAAACCTTGCAAGCGAAGCATTTCACGTGGCGTTAGTCTTCTAGTTCCATTTACAAGCAAATAATTATACGATGCGCCCGCACGTAAAGCGCATGAATAAGGATAACTTGATATATTGCCGCATTTATTTTCGTGCCATATACTTGGGCAATAATTACTTTTATGTTTAGATTTTCTTTTTTTTATAATTTTTTCAGTTGCAAAATGTTTAGCGTCAATGACCTCTTCTTTTTCCAGTACATCTTCTAGTTTTCCTTTAATCTTATCTTTAGGAAAAGAGAAATCTATAGACCTGTCCAAAAATCCTACAATAATAATGCGTTCTCTTTTTTGGGGAAGACCGAAATCTAATGCATTCAGAACGTCAGAGTAAACTTTGTAGCCCAAGCCTTCCAATGTTTTTAAAATGGTGTACAATGTTTTCCCGTTATTGTGGGTTTTCAATTGTTTCACATTTTCCAAAATAAACATTTTAGGTTTTTTCTCTTTAAGTATTCTGGCTATTTCAAAAAACAGCGTTCCACGAATATCATCAAAGCCTAATTTCTTCCCGATTATACTGAACGGCTGGCAGGGAAAACCCGCAAACAAAATGTCATGGTCGGGTATTTCTGATTTATCTATTTGCGTTATGTCTCCGTGCGGAATTATATTGTAATTTGTCTCATAAGCTCGTTTTGCTTCTGGGTCAATTTCACTGGCAAAAACGCATTTACCGCCCGTTGAACAGGCTGCTTGATGAAAACCTCCTATGCCAGCAAACAAATCAATGAATTTATATTCCATAAATATGGAATATAGAAAAATGATGGATCAGGTTGCAAGATTGCTAGGCTATGATAAAATTTTAAAAAGGCTGGATTTTGAGAGAATGCTAAAAATAGCAAAAATTCTATTTTGCAAGATAAATTTAATGGCGACAGAAAATATGCCCGCGTATTTAAACATATAGAAAAGAGTGGAGAAATAAGTAAAAATATTTCCCTTTACGAGATTATGAACGCGGCTAAAATCAGCATTGATGCGAAAATTCTTCTTAACGAAAATATATTAGGCAACGAAGGATATTTTTTGAATTTGGTAGAAGGTGATATGTTGAATAGTTTTGAAAATTCTAAATACAATGCGGATGCTTCTTCTGTAAGAAATTTATCAAGATTAACAAAAGATGAATATTTTGCGGAATATAGGGGAAAATATGAGAGACTATAATAATAGTGTTCGAAAACTTGTGGATGATATAAAGGCGATTTGTACCCACAACGGATTAGGAGGCGAGGCAAGGATGTATTTTCTGTTCATACAGACAGCAATACGGATATTCGTCTTTTTGAAGAGAGTTTAATTCAAAACTCAGTAACCGACCGCTCAAAGCACAATGGAGTGGCGAAGGCAATTATTAATAAATTGACGGATTTTAAATTTGACTTTGACAAAATATTTTCCGAAGGTTTTGATTTTTTCTCTACCATTTTTGAATATATGATTAAGGACTACAACAAAGATGGGGGTGGAAAATATGCTGAATATTATACTCCACATTCCGTTGCAAAGATTATGGCAGAAATTCTTGTTGGCAACAGCAAACTCAGAAGTGTTAAAATTTATGACCCTGCTGCTGGTTCTGGAACTTTGCTGATGAATATAGCTGATAAAATAGGAACGGATAGATGTACAATTTACAGCCAAGATATTTCGCAAAAATCCTCAAATTTGCTTCGCTTGAATTTGATTCTAAACGATTTGAGCCATTCAATAAACAATATAGTGCAGGGAAATACTATTTTGCAAAATCGCCACACGCAAAAAATGGATTTCATAGTTAGCAATCCGCCTTTTAAGTTGGATTTCAGCGAGTGGCGAAATGATGTGGAATCTCCGGAAAGATTTTTTGCTGGTGTTCCCAATATTCCAGATAAAGAAAAGGATAAAATGGCGATATATCTTTTGTTCTTGCAGCATATTATTTTCTCCCTTTCCGCAAAAGGCAAGGCAGCGGTGGTTGTGCCAACTGGTTTTGTAACTGCCCAAAGCGGTATAGAGAGAAAAATTCGTGAAAAATTGGTGGATGAAAAATGGCTGAAAGGCGTGGTTTCTATGCCGAGCAATATATTTGCCACAACTGGTACAAATGTCAGTGTAATTTTCATAGACAAAGGCAACGATGGCGATGTAGTTTTAGTTGATGCTTCAAAACTTGGCGAAAAAGAAAAGGACGGCAAAAATCAGAAAACACGTTTGAGTTCAGAGGACGAAGAAAAAATAATTTCAGCTTTTAACCATTCATTGAGTAAATCCGAAATGAGCGACTTTGCAGTAGTTCTCTCTTATGATAAAATAAAGGCTAAAAACTATTCCTTGGCAGCAGGTCAATACTTTGACATAAAAATTGCCCGTTCTTCGCTAACTCCCAAGCAATTCGAGAAAAAAATTGCAGAGAGCAAGCAGAAATTGAGTGATTATTTTAAGCAGAGTAGGAAGTTGGAGGGTGATATTATGAGAAATTTGGGGAATTTATGGGTTGGAAGGAAAGGGAAAAAGTGAAATTAAGCGATAGATTAGAATTTTTATATGGGTTTTCGGTTCGTGTGAATGAAGAAAATGAAGGCGAATATCCCGTTTATGGTTCAAATGGTATAACTGGATTTATTGATAATTATAAAATTAATGGACCTGGAATTGTTATTGGACGAAAAGGAAGTGTTGGAAAGGTATCTTTTTCAAAAAACCATTTTACACCAACGGATACAGCTTATTATGTTCAAATTAAAGATAACACCAAAGATGATTTAAAATTTTGGTTTTACTATTTGCCTTTATTGGGATTAGAGAAATTAAATACACATAGCTCTGTACCAGGATTAAGTAGAGAAATTGCATATCTAATAGAAGTTAATCCACCTAATTTGCCAACCCAAACCGCCATTGCCCGCGTTCTCTCTTCCCTTGATGACAAAATAGAAATCAACAATAAGATAAACAAGGAATTGGAAAATATGGCAAAGACGATTTATGATTATTGGTTTGTGCAGAATGCGGATAAGAGGTGGGAGAGGAAAAGTTTATTTGATATTGCAACATTTTCAAATGGGTTAGCTTGTCAGAAATTCAGATCAAAAGGAAAGGAATTTTATAGAGTAATTAAAATCAAAGAAATGAGAGATGGTTTTACAAAAGATACAGAATTAGTTGATACAGATATTCCCAAAAACGTAATTGTAAATGACGGCGATATTTTATTTTCTTGGTCTGCCTCTTTGGAGGTTATGATTTGGGCAGGTGGCATTGGTGGTCTTAATCAGCATATATTTAAGGTTACTTCCGATAAATATCCAAAATCATTTGTTTATTTTCAACTTTTGCATTATTTAAATCGTTTTAGGGCAATTGCCAACAATAGAAGAACAACTATGGGGCATATAACAACAGACCATTTGAAGCAAAGCGAAATTCATATTCCCCCGCCAAAAATAATTATGCAAGTAGATAAAGCCGTTTCGCCGCTTTTTTCGGCAATTATCAAAAATCGGCAGGAAAATATTTGCCTTGCCCAACAGCGAGATTTTTTGCTGCCGTTGCTTATGGGTGGAGAGGTGGGGGTTGGGTGAAATATTTTTCTATATTATATAAGTTGCCTTTCATAGAGGAGAATGATATGTTTGCCGTTAAAGGTTTTTACGATGGAAAATCTATTGTTGTTGAAGAACCTATACTTGTAAAAGAACAGTACGAGGTAATAGTTACATTTATATCTTCCGTGGTAAATGAGAATAAAAAAAGTTACCTAGAAGAATTACGAGAGTTGAACGGCTCAATAAAAGATGATACTTTTGTTGAATGTGAAGACATTCCATTAGAGAATAATTTATATCTCACCTATCAATCTCAGGTATAACCGGATCAAGCGTTGCCATTATTGTAACCAAATCGGAAACTTTATGCCCCTTGCTCATTTCGTTTAAAGACATCAAATTTGCAAAGCTCGGACTCCGAGTGTGGATGCGGTGAGGTTTGTCGCCTTTTTCTGCGATTATGTATGTGCCGTAAATTCCTTTTGCCGTTTCTGTTTGGGCATAATAGCTGCCTGCCGGAAGTTTATAACTTAGAGAGGGTTTGGAACGGTAGGGACCGCTTGGGAATTTCTCTATGCACTGCTCCAAAATTTTCATAGACTCGTAAATCTCTTGCATACGCACAACATAGCGGGCATAGCAGTCGCCCTCGGTTGCAACGGGGATGTTGAAATTGAAGGAACTGTAAATGGAATAAGGGTCGTTTTTGCGAACATCGTAATTCACTCCGCTCGCCCTTAAAACCGGACCTGAACAGCCTAGCGCAATGGCTCTTTCTTTTGAGAGAACCCCTATTCCCTGCGAGCGAAACAGCACTATAACATTTTTGGTAAGCAGAGTTTCGTAATCTTTCATTGTGGGTTTCATGTGTTTCAAAAAAGCCTTTACCCTTGGAATGAAGGTATCTGGAACATCTTTAGAAGAGCCGCCGGGTCTAAAGTAATTCATAGTCAAACGCTGCCCGCACACCTCTTCAAAAATATCGTGGATCATCTCGCGTTCTTTGAAGCCATAAAGCAACGCCGTTTGCCCGCCCAAATCGCCGCCAAAGCAGGCGTAAAAAACCAAATGCGAGGCTATGCGGTTGAGTTCGCAAAGCATAACCCTTATGTATTCGCCACGTTCTGGAACGCCAATACCCATAGCTTTTTCTATCGCTAGGCATACGCAGTGGTTGTTTTGGTGCGAGGTTAAGTAATCTTGGCGGTCTGTTAGGTGAATGTATTGAATATAAGTTTCGCTTTCTGCCTGTTTTTCCATACCCCTGTGTATATAGCCAAAATGCGGCACAATTTCCACTATTGTTTCGCCATCCAAACGCAAAACAAGCCTAAGCGCACCGTGCGTGCTGGGGTGCTGAGGTCCCATATTTACAAAAAACTCCTCTGTGCTGCCAGCAAGAGGCGGCAATTTGAAACCCGGAGGCAATGGTGTGTGAGTGGGCATTAGGGAGAATGTAGAAAGTTTATGTTTGGGTATGGGGTATAGGGTATAGGGTTTGGGCTGTTTTTACTAAATTTTTACAAATTTATGCCAGCTGAACCCATTACTCGCACCCAACTGCTCCGTTTCTCCGATTCAGAGCTTTTGAGGCTTTGCGAAACTCAGGCATATAGAGGTTCTGGCCCAGGTGGGCAGCATAGGAACAAGACGAATTCGGGGGTTAAGCTCAAATTGACAAATTTTGGCATTGAGACTTATTCCTGCGATGACAGGAGCGCGCATATAAATAAACTTTTTGCCTTGAAAAAATTGCGTATGAAAATCGCTTTGCAAATAAGAGAAGAGCCAGCTTTGCAAATTCCATTTGCTTTTCCCGGAACGGCTGGGAAAATTTCCCCTGACAACAAACTTTATCCCGAATTTATTGCAGATGTTTTAGATAGAGCAAAAGTCGCTGGTGGAGATTTGGGTGAGGCCGCGATAATGTGGGGTCTGAGCAAAAGTGCTTTGAATAAAATTATCCTTGCAGATAAAAAGGTTTTGGAGGTTTTGAAACGTTATTTCATGCCTGCTTTGACTAAAAATGGTGAATAGCCCATATCCGATTTCAAGATATGTTCTTTTATCCAAGTGGTTAAAAATTCAATTAAGGGTATAGTCAACGTTATGGCTCCTTCTTCATATTTCTTTTTAGTATCCTCTATTTTGTTTACAAAGCCCTCGTGCTCTTTTTTATGTGTAGCAAACCCAGGATAGTTATATTTTTTCAGAGCTTCCTCTTCGTGATTGAAATGAAACTCTGTATAATCTGTAAGTTCATTGAGTATGGCATCCAACGCATTATGCCCTTCTCCTCGAGACATGGCATCAAACAATTTGTTGATAAGTTCAATGAGCTTTTTATGCTCGTTATCTATTGATTCTATTTTCACACTTAGCTGTTCAGTCCATTGCATTGCTGGCATTTTTTACCTCTGGTTTTTGTATGCGAGACACTAGTTGTTCTACTTTTTTATTTGAGAGTTTATTGCCTGCTAATCTACAGGAAGAACCAATAGATTCTATCATTGCAATTTCTTTCAATTTTTCTAGCCTCTTAGATAAGGTGGAACGCATCTCTAACATTCCCTAAATATAGAAAATATTTCCCAAATATTCCCTTATTTTCCCAGATTTTCCCAAATATTCCCAAATTAAACAACCAATCTCACAAAAGCGAACCCAAAATACGCAAATAGCTCTTATATCTCGCTTCGGAAATCTGTCCCTCTGATATTCTCTTCAAAACGGCGCAGTCCGGTTCGCTTTGGTGTTTGCAGTCTTTGAATTTGCAATCAAATACATCGCTTTCAAAAAATCCGGGGAAGCAGCGGGCTAGTTCGTCTGTGCTTAGGTTCATAAGCCCAAGGGCACGGATGCCTGGTGTGTCTATAACTGCGCCGCCATCAGGCAAATCCAAATAAGAAGATGCAACGGTTGTGTGCCTACCTTTGCCATCTTTTTTTCTGACCTCGCTGGTGTTCAGCAAAGCACTTGGCACAAGTATATTTATCAAAGAAGATTTTCCAACCCCGCTTTGCCCGCTAAAAACAGAAATTTTGCCATGCAGTTTTTCCTTTAATTCCTCTATGCCGCACTCGCTTTCCGCACTTGTTAAAATTGTATTATCCGTTAGCTCAATAAATTCCCTAATTTCGCTTGGGATATTTTCCATTAAATCGCATTTATTGAGGATTAAAATAAAAGGCAAGTTGTTGAAATTTGCTGTGAGCAAAAAACGGTCTGCAAAGCCAAAATTGAAAGGCGGGTTTTCAAGGCTCATCACTATGGCAATTTGGTCTATATTTGCAGCCTGAACAAGCTCCTGACTCTCCCTTGTGCGTGGGCCTGGGCGGGTTAAAACGCTTTTGCGAGGTTTTAGCCCAATGATAAAATTTCCATTGCCATCGCTATTTTTCCCTATATGAGCAATATCGCCAACGGCTGGAAATTCCCTCGCTTCTTCCACAGATTTTGCTAAGTAAAATGCTTTTATCTCTTTGCCGCTTTGCAACCGAACCTGGCAAGAGCGTCTATGCACAGAAAGCACAAGTCCATATTCTTTTTGTTCTGCCAAAAAATTTTCTTCAAGAGGTTTTAATTTTTTTCTCTTTGCCTCAGTTCTGCCCTCTCTGCTCCATCTCTCTTTCAAAGGCTTATCGTCAAGAACTCCGCTGTGCATCTGCTGCATCGCATTGCCCCGTTTCTCGCGCCATTGTCTGCGTTTTGCGTTTTGCATTGTATTAAACCTTAAAAACTCTGATTTCAATCATAAAAACCTGCCCTAAATAATGCACATAATTACATATTATATGTAATATATAAAACTTCCACCTAAAAAATAATATAGTTAAGAGAAATGAAATGAATGTCCCGCCAAATAAATGGGGAGTGCTGTTAAATTTCCCTCTTTGCCGTAATTTTTTAGCGAAATGCGAACAGCTAAATTTGGTTTGTATTGCTCGCAGTATTTTTTTAGGCTTTTTGA
>JGI20171J14444_1000082_pt1 | contig 33065 bp, 24 predicted proteins | sample TergutNc150P4_FD_14444 | JGI IMG/M metagenome (IMG submission 14444) | reverse complement strand
TATTTCATCAAGCAAAACTATTGAATATGGTTTGCGGCGTACTTTTTCGGTCAGTTGCCCGCCTTCTTCGTAGCCTACATATCCCGGAGGCGCACCTATAAGGCGCGTAACGCTGAATTTTTCCATATATTCGCTCATATCAATGCGAATCAGAGCGTCTGTGCTGTCAAACATAAATTCTGCCAAAATTTTTGCCAAATGAGTTTTACCAACGCCTGTCGGTCCAAGGAACAAAAACGAACCAATAGGTTTGGCGGGGTCTTTAAGCCCTATTCTGTTGCGCTGAATGGCTTTTACAACTTTTTGAACTGCTTCGTCCTGCCCAATAACTTTTCCCTGCAACTGCTCTTTCATTTGACGCAATTTTATCCCTTCCGCCTGCGCAATTCGCTGCACAGGAACGCCCGACATCATCGCCACAACTTCTGCAACCTGTTCTTCATCAACAATTTCGGGATGTGCAGACGACTCCTGCTCCCAACGCTGAACCGCATCTTCAAGTTCATATTGAGCTTGCTTTTCCTGGTCGCGAATGGGAACGGCAAGTTCGTATTTTTGCTCCGACAAAACTTCGGTTTTTTGCTGTTGAAGACTTGCTATTTTCTTTTCAAGTTTGTCAATCTCTTCGGGGACGGCAGCCATTCCGATATGCACGCGCGAGCCTGCCTCATCAAGCGCATCAATCGCCTTATCGGGAAAACAACGGTCGGTAATATAACGGTCGGTAAGTTTGACACACGCTTTAATTGCCTCAGGTGTATATTTTACATTATGATGAGTTTCGTAACGGTCTTGAATATTTTGCAAAATCTGCAATGTTTCTTCTGGGGTGGTTGGGTTAACAATTATTTTCTGAAAACGTCGTTCCAGCGCGCCGTCTTTTTCGATACTTTGGCGGTATTCGTCCAAAGTTGTTGCGCCAATGCACTGAATTTCACCCCGCGCTAAAGCAGGTTTCAGCATATTTGCTGCGTCAAGCGTTCCTGCCGCGCTTCCTGCGCCGATTATTGTATGAATTTCGTCAATAAAAAGAATAATATCTTTATTTTTTTGTAATTCATTTAAAATTGCCTTTATCCGTTCTTCAAACTGACCGCGATATTTTGTTCCTGCCACAATGCCTGCCATATCAAGTGCCACAACGCGCTTTCCAAACAGCAGACGCGATACTCGCCGCTGATTAATCCGCAGAGCAAGCCCTTCGACAATAGCCGATTTGCCAACGCCGGGGTCGCCAATAAGTACGGGATTATTTTTTTTACGGCGGCTTAATATTTGCGCCAAACGTTCAATTTCGCGTTCACGCCCAACAACAGGGTCGAGGCGGTTTTCCTGTGCGGCTTTGGTAATATCTGTTCCAAAACTGTCGAGAGCAGGAGTATCGCTTTTTTTATTAGATGCGTTGGTTGTTGAGCCTGATGGCGTTGCTCCCACAGGTTCTTTTTTACCGTCATCATCATCGTCTTCATCGTTAAAGCCCTTGGCTGTTGGTGCAGGATTTGGTTTTGTTTCAAAAAATCCGCGTGCTGTTTCGTAAGTAAAATTTTCGGCGTTCAAAACCGCGGCGGCAATATTATTTTTTTCTTTTAAAATAGCCAGCAAAAGATGTTCTGTATCAGCAGTTTGCGCTTTTAATGATTTGCTTTCGAGTTCCATTAGCATACGGATTTTTTCTGCACTTTTGTGAAACGGAATTTCAGCACCGTTTGGTTCTGCGTTTGTGCGTACCTGATTTTCAATTTGCTGCTTTAGATTTGACAAATTGACATTTGACTCTTGCAGCATTTCAACTGCTTTGCCCGCTGCGTTGCGCAAAATTCCTAAGAGCAAATGTTCGGGCTTAACGGCATCGTTGCCGAGCCGCTCTGCCTCCTGCATACTGTAAGCGAATATGTTTTGTATATTTTCGGAATATCTTAATGTCATTTTAAATGATTTATCTTTAATTAAATTTTCAAAAAAATTGTTGCAAAGATAAACAAAAAATGTTCCGCAAAAAAATTTCTCAAAAATCGGAAATTTTGGCAGGGATTGATTCACTACGCTTGCAATATGTGCATTTGATTTTTATTTTCGCATTACAAATGCTTACGCTATTTACTTCTTCGTTTTGGAAACGAGCGGAGCAGTATTATCCTTCACTGTATCCAATTCTGCGTCATTTACCTCGTCGTTTTCAAAACGAGAGGTAGCGGATTCTCCTTCAAATTGATAATAAAACTGTACCACGCTTCCTCCTGATGTTTTAATTTCAGAATTTTTAACGGCAGAGCCATTAAATTCAGATTGATTTTCAAGTTGTAAAGATAAATTGCCAATGTTTCCATTTATTGAAATTTGTGAACTGTCGGCAGCAAGCGCCGTTACGTTTATAAAATTAACAAACCAAAATTTAACTTGCGCTTTGTTTTTTGCCGTAATATTCAGATTATTAATATATACATCTGCATTGCTCTCACTCATAGATGATATATCCCCATTTTCTACAAAAATATTAAATTTTTCATTGTCAATAAGTTGTCTGTTAATATAAACCCGACGATACTGATTGAGCACAACCACGCTTTTAATTTTGTGATTGATTCTGATAGTTACCGAAGGTATCTTGCCTTCATCGTTTTGCAGGTTTTTCCCTGTGATAAAAAGCGTATCGCCTTTTTGTGTAAAAAAGTTCTCTATTTGTTCATTCTTATTTGCGCTTTCAAAATAAATTTTATTTTCAGAAATTCCTTTTTCAACAGAACAGGAAAAATTGCCGTCTTTAACGCACAAAACATTGAACGGCTGCAAAGTTTGTTCGCTCTGAAATTGTTTTAGCGGTTTATTTGAATTATTCAAATCAAATGTGTGATTTTTCATCCACACAAAAAGCCAGATTACAGATACAACAAAAATTGCTAAAAAACTGATAATAATTATATTACTCTTTTTCATTTTCTTTTATTTTAAAATATTTAACAATTCGGTTAAATCTTTTTCTTTGAGATTTAACAGTTTAATTTTTGATATAAATTCGGGCAAATCTTCTGCAAAAAAATCGGCGCGTTGATGTTTTTTTATAATTTCTACCGCATTTTCGGTTACAAAAAACCCTACGCCGCGCTGATTATCAACAATTTTTTCGTCTGTAAGAGCTTGACAGGCACGCAAAGCCGTGTTGCGATTGACTTCGTATTCTGCCGCCAAATCGCGCACAGAAGGAATGCGCTCGCCTGTGGTTAATTTTCCTTTAAGAATTTGCTGACAAACAACATCGGCTATTTGCTGAAAAATTCCCTTTTGACTTTTAAATTCGGCATTCATATTTTTTTCTCCTTCAATTTATAATATCCTGTAAGTAAAAGAATTACACAAAAAACCAACAATATTATTAAAAGATAATGATTGAAAACCGCCGACTGTAAATCGTTTTTTAAAAAATATTTGTTTATAAAATCAGATGCAAAATTAAAAAGTATCCAGATAACGCCCAATACAATTCCAATGCCTACGGCAGTAGTTTTTACCAAAGCAAAACGCTTGAAAAACAGCCGAACGGAAAATGCAAAAATAATCAGAGTAATACAAGTCATTTTAACAAATACAATAGACCAATAATCACTTGAAGAATAACAGGAAGGATTAATGTCGTTGTTGGTTTTGATAAGAAAAATAGTTTTCAGTAATTTTATTAACGAAAGATGATTAACCGAAAAATTTGTGTGATGTTCCAAATTATAGATAAAGGCTTTAACTTCGGCAGCACAATTGGCTGACACCCAAAATATTAACAAAAATAATATTCCGCCTGAAATTATTCTTAAAATAAATTCAGCAGTATATTTTTCAAATGCCGAAGCAGGCAACATCAAATACGAAATTGTGTTTTTTTTGCTGGCAAGCGCAGGAAACGACAAGCCCGCAAACGCTACAAAGCCTGCAAAACAAATCAAAAGCGACCGAATATATTCTTCGTAAAAATACAGTTGTCCACCAATATTATAATTGTAAATTGATATATAAGTAACAACAAATACAGCCGCAAAGCAAACTGCCGCCGCGATAAGATACCGTTTGTAATTGGTTTTTACCTCATAAGCCATAAGGCGGGCAAACCGTTTTATATTAAAAAATTGATTCATTTTCTTAAAAAATTTAATGATTAATAATTTAAAAATAATTTTTCAACTTCCAACTCTTATCTTGTTGTCGGTTAAATAATTAAAGAAAAGTTCCAAATCAACGCCTGTTTCTTCGCCGCTTTCGTTGGGCGAAATGACGTGATAACCGTCAAACGATTTCTCGCTGTAAAGCGCGTTTTTGGCTGATTGCAAGTCAGTTACAGTTTCAAAACGGAACTTGCTGCACAGATTTTCAATTTCGTCATTAAAAATTGTTTTGCCTTTATCAACAACCACAATTTTATCAATAATCGTGTTAATATCTTTCACCTGATGGGTAGAAATCAACACAATTTGTTCATCGGAAATTGAACTTACAAGGATTTTTCTCAATTGGCTTTTCGATGGAATGTCCAAACCGTTAGTCGGCTCGTCAAAAAGCAAAAATTTGCAATTACTCGCCAGCGCAAAAGCAATAAGAAATTTTTTGCGCTGTCCGTGCGACAATTTATTAAGCGAATCATTTTCTTTCAATTCAAATTCGTTTAAAATTGTTCGTAATTTTGTCAAATCGAAATTTGGATACAATGGCGCGCTCGCCGCTGTAAATTGCCGAATTTTTACGTGCGGAAACGAAAATTCTTCAGGAATCACGCTCACATCGGCAAGGAATGCAGGTTTTCGTTCCGCAGGCACAAAACCATTCACGCAAACCGAGCCCGCTTTTGGCGGTAGCAGCCCCGCGATAATGTTCAGCAAAGTTGTTTTACCCGCGCCGTTTTTGCCAAGCAAGCCCACAATACTGCCCTGCTGCACTTCAAGTGAAAAATTTTCAAACAGCGGATATTGCTTTTTGTAGTAAAACGTCAGATTTTTAATGTCAATCATAGTATTTCATATTTATTGTTATACTGTCCTATGTAAATATGTCACAAAAATATATTGATATTTTTAAACAGAAAAATATTTTAATTGTTTTTAGATATATTTTTGTTTTATTGACAATTGAAATTTGATGAATTTTTAATCAAAATAAATGTTAGAGTGCGTTATACATTTGTTTTTCAAGCAATTATTTTGATATATGGAAATCAAATATAGAATGTCAATATGCGCAACATTCGAAATACAAAATATTTTCCGTATTTTTGCAAAATATTTTTTCAAACAAACAATATTGAAAATCGGCATAAGCCAAATTTTCAAATTAAAAAAAATCATAAATTACAAAACGATAAATATTATGTCGAAAAAAAACAGCAAAAAAAGCAGTTTCAAGCAGGAAGAGTTGCTGCGTAAAGTTGCGGAGGTTTTTAATGAATTTCCGTCAAAAGAATTGAATTATAAGCAGGTTTCGGCTTTACTTGATATTGAGGCTGAAAGTTTGAAGGTTTTTGTCAGCCAAACTATGAATCAGTTGGCTTTTGAAGATTTTTTGAAAGAAACATCAAAAGGGAAGTTTCGTTTAAGTGCTCAAACGGGCAAATTAGAGGGTATTGTCCTTCGCGAAGGCGTGAAAACTTATGTTGAGCCGACAGGTGGCGGCGAGCCGATTTTTATTCCTGAACGCAAAGCGCTTCACGCGCTTTTGGGCGACCAAGTGCGCGTTTTTCGCTATGCTCAGCGGCGCGGGCTGCAACCCGAAGGCGAAATTGTGGAAATCATAAAACGTGCAAAAGATACTTTTGTCGGTGTGTTGCAAGTATCTGATAATTATGCATTTCTGGATATTGACCACAAAATTCTTACCAACGATATTTTTATTCCAAAAGATAAATTAAAAGGCGGCAAAAACGGACAAAAAGCCGTTGTGCGCCTGATAGAATGGAACGAAAATTCCAAAAATCCTGTTGGCGAAGTAATTGATATTCTTGGAGATAAAGGCGATAATACCGCCGAGATGCACGCAATTTTGGCAGAATTTGGTTTGCCGTACAAATATCCGCAAAATGTGGAAAATGAGGCGGCAAAAATCCAAGCGGGTATTACGCCCGAAGAAATCGGCAAACGCATTGATATGCGCGAAGTTACAACTTTTACTATCGACCCCGCCGATGCGAAGGATTTTGACGATGCGCTTTCGGTGCGCAAACTCGAAAACGGAAATTTTGAAGTAGGAATTCATATTGCAGATGTAACTCATTATATTTCAACAAATTCCATTATTAATGAAGAAGGTTACAAACGCGCAACTTCGGTTTATTTGGTTGATAGAACAGTGCCGATGTTGCCCGAACATATTTCAAACGGCGTTTGTTCGTTGCGGCAGGACGAGGAAAAACTTACTTTTTCGGTAATTTGCCAAATGAACGAGCAGGCGCAGGTCATCGATTATAAAATTGCTAAAACTGTTATCAAAAGCAACCGCCGTTTTGCTTACGAGCAGGCGCAGCAAATTATTGAAACAGGGCAGGGAGATTGCGCAGAAGAAATGTTAATTTTGGATAAACTTGCAAAAAAACTTCGCGAGCAGCGTTTTGCCAATGGTGCAATCGCTTTCGACCGCGTTGAAGTGCGTTTTAAAATTGACCAAAACGGAAAACCGCTTTCTACGTATTTCACGCAAGCAAAAGACAGCAATAAACTTGTTGAAGAATTTATGCTTTTGGCAAATCGAACTGTTGCCGAACACATTGGTAAAGTGCCGAAAGGGCGAACGGCAAAAACATTTGTTTATAGAATTCATGATGTGCCAAATCCAGAAAAACTCAAAACTTTTGCGGATTTTATTCGCCGTTTTGGTTACAATTTAAAAACATCGGGCAGCAAAACCGCCATTTCATCAGCAGTAAATAAACTTCTTGATGATGTTGAAGGCAAGCCCGAACAAAATCTTGTGGAAACACTCGCTGTGCGTTCAATGGCAAAAGCGGTTTATTCGACTGCAAATATCGGTCATTACGGACTTTCAATGCCGTTTTACACGCATTTCACATCGCCAATTCGTCGTTATCCCGATATGATGGTTCATCGACTTTTGGAAAGTTATGCAGAAGGAGCCAAGTCGGCAAATGCAGATGAATACGAGGAATATTGCGAACATTCTTCAAAAATGGAACAAATTGCTTCTAATGCCGAGCGCGCGTCGATTAAATATAAACAGGTGGAATTTTTGTCAGATAAAATTGGAGAAGTTTATGACGGCGTAATTTCTGGCGTTACCGAATGGGGAATTTACGTGGAATTGATTGAAAATAAATGCGAGGGAATGATTTCCATACGCGATTTGGACGATGATTTTTATGTTCTTGATGAAAAAAATTATTGTCTTGAAGGTCGGCGCAGACATCGCAAATTCCAGCTTGGCGACCAGTTAACCGTCCGCATTGCCCGCGCTGATTTAAACAAAAAACAATTGGATTTTGCTTTAGAAAAATAAAATGAATCTACTGAAAAATTCTTTTGCACGGTCGGGGCTTTTCGGCAAATTGATTTTGCTGATTTTTGTTGTGTTTTTTGGCATGTTTTTAGTAAGCGGCGCGTTTGTCGTTTGCGAAAAACTCCATTGGATTAATTCTGAAAATCCTGATGATTTGCTTATAATTCAAGCAGGCGCAATGTTTTTGTCGTTTATAATTCCCGCGTTTATTGTTGCTTATTTGTGCAGCGAAGATGTTGCCTGTTTTTTATTTTTAAAAAAGAAAAGTCAATTGTTTGAAATTACGGCTGTTATAGGAATTTTGATTTTGGCTTTGCCGTTTATTAATTTACTGACTTCTTTGAACGAAAGTTTGGCGCAAATTCCGTTTTTCGACCAACTTTTCAGCGCAAGCGAAGCCAAACAGCGTGCGGCAGCGGAACAAATGATTGGCGCAAATTTTTGGGGCGCAATGGCTGTTGTTGCACTTGGAGCGGCAGTGGCGGAAGAGTTAATGTTTCGCGGGGCGGTGTTGCGGCTTTTGAGCGAAAAAACAAATTTGCACGCGGCGGTTTGGCTTTCGGCGGCGGCGTTCAGTTTGATTCATTTGCAATTTTTCGGATTTGTTCCGCGAATAGTTTTAGGCGCGTATTTTGCTTATATCGTGATATTTAGCAATAACATTCGCCTTTCTATGTGGGCGCATTTTTTCAATAATGCAATGATTATTTTAGTTCAACATTTTTCAGAAAATCAAACAATCCCAAAAACGCTTGATACTTTTGGCAGCAGCAGCACTTGGATTGCAGGAATTGTCAGCGGAATTTTGTCTGTTTGCACAACGATTTATTTAATAAAATATTGGAAAAAATCGCAATAGTTGATTTCATAAGAATGTGAAAGTTAAAAAAGTGGCATGGGTAAAAATTTTTCATAAAAAATCTTTTTGTAATTATAAAAAAAAGTATTACCTTTGCAGTCCGAAAATTTATAAGTAAAAAAATAATAAAAATACACGATAAGAGCAATGAAACGCACATTTCAACCATCGAAAAGGAAAAGAAAGAACAAACATGGCTTCCGCGAAAGAATGGCAACCGCCAATGGACGTCGTGTTTTGGCAGCGCGTCGCGCAAAAGGTCGCGCAAAACTTACAGTAGCCGACGAACCAAGACACAAATATTAATAAATATTTGTAGTTCAGAGTATTATGCAGAACAAGGCAATGGATTTTTTCTTTTGTCTTTTTTTGTTTGGCAAAAATTGAAGCAGAAAAAATTATTTTCTTTGAAATAAAATTTGTATTTTTGCAGAAAAATATAAAAAATAATGGAAATTTATATGAAAATCTTAAATCTATCTATTATGGCTCTTGCCTTGACGGGAATTGTGGCTTGCGGTAACAAAGAAAATACTGCAAATCAAACTTCGGAAAAACTAGAATTAATTGAAAAAGCGCAGATAGAAGTGAAAAACGGACTTATGACACCCGAAATTCTTTGGGCGTTCGGACGAATTAACGCAACGCAGGTTTCGCCTGACGGAAAACGTGTGCTTTTTGGCGTAACTTATTACAGCATAGCACAAAACAAAGGCAATACCGAACTTTTTGTTGTTGATGCCGATGGCTCAAACAAACGGCAAATTACCAAAACATCAACCAGCGAAAATTCGGCAAAATGGCTCGACAACGAGCATATCGCGTTTCTTTCGGCAGAAAGCGGTGAGATGCAACTTTGGGTAATGGACATTAAAGGCGGCAACCGAAAGCAGATTTCTGAAATTAAAGACGGAATTTCGGATTTTCAATTTTCGCCCGACCACAAAATGTTGCTTTACATAAAAGATGTGCCTTACGGACAGACTACGGCGGAAAAATATTCTGATTTGCCGCTTGCAACGGGAAAAATTGTAACGGATTTGATGTACAAACATTGGGACGAATGGGTAGAAACCGTTCCTCATCCTTTTGTTGCCGAACTTTACGAAGGCAAACTGCGCAATGATGTTGATTTGATTGCAGGCGAGCCGTACGAAAGTCCGATGAAACCTTGGGGCGGCATTGAACAGTTGGCGTGGTCGCCCGATGGAAAAACCATCGCTTATACTTGCCGCAAAAAAACAGGGAAAGATTATGCAATTTCCACAAATTCAGATATTTATTTTTATAATATAAAGGAAAAAAAATCGGAAAATAAAACGGAAGGAATGATGGGCTATGACCAAAATCCTGTGTTTTCGCCCGATGGGAAATGGATTGCGTGGGAAAGTATGGAGCGCGATGGCTACGAGGCTGACAAAAATCGTATTTTTCTGATGAATACGCAAACGGGCGAAAAACGCGATTTGACCGCGAAAATCGACCAGGATGTTTCGGCGCTGGCATGGGCTGCCGACAGTAAAAATATTTATTTTATTAGCAGTTGGCATGGAACAACACAAATTTATTCTGTTGATATTCAAACAGATAGCATTCGTCAAATAACTCAGGGGCAGCACGATTATTTGTCGGTTTTGCCTGCGGCAAATTGCCTGATTGGTGTAAAACAGTCAATGTCCAAACCCAATGAAATTTATGCGATAAATGCAGAAACAGGCGCAGAAACAGAAATTTCTTTTGAAAATAAGGAACTTTTGGCAAAATTGAAAATGGGCGATGTAAAAGAACGCATTTGCAAAGCCACAGACGGTGCAGATTTACATTCGTGGGTTATTTATCCGCCCAATTTTGACCCAAATAAAAAATATCCGATTTTACTTTTCTGCGAAGGAGGACCGCAAAGCACGGTTTCGCAATTTTGGTCGTACAGATGGAATTTTCAAATTATGGCGGCAAACGGTTACATTATAATTGCGCCAAACAGACGCGGAGTTCCCGGATTTGGCAAGAAATGGGAAGAACAGATTTCGGGCGATTACGGAGGACAAAATATGAACGATTATCTTTCGGCGATTGACGATTTGGCAAAAGAAAAATACGTTGATGCTGAGCATCTTGGCTGCGTTGGCGCATCTTACGGCGGATTTTCGGTTTATTGGCTTGCAGGGCATCACAACAAGCGTTTTAAGGCGTTTATTGCGCACGACGGAATGTTTAACCTTGAACAGCAATATTTGGAAACCGAAGAAATGTGGTTTGTCAATTGGGATTTGGGCGGCGCATACTGGGAAAAAAACAACAAAATTGCTCAAAAATCTTATGCAAATTCGCCTCATCTTTTTGTTGATAAATGGGATACGCCAATTTTGGTAATTCACGGCGAAAAAGATTACCGAATTCTTGCTTCACAAGGAATGGCGGCGTTCAATGCGGCGGTTTTGCGCGGCGTTCCTGCCGAAATGTTGATTTTCCCCGATGAAAACCATTGGGTACTCAAACCGCAAAATGGAATTCTTTGGCAAAGAACTTATTTTGAATGGTTGGATAAATGGTTGAAATAGAAATATTTATGTAATATAAGAAAAGAGCAGCATGAAAAAATCAGCTGCTCTTTTCTTATGAAATATTGATTTCTTTCAAATATTTTTCTGCTTCGTTGCCCATATTGAAAAGCAAATCAATAATACTTAAATTTGGAATAAAACCAAATTTTTCTGTAAAAATCTGATAATAAGCAGGGTATGGGGGTTGATTTTCTTTTTTCGGATTAAAAACATTACGAAAATCAAAGGATCTTTCGTTTTCTGATGTTTCAAAATATTTTTCAGTAAAAGAAAACGCAGGCAAATCAATTTCCAATAATTCAAATATTTTTTGTAATAATTTTAAATTAAAATCGAAAATAAAATTGTATTTTTCCGTAAAAAAAGGCAAAAAATCGTCTTTATAATATTCAAAAAAAGGCGAATTGCTATACGCCGATTCCATTGCCCGCCAATGAAGTGTTTGCCAATTTTCGCAATTAGCAATGCGAATATCTTTTACAAGAGTTTTTGCGCCGTTTGGTTTTTCCACAGGAATGGATAAATCCATTATTCCGTTGGCTGTAAGGATTTTACAGCGATTGCGATAAGTTTGTTTTATGTAAAATTCATTGATTTCAAACACAACACTTTTGCATCGAATCATTTGTGTTATGTACGAAATCGGCGGCAAATAAGCGGTTGAGAATATTCCCAAATCAATGCTCTGCATTTCTGAAAAAGCGTTTCCAGCGGATTTTTCCGTTAAACCAACCTTTATCTTTATCAAGCGAGAGCCACACAAATACAGGTCGCCCGACGATGTGATCTTCGGGTACAAAGCCCCAATAGCGCGAATCAACGGAATTATGGCGATTATCGCCCATCATCCAGTAATAATCCATTTTGAAAGTGTAATAGCGCGTTTCAATATCGTTGATAAATATTTTTCCGTCTTTTAATTCCAATTTATTGTTCTCATAAACACGAATTGCACGCTCGTAAATTGGCAAACTTTTTAGCGTAAGTTCAAATGTTTGACCGCGTTTTGGAATATTTATCGGTCCGTAATTATCGCGAGTCCAGCCGTAGTTATTCCCAAGCGGAAAAACATCATCTGATTGGGCAAAGTCATTTAATTGAGTCATTACAATTTTTTTTACAAAATCAAAACTTTCCAATTTTGATTTTGCTTCATCTGTGAGCGGAAGCCAATAAATTGGCAAATTGGGATTAAAACCCTTTGCTGCAGCAAATTCAGGACTGATTTGTTGAGGCATTCTGAAATCTTCGTTGCTGATATTTAATTCTTTTTGAATATTTTTTGTAATATCAGTTCCGTCTGTTTGCACAAAATAATAAAACTGTATGCCATCGAAATGTTTTTGCGGTTGTCCGTTTACAAAAACCTGATTATTAATAATTTGCACTTTATCTCCGGGCAATCCGATACACCGTTTTACATAATTGTCGCGTTTATCAACGGGGCGGTAAACAATTTCGCCAAATTTTTCAGGGTCGTTTTCAATTATTTTTCTGCCCAACTTTTGATAGTTTGCCGTAGTATTGATGTCATTAGGATTAAGAGAACTATGATATTGATTGTAAAAACTCATGCGCCCAAGTTGGTAGCAAGTTGTATAATAATCTGGATTTACACATTTCAGCGGCACAGTGTCGCCTGTTGGGAAGTTAAAAACCACAATATCATTGCGGGCAATGGTGTCAAAACCTGCCAAACGGCGATATTTCCATTGCGGACATTCAATATACGATTTTGTGTTGATAATAGGTAAAGTATTCTGTACCAATGGCAAAGAAAGCGGCGTGTTCGGAATTCTCGGTCCGTAACTTGCTTTGCTCACAAACAGAAAATCGCCTACGAGCAAAGTTTTTTCTAACGAAGAAGTTGGAATTTGATAATTTTGAAACAGAAAAAGATTAATAAAATACACCGCCACCAAAGCAAAAACAATCGCATCAACCCAACTCATAAATCCTCTAAAAAACCTGTTTTTAGAATTTTTCCACCATGTCCATGGAATATATTTTGTAATGAAAGCATCGAAAATCAGCGGAAGCAGCAGCAACCACCAAAAATTGCCAACCCACGCAATAAAAAGTATGTATATAATGCACCACACAATTGCTTTAATCCATTGTTTTGCAGGATGTTGCAATCGTTCTGAAAGTGATTTTCCGTTTGCCATAAAAAAAAATTTTTTTATTAATTTGAAATGAAATTTTTGCAAAAATACAATTTTATTTTCTGTCTTTTCAAATACAATTATTATTTTATAAAAATTTAACTAATATCAATTATCAATAGCCCAAAATTTTCAGCATTGATTTGTAACTCTGTTCTTTGGCAAAAAGTTTTGTGTACCATTCGCCTGTTTCGTCTTTGTCAATCAATACAAGTTTTGGCGCAGGGATAAGGCAATGTTGAATTCCGCCAAAGCCGCTGAGCGACTCCTGATATGCTCCGCAATGGAAAAATCCGATATATTGTTCGCGGTCGAGTTCCATTTTTGGTAAAAAAATAGCGTTTGAATGTACTTCGGCGTTGTAAAAATCTTCGCTGTCGCAAGTTAAGCCGCCAAGATTGACCCGCTCATATTCCGAATCCCAATTATTAATGGCAAGGAAAACATAACGTTGATTGATTGCCCAAGTATCAGGCAATGTTGTCATAAACGAACTGTCAATCATATTCCACAATTCTCGGTCGTTCTGTTTCTTTTGATTGACAATAGAATAAAGCATTGCGCCGCTTTCGCCTACTGTATAAGAACCAAATTCAGTGAAGATATGCGGCTCTAAAACATTATATATATTGCAAATGTTTTTAATCTGTGCAACTATTTCTTCTGCAATATATTCGTATTCGTAAGTCATATCCAAGTGAGTTTGAATAGGGAAACCGCCGCCTATATTTAAACTGTCGAGCGTGGGGCAAACCTTTTTCAATTCGCAATAGAGATTAACTGCTTTGTTCAATTCGTTCCAGTAATATGCCGTATCTTTGATGCCTGTATTGATAAAAAAGTGCAGCATTTTCAACTCAACTTGCCGATTAGATGCTATGTGGTTTTTATAATAAGGAATAATATCTTTATAGCGAATACCCAAACGCGAGGTGTAAAAATCGAATTTTGGTTCTTCTTCCGATGCAATACGAAGCCCGATTTTAAATGGTTTTTCAAAATCTTTTTGCAGCAAATCAAGTTCAAACTTATTGTCTAAAATTGGAATTACATTTGTAAATCCTTGATGTATAAGATTTTGAATGTTTTCAATATATTGTGGGCGTTTAAATCCATTGCATATAATAAAGGTATCGTTTTTTAGCAAACCCTGTTCGTAAAGCACTTCCATAATATTGATGTCGAACGCAGATGAAGTTTCAAGATGTACGCCATTTTTGAGAACTTCTTCCATAACAAAAGAGAAATGCGAACTTTTTGTGCAATAGCAATAATGGTAGTCGCCTGCATAATCCACTTTAGCCATTGCCACGTTAAACATACGCCGTGCCTTTTGTATATTAGCAGCAATTTTCGGCAAATATGCAATCCGAAGCGGAGTTCCATATTGTTTTATAACGTCCATCAATGGAATATCAAACCAGTTCAGTTCGTTGTTATCTACAGAAAATTCCTCATTTGGAAATTCAAAACTCTGTTCAATTAAGTCAATATATTTGTTTTTCATTATAAAAATTTTTTTAATGTAAATAAAACAGATTGCAGTTTTTTAATTAAAGTAACTCACTCAAATTGAAAAAACCTGCGGCAAAATTACAAAAAAAAATTAAAACATTACACAATAAAAAACATTTCACATTTTTTTTAAAATATAAAATGTTTGAATATGTATGTATTTGTAAATCAATACAGTAGGATTATCGCTCGGTAGGAAAGATATATGTCAACTTTTTTTAAGACGTGACAAAATCAAACAAAATTTTGCTTTACATACAAAAATTTAAACAGTTTCTAATATAAGTTCAATTAAGATAATGCAATTTTTTCAAAATTTAATTTCAAAATTTTTTCAGTTTATAATTTTCAAAATTTTATGTACCTTTGCAGCCGCAAAAAAATCAGTGTTATAAAATTTAAGGAAAAATGCCAGAGTGGTCGAATGGGCCGCACTCGAAATGCGGTGAACGGGTAACTGTTCCGGGGGTTCGAATCCCTCTTTTTCCGCTGATAACATGCGTTTTTAATTTTTGAACAGTGCAACTTTGTAAGTTGTGCTGTTTTTTAAATTTTCAAAAATTTTTCAGCCAGTAAGAAACACATCAAAATCCCATTTTTTATGCAAACGTTTGCAGTCGCAAAAAGATTTTTTATATGAAAAAGAATCAACCGCTTGTATCCTTTTTAATACTTTTGCAAAAAAATTCATAAAAATTTAGTTACGAACCTTAAAAAAATAAATGAATGAAACGTACAAAATTCTGTATTAAATTAAGAATTGTGCCTTTTGTAGCGATGCTTTTTGCCTGCATCGCTGTGAGTGCGCAACAAATTTCCGTTTCCGGCGCAGTAACTGACGCTTCTGGTGCACCTGTTGCAGGGGCAACAGTGGTAGAAGCAGGAACTGCAAACGCCACTATGACAGATGGAGACGGAGGTTACAAAATTAGCGTTCCTCGCAACGGACGATTAGTGTTTTCGTGTGTTGGCTTCAGTCAGCAAACAATTAATGTCAATGGACAGAGTGTTATTAACGTAACCATGGAAGAAGACGAAACAACACGGCTCAGAGAAGTTGTTGCTATTGGTTACGGTACAATCAAAAAATCAGATGCCACTGGTGCGGTTGAAGTGCTAACGTCAAAGGACATGAATAAAGGTCCTATCGTTACAGCGGACAACCTTATTACAGGACGCATGCCAGGTGTACAGGTTATTCCTAACGGAAATCCCGGAACAGGCTCTACTATTCGTATTCGTGGGGGCGCATCGCTTGATGCAAACAACGACCCGCTTATTGTTGTTGACGGATTGCCGCTTAGCAATGCATCTATTACGCAAATCAACCCTAACGACATTGAATCTTTTTCTGTATTAAAAGATGCTTCGGCAGCAGCAATTTACGGCTCGCGCGCTTCTAACGGCGTAATTCTTATTACTACCAAAAAAGGCGGCGAAGGCAAATGGAAATTTAACTTTGATGCGCAAGGCTCAGTAATGACTTTGCCATGGAAAGTAAAAACGCTTAGTCAGCAAGATTTTATTGATGCAGTAACAAATTTGGGACAAGCATCAGCAGACAAATTGGGCTATAATGGCGTGATGTACAATACCGACTGGCAAGATCAGATTTTCGGAACTCAGGCAGGAACATCAACCAACTTTTCGGCTCTGGGTAAAATAGGCAACTTTATGCCTGCGCGTATTACTGTTGGTTACAACAATACTCCAGGTTTGCTGCTTACCACAGGTTATCAGCGTACAAATGCAAGCGTGGCTTTAAGTCCTTCTTTTTTTAATAATACTTTAAAGATAGAAGTAAATGCAAACGGCTCTTACGAAAGATACAACAGAGCCGATGACGAAGGCGGAGTAATTGGCGGCGCGATTTATTTCGACCCGACAAAACCTGTTTTTGTAAACGGAGCGCGTGATGAAAATGCAAAATATTTTGGTTATTACGAATGGGGTGCAGATTACGACCCCGCAAATCCAAACTATCCTATCAACACTTTGGCAAGCCGCAATCCTGTGGCAATGTTAAGAGAAGTTGACCGTCATTCCGATGTTTACAAACTTTGGGGAAATGTTCAGGCTGAATATTCTTTTCCTTTTGCAAAAGGTTTGAAAGCGGTTGTAAATGTTGGTTTGCAAAAAGAACGCTGGTTTGAAGATATGATGGCAAGCAAATATGCAAATACAATTCATAGAGTTAATGCTATTGATATGCCTATCGGCAGCGAGTGGCACAACAGAGGCGAGAATACCAACAAATTGTTGGATGCTTATTTGAACTACAACAACACTTTTGGCGCGTTCCATTTGGATTTGACAGGGGGTTATTCCTATCAAAAATATCAAATTGGTACAGAACACAATAGCGGCGATCAACAGATGTTAGCCAACGGATTGATAACAGAGGAAGCTGTACAACTCAACATGAACAGAATTTACACTCCAAGATGTATGATTTCTTTCTTTGGGCGCGCAAATTTTTCTTTATTAGAAAGATATTTATTAACATTGACCGTTCGTAACGACCGTTCTTCAATGTTTGCCCCAGATAAACGTTCGGGTATTTTCCCAGCGGCAAGTTTTGCATGGCGCATTACGGAAGAAGGTTTCCTCAAAGATTCACAAGCAGTTTCTAATCTTAAACTCCGTTTGGGTTGGGGCATCACAGGGCAGCAGGGGCTTTTCATAGGCGACAATTATAATATTAATCGTTATTTGCCATTGTACGGCTCAAGTCAGGATTCTCATTCTCAATATCCGATAGGAAATACATATTATTATCCTGTTTATCCGATGGCATACGATCCAACTTTGAAATGGGAAGAAACCACAACTTATAATGCAGGTTTGGATTTTGGGTTTGCCAACAACCGTCTCTATGGTTCAGTAGATGTATATTATAAAGAATCTAAAGATTTGTTTGCAAGAGTTCAAATTCCCGCAGGTGTGAACTTTGCAAACGAAATAACAACAAACAGTGGTGCTTTTACAACCAAAGGTATTGAAGTCGGTTTGAATTACGATATTATCCGCAACAACAAACCGGGCGCATTTAACTGGACAGTATCTTACAATGCTTCGTTCAACAAATTGGAGGTTACCGATTTGCCTCTAACAAGCAGCAATGTGCGCGTTTCGGTAGCCTCAGGCGGCGGCGGAATTCCTCTTGGATATTTTGAAGTTGGGCAAGCCCCTTACATTTACAACGTTTTCAAACAGGTGTATGATGAAAGCGGAAAACCAATTGAAGGCGTATTTGCAGACTTGAATAAAGACGGAAAACTTGATGAGGACGACAGATATATTTTCCACAGTCCAGCTCCAAAATTTTTGATGGGATTGGCAACCAATTTATCGTTCAAAAATTTTGACTTTTCAATGTCGTGGCGTTCAAGTATTGGCAACTATATTTACGATTTTACCAACGCTATGAATTCTTATCGCCTGCAACTTGACCCCTCTGGCAGTTATTTGCGCAATATTAATTCTGCCGAATATTATGCTCCAGATGATACCAAAAGACGTTCGGACGAGTGGATTAAAAACGGTTCGTTTGTAAAATGGGATAATGCAACTCTTGGTTACAACTTTAACCAAATAATAAAAGGATTGGATATGCGCGCTTATTTCTCTGTGCAAAATATTTTGTGCATCACAAAAGCGGGCGTACCTGACCCCGAAGTAGCAATAGGCGGCGGCGATGCAGGCATAGTTAGAAATCTTTACCCGCGTCCGCGTACATTCCTGTTAGGCTTTAATTTTAGTTTTTAATTTTAACATTAAATAAAATTGTAAATATGAAAAATATATTTAAAATAACAAAATATGTGATGGTTGTTGCCGTAGCATCGATTGGCTTTAATTCCTGCTTGGGCGATTTGGATATAATTCCACAAGACAAATCAATCATTACCGACCAAATTTTGAAAGATTCGGCAAATGCTTATATTCAATATCTTGGAAAACTGTATCAAGGTTTGGCAGTAAGCGGACCAACAGGTGCAGGCTCATCTGATATTCAAGGTCTTGATGCAGGATACGGACAATATATGCGCGCTTACTGGATGATGCAGGAAGTGTGCACAGACGAAGCGATTCTTCATTGGGGAGATGCGGGTGTTCCTGAGATGGCAACAGGCACTTGGAATGCTTCAAATCAGTTTATACGCGCAATGTATTTGCGTATTTCTTATCAGGCACGCGTTACAAGCGAATATCTGAAAATGACTACAGATGATAAATTAAAAGACCGTGGGCAGGGCGACAGGATTGCAGAAATTAAGCCATATCGCGCCGAAGCGCGTTTCCTTCGCGCTTTATCGTATTTCCACGCAATAGATTTGTTTGGTAAATGTGGTTTTATTGATGAAAATGTAGTTCTTGGCGAACTGCCTAAAGAAAAATCGCGTACGGAACTGTTTAATTATGTTGAATCGGAACTTTTGAGTGTAATTTCAGATTTGAAAGACCCGCGTACCAACGACTATGGGCGCTTGGATAAAGCGGCGGCTTGGTTTGTTTTAGCAAAACTCTATCTGAACTCTCAAGTTTGGACAGGGACAGACCGCAGCGCAGACTGCATGAGAATGTGTGAAAATATTATTAATGCAGGTTATTCTCTTGGTGCAAATTACAGGTATTTGTTCCTTGCCGACAACAACATCAACAGTAGCGCAGGCGAATTTATTGCGCTTGTTCCGCAGGACGGACTTCATTTGCAGGCATACGGCTGCATGACCTTTATAATAAATGCAGAAACATTGAGTGATTATTCAGGCAATGTAGCAATGGGAGTTGGCGGATGGAACGGTTTGACAACCCGCCCTGAACTTTACAACAAATTTGCTCAAAGCGACGCACGCGCAATGTTCTTTACAAACGGACATTCGCTTAATATTACAGAATTGACTTCAGATACAAAAGTAGGTTATGGCATAACAAAATTCCGTAATGTAACATCAACAGGCGCAGTTGGAAGCGATAATACTTTTGTTGATACCGACTATCCTTTGTTCCGTCTAGCAGATGCTTATTTGATGTATGCTGAGGCGGCAGTGCGCACAGGGCAGAACAAAGTAAATGCTGTTAATTATGTAAATCAATTACGTAACCGTGCAGGCATTGCGAATATTTCTGAAAGCGATTTGACACTCGACTTTATTTTAGACGAACGCGCTCGTGAACTTTATTGGGAAGGCTGGCGCAGGCAGGATTTGATTCGCTTTGGTAAATTTACCAGCGATGCATACAAATGGCAATGGAAAGGCAATATCCAAGCTGGTAGTGCAATTCCAGAGTTCCGTAATGTATATCCAATACCCGTAGATCAACTTCAAATGAATTCAAATTTGACGCAAAATGCGGGTTATTAATTTTAATAAAATAATTTTTTTGAAAATATGAAAAAGATATTAAATATTGTAATAGCAACAATTTGCGCTGCAGGTTTATTCACAGCCTGTGAAACCGAACGCGATAATCCTGTTTTGAATTCGAGCGTGGCAAAACCTGTTATAACATCAGATGTTCCGCAGTCGGTAACTATTGTACTTGATAACTTGGAAGAAATATTTACAACACTGACATTTACTCCATCTGTTTATTCAACAGATGTACCTGTAATGAATCAGTTGCAAATGTCTTTAAGTGAAGATTTTCCTGCTGATGCAACAGTTGCTGTTGGCGCAGCAGTTTCGGAAAGCAGTATTGTTTTGCAAAACAAAACAATAAACTCGGCGGTTACGCTACTTGGTGCATCAGCACTTACGCCTGTTAAGGCATATCTGCGCATCAAATCGTGGGTTACTGCTACAACAGGTTCGCCTGTTACTGAAATGCTTGCAGCATATTCAGATGTTAAGCAGGTAATCATTACTCCTTATGAGGCACAGCCTGCTTATATTTATGCGATTGGACAATTCCAGGGTTGGAATACCTCAACGCCTGCGACTCTTACATCGCTCACTGATAATGGCGTGTATATCGGTTATATTGATTTCCCAGCAGGAAATGATCAAGGATGGCTTATATCAGGCGATAAACCTGTAAGTTGGAGTTTGAAGTATGGCGGTACTACTGATAAAAACAATATCGTAGGCGGCGGAACAGCAACACTGGTGTTTAGTGGCAGTAGCGATAATTTACCAGAACCAGGGGTAGGAGTTGGCTATTGGAAAATCACAGCCGATTTAAATGCTATGACCGTTACAACCGCGCTGTTTGGAAAACTTGGAGTTGTCGGCACTATTAATGGTTGGGGTGGCTCACCCGATGTTCCTATGACTTATAACTCGGAACAACATCGTTTTGAAGCCACAATCACTTGTGCTGGTAATGATGAAATCAAATTCCGCTTAAATTCGGATTGGGGCAGCAACTGGGGAGGAACTGATGGAGTTGCTTCTGCAGGTGGCGCTAATATTGTTGTTGCGAATGCAGGTAGTTATTTGGTTACCTTGGATATGTTGACAATGAAATATACTGTTCAATAAATAGTATAAATAGTTTTTATAAGTAAAAAACCACCTTTGCGGGTGGTTTTTTGTTTTTTGAAAAAAATAATTGTAAATATTACCGTGTTATAAAAATAGGAAAAAGAAATGACTGCATTGGTATAAACCTGTTTTTCAATATCTTCTTTGCGGAAAGAACAGGATTCGAACCTGCGATTCCCTTTAGAGGAATACACGCTTTCCAGGCGTGCCTCTTCAACCACTCGAGCACCTTTCCAAAAAAAATCGTATTTTTGCAGTTGCAAAGATATGTAGAAATTTTTGAATTTACAAATATTTTTTGAAATAATGATTTTTTACAATAGAGTTTAAATGTTTCAGTACACTTTGTGTTCTACAGTGTGTTACCCAAAATGAGAGTGCCAATTAGTGTTATGTTGCATCAATATATATGTATGGCAATTCACATACAAACAAAAAACCTAAAATTTTTTTATTGGAATTTTTATTTACCTTTGCAGTGTGAAATTTTAATAAAAAATATTATGGAAACTAAAACCAAAAAACAGGAGAAAAATTCTAAGAATCAGGAAATTAAAAAACTTTCAAAAGTTGGCGAGTGGTTGAAAAGCGGACAATCTGCACTTACTATTGTTGATATGAGGTATGTTTTAAAATAAAAAATATGCGATACTATTTGGATACAAATATATTGATTTTTATTTTGCACAATGAAAAATATAATATTCATTATGATATAAGAGCAATTTTAGAAGACTACTCTAATTCTCTGTATGTTAGTTCTATTGTGGTTGCTGAATTACTGTTTTTATTTCGTATTGGTAAATTCACGCTAAAATCTGCATACAAAACAGAGAAGTCAATTATTGATGCAATAAAACAAATAGGACTAAAAATCGTGTATTTCAATGAAAATCATTTTTTAGAATATGCAAAACTGCAAATTTCCGCAGACCACAAATATATAAACGACCATTTAATTATATCACAGGCAATTTCTGATAAAATTCCACTAATTTCTTCTGATAATAAATTTTCATTCTATGAAGAACTAAATTTTATTTTTAATAAACGTTAATAACAAAACATAAGTTGCTCATTTTAAGAGCAACTTATGTTTTATCAATAATTTATAAACAGAAAGAGGCTATGGATGAGGTGGAAACTACATTAATTCATCTTATAATTATGAAAAAATTTGAATTTATTTTAAAATGATAAATGATATATTGTTGAATAATAAATACTTGATTGCAGGTCCTTGCGCTGCTGAAAGCGAAGAACAGGTTTTGACGACGGCTAAAATTTTGTCTGATTGCGGGATACGCTGTTTTCGCGCAGGAGTTTGGAAACCGCGCACAAAGCCCGGCGGATTTGAAGGGGTAGGGGAGCAGGGCTTGCTCTGGCTGCAAAAAGTAAAGCGCCAAACAGGAATGCGCGTTGCCACAGAAGTTGCCACGCCCGAACACGTGCAACTCGCTATATATTACGGAATTGACTGCCTATGGCTTGGTGCGCGGACTGTTTCAAATCCGTTTTCTGTGCAGGAAATTGCTAATTCGCTGCGTGGAACAGACATTAATATAATGGTAAAAAATCCGATAAGTCCTGATTTGGAACTTTGGCTTGGTGCGGTTGAACGGCTGCAAAATGCAGGATTGCAGAAAATTACGGCAATTCATCGTGGCTTTGCCACAACCGACAACTCCAATTACCGCAATGCGCCGTATTGGAATATTGCTATAGAACTTAAACGTCGTTTGCCGCAGATGCCGCTACTTTGCGACCCCTCACATATTGCAGGCGTAGCCGCACGTGTACCAACTGTTGCGCAGCAGGCGTTGGATTTGAATTTTGACGGACTTTTTGTAGAAGTGCATTGCTGCCCAAAAGATGCGTTAAGTGATAGTTTTCAGCAACTTACACCCACAGAATTTACAAAAATGCTTAATAATCTGATTTTGCGAAAAAAAGATTCTTCTGCTGATTTTCTGCTGCAAATGCGTCAGCAAATTGATGAAATAGACGAAAACCTGTTTGCATTGCTTGCTGAACGAATGGAAATTGCCAAAAAAATAGGAGTTTTTAAAAAAGAGAACAAAATCAGCGTTTTGCAGTCCGACCGTTTCTCGCAAATTCAACAAAAATTCATTTCACAAGCCGAAAAATTGGGTTTGAGCAAAAATTTCATTAAAAATATTTTAGAAAATATACACGAAGAAGCGCTTGAAAAGCAAATTTAGACTGTAAAATTTAGTAAAAAAATTGACAATTTTTTAAAACAAAAAATTAAAACTTTCAAAATGTAATCGTTTTTACAAAAAACGATTACATTTTTTCGTTTTTTGTGATTTTTAAATTGATAAATATTATTTTTAAAAAATAGAAATGTTAAAAATGAATTTTTTTTTTAAAAAAAGATAATAATATAAAAATTATTTATAATTTTGCATTTCGTTTTTATTATTTAAGTAAACAAAATTAAGATAATGAGTAAAAATTACATTACAAAACACAATGGTATTAATAGTTTTTGCAAATGGTTGCTTACATTGAGTATTATGTTTGTAAGTAGCACTTTTGCTTTGACTAATGCCCAAACGCGAGTAACGGGAACAGTTAGTGATGAAGATGGACCTGTGGTGGGTGCAATTGTTCAGGTTAAAGGCATAACACATACAGCAGTACAAACCGACAATGATGGTCGTTATGAGATTAATGTACCTGAAGGCGCAAAAACGCTTGTGTTTTCTCTTGTGGGAATGAAAACGCAGGAAGTTAATATCGGCGGACGTACTTCTATAAATGTTTTGCTGGAAATCGGAGATGACCGCAAATTAGATGAGGTGGTCATTACAGGTAAGCAGGTTATTGACAAGCGTTACAACACAGGTGCTACGGATAATATTAAAGCCGATAATGCTCGCTTGGGAGGTATGGCTGATATTAGCCGCGGTTTGGAAGGAAGGTCTTCCGGCGTTACTGTGCAGAATGTATCAGGGACATTTGGAACTGCTCCTAAAATTCGTATTCGTGGTGCGACATCTATTTATGGAGATTCCAAGCCGCTTTGGGTTGTTGATAACATTATTGTAGAGCCGATGACAGAAGTCAGTGCAGATGCGTTGTCGTCCGGTGATGCCGCAACCTTGATTTCTTCTGCAATTGCTGGATTGAATCCTGATGATATAGAAAGTTTTCAAATACTTAAAGACGGCTCTACAACATCTCTTTATGGTGCGCGCGCTATGGCAGGCGTAATTGCTGTTACAACCAAAAAAGGTTATGCGGGTGCGAAAGCAATCAATTACACCACTGAATTAACTTACAGATTGAAACCAAGTTACAGAAACTATAATCTTATGAATTCGCAGGAACAAATGGGGATTTATAAAGAGATGGCATCTAAAGGCTGGTTGAATTTGGCAGATGTTTTTCGTGCACGAGAGAGCGGAGTTTATGGCAGGATGTATCAATTGATTAATACTCCTATCTCTGCAACAGAATTTGCGCTTGTAAATACTCCTGAGGCAAAGAATGCCTATCTGCGTGAAGCAGAAATGCGTAATACCGACTGGTTTGATTTGCTTTTCAAAGACGATATTATGCAAAATCATGCTTTAAGCATTACAACTGGAACTACTTATGCTTCTATGAGTATGATGTCTGACCCGGGATGGACTTTACAAAGTAAAGTTCAAAGATATACGGCTAATATCAATACCACATATAAAATTTCTGATGGTATGAATATCAATTTGTTGAGCAACGGCTCTTATAGAAAGCAGCGCGCTCCAGGAACATTAAGTCAGGCTGTTGATGTGGTAACTGGTGAGGTAAAGCGCGATTTTGATATTAATCCATATTCGTATGCTTTGAACACCAGCAGAACGCTTGACCCCAAGGTTTTTTATGTCAGCAATTATGCTCCGTTCAATATTCTCAACGAACTTGATAACAACTACATAGATTTGGATATTGTAGATTTAAAGTTTCAGGGTGAATTAAAATGGAAACCTTTTACCGATTTTGGTAATATTAAAATACTGAAAAGTTTGGAAATCGGCTTTTTGGCAGCATACAATTATAAAACTACAATGCAAGTGCATAATGTAACAGGTAGAGCCAATCAGGCGAATGCTTACCGTGCAGGCATTGAGCCATACGAAGACAACACAATACGTGAAAACAATCCATTTCTCTATACTAACCCCGATAATTTGAATGAATTGCCTATAACAGTGTTGCCGGGGATAACAGCCGGTATTTACCGCAATACTAATTATAAAATGTCGGCATTTGATACCCGCACTACACTTTCGTGGGTGGAAGAATTTAATGAAAAACACATGGTGAATTTTTATGCAGGATTTGAAACTAATGCAACTGACAGATATAAAAACTTCTTTACAGGTTGGGGTTTGGATTACGACAATGGAATGGTGCCGACTTATATATATGAATATTTCAAAAAATCGATTGAAGAAGGCAATAAATATTACAGCATAACCGAAACGCGCGCAAGAAGTTTGGCTGGATTTACTTCGGTTATTTACGGATATGCAGGCAAATATTCTGTCCAATTAACTTTCCGCAATGAGGCAACCAACAAATCATCGGTTTCAGGTTCGCCTTGGTTGCCTACATGGAATGTTGGTTTAAAGTGGAATGCCAGCGATGAAAAATTCTTTGATAAAATTAAAAAATATGTTTCATATCTTTCATTTCGCTCTTCATATAGTTTGACTGCATCGCCAGTGCCTGATTTTATTACCAATTCGGAAATATTTATCGAAAGTTATACTCCTTATCGTCCTTTTACAAACATACAGGAAAAAGGAGCATTGCGCATTTATTCTTTGCAAAACAAGGAATTGACATACGAAAAGAAAAATGAATTTAATTTCGGATTCGATTTGGGAGTGTTGAACAATCGCATAAACGTTTCTTTTGATATTTATTCAAGGAAAAATTTTGATTTGATTGGCATCACGCCTACTTCAGGTATTGGAGGTGAAATATTCAAATATGCAAATATAGCAAATATGGATGGAAACGGAATTGATTTGACAATTTCTTCCAAAAATATTGAGAAAACAAAGAACAATACGAATTTTACATGGAGTACCGATTTTGTATTTGGACATTTTACAACCAAAGTAACTAAATTTGAATCTTTGACACGTGTTATTGATTTGGTTTCAGGTAATGGTTTTACTCTCGAAGGTTATCCTGCGCGTTCATTATTTTCAATTCCATTAGTTGGGCTTGATGAAAACGGTTATCCTGTAATTGCGAGAGAAGATGGCACACATACAACCATAGATGACCTTTATATTAATTTTCAAAATAGAGACAATCTTAAGTATTTGAAATATGAAGGACCTACAGAGCCGACTATTACAGGCAGTTTGGGTAATATTTTTACTTACAAAAATTTCAGATTAAACATATTTGTAAGTTATTCTTTTGGCAATGTAATTCGTTTAGACCCATTTTTCAAAGCATATTATTCTGATTTGTCGGCTATGACACGCGAATTTAAAAACCGCTGGGTGCTACCGGGAGATGAACAATATACTAATATTCCTGTTATTTTGGTGAGCAATAAATATGAGGGACACAGAAATGATTTGAGAACATTGTATAATGCCTATAATTATACTTCAATACGTACTGCCGATGGCGGGTTTATTCGTTTGAAAACTGTTTCGCTTTCGTATGATTTTCCAAAATCGTGGATATTGAATAATATGACTAATTTGTCATTAAAGTTAGAGGCAACAAATCTGTTACTCCTTTATGCCGATAAAAAACTCAATGGGCAGGACCCTGAATTTATGAATTCAGGCGGTGTGGCAGTGCCTACGCCGAAACAGTTTACTTTAACTATAAGAGCAGGCTTTTAATTATTATAATTATTAATAAAAAATTAAATATGAAAAATAAAATATATTATGTTATATTGCTATCGGTTGTATCCTTTAATGGCTGTAATTACCTAGATACTCCCTACGACAACCGTACGCGAATAGATAGCGAAGATAAAATAGGAAAACTGTTGGTTTCTGCTTATTCAGATCAGTCCGAATGGACTCTTGCTGAATTTTCATCTGACAATGCCGACCATATATTGGGAAGCGGATGGGATGTGTATGATATTATTCAGCAAGAGGCATATCTTTGGCAGCCTGCAACAGGGATAGAACAAGATACGCCGGATGCTGTTTGGGAAGGATGTTATAAAGCTATTGCTAATGCAAATCTTGCTTTGGAATCTATCAAAGAGTTAGAAACAACTTTAGGTATTACAGCGCAATTGCGGGCATACAGGGCAGAGGCATTAATAGCCAGAGCCTACAATCATTTTGTGCTTGCCAATATTTTTTGTATGCCATACGGCAGCAGCAGCGGTAGCGATTTGGGCATGCCTTATATGGAACATGTGGAAAATACCGTTGCTCCAAAATACGAACGTGGGACATTGGCGCAAGTGTATGCTAATATTGATAAAGATATTGAAGCAGCATTACCTGATATTTATGATGGCTTTTATGCTGTTCCCAAATATCGTTTCAACCGTAAGGCAGCATACGCTTTTGCAGCGCGTTTCAATTTATATTATCGCAAATATGACAAAGTTATTCGGTATGCAAATGAAGTTTTAGGCAGCGATGCTTCTGCGGCTTGCAGAAATTGGAGTGAAGCTCGGACATTATCACCAAATGGGGACGAGCGACCTAACTGGTTTGTTGGCGTTGCAAACCACGCAACGCTATTAGATCAAATTTGTCATTCACTTCATCCATACAATATTGGGCCATATATGATTTCGTGCAAATATGCTTTATGCGGCATTAATGCGAATACAGAATCTGTTAGAGCGAATACCCCTTGGGGTGTATATAGTCTGCATAATTTTCAGTCGGGTTCGTATTCGCAAATACCAAAAATAGTTGTTAATAAATATGCGTCTTATTTTGAATATACCGACCCTGTTGCTCAAATTGGATTTCCTCATATAATTCAAATGAATTTCAGCACAGACGAAACCTTGCTTTGCCGCGCCGAAGCGGAGATTATGTTGGGATATAATGCTGATGCGGTGGCTGATATGAATACTTTTATGCTGAAATATGCACATGATGTTACAGCAAAAACTCAGGATATAATTGTGAATTTTTACAATTCAATGGCATATTATACTCCATTTGCCCCAACTGCTAAAAAGCATATTAAAAATCCTGATTTGGCAATACAGGAAGGATCAGTACAGGAAAATCTTTTGCAATGTTTGCTTCATATCAGAAGAATTCTTACCGTGCATGAAGGTTTGCGCTGGTACGATGTAAAACGTATGGGAATAGAAATTTACAGAAGAGATATTCAAGGGACAGCTATTGTTGCCGTAACCGATTCGCTTAAAATAAACGACCCCCGCAGAGCAATACAATTGCCTTCGAGTGTGATATCAGCAGGGATTCAACCAAATCCCAGATAATAAAGATACGTTTAATTTAATTATTAAATAATAAAAAAATAATAAAATGAAAAATTTCAAATTAATATTAGGTTTGTTAGTTGTATGTACAGTAGTTTTTTCATCATGTAAAGAGGAAAAATTAGGCGATTCAATTTTCGACACCACTCCTCCTGTGCGAAACAAATTCGACCAGTGGTTGTACGACAGTATTACGATTCCCTATAATATTCAGGTTTTCTATAAATATGAAGACATTGAAGCCTCAAATCAATACAATCTTATTCCTGCCGATTTGGGAAACTCCAAAAAACTTATACAAATAGTAAAACATACATGGTATGAAGCATACGATGAAATAGTTGGAAAAGATTTTTTGAGGGCATACGTTCCAAGGATTTTACAGTTTATAGGATCAGCGGCTTGGAATGATGATACGAATTCATACGTCGCAGGGACGGCAGAAGGCGGAATGAAAGTTACGCTTTATGTAGTGAACTGGTTGCAAACAACTCCTGCATTTTTAAAAGATAATTATTTGCATACGATGCATCATGAATTCGGGCATATTTTGAACCAAAAAATTGCTTATGACCCTGCTTTTAAATTAATATCAAAAGCAGATTATATAGGTGGCGACTGGATATACTGGAATCAACAGCAATCATTGGCTAAAGGGTTTATCACTCCTTATTCTATGGATAAAGATGGTGAGGATTTTGTTGAATTGTATTCCACATATATTAACTGTACAGCAGCAGAATGGGCAAACTTAATGCAGTTGGCAGCAAGGACTAATGTGTTATATCCTGACCAGGTAACACGTTCGAATGGTCAGGGTCGCATCAAGATTGAACAGAAACTTACAATTTTGCGAGATTATTTTCAAACAAGATGGAATATAAATTTAGACCAAATGCGCGAAATATTAAACCGTAGAACAAATGATGTTCAAACCATGTCTTTTAATGAATTTTTAGATTAAGTTTAACACACAAAAAATTTATATAATATGAAAAAGATATTTTATATAATATTAACGGTTGCTATGGCAACAGGTTTTTATTCATGCAGTTTTCAGGAGAAGGATATATTTGATGCTCCTGCAGCAGAACGTTTGGAGCAATCTATAAAAGATAATTTGGCAAACTTCCAAAGCGCATCAAATGGCTGGGTAATGCAATACTTTGCCTACCCTGAAACAGCTGGTTTCCCATTGATTATAAAATTTGGAACTGACAATTTTGCAACTGTTATGGGTAGAAACTCTGAAACAGGCAATGTAGATTTAACTAAAACAGGTATGTACAGCGTAAAAACAAATGAAGGAACTGTTTTGTCGTTTGATACTTACAATCCTGTAATTCACGCATTTTCAGACCCTGATAAAAACCCTTTAGGTTATGGATATGAAGGTGATTTTGAATTTACCATTATGAGCCATACTGCAGATATGGTGCGTTTAAAAGGTAAAAAACGCGGTATAAATATTTATATGAACAGATTGCCCGAAGGGCAGAGTTGGTCATCGTATTTTGATGCGGTATATGCTTTTGATGCACAAACATTCAAAGGTGCGCCAAATAAATTAATTTTAATTGACGGCAGCAAACAAATCCAAGTTTCAGGTGCGTCAGGGCATATTTTGACAGTTGGCGAAGATATGTACGGATTTGTTGTTAAGCCTAATGGAATTCATTTGGAGAAACCTATTGCGGGCTTAAGCGCCGATGCGCTTGATTTTGAACTTTCAGCAGATAAATCAAAATTGGTTTCTACTGTAAGTCCTAATATTTATTTTACAGGCGATAATATTTACAACGCATTTGTTTCTTCTCAGGTGTCTAATGCTCAGTGGGCTATTGTGCTTGACGACAGCCAAATGGGTTCAACACTACAGTCTTTGATTGCTACTGTTCGCGCTTCGCTTGCGGCTACTGGCAGAACATTGAATCAAATTTTGTTCAAAATTGATGCAGTAAACAGTGCCAAACCGTTCGCAGTTGGCATTATGATTACAGGAGGGGCTATAGGTCATTATCATTATGATGTTACAAATACGGCAAATTCTGTTACATACGTGTCCAAAGGCACATGCGATAATAACGGCACTGTTATAAAAAATAATTTTGCAGGGACTATGGATTTGATAAATGCCTTTGAAGCGACCTATACTTTAGCTTCTGCTTCAGATAATGGACTGAGTTACAAAAAAATAAAAGTTACTTCAAATTCTGATTCTAACTTTTGGTTTTATATTCAAAAATATAATTAATTTTAAAAAATAAATAAAAAAAGAAAGGAAATTTTTATGAAAAAAGTTATACTTTTAACAGTAGCGGCGTTGAGCATTTCATCTGTATTTGCTCAAGTCTCGACAAACAGCATTCCCAAAATAAAAATTAATAAGAATGATGTTGTATCTATAAACCTAGATGTTTGTACGGATAATGGTAGTAAAGCACCGGCGGCTAACGTAGCGTTTTACAAGAAGCCCCTAGGGACTTACTATGCCGGAATAACGCAGGATTTTGGTATTTTTACTCAATCTATGATTCTAGGTCCAACAGAATTTGAATGGGAATTTAGAAAAACAACCCAAAATACAAGTGCAGTTCATTGGACTTTGGGTGGGGAATCACTTGATGAGTGGGTAAATGCTGCAGGCAATTTTGTAGATTATTATGATGCGCAATATGCTGGATATTATTTTACTCCCGCCCCCACAATAACTACCACAGTTGCAGGTAATACTACATCTTATACTTTTTTGGCGACCAAGAATGGTGCTACAGCTCCAATGGGTCCAACAAGTGAGGATAAAATGCCATTATCTAATGTTATTGCAAAAACAGATTCTTCATCTAGCGGATATGATATTTGGTATAGTTCATCACAGAGGATATTTGGTTCTGATCCACTGGGTGGTAATACTAGAAAAATTTATGGTTTTAAGGTAAACTTTGAAAAACCGATGACACACTTGGTTGTTGATACAATTTATTTAATAGGATATACAGGTGCTGGTAGTGTTCCATTTGCATCTGGTGTTACTTTGAAAGCAGAGGTTGTAACTGTGGTTGGAACTACCGAAAAAGTCATTGCTACATCAATTATTTCAGCTTCAAATTTGGAAAGCTTGGGTGACGATGATTATTTAGTGCCTTTTGTGTTTAAAACTGTGGATGACCTTGGTATTGAAACTGCAGGAAATATTGTGATTGCCGATCAATTTTATGTATATGTATCAGGTCTTGAGAAGGCGGGGCTTGATATTGGATTTTATTTTTCACAATATAATGTGGATGGTTATAGAACATTTATGATGGGCACGGGCTCTGACGGGACTTGGACTTATCAAGGTCATTTAAATCCTTGGATGATGTTAAATGGATATTTTGACCCAGCGGCAGTGCCTACGCAGCCAAGCGGTGTTTCAAATGTAAATGTACAACTTTCGCATGTTGTTAATACGCCTTCGGAAATTCAGTTGAGTTATCCTGCTGATTTCAACAGCGTTGCCCTGTATTCTGCAAGCGGTCAGATGACGGCACAGTACACCCTGCCTACAGAAGGTCATTTTAATATTTCTGCACAAAATTTGCCAAAAGGAGTTTATATGCTTCGCTTTGAAGGAGCAAAATCTGAAACGGTAAAGATTGTAAGATAAATTTTTTATTAAAGACGATAATGTAATAGCCATAATTCATTTATTGTATGTTGTGCGCTGCCAGAAAAACTTTTCTGGCAGCGTTTTTTTGTTTTTAATATGAGTTTTGTATAAAAAATTTCATAATCTATTGATATGCAACTATAAATGGCGGTTATTATACTGAACTAATATCTTTAATAACATTCTGATAATCAGCACTATTCAAATATTTTTTCAAAAATTTCACAAAAATATTTTGCAGAATAAAAAAAAAGTTTTACCTTTGCAGCCGCAAATCAGCAAAAGGTGTGGTAGTTCAGCTGGTTAGAATACGTGCCTGTCACGCACGGGGTCGCGGGTTCGAGTCCCGTCCATACCGCGAAGAAATCGCTCACTTTCTAATAATGAGAAAGTTAGCGATTTTTGATTTTTAAAAAGTTAAACAAAAATTAAACATACAAAAAAAGTAACCCATTTTTCGCTGGAAATTGACTACTTCGGTGTAATTCAAAAACAATACCTTTTTGGTATTATTTTCGGGACAAAGATACAAAAACTTCAAGAAATATTTTGCAGTTTTGAAATAACTGAAATATTTTGCAGGTTTTTTCAAAAATTCTACTATCTCTTTCACTTCCTGCTTTGCGCCCGAAAGCCCTGCAACGTCTTTAAACGTGATTTTATTTTTACTGTCTTTGTTGTTGAACATTTGTGCGCGGGATTTTCCCACTCCAAAAATACCGCCCGAGCCGCCCATATAATTGGACATTCTGCGGGACATAAACCAAAAAAACAAAATTATCACTGCGATTGGCAAAAACATTGAAATTAAATCCCAATATTTTGTTCTGTCTTTGTAAGTTATTGTACCACTGAATTTT
>JGI20171J14444_1000080_pt1 | contig 33155 bp, 30 predicted proteins | sample TergutNc150P4_FD_14444 | JGI IMG/M metagenome (IMG submission 14444) | reverse complement strand
GGGGGGGGGGGGGGGGTCGTAGTGTCTAATAGAAATGCTTTATTTGCGTCACAAACTATGTTAGAATTGCTTAACTGCAACTCAGAGTGATTTTTGCCGAGCGAAAAAAATATGGCTTTATTCTGCACGTAAGAGGGCATAGACCCTGCACCGCAAGCTCTGCCAAAAATTGTTTTATTGCCAAAAGTCATATTTTAATGTAAATATAGTAAGTTTTTTACTATATTACCCTAGCTATGCCTCAAAACCAAAACGAAATTTATTGGAATTCAGACCGCAAAATGCGTCTTTTGTTTGCGGCTTCTGGCTTCGCTGCATTTTTTGCCTTGCTTTATTATTTGTCCGATGTGCTCACTCCTTTTGTTATAGCGTTTTTGCTCGCTTATATTTTGAATCCGCTTGTGAATATTCTGCAAAAAAAAATCAAGTATAGATGGGTGGCTGCCATTTTGGTTTTGCTTATTGTGCTGGTGGTTTGCATTGGAGCTGCATTTATATTTGTCCCTATGATGATTGACCAAGGCGTGAATTTGGGGCGTTTATTGCAAAAATACGCGCATAACAGCGCTTGGAAAGAAACTTTAATAAGATATTTGCCAGACGAATTTTTGGAAAAAATACAACATATATGGGAAGAAAAAGATCTTGAGCCTGTTATGAACCGCCTCCAAAATATGGATTTGCTCAAAATTTCGCAGAGCATTTTGGGTAAAATTTTGCCGGGCGCAGTTGGCGTATTTTCTGGCGTTGGCAAGGTGCTTGTGTGGTTTATAGGTATTTTTATGGTTGCGCTTTGCCTAGTGCTTATGTTGCTGGATTTTGAGAATATGAAAAGAAACATGGCTTTGCATATCCCTGAGGAATATTCAGAAAAAGTTTTGCATTTCTTTGGTTCTTTTGACAACATAATGAGCAAGTATTTTAGAGCGCAAACCTCCATTGCCGCTATAGTCGGGGTGCTTTTTGCAATATCGTTTAACATAATGGGATTACCTTTGGGGCTTCCCTTTGGGCTTTTCATAGGCGTTTTGAATATGGTTCCATATATGCAAATAGCGAGTATTCCAATAGCTGCATTTTTAGGTTTAATCTATTCTTTGGAAACTGGAATTGCTTTTTGGCAAGTGGTTTTTATAATAACTGCAATTTATGGGGGTATTCAAGTTTTGCAAGATATGGTGATAACTCCAAAAATAATGGGCGGCGTTCTTGGTCTCTCTCCAATTCTCATTTTGATGTCTCTTGCTATTTGGGGAAAGCTGCTGGGATTTTTGGGATTTGTGCTTGCTATTCCATTCACGTGCATTGCCATTGCCACATATAAAAGTTATCTTGTGAGGAATAAGGGTACAGCCAAATGCGACTAGATAAATATTTGCAGGCGAAATATCCAGAATATTCCAGAACAGATTTGCAAAAAATAATTGCAGACGGAAAAGTTCTATTAAACGGCAAACCTTTGCTCAAAAGTTTTGAAGTAGAGGAAAACAGCGATTTGCCTATTGAAATTTTGCAGTTGCCAATTAAAACAGAGAGCCATTTGGAACCCGAAAATATCCCGCTGAACATTGTTTTTGAAGACGAGCATTTAGCGGTAATCAATAAACCGCGAGATATGGCAATGCACCCCGGAAACGGAGTGAGCAAAAAAACTCTCGCTGCAGCATTGCTTTGGCGATTCAAAAATCTCTCCCAAGTGAACGGCCCTTTGCGCCCTGGAATTTTGCACAGGCTAGACAAAGACACACCTGGCCTTTTGGTTGTGGCAAAAACAGATTTGGCTCACAGGGAATTAACGCGCCAACTAGAAGCGCGAATTTTAGAGCGAACCTACCGTGCGGTGATTTGGGGAATTTTGCGCGACCAAGAGGGTGAAATTGATGCGCCCATAGAACGCGACCAAAGGAACCGCCTTAAAATGAGTGTGCAGGCAGAGGGCAAAATCGCAAAAACGAATTACAAAACGCTGGAAACTTATGGCATTGCATCTTTGGTTGAGTTCAAACTTAACACAGGCAGAACCCATCAAATAAGGGTTCACGCCCGATATTTGGGAAACCCTGTGGTTGGCGACCCGCTTTATGAAGGTAGGGAAGAGAGCGCAAAAAGAATAGACACCATTTACAAACCTATGGCGGAAAAACTTTTGGAATTCTCCCCTGCCCAGCTTTTGCAATCTTATAAAATAAAATTCAAACACCCAAAAACAGAAAAAGCAATGGAGTTCAAAATTGAAGAAGATGAATCCTTAAAAAAGGCTCTTGATTTTTTGCGAAAAAACCGTGAAAAAAACAATTTGCCCGTGCAGCTTTTTGAACCACCCCAAATTTTTGCAAACCCCGAAGACATTGAGCTACCCCCCGAAGAAATTGAAGAAATGCCTGTGAAAGAGCGTCCAACAAGAGCAGAGCGTTATGCCGCCACAAAAATAAAACGCGCCTTGAAAAAAGAAAGGAAGCTCATGCTCCAGACAAAAGATAATCCCTGAATATTCTGTCTTTTTCGCATATATGGTCTATCCACCAATCTTTGAGGAAATCCAAAAATTCTTGAGGGTTGTGGTCCCATAAACTTTTGCTTCCCTCATGGGACAGCTTGTTCCTCAACTCATTGTGCCATTCGCGATGTTTTTTAAAATCGGTAAACCCGCACTTTTGCAGGAATTCCTCTTCAACATTAAAATGTATGTGAGTATATTCGGTTACCATGCTTATTACCGATTTGAGCACATTTTCGCCGTGCTTATTCTGCATTGCATAGAATAGAGAATTGATAGTGGAGACAATCCCCTTGTGCTGCTCGTCAATAATGTGTATTCCCAAATCGTATTCGGGTTTCCACACAATAAAGAGATTATGGTTAAACAAACCATCATTCAATATCGATTTTTCTTCCATATTTTTTAATATAGTAAAAATTTTTCTACCTTAAAACTTTATGCGTGAATTTAACGTAACAGGTCTTTGCCTGCCAAATCAGCACTATATGGTTGACATCTCAAATAAGGTTAGCCAGATAGTTGCTATGGTTGAAAAGGGGCAGTATGGGAAGACAACAACCATAAGGCAATTAGAAAAAGTTTTGCTGGAAAAAGATTATCAGGTAGCTCGCATAAGTTTTGAGGGCGTGGCGATACTCCATTTGAGAACGAGGGCTATCTTCTCACCTTTGATTTTAGAAAGCGGCGAGCGAAAAAGCCCAGCGCAAAATGGGTTAGGAAGGGCAAAAAAAGGTTTTATGACTGCCTAGCGGTGTGATTTCCACATATTATTAACAGGAATATAAACAAATTTTTAACGCTTGACAAAATTTCACATTTTTTCTATATTTGTCTTCCAAACAATTTATATAATGAGGTTTTTATGAACAGAGTTAAAACTCTATTGGCAGCAAGCGTTGCGCTTGCCTTGGTTTTCACAGTTTCTTGCTCAAGCGACAAGGACGATCCAGCACCGCCACCAGGCAAACCCGTATGCTACTATGTAAACAGTGTTAACGGGATGTGCCTTGAAGGAGGCAAGGAACTGGAAAAAGAATGTAAATCTATGGGCAGTATATACAAATACGAAGCAAGCGGTGCTTGCCCTGCAGGCGAAGTAGAGAAATGCCCTAATCCAAATCAACCTGACCAAATGATGTATTTATATGGTGATGGTATGAAAGGTATGTGTGCTGCACAGGGACAATAATGAAAGCACCCATGCCACCTAGCTGAAAAAAAAGCTTACCCCCTCTGGATGGCATTTGCCAACTGATGTGGAATGGGACACATTTATTCTCTGTCCGTTGCGTAAAATAAGTATATTATGAAAACCTATTATGAAACCGCCCATACCATTTTGCTGGGTTTTTCTATTTGCCTTGGCACTGTTTTTTATTCAGTGTACCGTTAAGCCTTCAAAAAGAAGCCATAATAACGCAATTGGAATTTGGGTTGGAAGCAATATGGCGGAGAACGATTTTAACAAGAATGGCAATTGGATTTTGGGCATAGACCTAAAGCATTTAAACAGCAAAAATATTATTTCAGGAGCTAATACCGCTTGGAATGTTTATTCAGGTTATCATTTTGGCGAACATCCAGGCATGAACATGGATGTTAGCTTAAATGTTTTGACTAATGATTTAGTTTCTAAAACGAATGGCATTACCAGCCAGTTTTACATAGGACCAAGTTTAGGTTTAAGCTATCTCAAAAGCGATGGCAGATTGTATAAATACAAACCAAAAGTAGGTGCCACTGGAGGCATATTAGTGCTAATTCCTGAATATAAATATTTCCCTGAATCGGATATCACAGTTGAGGGTTCAATGGATGTAAGAAAGAAAACAGTGAATGAAGATGACATGCTCCGTGTCTTATACCATTTATATGCTTTTTAATACAACATAACACAGTCTGATTTTACTTTTCGCGGATGTTCTACTTTACTTTTCGCGGGGTTTTCATTTTACTTTTCGCGGGCTTTCTACTTTACTTTTCGCGGATTTTTTGCTATATTTATGCTTATGAGCGGAGAATATAGCAGATTTTTGAATAAAAATGTTAGTCAAGCCTTGCACAGCAGGCGAATTGTCCTTATATCTGGCGCAAGACAAACTGGCAAAACAACGCTTTCTAAGCAAATTGCAAATAAAAATTGCATTTATAGGTCCTTAGACGATACCTCGCTTTTAAAAGGTGCATTGGGAGACCCAAAAGGTTTTATAAAAAATAATTCCCAAACAATGATTATAGACGAAGTACAAAAAGCACCAATGCTATTGCCAGAAATAAAACTTGTAGTTGACGAAAACAATAGAAATGGACAATATTTATTGACTGGTTCCGCAAATTTGCAAACATTACCAGCCGTTACCGAAAGCCTTGCGGGGAGGATTAAAAACATTCGTTTGAGAACCTTAACTGCTGGAGAAATTTTAGACAGCAAGCCAAATTTTTTAGAAAGAGCCTTTGCTTTGGATTTCCCTGCAAAAATAAGCGGCTTTGACAAAAGAGCAATAATAAATATGGCTTTTAAAGGAGGGTACCCCGAAGCGGTTAAAATGAAACGCATTTCAGATATCAAAGACTGGCATAAAGATTATATAAATACTCTGATGTTAAGAGATTTAAAAGATATTTCCAATATAAAAAGGCAGGATTCTTTGGAAGAATTGTTTAAAATCATGCTCTCTTGGTCTGGAAAATTTATTGATATTGCAGGAATTTGCTCAAAACTCACAATATCAAAACCAACAATAGAAACTTATATAAATACCTTGGTTTCAATGTTTTTATTTGACAGGGTTTCTCCTTGGATATATACCGACTATGATAGAGTGGGGAGAAAATCAAAGTTATATGTTTCGGATTCTGGGCTTATGAGTTCTATTTTGGACTGGAATGAACAGGAAGTGGCCTTAGATACTGACCGTTCTGGAAAATTAATTGAAACTTTTGTGCATAAAGAACTCATTGCGCAAATAGATTTTGGCAAAAACCATTCGCTTTATCAATACAGAGACAGAGAGAAACGAGAAATAGATTTTATTGTTGAACAAAATGACAAAAAGCTGTTGGGTATTGAGATAAAGGCAGGGCATAATGTTTCAAAAGATGATTTTAAGCATTTGGAGTGGTTTAAAAATAATCTTGCGAAAAAACAATTCAAAGGCATTGTACTCTATTCAGGGGAACACACCATACCTTTTGGCAAAGATATGCTTGCTGTGCCTACCGCAGCATTATGGGCGTGATTCAAACCTCCTATGAAACCAGCCATACCACCTAGCTGGATTTTCCAAAATCATATTTTCCAGCCAAGAATGGTAATGGGCGTAAAAGTTTTCTGAGGGTATTTTCTTTATTTGTCCCAAATAGCCGCAAAATACGGGAGTTTTGGGGCGGTGTTCCAAAATAAAAGCCGGTAGCGGATTGCAGCGGACCTTGACACCCAAGAAGGAACCTTCGCATTTTTTCCTTATGGAGAGCGGAGGCAGCTTTCTAAAATTTTGGTCGGCGATCAGTCCGAATAAACCACCGCCGTCTATAAAATCTATCAAATGGTTTGGTTCTATCCTTTTTGTGAAGCATTTTCCATTGACGGTTCTTTTTTTCTGAAGCCACATATCAAAAAACTTGGGTTTTTGCTCTTGCACTAAGGCATTTAGGGGCAAGCCGCTTTCAGCTATCCTAAAACCAAAAAGCTCGTGGTTTCCGTAATGCGCGGTCAATAAAATGCCGCCTGCCTTCATTTCTTCCAAAATTGGGGGAAAATAGCCCTGTTTAGGGTGTCTAAAAACAAAATCAAAGGCATCGCAGAGCAAATTTCTCAAAACTTCGCCATATTTTGGCTGTTTTACGCCCGCTTTTTCAAAAAAAGGCTTGGTTAAACGCAAATTATTTGCAAATACAGAGTGTTTCCACATATTTTGCAAAAATATAACAAATTTTCTATTTCCCCTTGTTAAATTCCCCAATTTTTTCTATATTTGTGTTTCAAATGACGTTTTTGCCCCTCAAAACGAAGATTTCAAAAGAATTATTCGCAAACGCAATAATACTGCAAGGCTTTCTGTTTTTAAGGCCTTGCTTTACAACACATAAAAACAATAGGAGTTCAATATGAAAAAGCTAATATCCTTAGCAATAGTCGCATCAGTTGCCCTTATGGGTTGCAGTGCAGTTAAAGCCAGTGTTGCCGGTCCCGTTGTTGATAGCAGCGGAAAGAAAGTTACTGCTGGAACATCCAACATGAATATTCTTGGTTTTACCGCCATGAAATTGGAAAAAGCCGAAGAAGCTACAAAATCATTAGCAAATCAATGCGGAGGCGGTGAACTTGTTAATGTAACTTCTCTTTGGAAAGAGACTTGGTTTTACGTAATAACAATTGAGAGTTTGTCACTATCTGGTCATTGCAAATAATAAAACATGGCTATGCATATACACGTAAGCTACGTGTATATGTTTAAAATTTCTATATTCAACGCAGGAAAATTTGTGATGAGAAAAAGTATTTTATTGTTAATCGTTGTTTTATCTGCACTTACTCTTTCGCAGTGCCAGTATGCAAAAAAAGTATTAGATGACTTAAAATTACCATCTACAGAAGAGGAAGAAAAAAAAACTTCCAGCCCTAGCTCAAAGACAGAAAAAAGTTCTAGCTCAGAATCTAAGAAAGCTAGAAAGGAAGCCCCAGAAAACAAGAATTATTCCAGTTCTAGCTTGAAAATTGAAAAAAGTTCTAGCTCAGAGGTTAAAAAAGCCAGAAAGGAAGTTAATAATGATGAAGATTCCAGTTCCAGTTCAGAAACCAAAAAAGCCCGAAAGGAAGTCGATTAGGAGGTACCCATGAAAAAATACTTTGTTCCGCTGTTTTTTATGCTATTAAGCTGCGGTAATCACTCGTTTTTAGACGATGTGCTTGGTAATGTTGACAACAACACTCTCGGAACGGGATTGTCACCTGAAGACGAAAAAAACGTTAGAGAGGTTCCGCAAGATATAAAGAACTTTGGCGATGCAGCAGGCGACTTCCCAAAATCCTATCTCATTGAAGATAAATTTCCGCCCGTGCAAAGCCAAGGGTCTTATGGCACTTGCGTAGCTTTCTCCACTGGCTATGCTTTTAAAACTGCACTAAACGCCATAGAGAAAAACTGGACTGCTACTGATTTGGCAAAGCCTTCAAATCAAACCAGCCCTAAAGATTTATGGCTGGTTATTCCTCCAGAAAAAAGAGGCTGTTCAAGCGGAACGTCATTTGAATATGCTATGGAAGCTCTTATTACCAGTGGTGTAGCCAGTATGGCAGAGGTTCCTTATGATATGACAAGTTCGTGTGATGCACCTAGTTCCAACGCAAAGATGAACCCAAATAACAAATTGGCAAACTACCGCAAAATAGCTTACAACGAAAAACTCTACTATTCAAATAGCACTAAAATGGATGGTATGGATTTAGATAATTTCAAAACATATCTTTCCCAAGGCAGACCTGTACTTTTTGCAGGAAAGCTCGGTGACAATTTTAGAAAAAGGTGGGGAGACAAAACGGTTTTATACTCAGATGTCAACCAAAGTGGCGGCCATGCTATGGTTCTAGTAGGCTATGATGATAATATGGGGACAGGCGGTGCTTTTAAGGTTCGCAATTCTTGGGGCACAAACTGGGGAGATAATGGAAGCATCTGGATAGATTACGATTACTTTTTGAATGATTTTTGCAAATACGCTTTTGTAGCGCAGAATTCCTCAGCTCCAGAAGACACTTTAAAGCCAAATCCTGTGCCTCCAAATCCTCCACCTAAAAACACTTACGACTTGCTAGCAAAATTTGCCGAAGACTATTTAGACCCAGAAAAAACCAGCAATCCCAGAGCACGTGCATTTTCTTATCAGGTGTATAACAACGGCTCAAACGCAATATTGGCAAGCCAAAACTGGGGTGTTTATTATTTATATTACAACGCTTACGATGCCGAAGATGATTATGAAATTATTTTTGAAGATCGCTATACTGACGAAGAAGGGTCACCTTGCAAAAAACCTAGCGATTTTGACAATAAAGTTTGTTGGGGAAAATATGATGAGTCCGATGCACTTGTAGGCGGAATTTGGAACAATATGGATATTGAACCCGGCAAAAAAGCAGGCGAAGCAGAAACTGGAGGATTAGATATGGAAATACCTTACCTAATGCCAGAGATTACCGGAGATTACTACTTGGTTGTATATGCCGATTATGAGAATGTAATTGAAGAAACCAACGAAGACAATAATTTCTATTTCATATCCAAACCAAACGGCAAGCCTTTGCATTTTGAAGACGGCATTATGGAACCCATAACTGCAAATTCTAAGATTTCGGCAAAAAGAGCAAAACAAGCTCCAGTTCATTCGGTTGTGGATTTGGGAGCCTATAACGCTTATACTCCGCAAGAAATAAAAAAGCTCCTTAACAGAGACAAGAAAAACGGAGTTTTTGCAAAAAAAGTAGCCAAGTACAGAGAAAAAGCCAATCCGGTTAAACGCATAAAGAAACAGTAATTATGCCTTTCTTGTTTGTTGTTTTGCTTGCCCTAACTTCCTGCTTTGGAGAAACCACTGTTAAAGCAGGGGATATAATCAAAAAACTGGAAAAGGGCGAATCGGTTGAAATGAAGGATGCTGTTGTGGAAGGGGTTTTGGATTTTTCTAGCATTGGAAAACCATCTCCAGTTGGTTCAGCGATGCTTGAAGCAAGAGTCAAGGCTGATTTTTTCTGCTCGCGTTGTGTTTTCAAAGAAAAGGTTATTGCACAAAAAAACAATAATGTCCGCACACGTTTTGATGGCAATGTGATTTTTTTGGAAAGCGAATTTCAAAAAGATGTGGATTTTACCAATGCGATAATTTACGGAACTATTAATTTCACAAAATCCATTTTCAAGGAAAATGCGATTTTTTATCAAATGGCAGTTTGGTCAAAAGACAGCTATTTTTCGGAAATAACGGCAAACAAAAAATTTTCTTTTTATTCGTCTTCTTTTCAAGGAAATCTATCTGTTTTTGATTCCAAATTTTTGGGTAGTTTTTCTTTGCAAGATGTTTTTGTTTTAGGCACTCTTCAAGGTTCAAAAACAAGTTATGATGGGAAAACAGAATTTGCAATGCTAAAAGCGGGCAGAGCAATTTTCCGAGCCGTAAAATTCAAATACGAACCGGAGTTTGACATTAAAGTTGAGAGAGGAGATTAAAAGAGAAACTCTTTTAGAATCTGAACAAACCAGCAAATCTCAGTTGCCCGTCTCTAACTCCGTCCAAATTGCTCACATTTTGAACGCTTGCAATGTCTAACTGTAGCATATCGGAGAGCATAACACCAAGACCAATATCTAATTCCTGCCTTGTGCCTATTTTATCGTGGAGATAACCAGCTCTGAGTGCCACCGTGCCAGCATAAACATATTCTGCTCCCAAACTCAAAATACCTTCTTGAAAAGTTTTTCTGAACTTGTCTAAGGTTTTATCGCCGTCTGCTGATGTTTCTGGGTAAAACCAAGATTTCCAAGCAGAGATATAGAATGGCTCTGCCTCTCCTTTGGAATTTTCGTAGATAACCATTCTGCTGTAATCTGTGTTCAATGTTATGCGATGATCTGGGAGTTTTACTAAATCGTAAGAAAGCCCAAAACGCCAAGTTAAAGGAATGGGATAATTGTTGGATTTTTCCACATAGTAAACATTAGGGCCTATGTTTGCAAGCACCGTACCAAATCTAAGCCCGTTCACACCAAACAAATTGCGCCCCAAAACACCAATATCAACTGCATAGCTCGCCGTGGTTGCATCTGGTTCGTTTAACCCTTCTCCAGAACTTAGTGCAGAATAGAAAAATTTGAAACTCAGTCCCAAAGCCCAATTCTTGTTCAGCTTTGTTCCATAGCTCAAACCAACAACCGTTTCAGAACTGTTAAAAGAACTGCCTTCTTTGTCTTCGTCAAAATCACTTGAAACAAATGTTTCGCCAAAACTTATGAAATTCACAAATAAACCCCAAGTTCCCCAGTCGCCAAGCGGAAAAGTTACTCCCGTGTATAGATGATAGAGGTCTGGAATGTTGAGAATAGGCAAAAGTTTTTCATAAAAAAATGCAACTTGGTTTTGCGCCGCGTGGTAGCGTTCAACGCCTGCAACCGTGCTTAGCCATAAATCGTTGCCGAGCGCAAGCACATTCCAAACCGTATTGCTCGCAAGCCCATTTCCCGTATGGTAATGGCTCCACTGCCCTTGCGTATCTTCGGCTCTGTTCATTTCTGTTTCGCTTTTGCGGCCGCTTGGAGTTGCATATTCTGGCAAATAGCTCCACACGCCTTTTTCTGTGCCAATCCAAATAGCACCCTTTTCAGAAATAGTTATGCTATAAACCTCGTTTTTCTCAAAACGAACTTGCTCCCATCTTCTCAAATTAAAATGCGAAAGCCCTTCTTTGTGCGCAGCCCATATATGCCCAGAGCTATCTATAGCCATTGCCTTTGGGCTTAAATCCATAATACCATCTTCAAGCGCAAATACGCTCCACTTGTCTTTATCGCCATCGTTTTGTTTTGGGATTAGCCTTGCTATGCCTGCGCTGTCCACGCCAACATAAAGCTCTTTGCGAGCTTCGTGCCAAGCAATAGAAGTTATTTTTTGAGATGGCAAAACCGCGCCTCTTTGCTCAAAAGTCCCGTTTCTATAAGCGAAAAGACCATTATCTGTGCCTATCCAAAGGGTTGCGCCTTGGTTTGCAATGGCGGTTATTTTGCGTGTTCCAAATTCCGAGGCAAAATCCTTGAAACCTTTTCCGTCAAAGCGAAACAAACTCTTAGTTGTGCCTATCCAAAGTTTTTCCGTGCGTGTTTCGTAAAGCAAAGCCGTTACAGAGTCTTTAATAATAACAGAAAAAGGAATTTTAACCTCAACCAGCAATTCTTCTTCGTTCAATGTTTTTATGCCATTATATGCGCGCACCACGCCGGATATGGAATCAAGAGAAGTTTCTGAGCCTATGAAAGTTCGCACAACATCTCTCAGTTTTGCATTTCCTTCAAGGGGAATGATCACGTTTTCACGCCAAGCCTGACCGTCAAAGTGCAGAATACCATTTGCCATTCCTGCCCAAACCTCATTGCGGGTTAAAAAACCTCTGCGATTGCGAGCGGCAAGTGCGGTGAATTTACCTTCTTTTGACAATTCCCATTCATTTGCGAGTGGTCCAAATGCAAGCCCTGCTGGATTGTAATAAAGCGCATTGCCATCGTCTCCAAGAGCAACCCCACTCTCTCCCATGCCGAGTTGCCTAGCTCCAATGGGCATTTCCAAGGTAATCACAGCAGAAGCCCTTGCAAAAGCAAGGGCAGAGAGCAATAAAACCAAGAGGGAAATTACTTTTGCCATTGAAGGCTATAATTTAGAAATCTTTCAAAAAACCATACTCATAAACCTTAGGTTCTATTTTCTGGGCAAGTTCTTTAAGCGCAGAACGCAAATCTCCTATCAACTCATTATACTTTTCATCATCACTTTTATTGTTCATTTTGCCCTGAGCATTCCTGCCCTGAAAATGCTCGCGAATGTCGTATAAACTTGCATTTACGTTGCAATTTGGCTGTGAGTGGTAGTATTTCCACAATTCTAGCCCTGCTTTGAAAACATTTTTTGCAGTTTTTGAAAATTTAAGTGCCTTTTTCTCTTTATATGGCACCTTGCTTGTGCCGCCGCCTCCAGTGCCAGCACCAGCATTGTAAAATAAACCAGGTTCCCGAAGCATCATTTCTATTTTTCCTGCAATAAAATCTGTCATAAAATGGCTATCAAATTTATCGTGGGCACCTACATCCCATTCTATAAATGGAATCCAATGGTTTATGCCGTGTTTGCTGGAAATGTTGTTTTGCCCGTGAAACAAGGTATAGGCGAGACAATCATTTTGAAATTCATCGTCTGTTTTCCAACCGTCATTTGGATAAAGGAATTGATCGCGGTCGTTGAGCCAGTTGGCTTCTATGCAATGGCGTACGGTAAAATAAATACAACACTCAATTAAATTATTGCTTGTTATTTCTGTAATTTTTGACTCTCTAATATCGTTTGCAGTCGGTTTGCTTGCTATGCTAATAGTATTATTTGTTTGGAAATCCGTTCCTTGTATTCTCAAATAGCCAATATTTTCCTTTTTCTTATCAAAATATTTTCGCAACCAATCAATTATCAATTTGCCTTTTTCAACGGGAAAAAATTTTTTGGTTCCAATGAAAATAGATTGTTTTACGTCTTTATCATTGTCATAAACATCAACCTTAATTTTAGAAATATGTTTTTTATTTTCTAAATCCCAAAAAAGAAAACCTATTGGAAATTTGCCCTTTACATTGTCAAATGAATTAGAGCAACAAATAAAGCCTTTTTTAAAATCCGCCTTAAAAAAATCTCTGAATTTTACAAAATTTTGCGAAATTACATATTTTAAAGTTCCAAACGAAGCTAATTTGCAATCAGGAATTAAATTGATAATTTGTACGAAAAACTGCACAAAAATCTCATTTATTCCAATACCCACCAAATCTTTATATTTCAGGTATGTTTTATGAGTAGAGCTAACCCCTGCTTTGCTTCTAATTCCATAACTCGTTGCTTCCGCATAGGGTGGGTTTATATAAACAATAAGTTTCTTGCGTTTCTTGGGGTTGTTAATAATTTGTTGTAAACCTTCGGGCAACTTGTCAAAATCGTCATTCAAAAAATCAAATTGAAAACAATGCTCTTTCAATAAATTTGCACCATTGTCTATCCTATCGTGCATAACATCAACATCTGCCTTGTCAAGCGTGGATGCCCAGATATTGTATTTGTTTGTTAGCCCTGCCAAAAGATTGCCTGTGCCTGCTGCACAGTCCCAAACATAATACTCATCCTGCCAATTCTCGCCCAAAACATCGGCAATATATTTTTGCGAAAGTTCAACCCATATTTGCGGCGTAAAATAGCTACCTTTCCGCTCACGCACATCTTGGGGAACAAGCAGGTCTTGGCGTTCAATGATATAATCCCAATAATCCTCTTTGGGTGGGCGTTCATATATTGCCCAAAAAGCATTGTGAGCGCGTTGTTTGTCGTTGAAACTTACTTCACTTGAGGAGAAAGCACCGAATTCATCTTTATGGCGGTTCATCTCATAACGGGTCGCACGTAGAACTACCATCAAATTTTCTTTTAGCGAGTTGTTTTTATCGCTTATCAAATCAGCAATGTAAAAATGTCCGCTGAGAATCCCCTTTTTCTTAGCAGCATCCCAATTAACAGATATTGTTGGCTTTACAGTCTCCAGCCATTTGCTATAAATGCTTATGAAATTATTTTTGTCTATCCTTATTTTAGAAACATTGTTTTTTCCTATGAGGAAATTTTTGAGGATAAACAATTTCAAGCTGTTTTCATCGCTGAATTTGAAAAGGTAGGTTCTATGCGGCTCGCCGTTGTTTATTATTTTGTCTATCTGAGCGTAAATTTGCTTGAACTCGCGGCTATTGTGGTTGGAAGGAGCCACATTCCAGTTGAAATCGTTTTGATGGAAAATATCCTGTATATCGGCGTAGGGAATGAAGGCTATTTTTTCGCAGTCAAAACAGCCCAAAAATTTCGGTGGCAAAACTTTGTTGAATGTTCGGGCTTTGCCTATGGTAAGCACCAGTTGGGTGAGCATAAGCAGAATGTCGCTTGGCGCGGATTTAGCCTCTGCCCACAACAAATATTCGTCATTGAAGTTAATGCTACTCGCAGGGCGTTTCAATTTCACTGCAAAATCTATATCCTTGATTATTTCGGCACAATCATATTTTGCAAAAAAATCCGCTGCCACTCTGTTTTTGAGTTCTTCTTCGCGAATTTTTGGGGAGTATAGCATTCAAGGGAAATTTAGTAAATACACGCTGATTACTTATACAAAATTTCCAGCATTTTTTCTCCATACCGTGTGCCAAGAGTTTTGTATCCTTCGTAGGTAAAATGCAGATTATCGCTAACAGCTGTTAATCCTTGCGAAGAAATTACATAGCCCACACTCTCTCCGTTTGGCATTTTACCCATTGCGTTTGGAATGGAACTTATATTGCTGTTATTGTTGCCATAAGCCTGACCAGCGAGAAATGGAACGGAGTTAGCCGAAAGCCCTAAGTCGGAGAGAATATTATCATAAATGGCTTTTACTTTTTGGCTATAGTTTCCGTTTGCTGCGCCAGATTCACCCTGATGCATTAAAATACCTTTGATAACACCTACTTTTTGGGCTTCTTTGGCAAGGTCAACTAAGCGTTTGTAAGGATTGTTGTTGTACTTTGCCGCATAAGCTTTCATCCAGCTTTCTTGATTGCTGTAATAATTTTCGGAACCTGTTTTTCCAAATCCCTCAATGGCTGCTCCACCCACTGCAACCACAATAATACCCACTTTTATGTTTGACGGCGTTTTTGCTACTATAGTTCTGCCAAAATAATCAACTGGACTCAAGCAGAGGTTATCTCTAACGAGTGGCGGAACTGCGGTGTACCATTTGCCTTGTTCGCGTTGTTGGCTACCATTTTTTGCAAGTTTATAACTTCCAGCCACCGCAGTCATAACTTGGAAACGCGAGTCCACATTTTCTTTGTATGAATCTGGAAGTACATCATTATAGACTACCGAATTATTCTGCGAGCACTGCCCTTCCATATTTGACTGCCCAAAAGCCAAATAAATATGAAAATTCTCTTTTGAATCTGCCACCACAGCAGAAGAACTGCTTTGTGCAACGGAGCTGCTACTCTTTACCGAACTAGAACTGCTTGCAACTGCCGCAGAACTGCTGCTCTTTGCCACGCTAGAACTGCTCACACTCTCCTTACTAGAACTGCTACTGATATCCAAACTAGAGCTACTTAAATCCTCCCCCTCGGAACTGCTGCTGATATCCAAGCTAGAGCTACTTGTATTCTCTTCCTCCTCGGAACTACTGCTAATATCAGAGCTAGATCTGAAGGCTTCCTCAGAACTGCTGGACAAAGCAAGTACTTCTGACGAAGACGAAACATAAACCTCTGACGAGGACAAAACTTGATATGAAGACAAACCACCTTCAGAAGGTCCTACGACACTATCTTTGCTTGAACAAGCAAAAACAAGAAGAGAACCTAAAACGGCAAAAAAAACCAAAAAACGTTCCATATACCCCCCTATTGATATAACAATCAATATAGAAAATTACTCACTTATACAAAAGCTCCAGCATTTTTTTGCCATACCGTGTACCAAGTTCTTGGTAGCCTTCGTAGTTGAAATGTAAATTATCTGACTGAGCCTTACAACCTTTTGATGAAATTACGTACGCGACTGGTTCACCGCTCGGCAGCTTGGCAGTCATTGTTTTTGTGAGACCCCTTATAACGTCGGCTTTGTTCTGATTTGGATTGGCATCAGTAATTACTGGTTCGCCAGCCAAGAATGGTATTGAGTTGGCGGGCAGTCCCAAGTCGCTCAACATATTATCATATATGCCTTTCACCTTTGGTGCCCAGCGAGCATCTCCATCTGCTGATCCAAACTCGCCCTGATGCATTATTATGCCCTTGATGACCCCAACCTTTTGCGCTTCTTTTGCAAGCGTTATAAGACGGTTGTATGGATTGTTGTCGTAGTTTTTGGCAATGTCTTGCAGAAATGACATCTCAGTCTTGAAATAAGCAGCTGCGGTAGGTCCTTTTTCAAAACCCTCTATCTTGGAGCCGGAAACGGCAACAACTATAATGCCTACTTTTATGTTTGATGGCGTATTGGCTACTATGGTTCTGCCAAAATAATCGGCTGGGCTTAGTCCAGTGTTATATCTTATAATAGGGGGCACAGCTGTGTACCATTCTCCCTGCTTTCGGTCTTCGGTTCCGCTGGCTAGTTTATATTTTCCAGCTACCGCCGTCATCACCTGAAAACGTGGATCTACATCTCTCTTATATTTCACATCTACATCGGTGCCAAAACCTGATGGAGGAATCCCTTCCATATTTGATTGCCCAAAAGCCAGGTAAATATGGAAATTCTCTCTTGGATCTATTGCCACCGCAGAAGAACTGCTCTTTGCCACGTTAGAACTGCTGCTACTCTTTACCGAGCTGGAACTGTTTGCAACTGCCGCAGAACTGCTGCTTTTCGCCAAGCTAGAACTACTGCTTTTTACCGAACTAGAACTGCTCACATTCTCCTTATCAGAACTGCTACTGATATCCAAGCTGGAGCTACTTAAATTCTCTTCCTCGGAACTGCTACTTATATCAGAGCTAGAATCCGAGCTAGGACTGGAAGCCTCCTCAGAACTGCTTGATAAAGCAAGTACTTCTGACGAAGACGAAACATAAACCTCTGACGAAGACAAAACCACCGATGAAGACAAACCACTTTCAGAAGGTCCTGCGATGCTATCTTTGCTTGAACAAGCAAAAACAAGAAGAGAACCTAAAACGGCAACAAAACCCAAAAAATGCTTCATAAACCCTCCTACCGGTATATGGTTGTTAATATAGAAAATTCTACATTACCCCTTATGAATATTCTAGCAACCGGTTGCTGCGGGTTTATAGGGACAAATTTTGTGCGGTTCGTTTTGAGGGAGAGACCAAATTGGAACATAGTGAATTTGGATGCCCTAACTTATGCTGGCAACATAGAAAATCTAAAAGATGTAGAAAGCAACCCGCATTACAAATTTTTCAAAGGCGATATAACAAAGGAACAGGATATTTTTAAAGCTGGAGATTTGCTGCCAAGCAAACTAGATGCTATTGTGCATTTTGCGGCAGAATCGCACGTTGACAATTCCATAAAAAACCCGGGCGTATTTGTTCGCACAAATGTGGAGGGAACATTGAACCTGCTGAAATATGCAAAAGAAAAAGGCATAAGGCATTTGCAGGTTAGCACAGACGAGGTTTACGGATCTCTCGGAAGCACAGGCTACTTTACCGAAGACACGCCTCTTGCCGCCAACAGCCCCTACAGTGCCTCAAAAGCAGGTGCAGACCTATTAGTACGGGCTTGGCACGAAACTTACAAATTAGATACCGTTATCACCCGTTGCTCAAATAACTATGGGCCATACCAATTCCCCGAAAAGCTGATACCCCTTGCGGTCACAAACTTGATGCAGGGCAAAAAAATCCCCGTTTATGGCAAGGGTCTTAACATTCGCGACTGGCTCCACGTAGAAGACCATTGCAGCGGAATTTTGCTCGCGCTTGAAAAAGGAGAATCTGGCAGGATATATAACATAGGTGGCAACAATGAATGGAAAAACATAGATATTGCAAAAGAACTTGTTAAAATAATGAAAATGGATGAATCCCAAATTGAATTTGTCACAGATAGGCTTGGGCACGATTTGCGCTATGCCATAGATGCCACACGCATACGCAAAGAACTGGGCTGGGAACCGAGATACACATTCAGCACAGGACTACCCGAAACCGTCAAATGGTATGTGGAAAACGAAGCCTGGTGGAAGCCTTTGAAAGCAAAGAGTTAATTTAGACCTCAGCTTGACAATTTTGTCGTTTATTTCTATATTAGCGGGGGAAATAATAAACAAAATGGAGGTCTATTATGAAGACACTTAAAATCTTATCATTCCTGCTCATTGGAACAATAGGAGTTCAAACAATCTTTGCAGACGACTCAATGAAAATAGGCGTCAGAGCTGGCTTAAACCTTGCGAGTATGGCATACAGTGGCAGCACTTCTAGAGACAGAGAAAGCTTCTCTAACGGAGTGAGCCAGGGCAGAAGTTCTTATAAACGAACTTCTGATGAATCACAAATGGGTGGTAATCTCATAGGTATTCTAATTGGCACGGTGATAGATATAAAAATCGCAGATTTCCTCTATATTCAGCCCGGAATTATGTTAAGCTCAAAAGGTCAAGATACAAAAATAGAGGATGAAGAAACCCGTATTTCTGCAAGCAGTCCTCGTATTGATAAAGGAAAATACAATCAGAGATTTAATCCGTATTATGTTGATATACCTGTGATGCTTTCGTTAAAAGGAACTCTTGCTGAAAATTTAGCTTTGAGAGCGCATGCCGGTCCATACCTCGGTTTGGGCTTGTTTGGAAAAGGCGAGACTTCATCTGAGGAGTATAACAATGGTGTTCCTGATTCCGATAATGGCAAAAGAAAAATAAAAAATCTATTCTCCATAACAGAGGAAGAAAAAGAAGAATTCAGATTTGGCGGCTTGAGCAGGTTCAATTTTGGAATTGGCTTTGGCACCGGCATTGAATTTAGCCATTTTTATGTAGGACTTAGCTATAATTATGGCTTAACCAGCGCAATGAAAAAGTATGACTACTTGGAGGCTGAAGACGGGGGGCAATACATTGAAAAAGGGACTCGTGAAGTCAATATTTATGAACGCACTTTAAGCATCACAATGGGATATAATATATAAATATATCAAACGAGTGGTATTTACTATATTTAAAACCGAGGCTTAAGGTGAATATATTAAGTTTTGGGGTGATACTACTCTTAGCTGGCTGCGGAGCGGAATGGACAAGTGGAGAGGTTGGCAAAACTCCTTGCTCTTTTGACGAATTTCTGCCTAATGTGGGCAAGGCACTTAAAATGGCAACCGGCAATAATGGGAATGAGCTTTATATTTTAGACGATTTTTCTTATGTGTACTCCTATAAGCGGGATAATTTATATGAGTGCGCCTTTAATTTGGAAAATACATATAGGTTTAATGGGTTTCCCAAAGACGTTATTTTTGCAAACAATAATTTTTATGTTCAAGACGGAGCCTATTTAAAAACCAAAGACGACAAAGAACTCTGCTATGCCAAAAACGGGGCTTTTGCAGTTAGCGGGAATGAGCTTGCTGTTGGAGATAAATTTGGGGTGGAAATTTGGAGTATATCCGGTTCTAATTGTGCCAAAAAAGGCAACATACCTTCTCAAAGCGTTTTGGCTTTGGCAGCGACCAACAGCGAATATTATGTTGCAGAAGCTCAAAATCTTGCCATATACTCAAAAAACGGGGATTTAATCCGCAGAGAATCTATGTCTTCTACCCCAGGAGACGAAAAAAACTTCTGCTCCGCAGACAGAATAGCCGCAAATGACTACGGAATTTACCTTTTGGACAAAAAATGCAGAAAAATAGGTGTTTTTGATAATCAAGCATTTTGGCGCAAAACCATAAGTTTGGACTCCCTCGGCATAAGAAATCCTTTGGATATAGGCTCAGGTGAGTATTCTTATATCTTCATCATGCTCTCAAACGGGATTGAAAGGGTGAATGTGTTTTAGTAACATTGGCACAGTTTTTGCACATCACATATATACTATTAAATGTCCCTTATGTTGTTAAAAACTAAAGGATTAGCTTGATAGTGCCGATATAAAGTGTAGATTTAACGAAAAAGAGGTCCTTATGCCAGCAATGTCAGTAGGTGGTTTAGCGTCCGGGTTGGACACTAATAACATAATAGCGCAGCTCACAGCACTTGAGCAGGCTAAGGTCACGCGTGAAGAAAGGAAAAAAGAAAACGCTCAACTCACAATGGATAGATTCAAAGAGCTTGAAACCAAGCTCTTGAGTTTGCAAACCAAGGCAAAGGGCCTTGAACTGCCAAAAGATTTCAATTTATTCAAATCAACTTCCAATTATGAGGATTATGCCACTGTATCTGGAGGCGAAGGTGCCTCAGCAGGTAGTTACGAATTAGTTGTTAAGCAGCTTGCAAGCACGTTAAAAGTTGCCTCCAATTCTTTTTCTGCGGTAAACAAATCTATGTTTGATCTAGGTTTAATGGCCAAAACTGATGATCCCATTACTGTAACCTTGTCAACTAGTCAAGCCGCACAAAAAACCGATCCAAAAAAAACTGTTGATATAGTTATAAACCAAAGCGACACTTTAAAAGATATTGTAAATAAAATAAATTCCGCAGAAGGGACAGGTGTTAAAGCCAGCATAATGTCAATGGCAAACGGAGACAACCGCATTGTTTTAACTTCGGTGGATTCAGGAACAAATGCCTTTTCCATCACAGACAATAGTCTTGCAAGTGGTAGAGCAACAAGTTTTTTAAATGATCTAGGCATAACTGACGATTCAAAGCAAAAGGCAACTTCTGGAAGTGCCTTGACTCTTCTCGGCGGCGGAGCTGCTACGGAAACAACTACTTTTAAAGAGCTGAATACTGTTCTAAATAAAAACAATTTAGAACCCGGCGACAAAATAGGCATTTATTTGCCAGGTAACAATGGATCTGGAAGTGCTGGATGGGTTACTTTTGATTTGTTCAAACCTGATAATTCTCCAAAAACCATAAAGGAAGTTTTAATTGAAATAAATGATTCCTTGACAGCTTCGGGTGCAGACTTTAAAGCCTCAATCAATAGTTCCGGAGAGATAGTTATATTAGGAAATTTAGAAGACGACCAAAATTTTAACAATAGAAACGACGAAGATCTCTATAACTCTCTTACCGCAGCAGAAAAACTTGAAACCCCAATGAGAACTTACTTGCAAGAAGTTAAAATTCAATTGGGAACTTTTAAAGTTGATGGAACTGGCTTTTCTGAAGTCAAAAAAGACATGGGAACTTTGACAAATCGCACTATTTTTAAAGAAGATAATGTTATAACCGCAGGGCAAAATGCTTTTTATACTGTGGACGGAATGTCTGTTACCTCGCAGAGCAACGACGATGATAAAACCATAGCAGGCACCACTTTCACATTAAAAAAAGCAGACCCAGATAAAGTCATAAAAGTTTCTTTAGAATCTGACCTCAGTGGCATTGCAGACAAAATAAGCGAATTTGTTGACGAATTCAATGCCTTGCTTAAATTCATAGATGACAACGCAAAAGCTGAGGTAGTAGAACAAACAGATGCAAATGGCAAAAAAGTGAACAATCGCGTAGTTGGCCCATTCACAGGCGATTCTGGCATATCCAGCTTGCGTGAAAGTTTGAGAAGTATGTTCTCTGGCGTAATAAACGAAATATCAGGCTCGCTTAACAACGGCTATAAAACCTCTTATTCATCTGCATCCCGAGTTGGCATACTCGCAACCAAAGAGGGATATTACGAAGTTGACAAAGAAAAATTGACCAAAGCTCTAAATTCGGATTTTGAAGGTGTGCGCAAGCTCTTCACATCCGGCGGTTTTAGTGATACCCCAGGTTTTAGCGTTGGCCGTTTCACCAAAGATTCCGATGCTGGTGTATATACCTATGATAATGATACTAAGGAATGGTATTTTAACTTCGATCGTGCAAACAGCCACAGTGTAATAGAAAACAATATTAAAAAATGGTATACTTCTACTGGGCAGCTAATTGAACCAGTTAAAGGCACTTGGTATGGCAATAATGTTTTCACCACCAGCAAGGGACTTTCCATTGAAATGCCTAGCCAATCTAATGATATGGCCCAAGTTACTTTTGTACGCGGAATTGCCGGACAAATTTCAACCTTTATGGAAAAAGCAAAAACCGGCTATTACGACTATAAAGGAGAATGGACTGATGGATACTTAAAGCAATCAAAGGATAAGTATCAAACGAGAATTGATGATATTCAAAAGAGAGTTGATCTATTGCAGGTAAGAGTAGATAGTTTTGAGGCTAGGCTTGTGAAGCAATTCACAGCGCTTGAAAAAAGCATGAGTAGTTTGCAGTCTCAAAGTTCAAATATGTTAGCTGCCATTAGCTCAATGAACAACAGCAATAATAAAAAGTAATTTAACCAAGGAATTTATATGCAAAACGCAACTTATGCTAAACCAGGCCTCGGACAATACCGTCAAGCCTCTGTTGAAACCGCCGACCGTGGGCAGTTGATCATTATGATCTACGACCATTGCATAAAATGGTGCGGCATAGCTAGAGAAGCATTAGAAGCCGGCCAGATAGCCCGCAAAGCAGAAGCCTGCCACAAGGTAGAAGCTGGACTAAGTGAGCTTTTGACCGCTTTGGATATGGAAAAAGGTGGCGAAATAGCAAAAAATCTTTGGAGACTATACGATTTTTACAGTTACCACATTCACGAAGGCAATACGAAAAACATTGCCAAAAACTTCACAGATGTTGCAGAGATGATGGGGCAACTCAGAGAATCTTGGCAAAAAGCCCTTGGGCAAGTTCGTCAAGACAGAAAACTCGCAAACAATTTAGCAGCAGGAACTCCACGTAGCTATGTGAGCATGGTGGGATAATCAGAGGTAATTATGAATCAAGACGCAAACGCTTTATCCTCAAAAATAGATGCTGCAATGCAGCTTTGCAAGAATGTTCTTGACTATGGCGAAAAAATAAAAGCTCTATCTCCCGAAGATATTGGAATGGATGCTTATGCAGAAGAGCTAACTCAACGCACAGAAGACAGGGGACGTGCCACCAGAGTTGCCATTCAAGAACTGAACGCCATAAGCAACATTTATGAAAACTTATCTGCCGCACCAGCAGACAAGGCTTTTTTGAGCGAAAAAATACGCTTGGTTCAAGATATGTCGCCTTTATTTGTTAAACAGAATGCGATCATTCAAAGAATAATACAGGTGCACCTAAACTCAATGCGCAAGGAATCTGTTGAATTCCACCACAATGTCAGAGTTATAAAAAATTACCTCAAAGCTCCAGATAAAAGAAGTTTTTACGGGTGATTCTAAAAGCATTCTAAAACATTCTAAGTGCGTGCAAATATTTGTCTGTGGAAGTTGTGAAGGGCATTAAATAAGCATCTTTGCCCGCAGCTTCTATAAGGGTTAAAAGCCGCCTATCAACTATGCAATTCCCTTCTAAATCAAACTTGAAATTTGGCGGAAACACCACTTGGTTAACTGTTTCCCAGTAATTGCGGCTTTTTACCGTAACAGGGCTAAGTCCTATCCACATTTCCGTATTTGGCAAATGCTCAAGCCATTGACTTAACAAGCCTTCTGAAAAATAAGGCTGAGTGAAAAAGCCATCCGCTCCGCAGTCCAGTTTTTCTTTGCAATAGTCCAGTTCTTTTTTAAAAGACTGGCGGTGAGGGTCTTGCCCAGCATAAACTTTTAACTGTGGAAACTTTGTTTTTATATACTTTATTGCCTGCGGTGCTTTTATGCCGCTAGGGGTAAAACCATGCGGGTCAAGTGGTGGGTCTCCGCTTATCAAAAGCGTTTGTTTTAAGCCAAGAGCAATAAGTTTTTCAATTAAATCTCCCAAATTCTCCAAGGTGCGGTCTATCAACCTAAAATGCGGAATTGCCGGCACGGAATTTTTGAGCAAATGCTCTGCTGCCCCAAAACTCTTTATTTCAACGCTCCTAAGCTCAGGAATATTTATGCCGATTATTTTTGGAAAATTATTTATATGCATTTTAGACTCCTGCAAAAAGGAATCCAACGTTTTTGGTACAAGTTCAAGGGCTATTCTCATATATGGATAAAGTAGTAAATCATTTCCCTGCTTCTAGCCAATTATTTCCTACTCCAGCATTGGCAACAATCGGAATATCCAAAGGTAGAGCATTTTCCATTTCGCTCTTAATCATTTGCGAATATTCAACCGCTTTTTCTTCGGGACATTCAAAAACAAGTTCATCGTGAACTTGCAAAAGCATTCTAAGCGGCAAGTTTTCGTTTTTTATTTTGCTCTGCAAACGAAGCATAGCTTCCACAATTAAATCTGCCGCACTGCCCTGAATTGGTGTGTTCATTGCTACACGCTCCGCTGCCGCTCGCTCCTGATGGTCGCTCGCATTCAATTCGGGCAAATAACGCCGCCTTTTTGCCATTGTCTCTACATATCCGTTTTCTCTTGCAGATTTAACAACTTCCTCAAAATATTCTTTCACCCTGCTGTAAAAACTGAAGTAGCCATTTATGAATTCCATCGCTTTGGAACGGGCAATGTGCAAATCTTTTGCAAGCCTGAATGCACTCATTCCATAAATTATCCCAAAATTCACAACCTTTGCAGCCGCCCTCATTTCGTGGCTAACATCACTTGTCCCAAAAATTTTTGCAGCCGTTATGCTGTGAACATCTTCTCCTTTTAAGAATGCGTTTTTTAACTCTGGGTCTCCGCTCAAATGAGCTAACATTCTCAGTTCTATTTGCGAATAATCAACAGAGATTATTTTCCAGTTTTTTTGACTTGGAACAAATGCCGCTCTTATTTTTTTGCCCTCTTCGCTTCTCACCGGAATGTTCTGCAAATTTGGATTCACGCTGGAAAGCCTGCCTGTAGCCGTGCCCCAGGGCAAAAAGGTTGTGTGTATGCGATTTGTTATAGGCGATACTAATTTGGGCAGAGCTTCTGTGTAGCCGCCTTGCAATTTTTGAAGTTCACGCCAACTCATAATGCAACCCAAAATTGCGTTGGGTTCCGTTTCGGCGAGCATTTCCAAAGTTTCGGCATCTGTGCTTGGACCACTCGCATTTTTTTTGAGCACAGGGAGTCTTAGTTTCTCATATAAAATATTAGCCAGCTGTTTGTGAGAAGCTAAGTTAAAATTTTCACCAGCTATTTCAAAAATTTGTTCTTCTAGTTCTGCAATTTTCTTTTGAAATTCCGCATTGAGAACGGCAAGTGCCTCATCATCTATTGAAATGCCGAGGTTTTCCATTTCGTAAAGGCATTTTATCAGAGGCATTCCCCTATTTTCAAAAAGCTCAAACAGATTTCTTTTTTTGAGTTCGCTCTTATTCTGTTCCCATTTTGAGAAAAGCAAAGCGGCATTTTCTGGCTCGGCCTTATTATATGCACCTGGATTCAAAAGCCATTGCGCAAAAAGAACATCTATTATCTTGCCACTAGGCCATTCTTTCAATTCATTCAAATAATGAAATAATTTCTTTGCATTGTAAAACACAAGTTCTGCGTCTTGCTTTGCTAAAATCTCTTTTATCCATTCTTCAAAAAGCGTTTTATCTTTGGATAGCTCATAATATTTATTTTCATTTTTGCTGATGGTAATACTTTCGTTTTCAAATGAAAAAGCCAAAATTTTTGCAGAACTTAAATCTGCATCCATTTTTTGCAAGGCTTCGGCACTATCAACGATGTTTCTTTCTGATTTTGGTTGCAAATCGAAAAATATGGATGGATATTCGCTAACGCTTGGCAACAAAGGAACGAGGCTCGGTATTTCATAATCTATGAACAGTTTGTACAAAGCATCTTTGTCTAAGCCTTTGTAGCGCAAATCTTCGGGCTTGTAGCCAAAATCGTGTTCGCTTTTCAAAGTCACTAATTCCTTGCTCAAAAAGGCTTTTTCCTTGCCTGCGATTAAAAGTTCCTGTTTTGCCTTTGGCAGTTCAGCAAGATTATTGTATATACTTTCCAAATTCCCATATTTCGTTAAAAGCTCTACCGCGCTTTTTGGACCTATTTTTGGAACCCCAGGTATGTTGTCGGAAGAGTCTCCAACAAGGGCAAGGTAATCTACTATTTGCTCTGGGCTAACTCCAAACTTTTCTCTAACCTGCTCGGCACCAATATCAATTCCCTTTGCTCCGCTTTCAATTTGATAGATATGAATTTGAGAATTTACAACTTGCGCCATATCCTTGTCTTTGGTCACCAAATATACTAGGTAATTTTTTTTCGCGGCAAGTTTTGCGACCGATGCCATAATATCGTCTGCTTCAAAACCTTCGCAACCGAGAATTGGAATTCCGCTTTTTTCAAGAGATTCGTTGAGATACGGCATTTGCTCTACCATTTCTGGAGGCATGGGGCCACGGGTTGCTTTGTATTCGGGATAAAGTTCGCTTCTAAAAGTTTTCCTAGACACATCGCGCACAATAGCAAAATAATCGGGCTTGTGGCTTTTCACAATGCGAAGTATTGCCCCCCAATACCCGTGCAAAACCGACACAAGCTGCCCCTTGCTGTTTCTGAGCGGGTTTCTGGCATAAGCATAAAACATACGAAAAGCAAGCGCAGACGAATCTATAAGAAACAAACGAAACATTATCTAAAAACCTCCCGATAGGAGGATTAATCTAGAAATTAAAACTTACCCACCGTAAACCCAGCATACAACCCAGGCCACAACCTAACTTTGTGGTCGCCAAACGTCCAGTTCCAGTGATACCCGCCGCGAGGTTCCAAATAAAAGTCATCGCCGTTATACCTAGACAAGGCATTGAATGTTAAACCGCTGGAAAGCGCTACGCCAGTCAAAAGTTTGTAAGCAGCTCCGAGCCTTATTTTTTGCAGTTGGTTGTCTTTGTATTCTTCTGTAACCCTTTGCGCTCCAAAAGGTGGTACGATTTTCATGTAAATATTCGCGCAAGTGTAGTCAAGGCTAAAGTGATTGCCCCACATTCCAAAGCGAGTTCCTACACCATAAGCTTTGCTTTGAGGCCAAATATTGTTTGGTTCCAAGGCATATTCAAGAACTGTGTAGAAATAAGGCGTTCCCATGTGCAGGGCAACACCCGTTCGTGCTGTTTCGTCCACGTAAAAAGTTCCGTCTATAATACCATTGCCAACTATATTTATTAAACCTATGGGGGTATGGTCGCTTTTTGCAGAAACATTTATCACTCCAATTTGCCGTCCAACATGACCGCCTACATTTATAACGCCTGCTTGTAAATGCTCTACGCTGCCTGCTACATTAATTACTCCGCCTTGCACAAAGCTAACTTTGTTAGCAATATTAATAACAGAGGCTTGTACACCATACAAAGAATCTGCACTAATGTTTATCGTCCCTGCCTGAACACCTTTGCCTGTTCCCGCAATGTTAGTGATACCTGCCTGAACGCCATTAAAATTCCTTGCTGCGTTGAGCGTGGAAGATACCTGCAAGCCATAAATACTTTTAGTCGCAACATTCATAAGTGACGAAATTTGAGTACCTGCCATATCATCTACTGCCAAGTTTCCTAACAATGAAATCTGTGTTCCAGAGAGTGCCCTTTGAGCACCTGTAAAGAAAAAACCTAATTGCAATTCGTTTGCGGGTTCCTTGTTGCTGGCATAGGCGTTAAAATTGAATTTGAATGGTTTTGCCCGTGCCGAATCCAAGCCCGTCATCCCAGAGGAATCCACATTGCCGCGAGCAACCGCCTTTTCCCTCTCTATGTTCTGCATATCACTCATAGAAAGCACATTCTTTTTACCCTCGGATATTTGAACCTCCTTTGCCATCCAAATTTTAGAAGGAGCCTCCATTTGAATGGAATATTTGCCAACAGGCATTCCAAGTTCTATCTGCCGCCCGCGAATTTTGTTAAGCTCTGCAAACAAATTGCCCTGCTCGTCTCGTATAAAAAGCCGCCCTTCCAAATTTGAATCCAATGTTAGCACGGCACTCGTCTCGCGCAAATCCGTCATCACAATATCCCCTGTCCCCGCCAAATTCATATCGCGGTTGGGGTGCTGGCTGCCTGCGCTTGTGTTTTGCGTGTTTCTGAGCGTTTCGTCAAATGCGTATTGATAAGCCTCGCTAAGGGTCACCTTGCCGTTCCCCGTCATATCTGCTGCACCGCGCAAACCGCCAACGAGGGAGTGGGTAAAAAAACTGCCCTTTATGCGGTCGCTTTCTTGGCTGGCTTCGTTTTCGTTTGAGCTGGTTAAAAATGCGTATCCCTTCATTTCGCTGCTAGCATCTTGCAAAAAGGCTGGTCTTGAAACTCCGCCCTTTGTTCGGGTTATGGCTCCAGAACCGCAGGCATCTAATATGGCAACTTTTACATCTGCGTTTATGTTATTCACATTTTTGCGCAAATCTGCCCAGCTATACACATCGCTGCCCAAACGCAAGCCTTTTTCATCTGCGTGACCACTGTAATACACAATAACTTCCCTGCGAACACCTGTTTCTTTGCCTTGCAAGCGTTTTTCAAGTTCTGCAAAGCCGTTTTGCAGAGCTTTGGAATTTGGGTCAAAAACCCGCAAAACATTGCTTTTATCCACACCGCCCATTTGAGACATAACGCTTGCAAAAGAATTGGCATCGCTTTCTGCATAGCGAAGTTTAACCCTGTCTGAGCCACCGTTATTTGCGCCGGCAACCAGCAGATAACGCTCAACTTTTTGAGGTGCGGCATACAATAACGCCGCAAAAATCAAGGAAAATGCAAAAATAGTCTTTTTCATACCTATTAAACACTTAAAGTAGGAAAAAGTGTTACTTCTTTTTGAGAGTTATTTGCGCGACTTGCAAATTTTTGGGCAATTTGCCTTTCAAAAGATTTTCTGCCACAAAACTCAGATTAAATTCATTTTCAGCGATGAATAAGTAAAAAGTTTCATATTTAGGGGCATTGTCAAGCTCATATCCCTTTTCCAGCGAAACAATTTTTCCGGCTTCTAACTCTGCCGCTTTGCCGTTTTTGCCCGAAAGATGTATGGTTAAAGTGCCGCTGCCATCCATACTCAAAATAACCCCATAGCATTTTTTTTCTGCAATATAGCGCATTTGCAGCAAATCTCCAGCTTTTGCTTCGCTGTTATTTGTGAGTTTTTCCGCAGAATCTCCGGTTTTGCGCCAAATTTCCAAATCTGTTTTAATTCCTTTTACCCTTGTGCCATCTTCGCTCATCACAATGTCTCTGTTGCTAAACACTGTGAGAAATGTGGTGACGCATATCAATAACGCCGCACAGGCAGACAAGGGAATTTGCCATTTAAATCGTGGTGGCTGTTCTATTTCTGCATCCATTTCTATGTATGGATATCGTGCGAGCAATTCTTCATTGCTGTGTTTCAGTTCTTGAAGTTGCTGGCAAAATTGGACATTTTCCTTTTCCATGGCTTTTAGGGTTGCCATTTCGCCTTTTGGGAGTTCCCCAAGCAAATATCGTTCTGCTTTCCAGTTTGGCACAGTCATAGAGCCTCCAATTCAATTAAGGTGTTTTTCAATGAGCGAAGCCTTTTGCGAACCCCGCCCACAGACATATTAACTTCTGCGGCAACCTCTTCCAAAGTCATTCCGTCTATATAGTGCAAAACCGCTATGGTTCTGCTATTTTCTGGATGCCTTTTGAATAAACGGTTTAAAAGGTCCCTGTTCCCTGCGTTAGCTTCCACGTCTTCTACACAAGCAATTTGCGTGAGCATTTCGTTTGCATTTACGGTATATCCGCGCCGTTTGCTGTCCCTTATATAGTTCAGGCACATATTGGTTGCCATTCGCCAAAGCAAGCTAGAGGGAAACTCGGTGTTCAGGGAGTTTCGCTTTTCCCAAACCTTGATAAAAACCTCCTGCGCAATATCGGCAGCAGCATCTTCATCTGCAAGCAACTTATTGCAACGCCTAAGCACCATAGGTGCATACCGCGCATAAAGTTGTTTCGCATTTAGGTTCTGGTTCATCTTTTACTTAAACACCATAATGGGGGGAATGTGTTACTTTGAAATTTAGAAAACCATAATAACCCCTTATTGACAAAAATATACAAAATTGTCACTTTTTGTCAATAAGAAAAGTGTTTGGAGTCAGATAATATAATTTTCTATATTCCCCCAATGTATCCACTTCTCGCGCTACCAATAGCTTATTTGCTAGGCTCAATACCAACGGCGGTTTGGGTTGCAAGAATTTACAAGAAAATAGATATAAGGGAATACGGCAGCAAAAATGCCGGTTTAACAAACGTATTCAGGGTTTTGGGGTGGAAACCTGCCCTGCCTGTTATTGCGGTTGATTTGGCAAAAGGTTTTTTTGCGCCTTTTATAGCAATGCAGTTAAATGGTACCCCTGAGGTTTATACGTGGCTTCCTGTTGTTGCCGGAATGCTTGTTGTTTTGGGGCATAGCTTCACCTGCTTGGCGAAGTTCAGAGGCGGAAAGGGAGTTTTAACCACGCTCGGCGTGTTCCTCGCTTTGCAGCCTATGCTCGCTCTAACCTGCTTTGCATTTTGGGGGCTTTTGTTTGTGGTGACAAAATATGTATCTGTGGCAAGCATCGGAGCTTGTGCTTTGCTTTCGGTGCTTTCTGCGGTTTGTTTTGCCTACGATTGTGATGGCATGAATATTTATGTTCTCATTTTATCTCAAATTGTGGCGATTTTTGTTATTGTTAAACACAAGGCAAATATGGTTAGGCTCTATCACGGCACAGAAAATGGATTTGGAAAAAAGAGGAAAACATGATAGGCGAGCTTAATGAAGAAAGCGGAATAATGGGAATTTACAATGGAGTGAATATTGTCCGCAATGTGTCCACTGGTCTTTATGCTTTGCAGCATAGGGGGCAAGAAAGCACAGGCATTGCCGCTGCAAATGGCGAAAAAGTTAGGGTGCGCAAAGCGATGGGCTTGGTAGCTGGCCTTGTACAAGACGGCAAACTAGACGAAATTGCAGAAAATTGCATAGCGGCAATAGGCCACGTTAGATCCAGTGTTGTGAGTAACCGCACACTTACAAACGCCCAACCTATGCTTGTAACTTGCAAGTGGGGTTTTTTAGCGGTGGTGCTAAACGGCAATATAATCAATGCAGGCGAACTCCGTGCAGAGATGGGAGAAAGTGGGCATATTTTTCAAAGCAATTCCGCAGCCGAAGTTATTTTGCACGAAATTTCACGTACCAAAGCGGATAATTTAACAGATGCAATTCGCACAGCAATAAAAAAATTCAAAGGAAGTTTTTGTGCTTTGTTCTTAACCCCAGATTCCATGTATGTTGCAAGAGACGGTTTGGGGTTCAAGCCGCTTTGCATGGGCAAAAAAAATGATTCGTGGTTTTTCGCAAGCGAGTCTTGCGCATTTGATCTGTTGGGAGTTGATTACGTTAAAGATATTCAGCCTGGCGAATTTTTGCTTATAAATAAAGACGGAATACACTCCGAGCAATTGTTGAAAAAAGACAGAAAAGCTCATTGCATATTTGAGTTTGTTTATTTTGCTCGCCCCGATAGCAGAATTTATGAGCAAAGCGCAGACAAGGTTCGCAGAAAAATGGGAAAAAAGCTGGCAGAAGAACACCCAGTAGAAGCAGACATAGTAATTCCCTGCCCTGATAGTTCCACAACCGCTGCGCTTGGCTATGCACAAGAGAGCGGAATTAAATTTGAAATAGGGCTTTTGAGAAATCATTATCTAGGCAGAACATTCATAGACCCTTCTCAAAATGTTCGCGAGCAAAGGGTGAAACTCAAATTCAACACCATAAATGGAGTGTTAAAAGATAGAAGGGTATGTTTGGTTGACGATTCCATTGTTCGCGGAACAACGCTGAAAATGCTCTGCAAAATGATAAGAAATGCTGGAGCAAAAGAAGTCCACATTCGCGTTGCAAGCCCACCCGTTGAACACCCGTGCAATTACGGAATGGATTTCCCAAGCCCAGCGGAATTAATCGCAAGCGCACTTGCACCCACTGAGGTTGCAAAAATGCTGGGCGTGGACAGCCTAGGTTATTTGAGCGTAAAAGGAATGAGAGAATGCACCGGCCTGCCCGATGATTTTTGTTGTGCTTGTTTTGACGATATTTACCCAGAATAATGCCATTTCCCGAAAAAATTTCCGCTTGCTTTGCCTCCAAATTTTCAGTTGGCAAAAACTGCCCACTTAAAATGCAGGTTAAATTTTCTGAAAAAGAAAACATCAAAGCAAATGGTTTTGTGAGCGACCCAACAGGAGACGAAAAAGCAGAAATAGAAAGCGGAATTTTGCAAAAATACAAAGGAAGATTATTGGTTATGGCGAGCAACGAATGTGCTTTGCATTGCAGATTTTGTTTTAGAAAAAACATTGAAAAAAAGAAAATCCAAAATTTACCCACCAAGCTGCGTAAAATTTTGAAAAAAGACAAAAGCATAAAAGAAGTTATTTTAAGCGGCGGCGATCCTTTGATGCTCGGTGATAATGAACTGCAAGCAATTTTCAAAGCCATTCCAAAAAACATAAAAATCCGTATTCACACTCGCCTGCCCGTAGCTTTGCCAAGCCGTTTTACTCCTGCATTGCTGCAATTATTCAAACAACTAGACCAACCTTTGATTTTTGTTGCGCACGTGAATCATCCTAATGAGCTGGATAAAAAATCCGAGAAAATTTTTCGCGCACTAACAAAAATGGACATTGTTGTTTTAAGCCAAAGCGTACTCTTAAAAGGTATAAACGATAGTGCAAAAATTTTAACCGAACTTTTTGAAAAATTATTTTCTCAAGGTGTTTTGCCATATTATTTGCACCAATTAGATAAAGCTGGAGGCACTTCGCATTTTGAAGTTCCAATAAAGCAAGCCCAATCCATTTTCAAGGAATTAAAGGAAAACTTGCCAGGTTATTTAGTGCCAAAGTTTGTTAAGGAAGTGAAAGGGGCAATGGCAAAAGTTTGGATTAACTCAAAAATTTTATAGCATTTTCAAATAATATTATTTCATTTTTGAACTTGCCAATGCCTGTATTACAGCTATCGCAAACCCAACCGCGAACATGCAAATCTTTATGGCTGTGGTCTAAAGCTATTTTTCCTGTCAATTTAGGTGTTGTTGGTTTTTTGCAAACAGGGCAGCTGAAAAATTCCAATTCTGATTTATTTTTCTTCTGTACCTTTCTTTTTTTTGAAATCGCATTAACTCCGTCTATTACTTTTTCGCAATCTTTGCAAGAAAGCCCTTCGGAAAAAGTTTTAGTGTTCAGCAATCTTTGATACATTGCA
>JGI20171J14444_1000079_pt1 | contig 33899 bp, 28 predicted proteins | sample TergutNc150P4_FD_14444 | JGI IMG/M metagenome (IMG submission 14444) | reverse complement strand
GTTCCAATTGAATGTATTGTTCGTGCAAGTAATGACGGGCAAAATTATGAATTTCCTTGATTTTGGAATATTTTTGGTAATATCCGACAGAAAGATAAATGGTAACTGCCTATTGGTCAGTGAATTGAGTGGGTTTATTATTGTTTGATAATCTGATAAAATTCCATTGAGGATTTTTATCGAAGAGATCGCAAACCAGTGAGTAGGTTTCGATTAATTTAAGTTGCATTTCGTTTGACATAATAGTATTTTTTTTGATTTTTAGATCTATAAATTACTAAAAATCAACGATATATGTAACTTTTTTTTAAAAAGATTTTTAACAATAAAATTAAATAAAAAACGGGCTTTTTTAACCCGTGATTCGCATAAATAATAAAAACATTACCATTGTTTTTATATCTTTGCAAAATAAAATTACATTCAGCACTTGCAACAACTTCAAATGTTTTTAATAAATTTTATTATTTGAAAACGAAAAAATTGAACTATCTTTGCAAACTATTTTCTAAAAAAAGAAAATATAATTTTTAATTTAAAAATTTCATAATAAAAAGATATAATGGCATTTAACGATTTTTTGAAAAAAGTTTTTGGCAATAAGGCACAGCGCGATTTACGCGAAATTGAGCCGATTGTCGAACAGATTAAGCAGGTATATGAAACTGTTGTCGGATTGACTAACGACGAACTTCGCGCAAAAGTACAGGAATTGCGTAAACGCGTAAATGATTATGTTTCAGATGATAAGCGCAAAATTGCTGAACTGCGCGATACAATTGAGCAGACCGAAATTGATGTGCGCGAAAAAATTTACGACGAAATAGATAAACTTGAAAAAGAAGTTATCAAAAAAACAGACGAAATACTTAATATAATTTTGCCTGAAGCCTTTGCCTTAATGAAAGAAACGGCAAAACGCTTTAAAGAAAACGCAGAAGTGCGCGTTACTGCTAATGATTTCGACCGCGACCTTGCCGCAAAAAATGATTTTATACGTATCGAATACAATACTGCCATTTATAAAAACGAATGGATGGCAGGCGGAAATATGATTACATGGGATATGGTGCATTACGATGTGCAACTTTTTGGCGGCGTTGTTTTACACAAAGGAAAAATTGCTGAAATGGCTACAGGTGAAGGTAAAACTCTTGTTGCCACTTTGCCTGTTTTCTTAAATGCGCTTGCAGGAAATGGAGTTCACGTTGTTACCGTCAATGATTATCTTGCAAAACGCGACTCCGAATGGATGGGAACGCTTTATATGTTTCATTCCTTGAGCGTTGATTGCATTGATAAACACCGCCCAAACAGCGAAGAACGCCGCCGCGCTTATGCTGCCGACATTACTTTCGGCACAAACAACGAATTTGGTTTCGATTATTTGCGCGACAATATGGCGACTTCGCCTTTGGATTTGGTGCAGCGGCAGCACAATTACGCTATTGTCGATGAGGTTGATAGCGTGTTAATTGACGATGCGCGTACGCCTTTGATTATTTCAGGTCCCGTTGCAAAAGGCGAAGACCAACTTTTTGAAAATTTTCGTCCGCAGGTGGAAAGGATTGTTGAAAAGCAAAAACAACTTGCCACGCAATATCTTTCCGATGCTCGCCGACTTTTAAAATCGGACAAAAAAGAAGAGCAGGAAGAAGGTGCACTGTCGCTTTTCCGCTCATATAAAGGTTTGCCAAAAAATACGGCTCTGATTAAATTCCTTTCCGAGCAGGGCATAAAACAGCAACTTTTGAAGACAGAAGAGTTTTATATGCAGGAAAACAACCGCAATATGCCAAAGGCGGTTGAACCGCTTTATTTTGTAATTGACGAAAAAAACAATACAATAGAACTTACAGATAAGGGTTTCGACCTTTTGACCGAAAGCACCAACGACCCTACTTTTTTCGTTTTGCCCGATGTTGGCGGCGAAATTGCCGAAATGGAAAAAGACCAAACGCTTTCTCCTGCCGATAAACAGCAGAAAAAAGACGAGTTGCTGCTTAATTATTCTATAAAATCAGAACGCGTTCATACTATAAATCAGTTGCTCAAAGCATATACTCTTTTTGAAAAAGACGTTGAATATGTTGTAATTGACAATCAAGTAAAAATTGTTGATGAACAAACAGGACGTATTATGGAAGGTCGCCGTTATTCCGACGGACTTCATCAGGCAATTGAGGCAAAAGAAAAAGTAAAAGTTGAGGCGGCAACGCAAACATTTGCTACAATTACTTTGCAAAATTATTTTCGTATGTATCACAAACTTGCGGGAATGACAGGTACTGCCGAAACTGAAGCGGGCGAACTTTGGGATATTTACAAACTTGATGTTGTGGTTATCCCAACAAACCGACCAATTGCCAGAGATGATAAAGAAGATAGAATTTATCGTACAAAAAGAGAAAAATATAACGCTGTAATTCAAGAAATTGAAGATTTGACAAATCAGGGACGCGCAGTTCTTGTGGGTACAACTTCGGTAGAAATTTCCGAACTTTTAAGCCGAATGCTCAACGGACGAAAAATTCCGCATAATGTTTTAAATGCAAAATTACATCAACGCGAAGCGGAAATTGTCGCTCATGCAGGGCGTAAAGGCACTGTAACCATTGCAACGAATATGGCAGGACGTGGAACGGACATCAAGCTTGCACCCGAAGTACGCGATGCAGGCGGTTTGGCTATTGTCGGCACAGAGCGGCACGAATCCCGCCGTGTTGACCGTCAGTTGCGTGGACGTTCGGGGCGGCAGGGCGACCCGGGAAGTTCTATTTTCTATGTTTCGCTCGAAGATGATTTGATGCGCCTCTTTGGTTCGGAAAGAATTTCCAAATTAATGGATAGAATGGGCTTTAAAGAAGGTGAAATGTTGGAAGCAAAAATGCTTTCCGATAGTATTGAACGCGCACAAAAGAAAGTTGAAGAAAATCATTTTGGAACTCGAAAACGCCTTTTGGAATATGACGATGTAATGAATTCACAGCGCGAGGTGATTTACACCAAACGCCGCCACGCGCTTATGGGTGAGCGAATTGGCGTTGATATTACCAATATGATTTACGACGCGGCAGAAAATATTGCCGCAAATTCAAAAGACAGCGATGATTACGAAGTGCTTAAAGAAGATGTTCTTACAACTTTTGCTATGGAAAGTCCTGTAAATGAGAGCGAGTTTGAAAATATTCGACTCAAAGAACTTTCGGAACGCATTGCCGTTGCTGCAATGGAGAATTTCAAACGCAAAACAGACAGAATGGCGGAAGTTGCAAATCCTGTTATAAAACAAGTGTACGAACAGCGCGGGCAGGATTTTGAAAATATTCTCGTACCAATTACAGACGGACGGCGCGTTTTTAATATCACTGCAAATTTGGCTGCCGCATATAATTCAAGTTCCAAAGAAGTGGTAAAATCCTTTGAGAAACAAACGCTTCTTTATGTGATTGACGATGAATGGAAAGAACATCTGCGCCAACTTGATGAACTGCGCAACTCGGTGCAAAATGCCTCTTACGAGCAAAAAGACCCGCTTTTGATTTATAAACTCGAAAGTTTTGGTTTGTTTAAGGAAATGATAAATTCGATAAACGAAAAATCGCTGTCAATCCTTATGCGCGGACAAATTCACGTTCAAGACCCGCAGCAAGTTCGGCGCGGACAAGCGCCTGTACGCTCAGACTACAGCCGCTACCGCACGCAAAAAGACGATATGGCAACAGAACGCGCTCGTACTCAGCAAGTTGCAGGACGCGATACCCGCGAGCCGCAAAAAGTAGAAACTATTCGGCGCACAGAAGCAAAAATCGGTCGCAACGACCCTTGCCCCTGTGGTAGCGGGAAAAAATATAAAAATTGTCATGGGAAAGAGCAATAAAAAATCTCTCTTGTGAGAAATTAACCCTCTTGCTTTTACTGAAAATAAAAGATAAAGAGGGTTAATTTTATGCAATCTGTTCCAAGATTTTTTCGAGTTCTGCATCTGTGTCGTGCAGTTGGCGTTGGCACAGCGTAAGCAATTCGCCCGCACGCTTTACTTTGGCCTTGAGTTCGTCAATATTTATTTCTTTTGCGTTTTCGAGTTCGGAAACAATTTTTTCCAACTCCGCAGCCGACTGTTCGTAAGTCTGTTTCATAAAATTAAAATGATATTGCGCAAAATTACTTCTTTTTTGATGATTTTGAAAATATTAACTCTTAAAAATAATTGATAATTTTCCTTTAATATTTTGGTTGCAAGTAAATTTCATTGTATCGAAAATTTTATCAATAGAATTTATATACAATAAAATATTATTAATTTTCAAATATAATTTCATCTTTTTTAACGTCAATACGAATTGGCTTTTTGTTGTCAATCTCGCCTGCAATGATTTTTTTGGACAAATCATTAAGCAAATAACGCTGAATTGTACGTTTTACAGGACGTGCGCCAAACTGCGGGTCGTAGCCTTCGGCACTGAGAAAATCAATTACGTTTTCGGTTAATTCAATAGTTATTCCGTTGCTGTGCAATGTTTTACGCACAGCATCAATTTGCAGTTTAACAATTTTTCTGATTTCCGCCTGATTAAGCGGGGCAAACATAACAATTTCGTCAATACGGTTGAGAAATTCGGGGCGAATTGTTTGTTTCAAAAGTTCAAAAACTTCATTTTTTGTGCGTTCAATAGTTTCTTCACGGTTTTTTTTGTTTAAATTTTCAAAATTTTCACGTATCAACTGGCTTCCCAAATTTGAAGTCAAAATAATTATTGTGTTTTTGAAATTCACCACACGCCCTTTACTGTCTGTAAGCCGCCCGTCGTCGAGTACTTGCAGCAAAACGTTGAAAACATCCGGGTGCGCTTTTTCAATTTCGTCAAATAGCACCACCGAATATGGTTTGCGGCGAATAGCTTCGGTCAGTTGTCCGCCTTCATCATAGCCGACATATCCCGGAGGTGAACCTATCAGGCGTGTAACGCTGAATTTTTCTTGATATTCGCTCATATCAATGCGCGTAAGCATATTTTCGTCGTCAAAAAGATATTCGGCAAGCGCTTTGGCAAGTTCGGTTTTGCCAACGCCTGTTGTTCCAAGAAAAATAAACGAGCCGATAGGACGTTTTGGGTCTTGCAAGCCTGCACGCGAGCGGCGTACCGCATCTGAAACGGCAGAAATCGCTTCATCTTGCCCGATAACTCTTTTATGAAGTTCCGCTTCCAAATGTAGCAGTTTTTCCTTTTCAGATTGCAGCATCTTGCGCACAGGAATTCCTGTCCAGCGGCTTACAATATCTGCAATATCTTCACTGTCAACCTCTTCTTTAATCATTGCGTTGTTGCCTTGCAGCGCGGTAAGTTCGTTGTGATATTCTGCAATTTGCGTTTCAAGTTGCTTGATTTTTCCGTAACGAATTTCGGCAACGCGCCCATAATCGCCATCGCGCTCGGCGCGTTCGGCATCGTATTTCAGATTTTCAATTTCAATTTTTGCCTGTTGAATTTTATCAATAAGTTCCTTTTCGTTTTTCCATTTGGCACGCATTGATGCGCTTTGTTCTTTCAAATTGGAAATTTCTTTACTTAAAATTTCTAATTTCGCCGTGTCGTTTTCGCGCTTAATGGCTTCGCGTTCAATTTCCAATTGCTTGATATTTCGTTCAATAACATCAAGTTCTTCGGGAACGGAATCCACTTCGAGCCGCAATTTTGCAGCCGCTTCGTCCATTAAATCAATTGCTTTATCGGGCAAAAAACGTTCGGTAATATATCGGCTCGAAAGTTCCACAGCAGCAATTATCGCATCGTCTTTGATGCGAACTTTGTGATGATTTTCATACCGCTCTTTTAATCCGCGCAAAATGGAAATTGTGCTCGCCTCGTCGGGCTCATCAACCATAACCATCTGAAAACGCCTTTCCAATGCTTTATCTTTTTCAAAATATTTTTGATATTCATTTAAAGTCGTTGCCCCGATTGCGCGGAGTTCGCCTCGTGCAAGAGCGGGTTTGAGGATATTTGCCGCGTCCATTGCGCCTTCGCCGCCGCCTGCGCCAACGAGCGTATGAATTTCATCAATAAATAAAATAAATTCGCCTTCGGCTTTAATCACCTCATTTACAACCGATTTCAAACGTTCTTCAAATTCCCCTTTGTATTTTGCTCCAGCAATAAGCGCACCCATATCAAGCGAAAAAATCTGTTTCGATTTCAAATTTTCAGGCACATCGCCGCGCACAATTCTATGTGCGAGCCCTTCGGCAATTGCGGTTTTACCAACGCCCGGCTCGCCGATAAGTATAGGATTATTTTTTGTTCTTCGAGATAAAATTTGCAGTACGCGGCGAATTTCCTCATCGCGTCCGATTACGGGGTCAAGTTTGCCTGCACGCGCACGTTCGTTGAGGTTAATTGCATATTTTTCCAAAGATTGATAAGTATCTTCTGCCGATTCGGAATTAACTTTTGCCCCTTTGCGAAGTTCGGCAATAGCTGCCCGCATACCGTTTTCGCTTATACCTGCATCTTTGAGAATTTGCGAAATATCGTTTTTTTCAACCAAAAGCGCAAGCAGAATATATTCTAATGAAACAAAACTGTCGCCCGCCTTCGACGACAAATCAATCGCTTTCTGCAAAACGGCATTAGTTTCGCGCGAAAGATACGGCTCGCCGCCCGAAACTTTTGGATAAGTATTTATTTTACTGTCGATTACAGCATTAAGAGTATTTATATTTACGCCCAATTTTCCAAAAAGAAAATTCAGCACATCGTCTCCTTCTTTTTCAATTCCTTTGAAAAGATGCGGCGTTTCAATCTGTTGCTGACGATTTGCTTGAACAATGTTAATAGCCTGCTCAACAGCGTTTTGTGATTTTATTGTAAAGTTATTCAAATTCATATTCTTAATATTTTAATATTTACCGCTTTGCAAATTTTTTACCAATAATAAAATTATGACATTTTGTCAGTAAAATTCAATTATTACTCAAAAAACAGGTAATTTTGTCATTTTTTTTTTAAGTAATTATTTTATTTAAAATGGGTATCCAATTGCTAAATGTATGGCAAAATCATCTCGGAGAGTTGGTTTTGTGCGCCACGCATTGCGGCGGTCAAGAGCGGGATTGTAAAGTTTCATACCCAAATCGACGCGCAGCAAAAAGTATGAAAAGTCGGCACGCAACCCCACGCCGTAGGCGAGGGCAATTTGATCGTAAAATTTTTTGAAATTAAAAACGCCGTTTTTCTGTTGTTCATAATTACGAATTGTCCAAATATTTCCCGCATCTAAAAAAAACGCACTTTCCAGCAACCAGAACATTTTTGAGCGTACTTCCATATTCAAATCAAGTTTAATGTCGCCCGACTGGTTGAAATCGCGCCGTCCGTAAGATGTGATGCGCTGATATGCGCCAGGTCCGAGTGTGTTTTCACCCCAGCCGCGCACGCTGTTTGCTCCGCCGCTGAAAAATCGCCGTTCGTAAGGAATTACGCTTGCATTGCCGTAGGGCGTTGCTATTCCCAAAGCCGCACGATAAACAATGCGATTGCCTGCATCAAAAATTTGATTGTAAGATACTGAAACATAACCTTTTATATATTGAGAAAAAGGAATATTGAAAATGTTGTACAAACCGTTTTTGCCTTTTGGCGCGGCAAAAATTTTGCTTACGGCATATAAAATATTTCCTGCCGTTTCGACATTCCACACATAGGACATAAAATTTCTCAACGGACGCGCCGCCGAAAAACCGCTGTAAGTATTGCTGTAAGCAATCCGCACAATTAGATGGTCTTCGTAATTGTATCTGTTGTAAATTCCCGAATTGAGATATTTATCATAAAAACCTTTTGCAATATCAGGAAAATAAACATAATTCAAATCGAACAAATCAAGCGTACTGCGGCTCTGACGCCAATTCCACAAATATTTTAAACCTGAGCTTACGCTTGTCATTGTGTATTCCTGCGGGCGAAACTGATATGTAATATCTGCCGAAAATTCGGTTTTGGCGCGTATGCGGCGTTTCATTTGGTCGGATACAAAAGGCATCAAAAAGTTAGGAAACTGCAACCCAACTCGTCCGCCATATTCCTGCGCCCAAACATCTCTCTGCCACTCAACAGCCGTCCGCGCACGCAGCGAAAGCACTTCACCGCCGCCAAAAATATTTTTGTGCTGCGTGCTGATATTCCCGCCTACGCCCCAAAAACCTTCGGTATAAGTCGCCTCTGTTTCGAGCGAAAGATTAATTTCCTTTGCACGAGTAATATTAATTCTGCAATCGAGCAACGAATCGCCTGCGGAACTGATACTAAAATTCATGTCAATGTATTTTATTGCAGGAATTGCGTTTAACGCCGCATAAGTGCGCTCAACGCTGAAATCGCTGTAAAACGAATTAGGCACAACAGAAGTATTGATAATCAAAGTATTAAAGCGCAAAAAAGGTTTTCCTTTACTTATTAAAAAATAATTTCCTATGCTGATTGTGTCAGGTGCGATTTGCGCAGAGTCGGTATTATTTACAGTCAAATCGTTATTTGTAAAAAAATACACATTTCTAATTCTGTATCGTTTAAAAACTGCATTTCTGTATGCCTCAGGCGCATTTTTCAAATCATCATTTAGTTTTATCGCAAGGTCGATACGATGAGAATTTAAAGTACTGTCGGCAAGGTATGAAAGCAAGTCCTTTGTAAAAAAATAATGACCTGTTTGCCGAAAAAACGAGGCAATCCTATTTCGTTCCTTTTCAAGCACATCAACATCAAAAAGCATATTCGGACGAATGTATGAGTGCGTGGTGTCGGAAGCAATTCGCAAAAGTTGTTTGTTGTTGAAATCTGGAGAATAATTGCGTATGCGGTATGGCTGCCCCGATTGAATATTGTAAAAAACATTTGCTTTTTTGTTTTTATAAACAACAGAATCGCTGACAGTTGCATTGAAAAAACCTTTATTTTGCATAGCTAGTTCCAACTGCTGGCGCGAAATTGACATAAGCGCAGAATTGTAAATTACGGGCGGACTGCCCAAATTGCGCCACAAACGATTCCACCACGTTGAATCGCGCCCCGAAATATTATAAATATGAAGATTGACTTTCCAAAAACCCAAAGTAGCAGAGTTCGGCGTTTGACGCAGATAACCGTTAAGTGCCTCGCGGGAAATTTCGTTAGTGTTTGATTTTATTGCAACTTTGTTTAGCAAATATTCGCCTTCGGGCACAAATTTAGTTGTATTACAACTATTTAGCAAAAAAATCAAAACACAGGCAAACAAAGCGCAACGCTGTTTCATTCGTTAAAAATTAAAATTTATGCGTTTTAAGTTTTTCAAAACGCAAAAGTACAATTTTTTTTCGTACAGTTCAAAAAAAGTTTCAGTGTCGCTAATGCTCGGGGCGGTAGTTAAAGTTTTAATACATAAAAATCAATAATTTATCTTTTCCAAACGTATTTCGGGACTTTTATTTTTATCTTTAAATGTTTCGTAAATTTTGATATAGCCGTTTTTTGCAGGCGAAATAAGCATATCGCTGCCTTCTTCGGATTTCATAGGCAGTTTTTGTTCCGTAAAATTACCGTCTTTATACGCCACAATACCCAAAATCCACTGTTTTTTACCTCCATTTTCTGGCTTTTGCTTGTTGTAATAGAAAAACAGATAATTGTCGCTGCCCAAATCCTGATAACCCGCATAATCAAAATAACCGTAATAGTTCACCTTACTGCCGTCCATTTTCACTCCGTTGCGAATTGTTTTGCGTTCTTTTTCTATTTTTTCAAATTTAACAACTTTCATATCTTTGTCCAATTCCATAAAAAACATATCATTTATTTTTGCGCCTGCCTCTATTTCTACCAGCAACAGATTAATAGAGGAAAGAGGTTTGTATTCTTCCAAAATAAAAATAAAATTTCCATCTTCTTTCATAATTATGTTGTGGAGATACATATAACATTCAGGTTCGTTTGCGTCCTTTACATAACCGTTTTCGTCAATGTTCACATATTGCGAAATTTGATTCCACGAGAAATATTTGCGGTTCAGTTCTTTACCGTTAGCAATATCAAATTCGGCTTTTGAAAAACCCTGAATCAGATCTTCGTCAAAAATACTTTTTTTTGAGTTTGAAGTAACGTTGATAATTGTAGCAATGTTGTTTTTGATAAAAATTTTCTTTTCGTTCACATCTTTTGCGGTTATTTTTTCGTCTTTTTGCCCAAAAGGTGAAATCTCGCTTAACACATTTCCATTTTCTTTATCCAAAAAGATAAATGTATCGGAAAAAATGCCGTTTTTAAATTCTTTTTCTGCATCTTTCCCTACAAAATGTTTTCCAAGCACAAGTACGTTTTTATCGTCTTTGTAAACCACAGGCGCAGCGTAAGTATAACAATATTTATTTTTGGTTGCATTTTGGTTATATTCATACGACCATTTCAAATTCAGTTGTTCATCAGCAAAATATTTTTTCTTTGGTTGAATATTATTGTTTTCTATCGTTCTTTTTTTAGGAATGTTATAATCTATTACGTTTTGCAATGGTGTGTTTAAATAATAACCAATGGGATTATTTGAAATAATTGCCAATAAACTCGGTTTTTGTTTTGGATTGCTTGATGAAGGAACTTTTTCCAAACCGGCATTAAAAACAAAAGGGTCTGAAAGTTTGTTTTCCTCAACATTAAGCAGCCGAAAGCGTATATCATTGCGCCATTGTGAGAATAAATTTTCTGTTGTCTGCAACAGTATAGTACCATTCAAATATCTTACGTTGAAAGAACGATAATTATTGTTAATAATATTTTCGTCTTTAAATTCGCCCGAAAAAACTTTATTCAGATTTTTGTCGAGTAAAACATATTCGTAAAGTTTTTCTTTTTTGCCTGTGATGTCTTTTTCAAAAATGTAAAAATAACCGTAAAGGTCTTTGTCTTCGGCGTTCCACAGCGTAGTGCCATCTACAAACTTGCCTGTGGAAAGTTTTTTCAGTTCCACAATTTGTGCATTAGCAAAAACGCTAATAATCAGCAGTAAAATCAATACAATCCTTCTCATATTTATATTTTTATTAAAATTATTTCTTTGTAAAATATTCTGCAAATGTTTTTAACTCATTTACAGTCAAATTATTAATAAACGTGCAAAACAAATTGTAACTGTCGGTGTATTCGTGTACATTCACTTGGCTCACATAACGATTCAGACGGTATTTTTGCTTTGCTTCTGCGAGTTTTTCAAAACTTTTTGAAATATATTCTTTCAAAAACGGAAGCGGTTGGCGATTATACAGTTTTAACGCTTCGTAAAGGCTGCTTCCATATTTTTCGCCTGCAAAAAGATTATAAACAGCCTGATAATCGACATTTTCTTTCCATTTTGTAAATTCAGCCGAAACGGTTACAGGCGCATTGTCGGCAGAGTCCAAATATTGCGGAAATTCCTTTTCCAGCATTTCAATACGCTGATTCATATTGGGATGCGTGCGCAGCGAATCTGTATTGAATTTTGTACTTTCGCGGTAATGATATTTGCCGTAATCACCCATATCAAACCATTTTTCGTTGAAATTCAGGCTTGCATCTGCAAACAATTTCTGGTAATCGTTGATAGTCAGGCTGTCGCGTTCGTTGTCCGAATCGCGCATTTTCTCCATAACAGCAACAGGCTGCTGACGATTTTTACTGAGCTTGACGTAAAAAATATAACCCAACGAATCGGCTTGCATTTCGTTGTAACGATTGGTGCGCGAACTTGCATAAGCAAGTTCTTTAAGCAAATTCTCCGCATCGGTTTGTTTGCCGTATTGCTGACGTTTGATTTCCTTAACATTATTTTTCAATTCTTTGGACGAATCTTTTCGCAGATAAGCCAGCATACCCGTAATTGAATGATTTAGAACGCGATGTGCCATTTCGTGGCAAATGATATAAACAAGTTGGTCTTCGTTGTCAATACATTTGAGCAAAGATTGATTAAACTGAAATAAACCATCGCCCGACACAGCAGCGTTTTCTGCAAATGCACGCGAAACTAACAATTTTACATCAGAAGGAATTTCGGAGTTTTGAGCACGGATTTCTTCAAATAATTTTATAAGATATTGATTAAAAGGCGATTGGCTGACAATACAGTTTTTGTCAATTATTTTTTCAAAATCATCAAAATGATTGTTAAAAATCTCTTTTATCTGCTTCAATTCCTTTTTTGAACCGTCAATCTGCAGATTTTTCAAGAAAGATTCTTTGTGCAGTTTATATTCTTCTTTCAAAGCAGTTTTTTGCTCTGCATTCAGCGTGTCAATCACAACAGGCGTTTGAGCCGCTAACAAAAGATTCACAAACAAAGCAAAAACAAGCGCAAAGTTTCTCATTAATTTTTATGTTATATTGTATTACTCAGTTATTTATAAATCAGTAAAAATGTTTACAATTAAAATTTTAACCTCAATAATTATGCCAATTTCTTCTAATTTTTTACCAATTATTTTAAAATCAATAAAATATTTCAATTCAATGCCGTTCTACGAAAAAAATGCCGAGAGTCGCCCCATTCGCCGTAGCCTGTTTTATTGCCTGTGAGTTGTATGCGAACTTCCAAACATTGCTTGCAGCGGCGAGCATCTTCATCTAAACAGGGTTTATTTTGGTACAAAAGATAATTTTCTCTGTATTTTTGAGGCGTAAGATTAGGCATAACAATATTCGCGCCTGCCATTATCGCCGCCTCTCTTCCTCTGTAATCTATTGCCTGCATTGCAGTAGAGGCAACTATGTTAATATCTTTAAACATTATTCTGCATATTGCTATCATTTTCAAGGTCAAATTATATCTTTGGTCGATAGGCAATAAACGGTTTTTATATTCGTAAAGCGGTGTATCCGAATGTTCTATATATGGTCCCATACCAATCATATCAACATCTAAATCTTTAAAAAACAAAATATCTTCTGCCAGATTTTCTATTGTTTGAAAAGGCAAACCTATCATAACGCCCGTGCCAACTTGATAATTTAATTTTTGTAATAATTTTAAAGTTTCCAACCGCTTTTGAAAACTATGCGTTTCATTATTTGGATGTATTTTTTCGTACAGTTCTTTGTTTGAAGTTTCTATTCTTAACAAATAACGCCTGATGCCCAATTTTTCTTTCCATATTTTTAAGGTTTCTTCGCTTTGCTCGCCAAGCGACAGAGTTATTCCCAATTCGTTATTTGTTTCGGCGTTTATTTTTTCTAATAAAGATGTTATTTTTCTGATATATTTTTCGGAACTCAATTCTCCCGCCTGCAACGCTATTGAAGCATAATTTTCCTGATAAGCGTATAATGCTGCGTCTATAACTTCCTGCTCGGTCATTGTGTAACGGCTGATTTTTTTATTATCTTTTCGTATTCCGCAGTATTTGCAGTTCTTTTCACAGAAATTTGAATACTCAATTAAGCCTCTAAGATAAACGACATTGCCAACATATTTGCTTTTTATTTCATTGGCTGTTTTCAATAAAACATTTTGCTGCTCGCCATCTGTATTAAGCAATTTTATAATATCTTCTTTATTAGAATCGCTTTGAAGCCGTTTTATTATTTCTTCTTTGCTGTGCATTTGTTACTTGAATGTGCGGTTGGCTGAAAAACTATAAAATCCATATTTTTTATATTGTAATTTCAATGTAATTTTCTTCGGGGTCTAAAACCAAACTTTCATAATATCCGTCCCCTGTTCTTCTGGGTTCTTTGGCAATAACATAATTATCTGCTCGCAATCGTTGCGTCAGTTCGTTCACTTTCTCTTCACTTCCAACCGAAATTGCAAAATGCGTAAGTCCTTTCAAAATGTTTCTTTGCCCGATAATGTCTGAAATATCAGGCTTATTCATCAATTCTATGCGTGTTTTATTTTTTCCAAACGAACGGAAATAAGATGTAAAATTATTTTTGGAGTTCAAATATTTTTCACTGCACATCATACCAAAATAAGTTTGGTAAAAACTTTTCATAGCCTCAATGTCATCTGTCCAAATTGCTATATGTTCAATTCTCATATTATTATTTATATTTTGAAATTACCAATTTGCGCCAACGTTCTGCGGTTTTTTAATCATTGTTCAAGTCTTATTTTGACGCTTGGTAGTTCAACTTGTAAGTTAATTTTTGCTTTTAGCGCCGTGAAAACTCTCAATAAAGAGTCTAATGTAGCATTTTATTAGTATTGTTCTCAATGCGTGAAATTTGGGCTTTTTGTACACCAATAAGTTTGCCCAATTCTTCCTGAGTAAGGTTACGTTCCTGTCGTGTTTGTTTTATGGCTTTACCAATTAAGTCCATTTTAAGTTCATTCTCAAATAGGTCTCTTTCTAATGTTCCTATTTTCTCTATTAGTTTGTCCTGCACTTCTTCCAATGTGTAAGTATTCATATTTTATTATTATTTAATTGTTTATCTTCAAAATATTTTTTTCTGATTTGAACAGCCTTTTGAATTTTCGGAGTCAGGAACTTTACTCCGTTTTTTGACAAATCCGTGAGTAGAAATCACCAAAGTATCAGTATTGGAGGTTTTGTCCCAAAACGCAAGAAGCCGATATTTTAGACCCTGATAGGTTGTTCTAAATTCCCAAATAATCGTCTTTCAATTTTTTGAAAAGTTCAGGGTCATTTTATACTTGTGCTTTACGAATGTTGTAAAGAATTTTCTCGTAGTGCTTGCGCTCTAAACCTCGTAAAAAATCAAACGCATCATCTGAAAATTTAATTTCAAAATGCTTATTCATACCAATTTAACGATACAAAGATACAAATATTTTATTAACTGAAATTTTTTTGTAATTATTTTTTATGTCCGTTGAATTATATCTGCACTTTCGTAAATAGATATAATATTCACATTGTTACATTTTTTATCGCCCCATAAACTATTTTTTCAAAAATTCTTCATTGGCAATGGCTTCCAAATCTTTGTAGGCATTCAGGCGCATCAACATTTCGTCAAAATCAACTTTATGCGCGTCAAATTCAGGTCCATCAACGCAAACGAATTTCACTTTCCCATCAACGCTCACGCGGCACGCGCCGCACATTCCCGTTCCATCAACCATAATCGTGTTCAGAGAGGCGATAGTAGGGATTTCGTATTTTTTTGTAAGCAAACTTACAAATTTCATCATTACCGCAGGACCAATCGTTACGCACAAATCAACTTTTTCTCTCTCAATTACTTTTTCTATGCCATTGGTTACAAGCCCTTTATTGCCATACGAACCATCGTCTGTCATAATCACAACTTCATCGGAATATTTTCGCAGTTGTTCTTCCAAAATAATCAAATCTTTGGTACGCGCGGCAAGAACAGAGATAACTTTATTGCCAGCCGCTTTGAGAGCCGCCGCTATTGGCAACATTGGCGCAGTACCAACGCCTCCGCTGGCACAAACAACCGTACCGAAATTTTCAATATGCGTTGCTTGCCCGAGCGGACCTACAACATCGGTAATATAATCGCCGACTTTGAGATTGCAGAGTTTTGCTGACGAAACACCAACTCGCTGAACAACAAGAGTTATCGTTCCGCGTTCATTGTCGGAATCGGTAATTGTAAGAGGAATCCGTTCGCCTTTTTCACCCACGCGCACAATTACAAAATGACCTGCACGCCGCGTTTTTGCTATCAGAGGCGCATCAACTTTGAGTTTTACAACATTTTCAGAAAAATATTCCTTTGAAATAATCTTATTCATTTTTTATTAAAATTTTTATGAGGCAAAATTACAAATAAAATTTCAATTATAATAAAAAGGAACTCTAAAAACGTTATTGCGAGGGCGACAGCCCGAAGCAATCTAACTCCCCTCGCTTGTGCAGGCTGTGTGAAAACACATAAAAGGGAAGAAAAAAGTTCTTTGAGATATTTTATAAAATACAAAAAAGTATTATTTTTGTGGCTGTAAATCAAAAAGATATGAGTTTCATAATACCAGTTTTTCGTCAACAATTAATGCTGCCAAGTTCCATAGACGATTATGATTATGTGTCTGCGGATAATTTCGTTCGTGTGATAGATGCTTTTATAGATAAGGTTTTAAAAGAAAATCTTTAAATCTGTAACGCTTTTTTAGGACAAGATATGTCTTTAATTTTAATAATTATTATACCGAACTTATTATTTCAATTTTTGATTTATCTATTGATTATTAAAAAGTTTAGGTCAAGATAGCACTCGTTCAGCCAAATTTGCAACGCCTTTGAATTGAGAATTTGTATTTCATATTAGCCACATTTGCAATTCAAATAAAGAATATTTAAAATGGAAGTTTATTATCAACCGCGTATAGCAATTGCATTTCTTAATGAAGAAATACAATTGCTGATTGTTGCGTAAAGATTTTATTATAAATTAATAACTAACAATTATCCCAAAAACGCATACTCGAATTCGGTTGGTGGATTGAGATTTTCCTTAATTGCACGAGGCGAAATCCAGCGCACAAGATTCAAATAACTGCCAGCCTTATCGTTTGTACCTGAGGCACGCGCACCGCCAAAGGGCTGTTGCCCAACAACTGCGCCTGTGGGTTTGTCGTTTATGTAAAAATTGCCTGCAGCAAAACGCAATGCGTTGAAAGCGTGCATTGTAGCATAACGGTCGTAACTGAAAATTGACCCTGTCAGTGCGTAAGGCGATGTTTGGTTGCATATTTCCAATGTTTTTTCAAAATCATCGTCATCATACACAAAAATTGTCATAACAGGTCCAAAAAGTTCTGTTTGCATCGTTTCATAATCTGGTTTTTTCGCTAAAATTACAGTCGGCTCAATGAAATAACCTTGTGATTTATCGCATTTTCCGCCAAAAACCACTTCTGCATCTGCACTTTGCTTTGCCCGAACGATATATTTTTCCAAATTATCGAACGAACTTTCGTCAATCACAGCATTTACAAAGTTTGAAAAATCGCGTACATCGCCCATTTTCACTTTGGCAAGCATTTCTCCTGTAATCTTTTGCGTATCAGTCCACAGCGATTTTGGAATGTATGCCCGCGAAGCCGCCGAACATTTCTGCCCCTGAAATTCAAATGCGCCGCGCACAATTGCCGTTGCAAGTTCGCGCGGTTTTGCGCTTTTGTGTGCAAAAATAAAATCCTTACCGCCTGTTTCGCCAACAAGTTTTGGGTAAGTTTTATATTTTGAAATATTCTCGCCAACAATTTTCCAAAAACTTTGAAAAACAGCAGTCGAACCTGTGAAATGAATTCCTGCAAAATCGGGATGATTAAGAACAATATTGCTGATAACATTGCCCGAGCCGGGAACAAAATTTATCACGCCATCGGGTACGCCCGCTTCCTGCAAAACTTTCATTGCATAATAACTTGACAGTAAAGAAGTTGTGGCGGGTTTCCACACCGTAACATTGCCCATCAACGCAGGAGAAATATTGAGATTTACTGCAATAGAAGTAAAATTAAACGGCGTAATTGCATACACAAAACCTTCTAATGGTCTGTATTCCACGCGGTTAATAGAATCAGTTGTTGGAGAAAAGGGCTGGTCGGAATAAATTTGCGCAGCATAATAAGCGTTAAAACGCAGAAAATCAATAGTTTCGCAAGCCGAGTCAATTTCTGCCTGCATAGGATTTTTGCCTTGCCCAAGCATACACGCCGCATTAATCACATAACGATATTTTGTAGCCAGCAATTCGGCGGCACGCAGCATAATGCTGCAACGCTCTTCCCACGCCAAGTTCGACCACGCTTTGTGTGCCGCCATAGCCGCGTCAATCGCCATTTGCACTTCCTTTGTGGTGCATTGATGATAGGTTGCAAGCACGTGAGCGTGTTCTGTCGGCATCACAACTTTGCCTATTTTGCCTGTGCGGATTTCTTTGCCGCCAATAATCAACGGAATTTCAACTTGTGTATTATATTGACGTTCAAGTTCTTGTGTGAGCAGTTCGCGCTCTTTGGATTGTGGAGCGTAAGTTAAAACCGCCTCATTTTTCGGCGCAACAAATTTAAAAAGTGAGTTATTCATCGTATTTGAAATTAATTTTTTAAAGTTAAATTTTAAATTGCAAAAATACAAAAATTATTGAAATTATAATGGCGGCTTTCACTGAATTTATTGTATGTAAAATCCATTTTCTTTCAGCGCACAGATAGCACAGATTAGACAAGATTTCTACTGATTTTTTTTCGTCTTATTTGTCAAATGCAATATTGCATCATTCTGTCGGGTAAAATGAATATTCATAAGTATAAATTCTATTTTCAGATTTTTTGTAAAGTGGCACCTTTGTTTGTTTTTGATATTCAGTTTCTAAAAGTCCATTCTCGTTATAAAAAAAGTGTTCTCATATTCAGCAGTTAAGTCATCATTTTCTGAATCATAAAAAATCTCAATTCTCTTTTTAATTTTTCCACTTTCATTGTATTCCCAATTTATTTTTGATCGACATGTCTGACCAGAATATTCTGTTTGTTCTATTAACTGTCTGATTGAATTGTAGAAATAAATAGTTCTCAAATCTCTTAGTTTCGCTGTTTTTTTAATGCATTCAATTATTTTTCCATTTTCGTCATATTTATATTTAATTTTGCCAAATTCATTGCAATCTAATTCTCCTTTTGAATTATAGATATATTTCTGAGTAGTAATAATTGAATTTTTCCAAGAATAATGAACTCCTTTTTCTTCTATCAATCGTCCTTTGTCATCATAAAAGTAATATTCTTTGATTGCAGTTGAATTTAAATTATTATTGAATGAAATCTGCGCATATATTCTACCATTTTGGTCATAAAATTGAAAGTATGTTATAGACGGGAACTTGCTATCATTGAAATATGTCTTTTTTATTATTTCTTTGATATTCAATTCTTTCAAAGTAACATCATCAATTTTTGCATAGAGTTGAGCAATACACATATTTAGAAAAAATATTACAATTATTTTTTTTGTCATTATTGTCCTTTTATTATGCATTACTTTGTCTAATTGTTTTTTGTCAATATGCACTGTCGCCCTCTAACAAGTAAATAACCATCGTTCTTATTTTACCGATAAAACTTTGCCTGCGCAAGCATTTGGTTGCGGAATATTCAGCAGTGAGCAAAGCGTTGCCGCAAGGTCGGTTACATAAACGGTATTATCTGTCCTTTGTTTTTTTATTTTCCATCCAAAAAAATAAAGCGGAACACTGTTGGTTATCGATTCTGATGCAGATACAGGCTTGTCGTTTTCGTCAATTTCCTGCCAGCCGGGAAGAAGTTTGATAACAACATCGCCGCCTGTGAGTTTGTTGTACGAATTGCGAATGCGATTTTCATCGCCGCTCATCGTTGCAATTTGCGCCGCAGTAAAAGCCTCCTGAATGCCTGTAAATTCCAGCATAAAATCGGCGACAGATTGCTGCACATCGTTGATTTTCAATTTTTTGTCATTAATTTTTTCTCTGTTAAGATAAATATTATTGGCAAAATAACCCTCAACCCACGATTCGTTGCCGTAAATTGCCATCAAATAAAGATTGAGCAACGACATTGAACGTTTCGGGCTGAATGTTCCTGCGGGAATATTGTTGGCTTTCAATTCTTTGGGCGAATGTGTTCCTGTTTGATTTCCTGTAACAAAAATCAGTGTATTTGCCAAACCGACTGTTTTTTCAATCTTTTCGAGCAAAGAGGCAATATCAACATCAAGCCGATAATACATATCTTCCTTTTCGGCAGAATTCAACGCGGATGAATTTTCATCTACCTGACGCACAGTATATTGCAAAAGCAAAACATCAGACGATTTGCTTTGTTTTCCAAGATTTTCATCGTCAATAATCCGCATCGCAAGTTCGGTTATCAGCGAGTTGGCAGCAGGCGAATGTTTCAAATCCGAAATTTTTTGCTCGCCTTCGTTTCTAAAACGCATATCGTAGCGAAAACCGCTTATCGCCGTTTCTTTTGTGGGCTTATTTATGTAATTATCAATATTTTTGAGCGGTTTCCAAACAGAAAAAATATAATTATTGAAATAACTTCCAAAATTCATTTCATCAGCCGATTTTGGCAGTCCGCTATTATAATAACTTGTTGATGACCAATGAATTGCATCGTCAATCCAAACCACTGCATTTGCCGTATGTCCGCCGAGCATAAGCGCTTCTTCGGGATTAACAGCAACAGCAAATGTGCGCGAAGCAGGCAAAGCCATTTTCAGTTCATCGGTAAAAGTTGTTGATAGCAAGCGTTTTGCCGACAATTTCAAGTCTGTACGAATGCCCGACTGTTCGTTGTCGGCAAGAATATTTTCAAAAGCATGCGTTTTGCGGTTGAAAAATCGGCTTCCTGTAATGCCGTTGTAGCAAGGTACAGAGCCGCTCATAAGCGTTGCAAAATCCACAATATTGCCCGAAGAAAGAATATTGTATTGCGCATTTGAAAACGCGCTGCCGCGTTCTATGACGCGTTTGAATCCGTCAGGCGAAAGTTGTTCCCACAGCAAATCCACATGCTGCTGCTGAATGCCGTCAATTACAATTCCGACAATAAGTTTTGGACGTTCGGGCGATTTTTGCGCTACACAATTAATTGATATACAAGTTATTAAAAATAATATTGCTAAAAAATATTTTTTGAAATTCATTGATTTTTTTATTCTAAATTTTTGCAAAAATACGGAAAAATTTTTTGTTAATGGAGTTATTTTTTTGAAAATTATTGAATTTGGATTTTTTTTGTAACTTTGCCAAAAACATAAAATAAATGTCCCCACTGTTGATTTTACTTATAATTTTGCTTTACTTCGGCTTGGTAATGCTCGTTTCGTGGGCAACAGGGTGGCGCAATGCAAACAACGAGGCTTTTTTCCGCGCCAATCGTAATTCTGTTTGGTGGGCTGTGGCGATTGGAATGATTGGCTCGTCGATGTCGGGCGTGAGTTTTGTTTCCGTTCCGGGAATGGTGCGCGGATTGGATTTTACTTATTTGCAGTTTGTTCTCGGGTTTTTCTTTGGCTATCTTATTGTAGCACACGTACTTTTGCCTGTATTTTACAATAAAAATCTCACGTCAATTTACACTTATTTAAGCGGCAGATTCGGAAAATATGCATACCGAACAGGCGCGTTATTCTTTATTATTGGAAAAATAATCGCCTCTGCTGCAAAACTTTATGTTGTTGCCCTTGTGTTGCATAATTTTGTTTTTTCACAATGGGGTTTTGCTTTTCCATTAACTGTTTGCCTGACAGTGTTTATGATTTGGCTTTATACTTTCCGCAGCGGAATAAAGTCAATAGTTTGGACTGACGTTTTACAAACAATAATAATGATTTTAACGCTAATTGTTATTATTTTTATTATTTTACAAAAAATCAATTTGCCTTTTGCCGAAATATTTAACAAAATGAAAGAGAGCGAAAATACGCGAATCTTTGTTTTTGACGATTGGACAAGCCGACAAAATTTTGTAAAACAATTTTTGAGCGGAATTTTTATTGTCGTTGTAATGACCGGGCTCGACCAGGACCAGATGCAGAAAAACCTCACATGCCGCAATCTGCCAGAGGCGCAAAAAAATATGATATGGTATGGAGCAGCGTTTGTTCCTGTAAATTTACTGTTTTTGATTTTGGGATTTCTGCTTTTAATTTTTGCAGAAAAAAACGGAATTGCGTTGCAAAATGTAATTTCAGACGACATTTTGCCTTTAATTGTTAAAAGCAGTTTGGGCAATATCGCCCTTGTGATGTTTGTAATCGGGATTTTTGCATCTGCGTTGAACAGTGCAGACTCTGCACTTACCGCGCTTACGACTTCCTTTTCTGTTGATATTCTGAATGTTGCGCAAAAAGACAAAATGCGTGCGGAAAAAATTCGTTATGCGGCGCACATAGGTTTTTCGATTGTACTGGCGGCGGTGGTTTTGATTTTTCGCGCACTGAATAATAAAAGCGTGATAGATGCGTTATATACCATTGTGTCATACACTTACGGTCCGCTTTTGGGAATGTACGCATTCGGATTTTTTACAAAACTAAAAACTCAGGATAAAGCAATTCCGCTGATTGCAATTGCCGCGCCTGTTGTTTGCTATTTTGTTAATTTATTGACAGTTAAATTATTTAATTATACTTTTGGTTACGAAATTTTATTGCTAAATGGCGCATTAACTTTTACAGCAATGTGGGTTGCCGCAGATAAAAATCATATTTTGCGGCAATAAATTTTGCTAAAATATAGCGTCTATTCCTGCATTTCTCCTTTTATCATTCTGTCGTTGCCCGAAATATCTTTTTTCAAAACAATATTTTTAAAACCGAATTGTTGAAGTAAAGATTCCATTTGATTGCCGAAATTTTTATGAATTTCAAAATATATTTTTCCGTTTGGAACTAATTGATTTTTAGCAAATTGTAATATTTTTTCGTAAAAAATCAACGGTTTTTCTTCATTAACAAAAAGCGCGGCGTGCGGTTCAAAATCAACAACAGATTTTTGCATCGTAAATTTTTCATTTTCAGAAATATACGGAGGATTTGAAACAATAATATCCCATTTTTGCTCAAAATGCGGAATTTGCAAAATATCATTTTCCAAAAAAGAAATATTTACATTATAAATTTCCGCGTTCTGTTGCGCAACTTTCAACGCCTCTTTTGAAAAATCCAGTGCACAAAGTTGCAAATCACGATTTTTTGCAGCCAAAGTTACTGCAATACAACCGCTTCCTGTTCCAATATCAAGAATTTTCGCAGTTTTATTTTCCTTTAAAATCCACTCGACAAGTTCTTCTGTTTCAGGGCGCGGAATTAATACCTGCTGATTTACAATAAATTCCATTCCATAAAAATACGCTTTCTCAAAAATATACTGAATTGGTTTATTGCCTTGCAACGATTTGACAATTTGCTTAAAATCAGCAAATTGACTGTCTGTCAAATGAAAATTTTCGTCCCGTAAAATTTCAGTCAAAGGCAATGACGTTAATTTTTCAAGAATCATACTCTTCAAAACCGTAATTTCCGCTGCAGAATACTTTCCTTTCAAGTGCACCGACAAATATTGTTTTAAATCATTCATTGGGCAAAGATATTAATTTTAAAAAATACGGCAAAACAAAATTTAATATTGCATCAAACAGATAAACGCACAAACGAATGATTTTTATTTTCAAAATGATTGTAAATTAAAATATTGCGTGGAGTTTTGGGTTGTGAAATATTTTTTTTATCAAAAAATAAATGTTCTGGAATTTTGCTTTTTTGCAAACAAACCGCTGCAGCATAAATGCCAAAAGCCGATGTTGTGTAACTTTCGCCGAAAATATTTTTATATTGTAAAAGCGGAACATCGGGGAAAATTTTTCGGCAGTTTTCAAAATAAATTTTATCGTTTGCGGAATTTCCATTTATTCCGATCATCACATAATCAATGTTTTGTGTAAATTTCAATTCAATATTTTCAATATTTCCGTAAAAAATCTCTATATTTTCAATTTTACAAAGCGAATTTTCGTTTTTTTCATTTTCCAGCAACATTGCCACCGCTGTTTCTCCTGCAAAATTTCCATTTCCGAAATATCCAATCCGCTGTAAAAGAGTGAAATAGTCGGGCGTCATTTCGTCGTGCGCACCAACGAGTGCATTAGAAATTTTGCGCGATTTGATTTGCAAAAACGCATCAAGCAGTGCATTTTCAAACGAAACGCTCTTGTGCGAATAAGTGCTGTTGTAAGCGTGGCAATGTATGTCAATCGCTACAAGAGACGAAATCGTGTTGTGAGTAGAATTCATAAAATGCGTAGGTTTTAGCAATTCTTCACCGTTGAAAGTCAAGTCTTTAAGAAAAAATTCCGTGTTTTCGATACAGCCCAAGCCTGTTCCTGTTATTATCGCTTCGGGCGTGTTGCCTGCCATCGCTTGCCGCGAAACAAGCAAGGCGCGTTTTAAAATTTTCCCCAAACGCCGCGCCTCGTTCGGCGTAAAAAAATCTTTGTAATCAGGGTCTATTGCTCTGACATACTGTTCGTTATAAAGAATAGGCTCAGCAAACCATTCTTCGCTGAGCGGTTTTTGTACCGAAATCTGTTTTGCAGAATTTATGTAAATTTCAGGTGTCATCTAACTGTTTTTTCGTTTTATCAAATTAGCGTAACGTTCTGTAACTTCGGCGGTTACATCAGCCCACGAGCGAGTAATTGTTGCTTGGGCTGCCCGCCCGACTTGTGCGAGTTTATTTTTTTCGTTTTGCAAAAATAATAATTTTTCGGCTAACGATAAAGCGGAATTTTCAATAAAAAAACCGTTTTCATTATCGTGAATAATTTCGGAAAAAGTTGAATTTCTGACAATTACCGAAGGCGTTGCAAAGGCGGCGGCTTCACGCACAACAATTGCTGATGTGTCGTAAAGAGACGGGAAAAGGAACAAATCTGCGGCTGAATAATATTCAGCCAAACGCTCGCGGTCAGAAATCAATCCCGCAAATATTACTTTTTCGTTGATATTCAACGATTTGACTTTTTTACGAAAATTATTTTCAGCATAACCCGCGCCCACAAAAATCATTTTAAAATTCGTATGCTTAATTTTTTCCAAAGCATTGAGAATCAATTCAATGTTTTTTTCGTAAATTATCTGACCTGCAAACAAATACACCGTTTCGTCAGACGAAAATCTTAACTTTTGACGCGCAGAATTTTTGCACAAATCAATATTTGTCGGCGGGGTAAAATCGCAACCATTTTCAACTACTTCCACCTTGCCTTTATAGCCATATTCGCGCATTGTTTGCTCAACTGCCGCCTGCGGAATCCAAACTTCGTCTGCCTGTTGGTAAAACGAAATGATATGCTTAATTATATGATTTACAATAAATTTTGAAGAAATTAATTGAGAAAAATTATCTTTAAATTTTGAATGAAAAGTAGCAACAAGCGGAATTTTGTTTGTTTTGGCAAATTTTAATGCAACTTTGCCCGAAAAAAATGGACTGTGCGCGTGAATAATTCCCAAATCGTTGTTTGACAATTGTTTATCGAGATTGTTATTAAAAAGCGAAAATCCCCAACGATACGGTTTTCTCAAAGGTACAGGAAGGGATATATAACGCAACACTGTACAATGCTCATTTTCAACTGATTGACACGACGGCGCAAGCACACAGACAGAGATGCCAAGCCGCTGTATTTGCATTGCATAATTTCTCACAACAGTTGATACACCGTCAATCATCGGCGAAAAACTGTCGGTAAAAAGCCCAACTGTTTTCAGTATGTTTTTAGAATTTTCTTCCACAAGCACATTTTGTTTTGTTTACAAGCATCATTTTTATTTTATTTTTCTAAAACTTTTTTCCATGCTTGATATGCCGCTTTTGTTTGCTCAATTTCCGTAATGTTCGGTTCAATAATTTTCAATTTTGTCAAACTTGCAAAGGCTTCATTATTAGATTTATAAAATCCTATTCCCATTCCTGCGGCTTTTGCTGCACCTGCTGCGCCGTCGGTGTTAAGCAATTCGATAGTCGCGCCGCTGATATTTGCCAAAGTCTGAGCAAATAACGGGCTGAAGAACATATTTGCATAACCGGCACGAATAAGTTTGATATTCATTCCCATTGCCTGCATAATTTCCATTCCATATTGGAACGAAAACACAATGCCTTCCTGCGCTGCGCGTAAAATATCGTTTTTAGAATGAATATTGAAATTCAATCCGTGAATTTGGCAGCCTGTTTCGCGGTTTTCGAGCACTCGCTCAGCTCCGTTGCCAAATGGCAAAACGGACAACCCCCGCGCTCCAATCGGCGATTGCGCTGCCAAATCGTTCATTTGCGCGTATGATACGCCTTCGAGAGCAAGATTGCGTTTGAGCCACGAATTTAATATTCCTGTTCCATTAATACAAAGCAAAATGCCAAGCCGTTCATTTTCAGGTGTATAATTGACATGCGCAAAAGTATTTACACGTGATTTCGGGTCGTAGTCGGCTTTGTCTGAAACTCCATAAACTACGCCAGATGTTCCTGCGGTTGCGGCAATTTCACCTGCGTTGAATACATTGAGCGACAGCGCATTGTTCGGCTGGTCGCCTGCGCGGTAGGCAATGGGCGTACCTTCTCTCAAGCCCAATTCTGCCGCAGCCTTTGCCGAAACGTGCGATTGAACGCCCAAAATTGGCTTTATTTCAGGAATTATTTCTTTTGAAAAACCAAAATAATTAAAAATATCGTCTGAAAGCGATTTCGTTTTAAAATCCCAGAAAATTCCTTCCGACAGACCTTCAACAGTAACCGAACGTTCGCCTGAAAGACGCATTGCGATATAATCGCCGGGCAGCATTATTTTGTCTGTTTTTGTATAAATTTCGGGTTCGTTTTCCTTTACCCACGCAAGTTTGGAAGCAGTAAAGTTGCCGGGCGAATTGAGCAGGTGTGAAAGAGACTTCTCCTCGCCAATCGCTTTAAACGCTTTTTCGCCGTAAGGCACGGCGCGGCTGTCGCACCAGATAATTGCAGGGCGCAAAACCTGACAGTTTTTATCGGTAAGCACCAATCCGTGCATTTGCCACGAAATGCCGATTGCAGCTATTTCCTGTGCGGTTATGCCGCTTTTTTGCATTACCGAAGCGTGAGCGAGTTTCAGGTTTTCCCACCACATTTCAGGATTTTGCTCTGCCCAACCCTGTTTTTCTGCAATTATCTGCATTTCCACTTTCGGAGCGAAGTCCGAAGCGACTATTTTTCCTGTTTCTGCCTCTACAATGCAGGCTTTTACCGAAGAACTTCCTATATCGTAACCAAGTAAGTACATTGTTTTTTATTTATTAAATTATTGTCAATATCTGATATTTATTTTAAAAATTTCTTTGTTAAACTAAATCGTGCCAATTGAAATGAAAAAAATGTATGAATAACAGGGGACATTATTATTGCTATTGGAATGTAAAACATCAACTCATGCTTTTTTATTTTCAAAACTAATGGAGGCAAAACAAATGTTATAAACGCTGGAATACCGTAAAAAATCCACCATGAAACACCTTTTCCATAAGTAATTTTTGCAAATAACATTCCTCCAACTACTGCAATAATTGATAATAAAATGATTTTGAAAATTGGTTTTTTGCGCCGTTTCCGCATCGTAAAAAGCAAAACGAAAACAAATACAATTAATGCAACAAGCATATAGATTAAACATTTAACAGTGTCATTCATTATATTAAAAATTAAAATCATTAATAGTTTTTGTAATTTTACAACTGATATTCAATTATTAGTTGTAAAATGAAACAAAATTACAATCGCAAAGATACAAAATTAATCATTAATCGCAATGTTTTGCAATTTTTTTTGTGGGAATGCCTCAAAAGTCTTTTAACCGCAAAGATGCAAATATTTTTCGCAAAAGACGCAAAGAAAAAGAATATATTCCTTAAATTCAAAACTTTGTGTTCCTTGCAAAAATTCCCTGTGAATTTTTTTGACTTTTAAGACAGTCTCTTTACTCTTTTTCGCATCCTTTTAGTTTTAAAAATTACAACAAAAAGCAGTGTTAATGTTTTATTTTTTATCTGTCTTTGCAAAATAAAGTTGCATTCAGTACTTGAAACTACTTAATTATATTTTTTTTGCAAAAATTTTGTCAATTAAAAAAAATGCTTTATCTTTGTCCCATTATTTTTCAAACCAACAATAAAGTCGAAATCTCCTTTTGGCTTTTTAATACAAACCAATTTATTTTTCAAATTATAACCATGCATTGACTTTTTTATAATAATTTAATGCAAAATACATTTGATAACTTTTTATTCCTTATATGAGTAATTATAATATCTTGCAACTTAATGCAAAAGAAGTTCCTGAATTGCGTACTATTGCTGCCGATTTTGGTATTCGAACCTACAATTTTGTAAATAAAGAAAAATTGATTTACGACATTTTAGACCATCAGGCAGTTGCCAATTCTCAAAATCGCCCCACAGGCGAAAAACCTGCATTTGACAAACAAAAACAGACACATTACAAAGGTAAAAACAAAAATCAACAAAAAACTTTAAAAACGGAAAATGTTGATAATAAGCAGGTTGAAATAAAACAAAACATACAGGAAAATCAACCAAAAACAAATGTTGCCGAAAATAATTCTGCAACTGTGCCTGTTGTTGTTGCTCCGCAAAACGAACAGCCAAAAAAGAAAGGCAAACATTCAAAACAGAAAAAAGCAGAGCAGGCAGAAATTGCAAATGCAGAATTGCCGTTGGTTGTGGCAGAAATTCCGCAAACACCCTCAGCCGAACAAAAAACGGAAACTCAAAACTCGAACAAGAAAAAAGAAAAACGTAAAGTGTTGTTGATTAAGCAAAACAAGCGTGAATTTCAAGAAAATCAAAATGTTGAAAGCGTTGAAAACACTGAAACTTCGGAAGTTATTGAAGATAATTCAACGCCTGAAACAATGCAGTTGCAGATAGAAAACAGACCAATACAACAAGTTCAGCAGCAGCCGAACAGGCACAATCAGCAACAAAAACAAAATCAGAATTTTAATCAAAACCAGAATCAGAATAAATCACAGCAAAACAATAATAATCAGCATAATAATAAAAACAATCAGCGGCGCGAAAGTCAGTATGATTTTGAAGGAATTCTTGAAGGAATAGGAACGTTGGAAATGATGCAGGACGGATACGGTTTTCTGCGTTCGGCTGATTATAATTATCTTTCTTCGCCCGACGATATCTACGTTTCGCAGTCGCAAATCAAACTTTTTGGACTTAAAACAGGCGATACGGTAACAGGTCCAATCCGTCCGCCCAAAGATGGCGAGAAATATTTTCCGCTTATTCGCGTATCGTCAATAAACGGTCGTTCGCCTGAATTTGTGCGCGACCGCGTGCCTTTCGAGCATCTTACGCCGCTTTTCCCTGACGAAAAATTCCAACTTTGCACAGGAAATGACGATGATACGCTTTCTGTGCGAGTTGTAGATTTGTTTTCACCGATAGGCAAAGGGCAGCGCGGATTGATTGTGGCACAGCCGAAAACAGGTAAAACTGTGTTGCTCAAAGATATAGCCAATGCAATAGCAAAAAATCATCCGGAAGTTTATATGATAATTTTGCTGATTGACGAACGCCCCGAAGAAGTTACCGATATGGCTCGCAGCGTTAATGCGGAAGTGGTTTCTTCAACTTTTGACGAACCAGCCGAGCGGCACGTAAAAGTGGCGAGTATGGTTCACGAAAAAGCAAAACGAATGGTAGAATGCGGGCATGATGTTGTGATTTTACTTGATTCAATAACCCGCCTTGCACGCGCTTACAACACTGTTGCCCCCGCTTCGGGCAAAGTGCTTTCAGGCGGCGTTGATGCGCAGGCATTGCACAAGCCAAAACGCTTTTTTGGCGCGGCGCGAAATATCGAAAACGGTGGTTCTCTGACAATTATCGCCACTGCGCTAACCGAAACAGGTTCAAAAATGGACGATGTGATTTTTGAAGAATTTAAAGGAACAGGCAACATGGAACTTCAATTAGACCGCCGCCTGTCGAACAAACGAATTTTCCCTGCTGTTGATATTTTATCCTCCAGCACACGCAGAGACGACCTTTTATTGGACAGCGACACGCTAAATCGTATGTGGATTTTACGGCGTTACCTCGCAGATATGAATCCCATAGAGGCAATGGAATTTCTCAAAGAACGAATGGAACGCACAAAAGATAATGAGGAATTTCTTTATACAATGAATTCATAATTTTTTGATTTTAAAAATAGTAATGCGGCAAAAAAATATATTTTATCAGGAAAAGGCATAGTTCCTTTTTCTGATAAAAGCCGACAGGTGTAGTTTAAATCCATAATAATATATATATTTAGTAGGACAAAAACCTTTATCTGTACATTGTTCCATTTTTTTATACAAAAGTACAAATTCTGCAGAATAAAAAAATCGTCAGCAAAATCTTTGTTAAAATGCTTCTTATTTGCGTCAAAATAATCGTACAGATTTTTGTATTTTTCTTCAATATCGTTAAGGCTTGTATCATTGAAATTATTAATCATTAAAATTTCCAATAAATTGATTAACAATGTTCTTTGATATTGAAATCATCCCTGAACATTTGAAATAGTGTTTAGTCGTTCCTTAAAAAGTGCTTAACGTATTGTAAATCAAGCAAAACATAATAAAAATAGTTGTAAAATTTCGCAGGATTTTGTATTTTTGCCCTCAAAAAACTGCACGGTAAAGAAGTTTCCAAGCAGGCAAAGTTTGTGCTTTCAGACACTACTGTTCAGGAAAACTACACGAATTTTCCCACCGATGCCAAATTGTGCAAAAAAGTAATTGATAAATGCAATAAAATAGCCGAAGAAGAAAGCATTAAACAACGACAGAAATTTAAGAAAGAAAGTAAACAACTTGTTAAGGAGGCTTACAACGGCACTCATCCCAAACGCGCCAAAGCAGCGAAGAAATAATTGGAAACCATATCAAACAGAATGTTGCGTGAGTTGGACAGAAAACTGACAGAAGAACAGAAATCTTTTTACAAATCAAAACTTGAACTTTACAAACGCGCAGTAAACCAACACAAAAATGATAAAGATAAAGTTTACAGTTTTCACAAACCCTTTACAAAATGTATTGCCAAAGGTAAAGCACACAAGCCTTACGAATTTGGCAATAAAGTAGGCTTGATGACAGGAGGTAAAAAAAGTCAGAAAATTATTCTTGCTATTGAATCTTTTGTTGAAAATGTGTTCTATGGACACACAATAGAACCATTACTTAATCAAATGGAAATCAGTGGAATACCGCTGCCTGATGAACTTGCATACGACCGAGGAGGCAAAGGAAAATCAGAGATTAAAGGAGTAAAAATAATCATACCATCACCATATAGAAAGACAGATACTTCTTATCAACAACAAAGCAAACACAAGAAATGCAGAAGCAGAGCAGCCATTGAACCAATAATCTGACATCTGAAAACAGATTTTCGTATGCTTCAAAACTACCTTTGGAGCCAAGACGACATAAAAATCAACGCTTTTATGGCTGCAACTGCTTGGAATTTGAAGAAAATGATGGAAAAACTCAAAGTAAAATTTTTGCAATTTATCTGTCGGCTGTTTTTCAATCAAAATTTTTATTATTTGGCTGCCTGAAAAGACTTGCTAAGGAGCGACTAAATATTATAGATGATAGATGATAGGAATTCGCAGGTAATACGGATAACGCATGGGAAATAATGAAACAGCATAAAAATACTTTATTGCTCAAATACCTTTCCGAACAACAGACACGCGATTTCGGAAAGGGTTTTGATGAAATAGAATTGTGAAAAATCAGGCAGTAATAATTGTTTTTAATATCTGAAACTGCTTCCTCCTACAAATTCGCGCAGAAGCGATGTCGGCGGAATTTCACGTTCTGTAATTGGCATAAAATAATTCAAAAATTTCAACAGTCTGTGCGCCTCTGTATATTCATCGCTTGATTTTGGAACTTCGCTCAAAATAGGTTCCGCGTGGCGTTTGAGTACTGCCAATTCAAAAAGCAACGCGCTGTTGAACATCACATCGGCATTTTCTTGAAACGGGAAAATCCATTTTTCTTCGCCTCGGCGAACACTTTCCCAACGGCGAATAGTTTCCCGCGCCGAATAATTTCTAAAACGCGCATCGCGAATAATTCGACGCAGCAGGCGAGTATCGGCAGTGGGAATCCAATTGTGATTGTCGATAGAAATTGTTGTCAGCGCGGAAACGTAGATTTTAAATAAAACCTCTTGCGGCACTTTGGCGAGCAATTCGGGATTGAGCGCGTGAATACCTTCAAGTATTAAAATTGTATTTTCTTCAAGTTTGAGTTTGTCGTTGCGAAATTCGCGTTCGCCTGTTTCAAAATTATAAAAAGGAATTTCAACTTCTTGATTGTCAAGTAATTGACGAATATGTTTATTGAACAAAGGCAAATCCAAAGCGTTAATATCTTCGTAATCCCATTCACCGTTTTCGTCTTTTGGCGTGTCAATTCGATTGACAAAATAATTGTCCATTGAAACAGTAATCGGGTGCAAACCAATTACTTGCAACTGTACCGAAAGCCGTTTGCTGAAAGTTGTTTTGCCCGAAGACGACGGTCCGCCAATCAATGCAACGCGCACTTTACCGCCTCGCGCGTGAATCATATCGGCAATATAAGCAATCTTTTTCTCGTGCAGAGCCTCAGCAATTTTTATCAAATCGAAAGATTTATTGTTTTTACACGCCGCGTTAAAATCGCCGACATTATTCATATTCATAATATGATTCCAGCGTCCGTATTCTTTAAAAATACCGAACATTTTATCTTGCACAACATAATCTTCTAACACAGAAGGATTTGCGCGTGCAGGAATGCGCAGCAACATACCATCGTGATAAGGCGTGAGTTCATAAATATTCAGATAATCGGTTGAAGGTAAAAGCACGCCGGTATAATAATCAATATAATTTCCAATGCGGAAATAACGCACATAAGGATTGCCAAGTGTATCAAAAAGGCGAATTTTGTCCTGCTGATTTGCCTCTGTAAAAAGTTTTTTTACAATTTCAATTTGCTGTTCTTCGTAAATAATTTTTTCGCCTGCGGCAATAATTTCATCAACACGTTTTTTGATATTGTCAATAACATCTTGAGTTACAGTATCTTTAAAATTACTCAAACGACAATAATAACCTTTTCCAATCGGATGCAGTATTTTTAAATCAACGTGCGGCATTAACTCGGAAATTGCTTTGCAGAGAACCATACAAAGCGAACGAACATAAACGCGCATTCCCGAAGCAACGCTTGTGTCAATAAATTCAATGTTTTTCGGCTTAAAAACAGGAAAATTCAAATCTTCAACCTTATAATTTACCCGCGCAGCAACTACGGGATATTTCAATTTGATATTCAATGCTTTATGAATTTCAAGCAACGAAATTCCCATCGGAAAATTATGAAATTTCTGAGTGTTTTTACAAAAAATAGTAACGGTTCTTTCCATAAAATTTTAAAATAATTTCAGGTTGAAAGTTGTATCAAACTCTGCGACACAAAAGTACAAAATTTATTTCAGAACTGAAATATTTTTTCGTTTAAACTGAAAAAATAATTCAAAGAGTTTTTTCACATTTCACGAAATTTTTGATAAACAAAAACATCTTCAAATCCATCAGCAGTTTTAATCCACTCTCGCAGGCGCGTTTGGCAGTAATAATTTTTGCGTTCAAAAATATTGCGGCTTGCCTTGTTGTTTTTGGCGATAAAAACATACAACTGATTGATTTTCAAAAAATTAAAAACATAATCTTCAACTATTTCCAACGCCTGCCATGCATAACCTTTTCCCTGATATTGCTGCTCAACAAACAGTCCTAAGGCAATTTTGCTGTGATGCAAATCAAAATCGTACAAATCGACCGTGCCAACCGATTTTTGCGTTTGTCTGTGGTCAATCATCAGGCGAAGCTGGCGGCTTTCGTATATATCTTTCTGAAAATCAGCAATATATTGTTTCAACGCAAAACGCGAATACGGATTGCGGGCATTACCTGCAACCCAAAGCGAAATGTCGTTTTCCCAAACATAGAGCGTATCCAAATCTGACGGCTCTACCGCACGCAAAATAATATTTTCATTTTGAAATAACATAAATAATAACCCGTTGGCGGAATTAAAAATTTGCTAAAAAATGCATAAAAAGTTGTGTATCAATTAAATAAGTATTATCTTTGTAGTGTAAATTAAAAAAAATAAAACACTTACAAAAAAGATGCACAACTTGACTGCAAATTTCGGTAAATTTTTGGATATATGCAACAAATTTGGCAAACAATTTACCAACGAAAAAGGAAATATTACTCGCA
>JGI20171J14444_1000078_pt1 | contig 34066 bp, 33 predicted proteins | sample TergutNc150P4_FD_14444 | JGI IMG/M metagenome (IMG submission 14444) | reverse complement strand
ATATAAACTTCGGTGTAAGTATGGCTTGGGGTAATTTTCCAGCCGAAAAACACAAGCGGAATATGCGCGTCATAAGGATTCCACGAGCCGTGAGTCGTTCCAATACGGTCTCCATCGCTATACAAACCTGACTTGAGAATAAGTTGAATATCGCCCGAAAATTCGCGGTTGTAACCGTTTATTATCATTTCCTTAATGCGTGCAGGAATTGTTGCCTGCGCAACCTTTGTCGCATCAACAACATATTGAAATACAGGAAATTTATTCAAATATTTTACTGTTTCTTCTTTAATTTGTTCAAAATCTGCGGAAGAAGCGTTTATTTTTTGAAAATCAAAATTTACCTGATAATTGTCCAAATTTCGCACAGGTTTGTTTATGTTAAATTTTTTCGATAAAAAATTATTCAAACTGTCAGCATAAATTTTTCCATTCCAATTGTCTGCCGCAATTTTATGGTCAATCAAAAATTGTGCGTTGTGTGCAACGGCGTGGTCGGCAGTGAGGAAAACCAAATAATTTCCTTTCCCAACTTTTGCGTCAAGAAAATCAAAAAAATCGCCCAAATCTTTATCCAAACGCAAATAATTGTCTTCTATTTTTGCTGAATTTGGTCCGCAACGATGCCCGATAAGGTCGGGCGAAGAAAAACTTATTGCTAAAAAATCTGTGATTTCATCTGCGCCAAGTTGCTCGTTATCAACTGCTAAACGCGCAACATCCAACGTCATTGTGTTGCCAAAGGGCGTTTCGCAAACCATATTGCCGTCTCCTATGGTTTTCGCAATTTGCGCCAAATGAATTGGAAAATCGAAGTTAAACGATTGTTTATAAAATGTTTTGTCTTCGTAATTATTGACATTCGGCGCGCTTTGCAGATAAGTTTCTATCGGATAAAGCGGAGTCCAATCCTGCTGTACAAATTTTTTCCACGATTTTTTTTCGTTATAATTTTTCAGCCATTCGGGTAAACTTGTTCTGTACCAAGTACTTGTAATCCAATTTCCCGTTTCTTTATCAAACCAATATGCAGCATCGGCAGCGTGTCCGGCAGGCAAAATACTTCCCCTGTCCTTTATTGCCACGCCAACAACTTTGGAACGGAAATTTGTAGCCAACTTCAACTCGTCTGTAATTGTTGTTACCTGCAAATTTCTTGGCGACATTTTGCCATTTTTTGCATCAACATTTGGATTTCCAACGCAATTCACGCTATTATCCCCAGTACAGTAAATGTTTTCGCCTGTAGATTTACGGTAAAAATCGTTTGAGGCAATTCCGTGCAAAGACGGAACAGAACCTGTATAAGCGGTTGCATGTCCAACAGCGGTATAAGTTGGCAAATGATTCAGCATTGTGTTGTCGCACGAAAAGCCCTCGTTTATCATACGGCGAAAACCACTGTCGCCATATCGGTCGTAAAAACGGTAAAAATAATCCCACCGCATTTGGTCAACAATAATTCCCACAACAAGTTTCGGGCGTTCAAGGTTTTGAGAAAAAGCGTAATTTATTGAAAATAACGTAATTACAGCAATTAATATTTTATTTTTAAAAACAAACATAATGAATATATAAAGGTTTTACAATTTTAAAATAAAAATGCAAAAGTACGCTTTATTTTAAAGAAAAGCAAAAACAATGCACTACTTTTGTACAAATCAAATCATAGGTTTTATACAATATTGATTATTGCTTCAATAAATTTTAACTAAAATTTGGCATAAAATATTTGGCAGTAAAAAAATAAAATATAAATTTTGCAAAATAAAGTTGCATTCAGTACTGAAACTACTAAAAGTCCTTTTTTTGTTAATAACTTTTTTTTAAAAAATAATATTATTTAAAATAAAAACTTTAATTTTGCAAAATTAATTTTGTTAAACCTTTAAATATAATAAATTATGGCACAAGCATTTACAGACCAAAGCGTTAAAGAATTGATAGCCAGCGGAAAACCTGTTGTAATTGACTTTTGGGCAGAATGGTGCGGACCGTGCAGAATGATTACCCCAATTGTGGAAGAACTTGCCCAAGAATACGAAGGTAAAGTTGAAATTGGCAAACTGAACGTTGACGACAACGTTGAAATGCCTGAAACATACGGAATTCGCAATATTCCGACTTTGCTTTTTTTCAAAAATGGCGAAGTAGCAGACAAGCAGGTTGGCGCAACGAAAAAAGATGTTTTAAAAAGCAAAATTGAAGCATTGCTTTAAATAATTATGCAGCAATATAAAGACCTGTTAAACAGGATTTTAACCGAAGGAATTGAAAAACGCGACCGTACTGGTACAGGAACAATTTCGGTTTTTGGGCATCAGATGCGTTTTGACCTTGCCGATGGTTTTCCTTTGCTGACAACAAAGAAACTGCACTTAAAATCAATAATTTACGAACTTTTATGGTTTCTTCGCGGCGATTCAAACGTAAAATTTTTGCAGGACAATGGCGTGCGAATTTGGAACGAATGGGCTGACGAAAATGGCGATTTGGGGCATATTTACGGACATCAATGGCGCAGTTGGCATGGTTACAACGGCGAAACCATTGACCAAATTGCCCAGGCGGTAGAAACAATAAAGAAAAATCCCGACAGCCGCCGCATTATTGTAAGCGCGTGGAATGTTGGCGATTTACAAAATATGGCTCTTCCGCCGTGCCACATACTTTTTCAATTTTATGTGGCAAACCAAAAATTGAGTTTGCAAATGTATCAGCGCAGTGCAGATGTTTTTCTTGGTGTGCCGTTCAACATTGCTTCTTACGCGCTGCTGCTGCAAATAATTGCACAGGTTACAGGTTTGCAGGCGGGCGATTTTGTGCATACTTTTGGCGATGCGCATATTTATCTTAATCATTTAAAGCAAGTAGGCGAGCAACTCGCCCGCACGCCGCGCCCTTTGCCGCAAATAAAAATCAATCCCGAAGCGAAAGATATTTTTTCGTTCCAATATTCTGATTTTGAATTGATTAACTACAATCCATATCCGCATATAAAAGGCGAAGTTGCAGTGTGATTTACTTTTATGACTCACTGCCAAAACATTGCAGCATTTACTGTGCCTGTTCTCTTTTAACTTGTTTAATTTTAGGCTGTATTAAAAATATATTTACCGCAAAAGCGCAAAGATTTTTAGCAAAGGTTGCAAAGAATATATTCCTTAAATTCAAAACTTTGCGCATCTTTGCGTAAATTCATTTCGCACCTTGCGTTTAAATTTTTTGTGCTTTTAATACAACTTTTTTAGAAATTCCCGTATAAAATCTTTTAAAATTTCACATCATAATTCGGCTCGGTTGTGATTTCGGGTACAAGTTCGGCATAAACTACTTTCCCTTTTTCGTCAATTGCCACAACCGACCGCGCCAACAAGCCTTTCAATGCACCTTCAACCATCAACACGCCGTAATCTTTCCCAAATGTGTTGTAGCGGAAATCAGATGCGGTAATCACGTCTTTCAATCCTTCTGCGCCGCAAAAACGTCCTGCTGCAAAAGGCAAATCCTTTGATACACAAAGAACTGTTGTGTTTTCCTGCGTAGAAGCCCATTTGTTGAATTGGCGCACCGAAGTTGCACAAACGCCCGTATCAATGCTAGGAAAAATGTTTAAAACCACACGTTTCCCAGCAAAATCTTTCAATGAAACTTCCGCTAACTCGCCTGTAACTAATTTAAAATCAGGAGCTTGTTCGCCTACTTTTGGCAACGCGCCAACAATCGCCACTGCATTGCCCTGAAAATTTACTGTTGTCATTTTTATTATTATTTTTAAGTTTATATATTTAATATTAAAAAAATTCAGCCACTTCTTTTTTGAGAAACTCAACCGCTACATCAGTCGGAGTTTGCGCCTCGTTGTTATAAATCATAATTATTCTTTCCGCCAAAGCCGCTCCATTAGCATCGGACGGACATTCTGCTGCACAAAGATTTATCAAATTAAGCAAACTTTCTTTGGTATTTATAATGTTTTCCCAAAGTACGATGCTGACATAAATCTGCTGCGAAAGATTATGCGCAAACTCTTGACGAATAGTATTTTGCAACGTAATTTGCAAATCAAAACAATTCATTCCGTCTTTAAAATTATTCAAAATCAAATTTTCTGGTTTTGTCCGCTCAAGCAACAACATAAGCCGTTCATACGAACGCAAGCGCACAGGCGTAATATATTGCAAATTTGCTTTTTGCAAATCACTATTTCGCTGATTGGCAAAATTTTGTAATAAATTTTTCAATAAAATCCATGCAGCCAGCAAAACCAGCAAGGCAGGGACAACCGCTATCAAAAAAACTACAAAATTATTCATTTTTTAAAATTAATTTTTTGCAAAAATACAAAAAAAATCCACGAAAATACAATAAAGTACGATTTTTGCTATTTAAAAAAATATAATTTAATTTAAGTTTTAGCAATACAGAATATAAGGTAAAGATGAAAAGATTTTTTACGATAAATGTTTTTATTATTCTACTGACAGTCAATGCCTTTTCTCAAATAGGAATTCGTATTGGCGTGAATAGTGCGCAGCAGATTCGCACGTTTATTGACCACCCCGCAAATTTTACAACTGACAAACTTACAGGTTTTCAGGCTGGTTTGGTGTGGCAAAGTAAATTTGGCAAATCGGGTTTTGGCACAGAAATAGGCGCGCTTTTCACTCAAAAAGGCAGTTTTTACAATTACACAGACAACAGCATTTCTGTTGAAAAATTTGACGAACTTAATTATGTATCTGTACCGTTCAATATTCGTTTTATGCCGCCGATAAGTTCGCCTGTAAATCTGTATGGGACAGGCGGTATATATTTTTCGTACCTTTTGAGTGGCAAAACAACTGACGAAACAAATAATTCTTCTGAAAAAATGACATTTCGCAGCGTTACAGAACGTATGGACGTGGGCGTTTCGGCAGGCGGCGGAGTGCAACTTTTAGGAAAAATCCAGTTGGGCATAACATGGAACTGGGGTTTTATGCACACTCCGCTTTCAACTTCCGATTTTATTAAAAATTTCAAAAACAGGGATTTTTCAGTAAATTTAACCTACGTTTTTTGAGATTGGTAAATCAAAATTTTCTTTCCAAAAATATTTCTACTGCTTTTCGTACCGATTGCAATCCGAAATCGGCAGGGTGGATTTTTTCTTTTGGAACAAAAAAACATTCAGCAACATCATCTGCGGCTTGTATCGAATTGTAATTTAATAGTTTGGCAGAGAAGAACAAATCGGTTGTCGGCACGGTAAGTCCTTTGTAATCATACAAATTGGGCAATGAAAAAAGATAACGAATTTCTGTTGCACCAACTCCAACTTCTTCTTCAATTTCGCGGGTAATTCCTTCTTCTGCCGTTTCGTGTGGGTCAATAAATCCGCCGGGTAAATCGAGCGTACCTTTGGATGGAGCATTGGCGCGACGGCAAACGAGCAATTCATTTTTTTCGTTACAAATAAACGCCGCCGCTGCTGCCGATGGATTGAGATAATACACAAAACCGCACGCAAGGCATTTTTTTGATTTGAAATTATTCTGAACAAACTCCGCAGAGCCGCACGCGGGGCAATATTTAAAAAGATTTTGGAATTGCATTTTGGAAATTTAATTTTACAAATGCATTAAAAATATTTCTTTTACATCAATAACTTCCTTTGTTAGGTTGTCGTAAATAAAGCCGACAATGTGCATATTTTCGGGTTTGCCGCTGTTGCGCGGAGAAAGAGTTGTATTTAATTGTGATAAAAAATATTTTTCGCAAATGTAATTTACTGTTTCATTTGTATTTACAGAAATATCTTCTCCCCAAATTCCATTGATTGCATCGCGCAACACGTGATTATGTTTGTAATTTCGCCCGCCGCCTTCTCCTGCCTGATAACTGACAATGCCGCTTTCGGTAAGCCAAAGTTGCAGTTTTAACGCATTTTTCGGTTGTGAGTGAGCTGTAACAGACGAATTAACAACAAAACTGCTGTCGGTTTGATTATAATCTGCTGTCAAATTCAATTTTACATTTGGTATTTGAGAGTTTGCACTGCCAAGCGAATTCAATCTGTTAATAATTAACGCAGCCCATTTCGCATCATTGACCTCAACATATTTGTCGCCTTGCTGCTTTGTTCTGCTAATCATTCCAGCAGGATAACTTTCGTCTGTTGGATAAAAAAACTGTCTGTATGCATCGCCTGCAGTGGTGCGAAACGAATCTGTGGCAAAAACTCCTGCGTGAATGCTGACAACTGTAAGTTGCTCGTTCAAAGCATCTTGCAAACCAGCAGCAGTAGCCGCTGCACGCGGACAGTTTGAACAATAAACGCCTGTAAAATCTTCAAGTAAAACGGTTTTCCCGTTGTTAATATATTGGGACAAAATAATTCTGTTGTCTTTGCCTATTTCATCGCAAGCGGCAAATATCATTATCAGAATTATCAAAATTATTGAATTTGCAGAATTTATTATTTTCATTTTTTGCTAAAATTTTTACAAAGGTACAATTTTTTATGCAAAACAAACAAATATAAAAACCAATTTTTTGCCCGATTTTCTCTTAATTGCAACCAAATATTCCAAAACTCGAAACAATTTATTGGAAATAAAACACTAAATTATCTCGTCCTCAAAAAGCGTTACAGTTTTACTGACGGAATGGCTGATTTTGAATTAATACCTTATAAATTATTAAAATTTAATCATATCTTCAAAGTTATCATACATCTTAAATCTACGACCATTAATAATCAGGTCGCCATTGTTAATAGAATAAGAAAGAGTATCACTGCTAAAAAAATCATCAACAATGTTACTGTTGAATAAATTATTAACAATGTAGGTAAAATCATAAAGTCTTATTTTTGAATCGTTATAGATATAACTGCTTTGTAGAAGATAATTCCCAGAAAGATTGTTGTGGAGTTCATATTCGCTATAATTTTTAGTATAGTTAATAAAAATAAGTCCACTGTTTTGCAATTTATCAACAACATTAATATTATGGTCGCCATCCAAACTCCAACCTGCCTGAAAACGTACAACTATATATCTTGATATACGCCCCACAATAGTGCCGCTCTCAAAGCCTATTTGTGTATATGAAGCGGCATATTTTTTAATAGGCATTTCACTTTGGCTGTTATATGTAATAACAGGAAATTCATTTACAGGCTCGGGTTTTTCAGGCTCTTTGTTGTCCTTGCATCCTGCCATTGCGGTAGTAATTATTGCTATAAATAATATTTTTTTCATATAATATAATAAATTATTAAATTAAATTTTTATTGAAAGTTATATAATAGCAAAAACGAAAAAACTCTCTTTTTTTTATTTAATTTTTGCAATGTACAAAAGTAGTGCATTTTTTTTTGAAGCAACAAAATCTTAATGCAATTTTTGCATTTGATATTTTCGCAGGAAAAAAACGGCGTTGCCGAAAAATTTTCTTTGTTGTATTGAATCAGTTCAATTGTTGTTCCTGTTTGAATATCGCCAAGATACGAAATTTTTTTCCAACATTCTGGAATGTTTCGTTTTTTGATGTCCACATATATTTATTTATTTATTGATTGTTTATTTGCCATATTTTTTTATTTTAAAAATAAATCAACTGAATTTATTGCATTTTGTAATCGTTTTTTTTCTTTTCCTTTTATTATATAATATGACTTCCCTGTTTTTTCAATTTCATTTTTATACCATTTGAAAAAAAATTGCCGCTGCTGCTCTGTTCCATTTTCACGGACAGCGTCATTTTCCCATTTAATATCAAGAAAACACAACAAATAGCAATCAACAGGCGTGTTTTTTAGATAATTTTCTACAAAAAGCGGCGTTTTTTTATAACAATGTTCAAACCAAACTTTTGTAATAATCAAATCGGTATCAAAAAAAATAAATTTTTCGCCGCTTTTGCCCGCTTCGTTCAGTTGCCTGATTTGTTCGCGTGCAATACGGCAAACATCGCGGAAACCGTAATTTCTTCCCAAATTTTCAACATATTCCCGCGCATATTCTGCCACCCACACTCCGCCAAAATGCGCTGCCAACGCCTTTGCAAGCGTAGTTTTTCCTGTTGATTCTGGTCCTGTAAGGCAAAAAATCGGCATTTGTTTTAAATTTAAAAGAATATTAAAAATTAAATTACTATTTTTGTGAAAATATTTTTTATGCGCAAAATTACAATTTTTATTCTTTTTCAAGTGATTTTTTGTGGGGGAAATGTTGTTTTTTCTCAAAATTTTGACATCAACGCGCTTGAAAAAATTAACAATATTGGCACGCACGGCTTTTCGCGCGTGGTATCGAACACCGCCGGATATATTGATGTGAGCGTTCCTGTGGTTTTGGCGGGCGTTGCACTTATTGACGGCAACGATGCGCTGCTGAAAAAGAGCATTTATATAGGCGTGAGTTTGGGTGTAAATCAACTTGCTGTGGTGGCTGTCAAAAATATTGTGCGCCGCCCGCGCCCGCGCGTTTCGTATCCCGACCGCATTGTTTGGTACGAAGATATGACCTCGCTTTCGTTTCCTTCGGGGCATACTGCGGCGGCGTTTAACACCGCAACTGCGCTAACTTTTTCATTTCCTAAATGGTATGTTGCCGTTCCGTCTTATCTTTGGGCGGCTTCGGTTGGATATTCCAGAATGAATTTGGGAGTTCATTATCCTTCCGACGTGTTTTGCGGCGCACTTTTGGGTTCAGCCTCCGCTTTTTTAACCTATAAAATCAATAATTGGTTTTGGAAAACGCAAAACAACAAACCGCTGCTCGGTAATAAAGGTAAAAAAGATTTGGTTTGGTATTAAAAAAACTGTAAAGTGAAGATATGATAGAACAAAGGCTTATGAAACAAAATCTCTCCTAAAAACGTTATTGCGGAGGCTATCTCAAAAAGGTCTTTTTACTGAAAAATCTTTGCGCCATTGCATAAAATTCGTTTTTTAATCGCTTATTTATGATAGCGCCTCAAAAAAAGACTTAACTTTTCAGCGCAGATAAATATATCGTATTGCAGAAACGACAAAATAATTTTGCTGTTTGAAAATTTTTTACAAACTTTGCAATCTTTTATTTTAAAAATTTATAATGTCCGATATAATTCATCTTTTGCCCGATTCTGTTGCCAATCAAATTGCCGCAGGCGAGGTCATTCAGCGACCCGCTTCTGTGCTTAAAGAGTTGGTAGAGAACGCTATAGACGCGGGGGCAACAGCAATAAAAATTCTTGTCCGCAATGCAGGCAAAGACCTTATCCAAGTGTCTGATAATGGCGGCGGAATGAGTGAAACCGATGCGCGAATGTCGTTTGAGCGGCACGCAACTTCTAAAATTAACGGAGCGAATGACCTTTTTTCGCTTCGTACGCTTGGTTTTAGAGGCGAGGCTTTGGCGTCAATAGCCGCTGTGGCGCAGGTGGAGATGCGCACGCGCCGCCAAAATGATGAAACAGGCATAATGATTGAAATTGCCGCCTCGCGCGTGTTCGCTCAGGAGGTTGTGCAGTGTGAAAAAGGAACGGTTATTCAGGTTAAAAATCTGTTTTTCAATGTACCTGCCAGGCGGCGTTTTCTTAAATCGGACAATGTGGAGCGCAATCATCTTTTGCAGGAATTTTACAGAATTGCGCTCGTTTATCCGCAAATTGAATTTGAATATTACGACAACGAAACGCTTGTTTATCAGTTGCTCAGCACAAATACCAAAGGCAGAATTGAAGCGATTTTTGCCAAAGCGGCAAAGAAAAAATGGGAACAGCAACTGCTGACAATTGAAACAAATTCTTCTTTGGTAAATATTTATGGATATATAGGCAAGCCCGAATTTGCGCAACGAATTGCAAATCAGTACTTTTTTGTCAATGGGCGATATATGCGGCATCCATATTTTCATCGTGCAGTAATGACAGCTTACGACCGGCTTTTGCAACCTAATGTAAATCCTAACTATTTCATTTACTTTGAGTTAGACCCTGAATCCATCGACATAAATATTCACCCGACAAAAACGGAAATTAAGTTTGAGAACGAAGCGGCGATTTTTTCCATTCTTTCTGCTGCGGCAAAGGAAGCGTTGGGCAAGTTCCACGTTGTGCCGTCGCTTGATTTTGACACCGAAGGAGCGCCTGAATTTCGCACCCGCCCGCGCGATTTGACGGATATTCGTCCGCCGCAAGTGAATTTCAATCCCGATTACAATCCTTTTACACCTAAAAATACCTACAAGCGCGATTTTCAGAATTGGGAAAAACTTTACAGCGATTTTCAAGCAGAGGAAAAACCAAATGAAAACTCTGATTTTTCGGATAAAATTTTTGAAGAAAATATTTTAAATGATATTGAAAATCAAAAAGATACAGATTTTTTTCAATTAAAAAACCGTTTTATTGCCTTTGGAATAAAATCGGGCTTGATGATAATTGAACAACATCGCGCTCACGTGCGTATTTTGTTTGATAAAATAATTGCACAAATGGCTGAAAATCAAACATTTTCGCAACAGGTAATGTTTCCAGAAGAAATCAGTTTTTCCTCCGTCGATTTATTGACTTTTACCGATTTGCATGCAGAATTAGAAAATGCAGGTTTTATTTTTGAAAAAATAAATGATAATACGTTTATTATCAAAGCAATACCTTCTGTTTTAAATGTGAGTTCGGCAGAAAATTTACTGCGTAAAATGATTGACGAACAGCAAAACGCACCGCAAAAATCGGTTGAAAAACTGCATGAGAACATCGCGTTGTCGCTTGCCGCCGCCTCCGCTGTTAAAGCAGGGCAAAGGCTCGCCGCCGCAGAAATGACCGACCTTGCAAATCGGCTTTTTGCCTGCAAAAACAATGCATATTCGCCTGACGGCAAAATAATTACAGATATTATTTATTTTGAAGAAATTGAAAAACGATTTGGATAAATTTAAAAAAAATGAAAATAAAATGAAAAAACTGATTTTTGCAATATTTGTTTTTATGCCTTTTGCGTTGTTTTCGCAAAAGGCTGCAAACTACCATCTTACAACTTCCGATTGGCAAATCGGCGCATCGCAAGCAGGGATTAAAGACCCGTATTTGTCGCCATTACGATATGAGGGCAGCGGCATTGCAGCAAGTTGGAACAATAAAAGTTTTTTTATGAAAAGTTCTGAAAAATATATTGAAACATTCAATATATCAGCATTTTACAATTTTTTACTCAATCCAGCACATACTGCGGCGATTCAGTATGCTGGCGGCAACGCAAACTACGGCGTGCATTATCGCCTTAATGCTTTGCAAAATCTGTCGTTTCTGCTTGGCACAAGCGCGGATATTGATTTGGGTTTCAGATATTTAGCGCGAAATTCAAATAATCCTTTTAATATGGATTTGGCAGCAAATTTGAATTTTTCGGCGGCAGCCCAACTGAAAATTCCATTTCTTCGGCGCGTTTTTCTACTTGATGCGAGCATACGAACGCCGCTTTTGGGTGCGATGTTTGTTCCGCAGCAAGGCGCAAGTTATTACGAAATGGGAACTTTTGACGACGGGCTAAACAACACTATTCATTTCAGTCATTTAGGCAATAAAAACGGACTTCGCACAATGCTTGGATTGGACATTCCGCTGCGGCGGCTGACGATTCGCATTTCGGGCAATGCTGAATTTTTGAAATTTAAAGCCAATGATGCGGTGTATAGCCGTACTATAAGCGGTTTTGGGATTGGTTTTAAATACAGTTTTATCTCTTTTGCAGGGCGAAAAAATATCCCGCCCGAAAACTTTGTAAATCCTTAATTATAGAAATTGTTTTAATTTTTGGTTTAACGGACAAAAAAAATGAGGCTGAATTTTAAATCCTCCATTTTTTATAATCGCGATTATAAATAAAATTTTTTTTATACATTTGCAGCCTGAAATTTAAATAAAACAGATGAAAAATGTTCTCGCGCCTGTTGATACTAAACTGTTAAAAAAGGAATTGACTAAAAATCGTTTTTTGCGCCCTACAAATAAAGCGCATAACGAAATTTATGTCGTAGATGCGCATAATGCGCCTAATGTAATGCTCGAAATTGGGCGTTTGCGCGAACTTTCGTTTCGTGCGTGGGGCGGCGGTTCTGGCAACGAAATTGACACCGACGAATATGATTTTTTGCCAAAACCATACCAACAACTTATTGTGTGGAATCCTGATAATGAGGAAATTGTAGGCGGGTATCGGTTTATTTCGGGTAAAGATGTTGAGTTTGAAAACAATGGACAGCCGCATTTGACAATGGGGCATTTATTTAATTTCAGTGAAACATTTATTGCAGATTTTTTGCCGCAAACTATTGAACTTGGGCGGGCGTTTGTACAACCGAAATATCAAAGTTCTCAAATGGGAATGAAGAGTTTGTTTGCCCTTGATAACCTTTGGGACGGGCTTGGAGCGTTGATTCATCTCAATTCCGATGTAAAATATTTTATAGGTAAAGTTACAATTTACAACAATTATTCGCTGCAATCGCGCGAGTTGATTTTTTCGTATTTGCGCCGATATTGCCCCGACCCCGACCGACTTATTTACACAAAAAAACAAATAAAAATTTCGGAAGAAACGCAAAAAAAGGCGAAAACACTTTTTTACAAAAAAAATTCGCAGGAAGCATATAAAGTTTTACAACGAGCCATTCGCGCTAATAACCACACAATTCCGCCGCTTATCAATGCTTATATCGGCTTAACAGAAACTATGCGCTCGTTTGGAACAATGTACGACCCCGATTTTGGTTTTGTGTTTGAAACAGGAATTATGATTACCATTCCAGACCTTTTTGAAAGCAAACGCCAGCGTTATATTGAGCCGTATATCAATTACTTACATATTATTTTGGAAGAGAAAAAACAGAAAATTATTACTCGCCGCGCCCGCCAAAATGAAACATTTAAGCGGTTTGAAAGAGTGAAAAACGCACAAAATAAGAATTTATAATTAAATAAAAAATTGTGCATTATAAGAAAAAATTTCCCTATCTTTGCAAAATAAAGTTGCATTTAGTACTTGAAACTACTTGTGTTAAAATTATTTATTTTTTTGAAATAAAAAAATTGTATTATTTTTGCAAAAAAATTGAAATTTAGAAAAGCACACAATCAAATTTAATATTATGGGCAAACAAAGATTAGATTTATTAGACAAAAAAATTTTGACGTTAATCTCTGCTGATGCACGTATTCCTTTTTTGGAAGTTGCACGCGAGTGCGGGGTGTCGGGGGCGGCAATTCATCAGCGCGTTCAAAAACTGAAAAAACGCGGAATTATTGAAGGTTCGGAATTTTTGCTAAACAACTATCGTATTGGTTATCAGACTTGTGCGTTTGTAGGTATAAATATGCAGAACACAAAATCTGCTTCTTCGGTGATTGCGTCTTTACAGGAAATTCCAGAAATTGTTGAGTGTCATTTTGCGGCAGGGCATTTTGCTATGTTTGTAAAAATTTACGCCAAAGACAACCGACATCTGTTGCAGATTATTATTGACAAAATAACTCAAATTGAAGGAGTTATTAACACCGAAACTTTCCAAATTTCGCTTGAAGAAGTGTTCCGTCGTCAGTTAACCAACTTTGAATCAGTAGAATATATTGGTGGAAATATTGATGACGAGTATGAAGATTATGACGATGAATTTGACACCTAAAACGTTAAATTCCGATTTTGAGCCATACATCAATTACAATTCTGTCCTAAAAAGTCAGTTTTCGCAGCGCATACAGAAAATTTCTGTAAATGCGGGTTTTACTTGTCCCAATCGCGATGGGCGATTGGGATTTGGCGGTTGTACATACTGCAATAATCAAACTTTTATTCCCGATTATTGCCAGCCGACAAAGTCTGTCGGTCAGCAAATTGAAGAAGGAATTAAGTTTTTTCATAATAAATATCAGGCGCAATTGTATTTTGCTTATTTTCAATCATTTACAAATACATATTCTGATTTTGAAAATTTGAAAACAATTTATCAGCAGGCTTTGGCAAATCCGAAAGTTGTGGGATTAGTTATCGGAACGCGCCCCGATTGCATTAGCGAGCATTTACTTGATTATTTCCAAACGCTTTCGCAAAAACACTATATTATGATTGAATATGGAGTTGAAAGTACAGATAATCAAACACTTGCTTTTGTTAATCGCGGACACGACTATTTTTGTGCCGAAAAAGCGATTAAAGAAACCACCGCACGCGGAATTAACGTTGCCGCACATATTATTTTGGGTTTGCCGACCGAAAACCGCGAAAAAATTCTCTCGCACGCAGCGCGAATTTCCGAATTACCGATTACTGCGCTCAAACTTCATCAATTGCAAATAGTTAAAGACACGAAAATGGCGCAGCAATTTGCGGAGCAACCGCAACTTTTTCATTTGTATTCTTTGGAAGAATATATTGATTTGTGCATTGATTTTCTGCAATTTACAAGCAGAAAAATAGCGATAGAAAGGTTTATTTCCCAATCGCCAAAAAAATTGCTTATCGCGCCGCAGTGGGGCGGTATTAAAAATTTTGAATTTAATGCAAAATTGCTCAAACGAATGAAGCAACGCGGCGCACGGCAAGGAGAAAAATGTTAAGAGATTTTATTTTCTTTTCAAAGTTCGTAAAAAATCTTTTGTTTCAATATCAACGCGGCGGCTTTCTATGATTTTTTGAATTGCTTTGTTGTGAGTCCAAGCGTTTAAATTGTTGTTTTGCAGGAAATTAAGAGTCTGTTCTGGAAGTTTGATAAAACAGTCTGCCAAAGTCCATGCAATCCCCATTCGCACATAATAATCGGAATTTGTTATTTTTTCAAAAATTTCAAAAACATCGCTAATGTATTGATTATCAACAAAATTATTTAAAATTTCAATAGTGCCGAAACGAATATCGTACGGCTTGTTGGAATTCAAATATGGCTGAATAAATTCCCACAAAAGCGGTTTTTCGTTATTTTTAACTTTAAAACAAAACGAATCGCACACAGCCCAATTATCAATGCGCGGAACAAAAGCGGAAGTTAGCATAAGGCGCTGTTCGATGGAAATTTTTGCATAATTAATAATATATCCGCGTATAAATGTTTCTTCGATATAAACATCTTCATTTTCAGCAAGATACGCCTGCCAATCGGTTTTTTTTACAATTTCTTTAGCCATTGTGCGCAAAACATTCAATCTTATTCCTAAAATTCTGTTGCTGTCAATATTAGGAATAAGTTTTGCGTTAAATTTCCGCAATTGAGGTTCGGAAATTTGCAACAATTTTTCTCTAATTTCAATTTGCATATTTTTTTAATAAAAATAACAATCTAAATTAATTTTACGTTGCTTTGAGTATAATTCTAAATGTTGTTCCTGCGTTTGGAGTAGAATGTTTTACAAAAATTTTTCCGTGATGATATTGTTCTACAATGCGTTTGGCAAGCGACAAACCTAATCCCCAGCCGCGTTTTTTTGTGGTAAATCCGGGTTTGAAAATACGGCGGAAAAGTTTGCGTTCAATTCCTCTGCCTGTGTCGTGCAGGTCGATAATAATATTGCGTCCGTCTTTTTTTACATACAAATCAATATTTCCCGAACCGTCCATTGCATCTATTGCATTTTTACACAGATTTTCAATAACCCATTCAAAGAGAGGCACATTCAGCGCGGCGGCAAATTCTTTTTCTCCTTTAAAATGCGTTTGAATTTTCACTTTTGCCGATGAGCGATTGTCGATATATTCAACGGCATTTTTCAGTGTTTGATTTAAATTTACAGGCTGCAAATCGGGCGTAGAGCCGATTTTTGAAAAACGTTCAGCAATGATTTGCAGGCGGGCAACGTCTTTTCCCATTTCTGAAACCATAGTATCTTTCGGATATTTTTCGTGCAAAATATCGCCCCAGGCAAGCATTGACGAAATTGGAGTACCAAGTTGATGCGCAGTTTCTTTGGATAAACCAACCCAAACTTTGTTTTGCTCAGATTTTTGCGCATTGGAAAGAGCGAAAAACGCAACTGCTAAAAAAATGAAAATTACACCCAGTTGCACGTATGGAAAATACTGCAACTGCTTGATTAATGCCGAATCGTCGTAATAAACATACTGTTTTTCGTCCTCAAGATTTACTACAAAAAAATTGTTTTTTGCTTTGAGTTTTTCAATATATTTTTTATAAAACTGCACCACATCTTTTTCGGGTTCTTTAACATTGCGCGCCATAAGCAAATTGCTGTTTTCGCCAACCCAAATAACAGGAATTGAATTATTATTTTCCAAAATTTTTAAAATCAAATCCACATTACCGCCCGATTTTTCTTCAAGCAGTTTTTTGTTTGCCTCTGCCCAAATTTCAATGCTTTTCTTCTCTTCAATATTCATCTCTTGCACCATTCTGTCAGAAAAAAACACAGAGGCGGCAAAAATAATCACCGCCGCAATAATAAATATGAGTTTAAAATGCCGATTCACAAAAAATATTTAAAAAAAACTTCAATTTTCCGACTTCAATCTTCCACATTCCAATTTATTTTATTCCCAAAATTTCTCTTGCTTCTGCTGGGGAAGCAATTTCTCTGCCGAGTTCTTTTGCCAAACGCACAACTTTTGCCACAAGTTCGCCGTTGGATTTTGCCAAAACGCCTTTGGATAGAAAAATATTGTCTTCAAAGCCAACTCTGACGTGTCCGCCGTCGATGATAGCAGCAGCCGCAAGCGGAAATTCGTAGCGACCGATGCCTGCAACGGTGTATGTTGCGCCTTCGGGAATGCTGCCCCGCAAAAAGACAAAATCGCGCAAAGTGCCGTCAATGCCGCCATTGACGCCCATTACAAAATCAAAATGGAACGGCGGCTGAATATAAGCTTTCTTTGCCAAACGCATCGCCATATCAATCATTGACTTGTCAAAAACTTCGAGTTCGGGTTTTATGCCGCGCTCTATCATTCGCTGACCGAAATATTTTATAGTGTTTTCGGTGTTTGTAAAAATATCATCGCCGCCGAAATTGCACGTTCCACAGTCGAGCGTAGCCATTTCAATGTCAAGTTCGGTTGGCTGCAAGCGTTCGTCGTTGGTCATACCAACCGCGCCGCCTGTTGAAGGCATAATAATCACATCGGGAATAATGGCTTTTATAGCGTCAATACATTCTTTGAAGCGGGCTTTATCCTGTGTTGGCGTGCCGTCGTCGTACCTGACGTGCAAGTGAATAATGCTTGCGCCTGCATCATAAGCCGATTTTGCCTCGCGCACAATTTCTTCCACTGTGTAAGGGACGGCAGGATTCTGCTCTTTAAGAACTTCTGCACCGCAAATTGCTGCGGTAATAATTAATTTTTGCATAAGAAATATGATTAAAGCATTAGAATTAAAATTTTTACACAAAAGTAAGGAATTTTTTCCGAAAACACAAAACGCACGAAAGGGTGAAAGCAGGAAAGCATCAACTTTGCCCGTGAGGGCAAAATATTAATAACTGTATGTGAAGCACAGCGGAACTTACGGAAAAAAGCACAAATAGCCGTAAAAAAAGGGTGCGCGTAGAAATACGCGCACCACAACGATTAGCAAAAATTTTATATGAGTTTGTATTTTTTGTACAAATGATTATAACCAAACATTCATATCGTCACATTCACCATTGCTAGGATTACATAAAGTTTTTATCCCGTTTTCATCTGGATTATCACCTGCAAAACTTTCTGCTATTTTTAATTCTACGATTTCTACAATCGGCTGTATATATTCTGTATATTTCATTTTTTTTTGAGAATTTATAAATTTAAAATTTATTTTACTATTACTTTATCTGTTTTTCCGTTTGCCTTAACCATATAAATGCCTGCTGGCAAAGATTCTGTGGAAATTTCTGCCGATTTTGCATTTACAGCATTGGAGAAATAAACCTGATGTCCGTCTATGGAATAAACCGCAACAGCGCCGATATTTTTATCGGAAATAATATTAATTTTGCCCTCAGATGCCCAAACACTTACCTTTGCCTGATATTCTTCTATTGAAGTAGGAACTTTGGAAGAAAAGATAAGCGAGAAACGCGCATCTTGGCTGCCGCTAACCTGCGTTGGGAAACTGTAACTTTCCATATCCGTCAGATTGGTGTATGCGCCGCTTAAGTTATCCAAAAACCAAACTTCGCACTCATAAGTATTCATTCCCGTTAAGGTAATGGTTACCGCTTTTGCCTCGTCTGTGGTTTTTGTTGTTGTAAATACGCCTACAGGAATAGAAATATCTTCGGTATTTACAGTATTGAGCCCAAGACGATGCGCAACGCCGTTTTCGTCATTTTTGCCTGTATAAAGCTGAACAATAGCATTTGCGCCCATATTGAAGAACGAAATATCATAATCGCCTACGGTAGCAGAGCCGTTTTCACTGTTCTTTACAAGAGTATAATGACTGCCTGCGGAATTTGCAGCCTCTATTTTTATTCTTGCAGGTGCAGATGCGGGTGATAATGCAGGCGCGGGCGAAGATGGCGCAATATTTGAAATTGTAATTTGTTCGTCTGCTCCGCTTAATGTTTCCACAATTATACCCTGATAAGGCGCAATTGTATTATTATCTATCACTGTAAATGTTTTACCAGTTGACCGATCAGCAATATCAATATAACCTGCTGTTTTAATATTGCTGAAACTGGAGGGAAATGAAATTGCATTGATAAAAGGATTACCTACAAGGCAATATTTACCGCCTGTATAAAAACTTACGGGACCTGCACAGACTCCCTGAATAAGAATATTTGAAACCGAAACAGCAGCAGGATTTACAACATAAGCAAAACCTTTACCATCAGGTATTGTGTCGGTTCTCTGTGGGCAGTTTGGCAGTCCTACATAACCCCAACTTCCGTTTGGATTAAGCGTAGCAATAGCAACCTGCGGGTCTCCGTTAAAGGTAACATTATTATAGATAAGACCTGAGTAAGGCACAGATTTTAAGTACCAGTTACCAATATTGCTATTAGCAACAGGGAAACTGCCTGTCGCAGTAGGAATTTGGAAATTAATTTTGTAGTTACTGCCGCTATTATTGTAAGTTACCATAAGTTTTCCATTATAAGAAACTTCATACCAAAACTGAACCTGATAATTTGCGCACGCATCATCAAAATAAGCAGAATTGGAAGAAATTATATCAACAGACGGAATATTAAATGTTCCGTTTGATGTAGCATTAACAGGCGTACCCAGCGGTGATGGTGTAACCTTGGTGCCATTTTTATATATATCATATTTTAATGCAGTCGTAGTTGTTCCTGTAGTAGGAATTGTATTTGCTGCACCATCTACATTCACAACTACTCCGCCGCCCAAATTCAAATATGTTACTGTATTAGCATTATGACTACTTGTAAACCAACTTAAATTAGAACCATTACCTAAAGGATAGTTAGAAGAAGAATACAGCACAGAAGGTGTGCCAGACAATAAATTACTCCAAGAGCCTAAAGCATTGAAACCACTAAAGCCATTTATTGTAAAAAGCCTGTTATTTGCAGTATTTGGTGGAATAGGAACAGCGCTATTAGCAGAAGTAGCAGTCTGGTCATAAGATTGATTCCATACAGCACCAGTACTAGTAAAATTAATTAATGGAAGTGAAATCGTTCCGGGTTGGCATCGAGCAAAGAGCATAGTAGTCCATGTCTTACCAGACCCACCTGGCACAACAAATACATAGTAATTAACACCTGCTGAAATGTGCGCTACCTGCTGATTAAAAAGTGGCGTAGACCATGCTTGGTCACTGGAGTTATTAAAGAAATAAGCCGCACTTAGTGCACCAGCATCATTCCAGTTACCAGAAGCCTTCAAAAATATTGTTTCTCCCGCTGTAAAAGGTTGCGCGAATGCGCTTGCAGCCAAAAATGCTGCTACAATTAATATGAAAATCTTTTTCATTTTTATTTGTCAGTATTAAAAAATGTTAATATTATTTATTATTTTTATTTATTTCGATTTTTTAGCCTCTCCACCTGCCCCTCTCCTCAAGGAGAGGGGAGTAAGGTTTTATCTGTTACCGTAAGTTCTGCTACGCACGGTTTTCACCTAACCCCCTGCCACTTCCCAAAGGGAAGGGGAGTTTTCCTTTTGCGCTTTCACCTTTCCAACTTCTAACTTTCAAAATATAGTGGGAGTTTCCCGTCTTTGGAGTGGTTAGTGGAGGCTTTTCACCTTTTTTTTGAAAATTTCGGCAAAAGTACACAAAAGTTTTCATACCGCAATACTAATTCTCAAAAATATTCTAAAAAATTTTAATGCAAACGATTGAAATTTTCTGTCATGGCTGTTTCAAAAGTACAAAAATTTTAACCGCAAGGTGCGTAATGGGTTTACACAGAGAACGTAAAGCTTTGAGTTTAAGAAATATATTCTTTGCTGACTTTGCGAAAAATCTTTACGTCTTTTCGGCAAAAAGACTTTTGAGGCAGCCTCTATATATTACATGTTCTTTAAAAAATGGAATATATACAAAAGATTTCACCTTTTAAGACAACCCTCAGGGGGAGAGGCAATATATATTTGTTATTTAATTTCACCGCTGACACCTGCCCCAAACAGCGCAAAATCGTATTTTACAGGGTCGGCAGAATCAAAAGTGCGTAAAACGGCAGTAATTTCCTCCACTGCTTTCCAATCGTTTTGCGGGCGCATAAGCAGCCCAAAAGCCCTTGCAACATTGCCCGAATGCACATCAAGCGGCAACATCAACGCCGATTGCGGGATTTTTTTCCAAATCCCAAAATCAACTCCCGCATCGTCTGCACGCACCATCCAACGCAAAAACATATTCAGACGCTTTGCCGCAGAGTTGCGCGTAACATCAGATAAATGCTTTTCTACGCGATGAGAGTGTGGAAGTTCTAAAAAAACCGAGCGAAAATGCGCCAACGCGCCGTAAATTGTTTGAGATTTTTCAAAACCGCATGCAAAAACATTTTCCAAACCACTGTGTTTTAAATAAATATTTTTTAAAGATTTTATAAAAAACAAACAGTCTTCGCCATTGAAAGTACGATGAACAAAAGAACTAAATCTCTGCCAATCAGTGTTTTCATTAGAATGCAGAATAAAATCGCAAGGCGAATTGTCCATCAAATCCATAAACCGCAGCGCGTTTTTTATAATTGACTTGCGTTGCCCCCACGCTATTGTAGAGGCAAGAAACCCCGCAATTTCAATATCTTCTTTGCGTGAAAACCGATGCGGAATTTGGACAGGGTCGCTGTCGATAAATTCAAGCGTATTGAACTTATCTACATATTTATCTAACTGATTTTTAATATGTTGCAAATTTTGCATTGAAAAAGTTTTGTTGAGGAAAAATTATTTGCAAAAATATGTAAAATTTTGCAAACCGCCTATGCTAACATTTAAAATCTGTACTTGCAAAAAACAAAATTCTTCTATTTAAAAATTTTGTTTTAATATCATTATTGCTGTTTTCAATTATAAATTATTAAAAATAATGCTGTTTTTGTTTGAATTATTAAATAAATATTTTTCAAAAAAAAATAATGCCGAAAACCTGTATAAAATTTTATATGTTTTTTCTATTTTTACACTCTTAAAAAATTAAACAGAAAAATAAAATTTTAGTTTAACTATCTATATATTAAATACTTATGAATTTTGACAAATATCCAATGGCTGAACCTTACAAAATCAAAATGGTTGAGCCTTTGAAAATCACAACACGCAAATATCGCGAAGATGCAATCAAAAAAGCAGGTTACAATACTTTTATTTTGCGCAGCGAAGACGTTTATATTGACTTGCTGACAGATTCGGGCACAAACGCAATGAGCGAAGACCAATGGGCAGGGCTGATGCTTGGCGACGAGGCTTACGCAGGCTCGAAAAACTATTACCACCTCGAAGACGCTATGTACGAATGTTTTGGCTACAAATATTTAATTCCCACTCATCAGGGGCGCGGCGCAGAGCAGTTGGTTTCAAAAACTTTAATTAAACCGGGTCAGTATGTTCCCGGAAATATGTATTTTACAACCACGCGCGAACATCAGGAACTTGCAGGCGGAATTTTTATAGACGTGATTTGTGACGAGGCGCACAATCCATCTAACGAAAATCCTTTTAAAGGAAATGTAGATTTGAATAAATTTGAAAAATTAATTAAAGAAAAAGGTGCGAAAAATATTGCATACATCACTATTGGCGTTACTGTTAATTTGGCAGGGGGGCAACCTGTTTCGATGGAAAATTTGAAAGCGGTAAGCAAAATGGCGCACGAAAACGGAATAAAAGTTGTACTTGACGCCACTCGCGCAATGGAAAATGCTTATTTTATTAAAATACGCGAAAAAGGCTATGCCGATAAATCGGTAAAACAGATTTTGCGCGAAATGTGTTCTTATACCGATGTTGCAACCTGTTCGGGCAAAAAAGATTTTCATACAAATATTGGCGGTTTTGCCGCTTGCAACGACGAGCAAGATGCCACCACAATGCGCTCATTGGTAGTGGTTTATGAAGGATTGCAAACTTACGGAGGAATGGCAGGGCGCGATATGGAAGCAATGGCGCGCGGAATGTTGGAAGCGTGCCAGGACCACGTTATGGCGCATCGCATTGCACAGTCGCAATATTTGTGGAACAAACTTGATGCAGCAGGAATTCCAATTATTCGTCCCTGCGGCGGACACGGCGTTTTTGTTGATGCGAAAGCATTTTATCCAAATATTCCGCAGGAGCAGTATGTTGCACAATCGCTTGCAGCCGATTTGTATGTTCACAGCGGCGTGCGTTCAATGGAACGCGGCATCGTTTCGGCAGGGCGAGATAAAGTTACGGGCAAAGAACACAAACCGAAACTCGAAACCATTCGTCTGACAATTCCGCGCAGAGTTTATACGCAGTCGCATTTCGACATTGTTGCCGACAGCATTATAGAACTTTACTCCCAACGCGATAAAGCACGCGGTTTGCGTATGGTGTATGAACCAAAAGCATTGAGATTTTTTCAGGCAAGGTTTGAAAAACTGTAAAAATTAATATCTGTGTAAAAAATAAGTACAGGCTGCATAAAAACTCAAATTTTTTACCACAAAGTTCACAAGGGAATTTCATAAAGAACACAAATATCTGAATATCAATATATTTTATTTTGTGTTCTTTGTGCTTTCTTTTTGTTCTTTTAAAGTTGAATATACCTGTGAGATAGCCTAATTATTTTATATTTCAAAAAAAATGGTCGGAATAAATTCCGACCACAAACAACTGACAAACAAATATCTTTCTAATTTTCAGAAATATAGCGAACATTTTGACCGTGTGTGCCATTGTGCCAAATTCCTGTAAATAATTTTGGTGAAATGAAATTACGTGAATAGGGTGATGTCTTATTACTTATTATTGCTATAAAAATAATGTTTATTGATTGAATTTGCAATTTGTTTATTGTTTTTATATTTAGATTAAGATGACAAATATTTTTTTGACGCTGCAAAAGTACTAAAAATATTTATAATGTTATTTATAATATTATTTATTTAAAATAATTTAACTTTTACGCAAAGAAAATGTTAAGTATAGTTAAGAGCCTGATTCTGCCTAATATAATGATTAACAGCATTGAAACACATTTTTTATAAATGCACATAAATGATTCTAAATATTTTTGTGTTTTTGCAGTCTGAATGGAAAACGAAAAATTTATAACAGTTTTAACAGCCACTTATGGATACGAAATTGCAGTAATTCGAGGCAGGTTGGAATCGGAAGGCATTACTTGTTTTTGTAAAAGATGAATTTACTGTTCAGGTTAATCCTTTTTATTCAAACGTCATTGGAGGAATAAAACTTCAAGTCAAGGAAAGCGATTTGAATAAAGCCATTGAAATTTTGAAAGAAACGGAATATATTAATGGCAAAGATTTACAACCGTACAATGAATCCTGTCATTTGAACGATTATTCCATAGAACAACAAAACTCAAATGACGGATATAAAATATTTTGCTCGATTTGCGGCTCTGACGAAGTTGTTAAATCCAAAAAAGCAGGTTGGTTATTTTTAGTTACTTCGCTATTATTTGTATTTCCTACACCGTTTCTTCAAAAGAAATATTATTGTTTTAATTGTAAACAGGAATTTAAAAAGAAAAAATGAAATCCGCACTTTCTTTATCTGATTCATCTGTTAAATTCTAAAATCCGATTCAGCCCTTTTAAGACGAGATTTTTTTCTAATGTAATTGGATTGTTTTTCAGTCGTTTTGCCAAAAAATCAGCATTTCCGCCTGTTATAACAACTGTAAGTGCAGGAAAATTTTCTTTTAAAGCGCAAATAAAACTGTCGATTTCAAAAATAATTCCATTTACAACACCAGAAAGGATTGATGTTTGAGTATCATTGCCTGTTAACTCAATGTTTTCATTTTCAGCAACTTGCACCAACGGCAACCTGCCTGTAAATTCGTTCAATGCACGAAAACGCATAGAAAGTCCGGGCGAAATTGCTCCGCCGTGATAATTTTTCTGCGCATCAATAAAATCGAAAGTAATCGCCGTTCCTGCATCGACAACCAAAATATCTGCACTCGGCTGCAAAAAACTCGCGCCGACAACCGCAGCCAAACGGTCTTTACCCAGCGTTTCAGGTGTTTTGTAGCAGTTTGTAATCGGAATTTTCGTCTTTTGATTAAGTTCGATAAAAAACGGATTTTTATCTTTTAAAAAATCAATAAATTCAAAATCGGGCTTTGCCGTTGAGCAAAAAATGCACGCATCAATCGGAAAACGATTGCAAAGTCGCGCAATTTCTTCTTTTTTGATAATATTTTCAAATAAAAAGAAATGATTTAACTCATTGTTTTCAAAAATTCCAATTTTTGAAGTTGAATTGCCTGTATCTATGCAGAGATTCATTTAAATTTATGATTTAAAAATTCAAACTCTATTAAAACTTAATCAAATTTTTGAAACAGAAAATCGTTATATGGATAACGTTCAACGTGGATTTCCTTAACTTTTTGATACAAAATATTTTTCAATTCGTCAATATTGTTTTTTTCGGTTGCCGAAACAAACACGCAATTATCGTGCAAACGGCTAAAATACGTTTTTTTAAGTTCGTCAAGCGAAATATTTTCTTTTGCAACAGGCGAAAGGTCATCTTCATCTTTTTGAACGTATGAAAAAGCGTCTATTTTATTAAAAATCACGATTTCGGGTTTTTCATCAGGCGAAATTTCCTTCAAAGTTTGATTTACAACCGTCATTTGTTCTTCAAAAGCGGAATGCGAAATATCCACAACGTGCAGCAGCAAATCCGCCTCGCGCACTTCGTCGAGTGTAGATTTGAACGATTCAATCAAATTGTGCGGCAATTTTCGTATAAAACCCACAGTATCAGTCAGTAAGAATGGCAAATTTTCAACTGTAACCTTGCGCACAGTGGTATCAAGTGTGGCAAAAAGTTTATTTTCGGCAAAAACTTCGCTTTTACTCAAAAGATTCATCAAAGTTGATTTTCCAACGTTTGTATAACCCACAAGCGCAACGCGCACAAGTTTTCCGCGATTTTTACGTTGCGTCGCCATTTGGCGGTCAATATCTTTGAGTTGCTGCTTGAGCAGTGCAATTCGCTGGCGAATAATTCGCTGGTCGGCTTCAATTTGCTTTTCGCCCATTCCACGCGAAGTAATTCCGCCGCCGCGCTGACGGTCTAAATGCCCCCACAGACGCGACAGGCGCGGGAGCATATATTGCAGCGTGGCAAGTTCTACCTGCGTTTTTGCGCTGGCGGTTTGTGCCCGTTGAGCAAAAATATCAAGAATAAGATTTGTACGGTCAAGAATATGTACTTTCAATTCGCGCTCAATATTGCGCAGTTGCTTCGGCGAAAGTTCGTCATCAAAAATAACTGTATCTATTTCTTTTTCAATAACATAAGCGCTAATTTCGTCAAGTTTTCCCGGACCGACAAAAGTTTTCGGATTTGGATATTCAACTCTTTGCAAAAACACTTTTTGAGGAGTAATGCCTGCGGTATGTGCCAAAAATTTCAGTTCGTCAATATATTCCCGCGCTTGCAACTCCTGCTGTTCGGGCGTTATCAATCCGACCAATGCGGCTTTTTCTATCTTAATTTCTATATCTTGATTTTGCATTTAATTGATTTATTAATTTTTTGAAAAAATCAAACAGGTATCATTGCCTCCAAAGCCGAAAGAATTGGAAAGAACGTGCCTCAATTCAGATTTTTGCGGTTTTAAATTTCCATTTTGCTCAACAGCTACATCGTTAAAATTTGGCGTAAACGACAATTCAGGCATTTTCTCTTTAAAATTCAAATTATTTGGAATAAAATTATTTTGCAAAGATAAAATTGAAATTACCGCCTCTATGCTGCCTGCTGCGCTTGTAGTATGTCCTGTAAATGCTTTTGTAGAAGAAACAGGCGGGATATTTGCCCCAAAAATACGTTCAATGGCAATTCCTTCGGTTAAATCGTTATTTTGCGTGCCTGTTCCGTGTGCGTTGATATAATCAATCTGTTCTGGCGAAATACCTGCTTCTTCAAGGGCTTTTTTCATTGCAAGAAATGCGCCGTCTCCTTGCGGCGAAGTTGCCGTTTGATGAAAAGCATCGCAAGTATTGGCAGCCCCTGCAAGTATTATTTCTTCTTTGCCTTGCTCAAAAGAGCGGGAATTTTCTTTTGCTTTTTCCATAACAATATACGCTGCGCCTTCGCCCAAGTTCAGTCCTGCACGGGCGGCATCAAACGGACGGCAATGTTCTTTATCTAAAATCATTAGAGTATTAAATCCGTTTAGGTGAAATTTTGTAAGACATTCCGCTCCGCCTGCCACTACAATATCTGCACGTCCGCTTTTTAACAGTTCCGCGCCCAAAAGAATCGCATTTGCAGCTGAACTGCACGCGGTAGAAACGGTGCTTACCTGCGAAAATATTCCAAAATAATCGGCAATCATTTCTGTACATGCACCGCAATCGTGCGTGGCAATGTATGCGTTTTTTGTATCATTTGTCAAAAAATCGGTATAAAACTGCTCGCTTTTGTCCATTCCGCCAACGGTTGTTCCATTAATCAATGCTATTTTCAATTTATGATTCGATTTATCCAATTGCAAATTTGCATTAGATATGGCTTCGCCAACTGCCATAATACCCATTAGTGAAGTGCGAGTTGTTGGTTGATTTTCAGGTATTTGCAAAAGAGAAATCATTTCTTCGTCAGTCATCTTTACCTCGCCTACAGGAAATTCTTTGTGCGCTGTACTTAAATAACGCAAAGGCGCAATGCCGCTGCAATTGCAGCGCAATGCCTGCAAATTTTCGTTAACGCCATTGCCCATTGCCGAAACAATGCCCATTCCGCTAATCAGAATTTTTTCCATACCCCAACTGATTTTAACCGATTTTTTTCCGCTGTGTAACAAACGAATTATTTAGTACGGTTTTCGTCAATATATTGAGCCAAAATTTTTATTGATTTGAAAATTTCTTTGCCTTGAGCGGGGTCTTTAAGTTTGATGCCGTAGTTTTTCTCCATCAACACAATAAGTTCCAGCGCATCAATAGAATCAAGCCCCAAACCCTCGCCAAAAAGCGGCGCATTTTCGTCAATATCTTGAGGGTTCAGGTTTTCAAGATTTAATACTTCAATGATTTCTCTTTTTAATTGTAAAATTAATTCATCCATATATTTTAAAGATTTAACAATTCCAAAATTTAGATTTTCGACTGCAAAAGTAATGATTATTTCCTAATTTTTCTTACTTTTGCAGTCCTTTTTTAGAAAAATGACTTTATTACTCTTTTTAGGATTATGCAGCGTGCCGCCCGAAGTCCCCGACACTGCTCGCTCGCTTGCTGAAATTGAGGTTGTTGCACCAATAAAGCAGCAGGGCGTATTTGAACAGCAGGCATCGGCATCAACTTTTGGGCTGCGGCAAATTGAAAACCAGCGAATTGAAAGTCCAAAAGATTTGTCGCTTGCCACGCCGAATTTTTACCAGCCTGATTACGGCTCAAAAATGACAAGTTCACTGTATGTCAGAGGGCTCGGTGCGCGGATTGACCAGCCGTCAATGGCGATGTATGTTGATAATATTCCTGTTTTGAATAAAAACGGCTATGATTTTGATTTTTATGATATTGCAAAAATTGAAGTTTTGCGCGGACCACAGGGAACACTCTACGGGCGAAATGCGGTTGGCGGCGTGATAAACATTTTTACACTCTCGCCCTTTGGATATGAAGGAACGCGGTTTTCGGCAAGTTACGGCAACGAAAACACTTTTGATGTTTCGCTTTCTGAATATAAAAAACTCACCGAAAAAGTTGCAATGTCAATTTCGCTCAATCATCGTCAAAGCGATGGCTTCTTTAAAAATGAATTTGACGGCGAGCGAGCCGACAATTTTATTGCAGACGGCGCACGAATGCGTTACGTCCATTTTATTAACGAAAATCTGATTGCCAACTACATTCTTTGTTTTAATTCTATAAAACAAAATGGTTTTGCTTACGCAAAATACGATTTGCAAACCGATAAAATTTTGCCGATTAATCATAACGACCCTTGTTTTTACGACCGCTTGGCAATAACAAACGGACTGACTTTTCGTTATCAAAATCAGAATTTAATAGCGGAAAGTTCCACAAGTTTTCAATATTTAAACGACCGAATGACCCTTGACCAAGATTTTTTGCCGCAGCCATATTTTATTATAACTCAAAAGCAAAATGAAAAAGCGGTTACGCAGGAATTTGTTGTAAAATCGAACAAGTATAACGCTGATTGGCAATGGATTAGCGGCGTTTTTGGCTTTTATAAATCGTTGAAAATGAATGCGCCCGTTACTTTCAAAAAAACAGGAATTGACTCTTTGATTCTTGCAAACGCCAATCATGCTATTCAAAATTACCTTAACCCCGAAGGATTAATTTCGTTTAGCGATGATAATTTTGTAATTCACAGCGATTTCTATTTACCGAATTTTGGTCTTTCGGCTTATCATCAATCGTCATATAAAATTGGAAATCTGATATTTACAGCAGGGTTGCGTTTCGATTTTGAATATGTTTTTATTGATTATAAAAATTATTCTAAAATATTTTTCAATTATAATAAATGGCAAAACACTGATTATAAAGAAATTTATTCTCAAATGAGCGGAAGCAAATCAGAGCAGTTTGCCGAACTTTTGCCAAAATTTTCGGCAATGTACTGTTTTGGAAAAAATAATGTATATTTCTCATTAGCACATGGTTACAAAGCGGGCGGATTTAACACGCAAATTTTTTCAGATATTTTGCAATCGCAAATGCAAGCCAATTTGATGAAGCAGTTTGGAGTGTATCCCGACGACGGCTCAACTATTAACGATGTTCCCTACAAACCCGAGTTCAGTTGGAATTATGAAATCGGCGCAAGGTTTAATCTCTTGAATAACAAATTAACAGCAAATGCCGTACTGTTTTATATCGACTGTACCAATCAGCAACTTACGGTTTTCCCCGAAGGAAAATCAACAGGCAGAAAAATGTCAAATGCAGGACAGATGCGCAGTTTTGGCGTAGAATTTTCAGCAAAATATTCCGTTGCAAAAGCGAATTTCATTGTAAATTACGGTTATACAAATGCGAAATTTCTGAAATTTAACGATGGAAACAACGATTATACGGGTAATTTTGTTCCCTACGCACCGCAAAACACGCTCTCGCTTATTGGAGAATATAATGTTTTTGTAAATAAACCGTTTTTGGAAAAAATTGCGTTTCAAGCAAATTTTCAGGGCGCAGGAAAAATTTATTGGAATGAAGACAACGCGCTTTGGCAGCAGTTTTACGGACTTTTAGGCGCGCAAATTTCGCTTGTCAAAGGACGTGCGCGCATCAATTTTTGGGGCAAAAACTTGACAAACACCGATTTTAACACATTTTATTTCAAATCCACAGGCAATTCTTTTATCCAAAAAGGCAAACCGCTGCAAGTTGGAATTTCAACAAGTTGTGAGTTTTGAAAAAAAAATGTGTATTTGTAGTAAAAATATATTACTTTTGTAAAATGGAAAATGAAGAAATCAGAACGGTATTAAAAACCAAAGAATTTGATTTGTATTTTGCTTCATTAGATTTGCGGACGCGAGGCAAATATGATTATGCCATACAATTAATGCAAACGCAAAAGGTTGTAAGCGAGAATTTTTTAAAGAAAGTTCAAAATACAGAATTTTATGAGGTGTGCATTTACACTGGCGTAAACGAACACCGTATAATGTTTATGGCAATAAATAATCCTAATTTTATGCAAGCGACAAAAGTAATTCTGTTAAATTCGTTTTTGAAAAAAGACAAAAAACGGTATCTTAAAGAAATAGAAAAAGCAAGAGTAATTATAAAAAGGGAGGAAATATTATGACACTCAATGAAGAAAAATTAGCAAAATTAAAAAGAGCCGACGAACATTTTGACGAACTTTATGGTGTAAAAGGTACGCCCTCTCGCATAGTATTTGAGGAACATGCTTTGAATTGGTATTACAGTAAAATACTCAAAGACCGCCGCATAGAATTAAAAATTACTCCAACGCAACTTGCCAACAAAGTCGGAAAAAAGCGCATATATATCGTCATACTTGAAAAAGGCGAAACCGACATACAATTATCCACGTTCCTGAATATCAGCAACGCACTCGGATTGAAATTGTCGTTAAGCGTTTGATATTGTTGGAAAAGCAAAGAGTGGCAAAGTTTTGTGAAAGCCCTGCAAATTGCCGACACCTTAAACAAAAAGCAAAAATTTGAAAATAAAAAATGACAAACGAAGAACAGATAAAAACAATTATTTTCAATCAGGGCGCAGATTTATGCGCAATAGCAAACATAAACCGATTTGCCGATGCGCCAATCGGTTTTTCATCCATCAGATATATACAAAGAATGTAAATCGGTTATTGTGTTTGCAAAAAAAACTGCCAAAGGGTATTGCCTTTGTTAATCCTCGAATTGTTTACAAGCATGCAAATGAATTGAGTAAAATTACTGTTGATATAATCACTTACAAATCTGCAATTATTATAGAGCAATTAAATTGCGTAGCCCTTCTATTACCTTGCGATTGTCCGTATGACTATTGGGAAACAGATAAAATTAAAGGAAAAGGAATTTTATCAATGCGTCATGCCGCTGTATTGGCAGGGCTGGGAAGTTTGGGCAAAAACACTCTTTTTATGAATAAACTTTATGGGAATTTTTTGACATTGGGCGCAATATTGACGAATTTAGATTTGAAATCCGACCATTTATCCGAAGAATTGTGCATAGAAAATTGCCATTTGTGCTTGGATAATTGTCCTGTCAATGCGTTGGACGGAAAAACAGTCAATCAGAAATTGTGCAGACCCTATACTTATACCACTAATGAAAGAGGTTTTGAAGTTGTTAATTGTAATAAATGCAGAATAGTTTGTCCCAAAAGATTTGGAATGTAATAAAGAAAATTAAAATCCCAAAAAATTACAACAAAAAATAGCCAAAAACACAAACATTGCTTTGTCTGTATTTTTGGCTGTTCTTTTACAAAAAAATGATGTTCAAATGCTTGGCATTATTTTTCTAAATATGCAAGCACATCGCCTTTTTTGACGGTTTTTCCCTGCTCAACCGAATCAACGATTTTGCCATCGTAGTTTGCATATACAAATTCCAATCCGTTAGCGGTTTGCAATGCGCAAAGCAAATCTCCTTCTTTGAAACGCTTTCCATTTTCGGGTTTCAAAGAAATGTCGTCCAAATCAAATTCCCACAAAACGCGCCCTGCCGCCTGACCAATCACCGCCTCTGCTTTTGGGTGGCGGGCAATTGCAAGTTCGGTCAAATTAACATTTGGTGCAGCCGAGCCGCTTGCGGTATGACGTTTTTTGATTTCATCTTCGAGTTCCTTATTGAAACGTTTTTTAGCCTCGCCTGATTTGTATTCGCGATATTGTTTTTCGTGCATAGCAAATTCAAACAGTTCTTCATCGTTCTGCCCGCGCTCCCAGCCGAGTTCTTTCATCATTTCTATAAATTTCGGCAATTCGTCAGGATAATTGTCCTGCGGATTATTGGTAGAAAATTCAAATCCTTTTTCTTTTGCCAACTCAATAATTTCAGGCGCAAGTGGTCCAGGCAAGTTTCCTGCTTTTCCGAGAATCATATCCCACGTTGCCTTGTCAATCATTTCGTAACGTTTCCCGCCTTTGCTCATTGTGAAAATATTCATCAAAGCAATATTTTTAACATATTGACTGAACGGAGTTACAAGCGGTGGATAACCCACTTTTGGCCAAACATATTTTACTTCTTCAAAAAGTTGAACAAGCAGTTCATCTTCTGTAAGTTCTTTTTGTCCTTTTGCTTTCAGATTAGAATTAATGGCAGCGTGAACGCCTTTTAAATCAGCCATCAACGAACCCATCATTCCGCCCGGAAGTCCGCAACCAATAAGCAGCGAATTCATAAAACGATTTCTTTCATCAATAAAATATCCCAAAAAGTCGTCAATGAAACTTTGCGTCAATTCGCGTACTTTCATATAAGCATTCATATTGATTTCAGGCACTTTAAATCCAGCATCGCGCAGCATTTCTACAATCGTAATTACGTCAGGATGAATCATTCCCCATGAAAGCGGTTCCATTGCCACGTCAAGATAATCAACGCCAGCTTTTGCCACTTCAAGCATCGAAGCAACAGAAAAACCGGGTCCTGTATGTCCGTGATATTCAACAGGAATATTCGGATGTTTGTCTTTAATTGCTTTCACAATTTTTCCGTTGGTAACAGGACGACCAATGCCCGCCATATCTTTCAAGCAGATTTCGTCTGCGCCTGCGGCAATCAATTCTTCTGCCATTCTGATATAATAATCGGCGTTGTGAATTGGCGAATAAGTGATGCACAAAGTCGCCTGCGCAATCATACCTGCTTCTTTTGCCCAGCCGATTGCAGGAATAATGTTGCGCGTATCGTTCAATCCGCAGAAAATGCGTGTAATATCAACGCCCTGCGCTTTTTTAACGCGGTACATCAATTTACGCACATCAGCAGGCACAGGATTCATACGAATTCCGTTGAGACCTCTGTCCAGCATGTGCGTTTGAATGCCTACCTCGTTGAAAGGTTTGCAAAATGCACGAACAGAAGCGTTTGGATTTTCTCCAAACAGTAAATTTACCTGTTCCGATGCGCCGCCATTGGTTTCTACGCGAGCAAAGCAGCCCATTTCAATAATATGCGGAGCAATTTTTTCTAGTTGGTCTTTACGCGGCACATACTTCCCCGATGATTGCCACATATCTCTATAAAGCAAAGATAATTTGATTTCTTTCATATTCTTTTTACTTACTTTTTTTATTAAACTGTTGTATATCAGATTTTTGATTAAGGAAATTTTTCTTTAATTAAAGACTACAAAAGTACATAAAATTTTTCAATAAAAAAATTTTATTATAGAGATTTTTACCGCATATTAACTCTTTTTTACCGCGCCGCAAAAAATAATCAAAAAATTTTATTTTTAACATTTATAAATATAATAATATAAAAATTAAAACGTTTAATAATTGTAAATAAAATAAAAATAATGTTTAACAATTAAATTTTTACAATTATGTTACTCTCAAAAGAAATCAAATTGACATCGCAACAATGGTGCGATTATGTTTTTGACAACAAAAACAAAGAGTATGGCGCATATCAGATGCGCAGAACGTCCTCCAAACGTCATATTTTGGCGTTCCTTATCGTAGCGGCTTTTACGGCAGTTTCTATTGCTGTTCCTGCTGCAATTCAGCAAGTTAGAGCGGCAAATCCTCAATGGCAATCTGACAGTGGAACAATTGTTATCACCGATATTATCGACCCAAAAGAACCTGAACAGCCGAAAATGCCTGTTGATGTTCCGCCGCCGCCGAAAACTATTACAACATTCGTTTTTGCTGTGCCGACAATGGTTAGCAGCGACCAAATTAACGATGATAATCAGTTAATTACTCAAGACGAAGCCAAAAATGCGGCTGGTG